>Ga0081539_10004860_pt1 | contig 14369 bp, 12 predicted proteins | sample TabmetS4T2R2_FD_71023 | JGI IMG/M metagenome (GOLD analysis project Ga0081539, IMG submission 71023) | Tabebuia heterophylla rhizosphere microbial communities from the University of Puerto Rico - S4T2R2 | ecosystem: Host-associated > Plants > Roots > Rhizosphere ...
CGGGGCGGGCCGAGGCGAGCTTGAAAGCCGAGGGCGCCGCCCCGCCCCGGGCGGTCCCGCTGAGCGGCGCCGGCACCCCCAAGCCGGTCCCTCCGCCCCCTCCCCCGCTGCCGACGGCTTCGCTGCTCAGCGGCAGCTCGGTCAGCGCTGGGGCCAGCGGCGCCGTGGCGCTCTCGATCGGCTGCAAATCGGCGAGCGGCGCCCCCTGCCAGGTCACCGTCGCCCTGCAAGCGGGCGGCAGCCCCCTCGGCGACTGGAGCGGCTCGGTCGCTGCCGGCGCCAGCGCAGCCGCTGAGGTGCCGCTGAGCGCGGCCGCCCGGAAGAAGCTGGGCGCCAAAAGCAAGCTCGCCGCCGAAGCGGTCCTCAGCGTGAGCGGCGGCAACGGCACCACCGTGCCCGTCACGCTGGTCGCGCCGAAGGCGCCCAAGCTGATCGTCAAGTCGGCCAAGCGGGCCGGCGACGCGATCGTCTTCAAGCTCTCCTGCCAGGGCTACGCCGCGCGCTGCCAGGGCAAGCTGACGCTGGGTCCGGCGAAAGGCTCCGGGACCTACGCCTCCGGCAAGGTCACGCTGCCCAAAGGGACCCACGAGCTGCGGCTCCCCCTGAAGGCCTCCGGCCGGCGCGCCCTCGAAGCCGACCCGCGTGCCCAGCTGCTCGCCAAGCTGACCGCGAAGGACCCCGTCTACCATCGGACCATCGACGCGAAGGCGAAACTGCGGCTGGCCGGCTCGTGAGCTACCCCGGACTCGTCGTCCCCGAGGACGGCGTCGCCCCGGTGCCGCGGCGGCTGCGCGGGTTCCTCGACAACGAGTTGGTCTTCGACACGACCCGGGCGCTCTACGTCTGGGAGGTCCCCTACTACCCGCAGTACAACGTCCCGCTCGAGGACGTGCGCGGGGACTTCGCCGAGCGTCAGTTCGCGACCGTCTACCGCGAGGGGCCGGCGGCCGGGACCGTCCACTTCAAGTGGAAGGAGCTCGACGCCTGGTTCGAGGAGGACGAGCAGGTCTTCGTCCACGCCCGCAATCCCTACGCGCGGGTCGACGCGCTGCGCTCCTCGCGCCACCTGCGGGTCGAGCGCGACGGGGTCGTGCTGGCCGAGGCCGACGCGGTGGTGATCGTCTTCGAGACCGGCCTGCCGCCGCGCCACTACTTCGAGCGCACCGCGGTTCGCTTCGAGCACCTGGAGCCGAGCGAGCTGGTCACCGAGTGCCCCTACAAGGGGCGGACCAGCGAGTGGTGGTCGGCGCGGATCGGCGGCGAGCTGCACGCCGACCTCGCCTGGAGCTACGACTTCCCGACCCGGCAGCTGCTGCCGATCGCCGGGCTCGTCGCCTTCTTCGACGAGCGCGTCGACACGTTCGTCGACGGCCAGCCGCAGGAGCGGCCGGTCACGCCCTTCTCCGAGCGCCCGGACGCCTAGCCGGGCCGTTCCGACTAGGCCGCGGCGAAGCGTTTTTCCGAGCGCGCCTTCGCCTTTGCCGCCTCGACCTCGCGGTTCCTCGGCGGCGCGGTGGTGACGAGGCTCTCGAGCAGCCGTGCGGTCACGTCGGCGATTTCCTCGACCGCCCGCTCGAAGGCCTCGGCGTTGGCCTGGGAGGGTTTGGTCGAGCCGCTGATCTTGCGCACGTACTGCAGGGCTGAGGCGTGGATCTCGTCCTCGGTCGCGGCGGGCTCGAAATTGTGGAGGGTTCTGATGTTTCTGCACATGCGCCGATCTTAGCCCCGCCGCCCGGGTCCGCCCGCGATTCAGCACGTTTCGAGAAGAGCCGAGGTGGCCAGTGTGAAATCCTCCCGGCCATGGCAGGTCCCGTCCGATGACCAGCGCCGCGGAGGCCCGCGACAAGCGCTGGATCGCCCTGATCCTTTTGTGCTCGGCCCAGTTCGTGGTCGTGCTCGACGCCTCGATCGTCAACGTCGCCCTGCCGACGATCGGCGGCGCGCTCGACTTCACCGAGAGCAACCTGCCCTGGGTCGTCAACGCCTACGTGCTGACCTTCGGGGGATTCCTGCTGCTCGGCGGCCGGCTGGCCGACCTCCTGGGGCGGCGGCGGATCTTCATGATCGGCCTCGGCCTCTTCGCGCTCGCCTCGCTGGCCGGCGGGCTCGCCACCAACTCCGGCCAGCTGATCGCCGCCCGCGCCGTGCAGGGCCTCGGCGGGGCGCTGCTCTCCCCGGCCGCGCTCTCGATCGTCGCCACCACCTTCCGCGACGGGGCCGAGCGCAACAAAGCCCTGGGGATCTGGGGCGCGGTCGCCGGCTCCGGCGGCGCCGCCGGGGTCCTGCTCGGCGGGGTCCTGACCGAATACCTCAGCTGGAAGTGGGTCTTCTGGGTCAACGTGCCGATCTGCCTCGCCGCGATCGCCGTCACCCCCGGCCTGATCGCCGAAACCCGCGACGAGGAAGAGACCCGCGCCTTCGACGTGGCCGGCGCGGTGACGATCACCGCCGGCCTCTCGGTGATGGTCTTCGCCCTGGTCGAGGCCAACGAGGTCGGCTGGGGATCGACCCAGACGATCCTCACCCTGGCCGGCGCGGCGCTGCTGCTGGCCTCCTTCGTCGCGATCGAGCTGCGCTCGCGGGCGCCGCTCGTCCCCTTCTCGATCTTCCGCATCCGCACGATCACCGGCGCCAACGTGGTCGGCCTGCTGGTTGGCGCCTCGCTGTTCTCGATGTTCTTCTTCATCTCCCTGTACATGCAGCAGGTGCTCGGCTACAGCGCGATCAAGGCCGGGCTCTCCTACCTGCCGCTGGCGGTGACGATCATCCTCTCGGCGGGCATCGCCTCACAGCTCGTGACCAAAGTCGGGTTCAAGCCGATCCTCGCCGCCGGGATGGCGTGCATCGCCGCCGGGCTGATCTGGTTCTCCCAGATCTCCGTCGACGGCACCTTCCTCGGCGACGTCCTCGGTCCCTCGCTGCTCGCCGCGGTCGGCCTCGGGTTCTCCTTCGTGCCGGTCACGATCGCCGCCGTATCCGGCGTCCCCGACCGCGAGCAGGGCCTGGCCAGCGGGCTGATCAACACCTCCCAGCAGGTCGGAGGCGCGCTTGGCCTGGCGATCCTCGCCGCCGTCTCCAGCTCGGTGACCGGCAACTCGGTCGACCCCGCCGTGCTCACCGAAGGCTTCCAGGACGCCTTCCTGGTCGGCGCCGGCTTCGCCGTGATCGGCCTTATCGCGACCCTCCTCCTGGTCCGCAGCCGCGACAGCAAAGCCCACGTCGAGCTCAGCCGCGACGTCGCCGTCGAGGCCGAGTAGGCCCAAACCGAACACCGGGTGGTACGCCGCCGGGTCAGCGGTTAGGGTAAGCGCGTGGTTGCTGCCCGCCCCTCGCTCGCCCGTTGCCTCGCCGGCCCGATCGCGGTTGCGGCGCTGGCGCTCGCGCTCCTCGCCTTCAGCGCCCGCGCCGAGGCGGCGGTGACGCCGGTCGACTCCCCCGCCTGCGGCCCGATGCAGTACAGCGGTCCCGGCAGCGCCGACGCGCTGATCGTCTCCGACCTGCCGCTGCAGGGCGACTCGCGGCGGCGCTCGCTGCAGATGAACGACGCGATCCAGATCGTGATCGAAAACGCGGGCTGGAAAGCCGGCGGGCGCAACGTCGCCTTCCAGCCCTGCGACGACTCGCTCGCCGACACCGGTCTGTGGAGCAAGGCGCAGTGCAAGGCGAACGCCCGCGCCTACGCGGCCAACCCGAGCGTGCTCGCGGTAATCGGCACCTACAACTCCGGCTGCGCGGAAGCGATGATCCCGATCCTCGGCGCAGCGCCCGGCGGCGGCCTGCCGATGGTCTCGCCCGGCAACACGCTGATCTGCCTCACCCAGGGCAGCCCGATCTGCGGCAACGGCACGCCGAAGAGCCTCTACCCGGCGCGCCGCAACTACGCCCGCGTGGTGCCGAACGACGCCTACCAGGGCGCCGGCCTCGCCAAGTTCGCCCAGGGCAAGGGCGTGCGCAGCGCCTTCGTCCTCTACGCCGCCGGCGACATCACCAGCTTCGGCCAGGCGAAGACCTTCGCCGGCGCGGCCAAGAAGCTCGGGATCGAGATCAACGGCTTCCGCCAGTGGAACCCGAAGGCCTACGAATACAAGCGGCTGATGAACGTGGTCGGGGCGACGGCGCCCGATGCCGTCCTGCTCGCCGGCCTGACCGAACAGAACGGCGCCCAGCTGATCAAGGACAAGGTCAACGTGCTCGGCCCGAACAACCAGATCAAGCTGCTGGCGCCCGACGGGTTCGCGCAGCAGTCGACGATCGACCTCGCCGGCAGCGCTTCCAAGGGCATGTTCGTCAGCGTCCCCGGTCTCGTGCCACAGGACCTGACCGGCCCCGGCAAGCAGCTGGTCGACCAGCTGAAGCAGCGGACCGAAGGGCCGGTCGAACTCTTCGCCCCCTACGCGGGCCAGGCCGCCAGCGTGGTTCTGAGCGCGATCGGGGTCAGCGGCGAACGGGCCGGCGTGCTCGACGCGATCCGCGAGACCAAGGTCCGCAACGGGATCACCGGCAGCTTCGACATCACCTCCAGCGGCGACCCCAGCGTCGGCCCGATCACCGTCTCGGTCGCCAAGGCCAGCTTCGTGCCGACCCGGGTGGTCAAGCCCAGCGCCGCCCTGGTCAAGGCCGCCCGCCAGGGCTGAGCGCCCCCGCGTCGAATCACTCGGGGTGAGTTCCGCCCCGAAGGCGAAAGCAGCCGCGAAAGCGCCGCTCCACTACCCGCCCGGGATGGACGCGCGCAGCACCCGCGTCGCCGAAAAACTGAATCCCTACATGCTGGTCGCGGCGGCGCTGACGCTGCCGACCGTGGCGATCACCGAGTCCTCGCCGGGCGGCGCCCTGGAGAAGATCGGCCACGCGCTCAACTGGATCACCTGGGTCGCCTTCCTGATCGAGTTCGTGCTGATGCTGTCGGTCTCCCCCGACCGCAAGGCCTGGCTCCGCCGCCACCCGCTGGACTGCGTGATCGTCTTCCTGACCCCGCCGGTGCTGCCGGCCGGCCTGCAGAGCTTGCGCGCCCTGCGCCTGCTACGCCTGCTGCGACTGCTGCGGCTGGCCCAGCTCTCGCGCGAGGCCTTCTCGCTGGAGGGGGTGCGCTACGCGGCGCTGCTGGCGCTGCTCTCGGCGGTCGGCGGCGCCGCCCTGTTCGGCGCCTTCGAACACCAGCAGGACCTGACCTTTTGGGAGGACCTCTACTGGGCGGTGACCACGATGACGACCCTGGGCTCGAGCATCGAGCCGACCACGACCGGGGGCCAGATCGTCTCCACGGTCGTCCTCCTGGTCGGGATCGGCTTTGTCGCCCTGCTCACCGGCTCCTTCGCCCAGCGCTTCCTGGCGCCGGAAATCTCCGAGCTGGAGCGCGAGCTGGAGGAAGAGGAGCTCTCCGCCGAGGAGGTCGCGCTGCACGAGCTGAGGACGGTCCAGCAGCAGCTGCAGACCTTGGAGGCGGCGGTGCAGAAAATGATCGAACAGCGCGGCCCGGGCGGGACCGGCGCCTCGCAGCCCTCGCGGGCTCCCTAGTCCTCGTCCTGCTCGGAGGCGATCTTCGCCTCCAGTTCCTTCATCACGTCGGGATCGCGCAGGGTGGTGACGTCGCCCAGGGCGCGTCCCTCGGCGATGTCGCGCAGGAGCCGGCGCATGATCTTGCCGGAGCGGGTCTTGGGGAGGTCGTCGGCCCAGATGATCCGCTTCGGGCGGGCGAATTTGCCGATCCGCTCGGCGACCTCCGAGCGGATCCCCTCGATCAGCTCGTCGCTCGGCTCGGTGCCGCCGCGCAGGGTGACGAAGGCGCAGATCGCCTGGCCGGTGTCCTCGTCTGACTGGCCGATCACCGCCGCCTCGGCGACGTCGGGGTGGGCGACGATCGCCGACTCGACCTCGGCGGTCGAGAGCCGGTGGCCGGAGACGTTGACGACGTCGTCGATCCGCCCGATCACCCAGAAGTAGCCGTCCTCGTCGCGGCGCGCGGCGTCGCCGACCAGGTAGCGCTCGGGGCCGAACTTCTCGAAGTAGGTCTCGACGAAGCGCTCGTCCTCCTTGTAGAGGCCGCGCAGCATGCTGGGCCAGGGACGCTCCAAGACCAGCAGGCCCTGGCCTTCCTCCACCGGCTCGCCCTCCTTCTCGTCGACCACCTGCGCCTCGACGCCGGGAAACGGAGTCGTCGCCGAGCCCGGCTTGGTCGCGGTGATCCCCGGCAGCGGCGTGATCAGGATCCCGCCGGTCTCCGTCTGCCACCAGGTGTCGACGATCGGGCAGCGCTCGCCGCCGATCACCTTGTGGTACCAGAGCCAGGCCTTGGGGTTGATCGGCTCGCCGACCGAGCCGAGCAGGCGCAACGAGGAGAGGTCGAATTTCTCCGGGATCTCGGCGCCCCACTTGATGAAGGTGCGGATCGCCGTCGGCGCGGCGTAGAGGATCGTCGCTTTGTAGCGCTCGATGAGCTCCCACCAGATCCCCTGGTGGGGGTAGTCGGGGGCCCCCTCCCACATCACCGAGGTGGCGCCGTTGGCGAGTGGGCCGTAGACGATGTAGGAGTGGCCGGTGACCCAGCCGACGTCGGCCGCGCACCAGTAGACGTCGGACTCGGGCTTTAAGTCGAAGACGTAGCGGTGGGTCGTGGTCACGCCGGTCAGGTAGCCGCCGGTCGTGTGCAGGATTCCCTTTGGCTTCGCGGTCGAGCCGGAGGTGTAGAGGATGAACAGCGGGTGCTCGGCCTCCATCGGCTCGGCCGGGCACTCGGGGTCGGCGGCGGCGCAGATCTCGTCGTAGAAGACATCGCGTCCCTCCTGCATCGGGCAATCGATTCCGCTGTGGCGGACGACGACGATCGTCTCCAGGGCGTGGTGGTTGGCCATGTGCTCGTCGACCGTGGGCTTGATCGGCGCGGTCTTGCCCTTGCGGCGGGCGCCGTCGACGGTGACCAGGCACTTGGCTTGCGAGAAGTCCATCCGCTCGGCGACCGACTCGGCGCTGAAGCCGCCGAAGACGACGTTGTGCACTGCGCCAATACGCGCAGCCCCCAACATGGCCACCGCGACCTCGGGAATCATCGGCAGGTAGATCCCGACGATGTCCCCCTTCTTTACGCCCTGGTCCTTGAGCGCGTTGGCGAAGCGCTGGACGTCGGCGTGCAGCTCGGCGTAGGTGACGTCGCGCTCCTCCCCCTCCTCCCCACGCCAGTGGTAGGCGACCCGGTCCCCGTTGCCCGCCTCGACGTGGCGGTCGAGGCAGTTGTAGGAGGCGTTCAGCTTGCCGTCCTCGAACCACTTGAAGAACGGCGGGTTGGACTCGTCGAGCCCCTGCGTCGGCTCGGTGTCCCAGTCGAGGACCTCCTTGGCCTTTGCGCTCCACCAGGCCTCGGGATCGGCGGCGGCTTCCTCGTAGATCGCGGCGTCGCTCCACAGCGCCTGCTCCTTGAAAGCAGCCGGCGGCTCGAAGCGCTCGACCTCGAGCATCTGCTCGATTTCACCCTCCAGTCCCATGCTCAAAACCTATCTGAGCGCTACCCGAGGGGGCGAATCTCAAGCCCTATTCGACTTCCTCACCCACGTGCGTGAGGAAGTCGATAGGCCCTAGTAGCCCGGCGGGTGCCTGACGACGAAGCCTTCGGTCGAGCTGGTCGGTGAGGAGTGCCAGCGGGGGCCGGGGCCGCCGACCGTGTCGAAGGCGAGGCCGGCGATGATCATCCAGGTGTGGCCGGCGTTGGCGTAGACGGTGATCCACTTGCCGGCGCCCGGTTCGCCCCAGCTCTCGAGGCCGGTCGAGTCGAGCGGGCTGTCGAGGAAGCCGCCGCCGCTGAGGGCGTAGCTGACCGCGCCGGAGCAGTCGTAGCCGGAGGATTCGAAGGAGCCGTGACCGCCGCCCCAGACGTAGGGGGTCGAGGCGATCGCGTTGGCGGCGGCGATCGCGTCCTTGACCGCCTGCGGCGCGTTGGCGGGGGCGCTGGCTTCGGATTCGTTGATGAAGCCCGCCTGTTCGCTCGGGTTGAGCGGCGCCGGGACCTGGGCGCCGGCGGGGACCGGGCCGCCTTCGGCGGCGACCTGCTGGCCGAGCTGGGCGAGGCTGTCGTTGATCCGTTCTTCTTCGGAGCCGAGCTGGTTCATCGTCGCCCGGCGTTCGGCCTGGGCCGCCTGGAGGTCGGCCATCCGCGCCTCGGCTTCGGCCGAGCGGGCGGCGACTTCCTGCTCGATCGCGGCGATCGAGTCGCGCGCGGCTTCGACCTTGTCGCGGTTGGCGGCGAGCTTGGCGACCGCGTCCTTGACTTCTTCGCGCAGGCCCTTGACCCGGCCGACGACGGCGTCGTCGTAGCTCTGGATCCGGTTCAGGTATTCGGTCTGCGCCGAGATCTCCGACCAGTCTTCGGATTCGAGGATCGCGTTGATCGCGCTCGGCGAGCCGGCCTCGTAGATCGCCACGAGGCGGTCGCGGAGGACGCCGAGCGCCCGGACCAGCTGTTTGCGGACCTCTTCGAGGTGGTCACGTTCTTTTTCCAGGGCGGCGGTCGCCTGGTCCAGCTCTTCCTGTTTGGCCGCCAGTTCGGCCTCGACCGCGGCCAGTTCCTGGCGCAGGGCCGAGACTTCGCCGATCATCGAGTCGATCGCTTTGTTCTGGGCGGCGATCGTTTCGGCCAGCGAGGCCTGGTCGGCGCGCACCCCTTCGAGTTTCTGCGACTGGGCGTCGTATTTCTCTTTCGCCGTGACGGCGCCGGAACTCGACGTCAGCGAGCTGGCCAGCACGCACAGTGCGGCCAGCAGGAGCGCCGCGAAGACCAGCGCCCGGCGCTTGGTCGCGCCCGGATGTGAACTCGAAGCCAGCAGGGTGGTGCAGGCTAGCGAAGCCACCTGAAAATTGTTAGGAGTTGCTAATAACCTGCAACATCCCTTGCAAATCGGGCCTTTCCAAAGGAATTAGGAGGCCCGCGTCGAGGCTCCGGAGGCGCCCCCAGGGGCCGCCTCCGGTCCTCCCCGGACGCTTAGGCGAGGAGTTTTGCCTTCGCCTTTTCGAACTCGTCCGCGCTCAGCGCACCCTTCTCTTTCAGCTCGTTGAGCTTGTGGAGTTCATCGGCGGGCGAGGTGTGAGCCTGCTCCCGCACGTATTCGTCGAAATGCTTTTTGGCGTCGGCTTGGGCCTTGATCGTTCGGTCACGCATCCCGGAGCCGCGCGCGATCAGGTAGATCAGCGCGGTTAAGAACGGGATGAAAACCAAGAACAGGACCCAGACCGCCTTCCACCATCCGGACAGCTCGTGATCGCGGAAGAGATCCGTGAGGATCGTGATCAGGATCCAGATCCAGATCACGAAGAAGAAGATCTCGAGCACGATCAGCAAGAAATGCCCGAAGGTGATCTCAGCGAGCGGCAAGGTGATTCCTTTCAGTCATTCACTGCGGTGGCGGCACGGTGGCCGGGATTACTACGAACAAAGCTATCCGGCCGCGAGGCGCCAGGCAAACAGAACGGCCGAAACCGTGGTCGCGAGGTTGAGGCTGGAGACGCCGGTTCGCATTGGGATCGCGATCCGGGCGTCGGCCCGGGCCAGCAGCGCCTCGCTGAGCCCGTGGCGCTCGGTCCCGAAGGCGAGCGCGGCGCGGGCCGGTAGCCGCGCCGGGTCGAGGTCCTCCCCCTCCGGGTCGAGCGCCAGCAGCGGCCGGTCGCTGGCCGGCAGCTCGAGGACCGCGGCGACCGGCAGCGCGAACTGCAGCCCGGCGCCGCCGCGCACCGCCTCGGGGTTCCAGGGGTCGTTCTCGCCGACCGCGACCAGCGCCGCCGCGTCAGCCGCCGCCGCAACCCGCACGCAGGCGCCGAGGTTGCCCATGTTGCGCGGCTGCTCGAGCACCACGACCGGCGCCGGGCGGGGATCGGCGAGCGCGGCGCCGAGGTCGACCGCCGGGCGCCGGGCGATCGCGACGACGCCGGTCCGCGGCGCCTGCGGGACCAGGTCCGCGAGCCGCTTGGCCCCAACCGCGCTGACCCGATCACCGAGCTTCCCCGCCAGGTCCGGGGCCAGGTCCGCCGCCAGCTCCTCCAGCGCCGCCGGGTCGGCGGCGACCGCGACCTCGACTTCCGCCCCGAAGCGCAGCGCGTGCTTGAGCGCGTGGAAGCCCTCCAGGACGACCAGGGCCGGGTCGCGGCGGGCGCCGCGGAAACGCTGCGTCAGCTGATCTGCCACGCGGGCATCATTACGCTTGCACGAGGCAGTCGCGCCCGCCGGCCTTCGCCATGTAGAGCGCCGAGTCGGCGCGGGAGATCAGCTCGTCGATGCTCTCGACCCCGTCCCAGAGCGCCAGCCCGGCCGAGCAGGTCTGCTCGCCGGGGGTCGCCTCGCGCAGCCGCTCGACGATTCCCTCCGCCTCCTCCAGCGCGCAGCCGGGAAGCACGACGAGGAACTCCTCGCCGCCGAAGCGGACCAGCAGGTCGGCGCCGCGCACCGCCGAGTCCCAGGCGATCGCGCAGGCGCGCAGCATCTCGTCCCCGGCCAGGTGGCCGTGGGTGTCGTTGTAGGACTTGAAGTGGTCGAGGTCGATCACCGCCAGGCAGAGCCCGGACTCCTCGCGCCGCGCCCGGGCGAGCTCGCGCGGCAGCTGTTCGTTCAGCGCGTGGCGGTTTGGCAGTCCGGTGAGCGCGTCGCTGCGGGCCAGTTCCTCGACCCGGCCGAGCAGCTCCTCGCGTTCGGCAGCGACCTGTTTCAACTCGGTGACGTCGGTGGCGCGGGCGTAGAGCATCCCGTCCTCGACCGCGACGGCCGCGGTCGACCGCAGCCAGTGGACGCTGCCGTCCTTGGCGAAGACGCGGTTCTCGAGACCGCTCGAGGGGATGCCCTTGAACACCTTGATCGCCTCGGCGATCGCCCGCTCACGGTCCTCGGGGTGGGCGAGGTCGACCAGCAGTGTGCCCTGCAGTTCCTCGGAGCTGTAGCCGAGGTTGCGTTCCCAGGCGCCGTTCAGCCCGACGATCCGGCCTTCGGAGTCGAGCGTGCAGAGCATGTCCTGGGAGAGGTCGAAGAAGCTGCGGGCGCGGCGGTCGGCGCGGGCGCGGCGGGCGACGATGTAGCTGACGAAGAGCAGGATCACGGTCAGCGAGATCGCCGTGAACAGCCAGCGGGTGAACGGCGAGAAGCCGGCGGTGCTGGGGACGATCGCGAGCGTGACCGCATAGACAAACAGGGTCCAGACGAGGTGCGCGACGGCGATCCGTTTGGTGAAGAAGTAGGCGGCCATCATCGTCCCCCAGACCCAGATCGAGCCGTAGATGCCGGCGGCGACCGCCGCCTCGAGGGTCATCGCGCCGGCCAGCAGCGAGGCGCCGGCCAGCAGCGCGTGAGTGACGGGGAGCGGAATTCGGACCGCGAGGAGCCGCACCAGGGCGCCGACGAGGACCATGGGCACCGCCGTCATGACGAGCGCCAGCTCGTCGACGCTGTCGGGGTGGGGCAGGGCAACCGAGAGGCCGGCGACAAAGCCGCCCGCGATCAAGAGGGCGCCGATCGCGCGGGCCTCGCCGACCCCGACGGGCCGCAACGTCCTGTCGTCAGCTACTCGCTCAGCCATGCCTGGAAAGCATCGGCAAAACGCTACGTAACTTTAGGTACGGGCCCGGACTTCACGGGATTGATTTCTTGATCCAATCGGGGTCGGTGTAGCCTGCGGTCCGTGGCCAAGTGGCTCCATACCTGTTATCGAATCGGCGACATCGATCGCTCGGTCGAGTTCTACGAAACCCTCGGCTTCGAGGAGAACCGGCGGATGCCGATCGGCGAGGAGGCGATCAACGTCTTCATGGGCCTGCCCGACGACCCCGGCCGGCTCGAGCTGACCTACAACCACGGGGTCTCCGAGTACGACCACGGGACCGGCTACAACCACATCGCGCTCCTGGTCGACGACCTCGACGGCACCCTCGAGCGCCTCGCCGGCGAGGGGATCGAGCCCGAAAAGCCGCCCTACCGCCCCGGCGGCCGCACCGAGGGCCACCGCATCGCCTTCGTCCGCGACCCGGACGGGTACCGGATCGAGCTGATCGGCGACTGAGCGCAACCGCGATCGAAGCGACCGGAGGCGTCCTCGGCGACGCCCCCAACGCGCCTTCTAGCGCTCGCGATCGCCCTATTCGTCGCCGCCCGCAACGCCTCGGCGGTAAGCGATCAGCCCGGGGCGATGCCGCCGCCGACCGACGGCGGTGGGCTCGAGGAGGGGGGCGGAGACGATTCCGGCGTCGGGGAGGATTCGGGCGTCTCGGTTTCGGGCTCCTCGGTTTCCTCGTCGCCTTCGTCCTCGTCCTTGTTCTTTTCCTCGTCTTCGGATCCGAATTCTTCCTCGTCTTCCCAGTTGCCTTCCGAGGCGGAGCCGGTGTTGGAGCTGCTGAAGGGCTCCAGTTCGGGCAGCTCTTCCGGTTCTTCGAACTGGGGGCATTCGCCTTCCTGGGCGGCCAGCATGTAGCTCTGCCAGATCGGGCCGGCGGTCGGGCCGCCGAAGCCGGTCGGTTCGCGCGTCTGCGGGTGGCCGACCCAGACGGCGGTCGAGTACATCGGCGTGTAGCCGACGAACCAGGCGTCGGAGAGCTCCTCGGAGGTGCCGGTCTTGCCGGCTTCGGCGCCGCAGCCGATCGAGGTGTAGCCAGAGCCGGTCCCAGAGGTGATCACGCCCTCGAGCATGCGCGTAACTTCCCAGGCCTCGCCTTCGGTCAGCACCCGCTTGCCCTTGTCGGTGGCGATCTCGTCGACGCGCCCGTCGGGGAAGACGACTTTGCTGACCGCGGTCGGGTCGTGGTGGATCCCGCCGTTGGCCAGGGTCGCGTAGGCGTCGGCCATTTCCAGCGGCGTGACGCCGTATTTGAGGCCGCCGATCCCCTCCGCCGGGACCGATTCGAGATCGGCTTCGATCCCCATTTCCTGCGCCGTCTTGGTCACTTCCTCAGAGCCGACGTCGAGATCGAGCTTGGCGAAGACGACGTTGACCGAGTGCACGATCGCTTCGTCGAGCGAGTAAGAGCCGCCGCCCTCGCCCTCGGAGTTGTTGACCTCCCAGGTGCCGCCGTAGGGCAGGTCGAGGGTGGCCGGCGAGGTGCCGTTGTAGTAGGTCGAATCGGGGTCGATCCCCTGCCTGATCGCGGTCGTGAGGACGAAGGTCTTGAACGACGAGCCAGGCTGGCGTTCGGCCTGCCAGGCGAAGTTGAACTCGGATTCTTCTTCGGAGCCTTCGGTCGAGGCGAGGGCGACGATCGCGCCGCTGTCGGGGTCGACCGAGGCCAGCGCCGCGGCCGGACCGCCCCCGGGGTAACAGACGTAACAGTTGGCGACCGCTTCTTCGGCCTGCTGCTGGCGAGTCGGGTCGATCGTCGTGTAGGCCTTAAGGCCGCCGTTGCGGACCGTGGCGAGCCCGTAGCGGTCGATCAGCTGCTGCTGGACGAGGTTGAAGAGGAACTCGTCGTGGATCACCCGGTACTTGTCGCCGGGCTTCAGCTTCAGGCCGCTCTGCTGGGCCTCGCGCATCTCCGCGGTGGTGATGTAGCCCTCCTCCTGCATCCGCTTCAGCACCTCGTTGCGGCGCGCGGTCGCCGCTTTCGGGTCGAGGAACGGGTTGTATTCGGAGGGCGCCTGCGGGAGGCCGGCGATCAGCGCCGCTTCCTCCAGTTCGAGGTCCTTCGCTTTCTTCGAGAAGTAGGTCTGGGCGGCCGCCTCGGCGCCGATCGCGGTCTGGCCTTCGACCGTGCCGTAGGGCGCCGAGTTGAGGTACTTGGCGAGGATCCACCCCTTGGATTTCTCTTCCTCGAGTTCGATCGCCAGCTTCGCTTCGCGGATCTTGCGCTCGACCGTGTCGTCGGGGTTCTGGATGTAGAGGTTGCGGACCAGCTGCTGGGTGATCGTCGAGGCGCCCTGGACCGGCTTGCCGCCGGCCTTGATGTCCTCCCAGACGGCGCGGACGATGCCTTCGTAGTCGATCGCGCCGTGCTCGTAGAAGTTCTTGTCCTCGATCGAGACCGTCGCCTCTTTGAGCGTGTCGGGAAGTTCGTCGGCGGGGATCGGCTGGCGGATGTTGTTCGAGCGGATGTAGCCGATCAGGCTGCCGTCGGCGGCGTAGATCGAGGAGGAGGTGCCTTTGCGCACCGGTTTGAGGCTGTCGAGGGCCGGCGCGTCGTTGTAGATGTTGATCGCCCAGGCGGCGCCGATCCCGCCCGCGACCACGCAGAGGCCGACCAGCACGGCGATCGGGATCGCGATCTTGTGCCAGAGGGGATGGTGCGGCTTGCGACGCCGCCTGCGGACACGCGTGGCCATCAGCCCGCGGATTGTAGAGGCTCGCGGCCCCCGGCCCGGCGGAGCGAACGGCGCGCAAACCCCCTTGCCAAGCGGGTTTAAAAAGATTTAAGCGGCTGAGTCC
>Ga0081539_10004861_pt1 | contig 14369 bp, 15 predicted proteins | sample TabmetS4T2R2_FD_71023 | JGI IMG/M metagenome (GOLD analysis project Ga0081539, IMG submission 71023) | Tabebuia heterophylla rhizosphere microbial communities from the University of Puerto Rico - S4T2R2 | ecosystem: Host-associated > Plants > Roots > Rhizosphere ...
TGAGACCCCCCTGGACAGCGATCAGCTGCGGCAGGAGCACGCCGTCGACCACGCGGCGGCGGCTCCTGCCGCCGCCACCCTCGACACCTCGCTCAGCCCCGGCCCCGGCGGCGACGCCGGACCTGCCCGTGAAGCAGCCCAGCCGTCGAACCAGCACGGGCTGGCCGCGCACGGCCACGGCGGGGGCGCCGCGAACGCCGTCCCCGCGACGGACCGCGGCGAGCGGCCGGCGAGCTTCGACGTCGCGGACTTCCCGGTGCCCAGCGGGCGCGAGGAGGACTGGCGGTTCACGCCGCTGGACCGCCTCGGCGGCCTGCTGGACGACGAGCCGTCGGACGCGCGCCTGGAGTGTACGACCGACCTGCCGGACGGCGTCGAGGTCGTGACCGTCCCGGCCGGCGACCCGCTGCTGCGCACGGTCCCGAAGCCGCCGGACCGCCTGGCGGCGCTGGCGCTCGCCCGCAGCGACGGTGCCGTCGTCGTCCGCGTGCCGCGGGGCGCGACGCCGGACCGGCCGGTGCACGTGCGCCTGACCGGCACCGGCAAGGAGGTCGTCCGGGGCCACGTGATCCTCGACGTCGGGTCGCAGGCCGACGTGACCGTCGTCCTCGAGCACACCGGCACCGCGCGGTACGCCGCGGGCGTCTCGGTGCTCGTCGGCGACGCCGCGAACCTGCGGCTGGTCGGCATCCAGGACTGGGAGCGGGACGCCGTGCACGCGCAGCACGTCGGCGTCCGCCTCGGCCGCGACGCGTCGCTGCGCTCCACGCAGGTGAGCTTCGGCGGCGACCTGGTCCGGGTGTTCGAGACCGTGGAGTACACCGGCACCGGCGGCGACGCCGAGCTGGCCGGCATCTACTTCGCCGACGCCGGCCAGCACCTGGAGCACCGGCTGTTCGTCGACCACTCGCAGCCGCACTGCCGCAGCAACGTCGCCTACAAGGGCGCGCTGCAGGGCGACGGCGCGCGCACGGTGTGGATCGGCGACGTCCTGATCCGCTCCGGCGCCGAGCAGACCGACACCTACGAGCTCAACCGCAACCTCGTCCTGACCGACGGCGCGCGCGCCGACTCGGTGCCGAACCTCGAGATCGAGACCGGCGAGATCGTCGGCGCGGGCCACGCCAGCGCCACCGGCCGGTTCGACGACGAGCAGCTGTTCTACCTGCAGGCCCGCGGGATCCCGGAGGCCGAGGCGCGCCGCCTCGTCGTCCGCGGGTTCTTCGCCGAGATCGTGCAGCGGATCGGCGTCCCGGCCGTCGCCGAGCGGCTGATGGCCGCCATCGAGGCGGAACTGGAGCAGACCATGAGCGCCGGCGGCCCCGCCGCCGCCGACGAAGTGGAGGACCGACCGTGAGTGCCGGCAAGCGCGCGTGCGCGCTCGACGAGCTGCCCGAGGTGGGCGCGATCCAGGTGGTCATCGACGGCGACGCCTACGCGATCGTCCGCGACGAGGAGGGCGGCATCCACGCCCTGGAGGACCGCTGCACCCACGCGGAGGTCGCGCTGAGCGAGGGCGAGGTCGAGGACTGCTCGATCGAGTGCTGGCTGCACGGGTCCCGGTTCGACCTCAGGACCGGTGCTCCGCTGGAGCTGCCGGCCGTGACGCCGGTGCGCGTCTACCCCGTGACCGTGGAGGGCGGCGAGGTGTTCGTCGACCTCACCCGTGACGTCGGCGGCGAGCGGGCATCCGCCGCCGCGAAGGAGAGCTGAGCAACGGACATGTCCACCCTGGAGATCCGCGACCTGCACGTCAGCGTCGATGCGTCAGACACAGCGCAGGGCACGAAGGAGATCCTGCGCGGCGTCGACCTGACCGTGTCCGCCGGCCAGACCCACGCGATCATGGGCCCGAACGGCTCGGGCAAGTCGACGCTCGCGTACTCGGTCGCCGGCCACCCGAAGTACACCGTCACCGGCGGCACCGTGACGCTGGACGGCGAGGACGTGCTGTCGATGACCGTCGACGAGCGCGCCCGCGCCGGCCTGTTCCTCGCGATGCAGTACCCGGTCGAGGTGCCCGGCGTCACCGTCTCGAACTTCCTGCGCACCGCGAAGACCGCGATCGACGGCCAGGCGCCGAGCCTGCGCCACTGGGTGAAGGACGTACGCGGCGCGATGGAGCGGCTGCGCATCGACGCCGCGTTCGCCGACCGCAACGTCAACGAGGGCTTCTCCGGCGGCGAGAAGAAGCGCCACGAGATCCTGCAGCTCGAGCTGCTCAAGCCGAAGATCGCCGTCCTCGACGAGACCGACTCCGGCCTCGACGTCGACGCGCTCAAGGTGGTCTCCGAGGGCGTGAACCGGGTGCGCGAGAGCGGCGAGGTCGGCGTCCTGCTGATCACGCACTACACCCGGATCCTCCGCTACATCTCGCCGGACTTCGTGCACGTCTTCGTCGACGGCCGGATCGTCGAGGAGGGCGGGCCCGAGCTGGCCGAGCGCCTCGAGGCCGAGGGCTACGACCGCTACACCGGGTCGGCGGCGGCACGCTGATGACCACGACCGCGGCCCAGGCGTCGCAGGCACCCACGGTGACCGCGCTCGGCGAGGCGGAGGTCGCGTCACTGCGCGCCGACTTCCCGATCCTGGGCCGCCGGGTCGCGGACGGCGCGCCGCTGGCCTACCTGGACTCGGCGGCGACGTCGCAGCGCCCCCGCGGCGTCCTCGACGCCGAGCGGGCGTTCGCCGAGCGCTCGTACGGCGCCGTCCACCGCGGCGCGCACACGCTCGCCGAGGAGTCGACCGACGCCTACGAGGGTGCGCGCGAGGCGGTCGCGGCGTTCGTCGGTATGCCGGCGAACGGCCTGGTCTGGACGCGCAACGCGACCGAGGCGCTGAACGTGCTGGCGTTCGCGCTGTCCGACCCCGACGCCGGGCCGCTGGCGCTGGGGCCGGGCGACGAGGTCGTCGTCACCGAGCTGGAGCACCACGCGAACCTCGTGCCGTGGCAGCGGGCCTGCGCGCGCACCGGCGCGACCCTGCGCTGGATCCCGCTGACCTACCAGGGCCGTCTCGACCTCGACGCGCTGGACGACGTCGTCACCGACCGCACGAAGGTGCTGGCGGTGGCGCACGCGTCGAACGTGCTCGGCACCGTGAACCCCGTTGCGGAGCTGGCCGAGCGGGCGCGGTCGGTGGGCGCGCTGACCGTCGTCGACGCCTGCCAGAGCGTGCCGCACCTGCCGGTCGACGTCGCCGCGCTCGGGGTCGACGCCGCGGTGTTCTCCGGCCACAAGATGCTGGGCCCGACCGGCGTCGGCGCGCTCGTCGCGCGGCCGGCACTGCTGGAGGCGCTGCCGCCGGTGGTCACCGGCGGCTCCATGGTCGAGACCGTGACGATGACCGAGGCGACGTTCCGCCCGCCGCCGCAGCGGTTCGAGGCGGGCACGCCGCCGGTGGCGCAGGCGGTCGCGCTGCACGCCGCGGTGAACTACCTGCGGAGCCTCGGCATGGAGCGCGTCGCCGCGCGCGAGCACGAGCTGACCGTGCGCCTGCTCGAGGGCGTGGCGTCGGTGCCCGGCGTCCGGATCCTCGGCCCGGCCGACGCGGTGGACCGGATCGGCGCCGTCAGCTTCGTCGTCGACGACGTGCACCCGCACGACGTCGGCCAGGTGCTGGACGCGTCCGGGATCGCGGTCCGGGTCGGCCACCACTGCGCGCAGCCGGTGCACCGCCGGTACGGCGTGACGGCGAGCACGCGCGCCAGCGTGTACGTCTACACGACGACGGCGGAGATCGACGCGTTCGTCGAGGCGCTGCGCGGCGTCCGGGCGTACTTCGGGCGGGCCTGATGACGTCCTCTCCCTCGTCCTCGTCGCTGGACGGCCTGTACCAGCAGGTGATCCTCGACCACGCGCGCGAGCGCCACGGGCGCGGGCTGCGGGAGGCGCCGGCGGGCGCCGGGGCCGAGGGGGAGAGCCGGCAGTACAACCCGCTGTGCGGCGACGAGGTGACGTTGCGCGTCGCCCTCGAGCAGGACGCGGTGCGCGACGTGTCGTGGACCGGCGAGGGCTGCTCGATCAGCCAGGCGGCGACGTCCGTGCTGCACGACCTGGTGGTCGGGCAGCCGGTGGACCGGGCCCGGCAGCTGGTCGGCACGTACCGGGAGATGGTGCGCTCGCGCGGGCAGGTGGAGCCGGACGAGTCGGTGCTGGGCGACGCCGTCGCGTTCGCCGGTGTCGGCCGGCACGCGAACCGGGTGAAGTGCGCGATGCTGGGATGGACCGCGTTCGAGGACGCGTTGCTCCGTGCGGAAGGGAGCTCTCGTGACTGAGCCTGTTGTGGAGCAGGGAACCGCGGCCACGCCGGCCACCGTCGACGAGGTCGAGGAGGCACTGCGCGACGTCGTGGACCCGGAGCTGGGGATCAACGTCGTCGACCTCGGGCTGGTGTACGGCGTCGTCATCGACCAGCACAACCACGCGACGATCGACATGACGCTGACGTCGGCGGCGTGCCCGCTGACCGACGTCATCGAGGACCAGGCCGCGCAGGCGCTCGACGGGGTGACGAGCGGCTTCGCGATCAACTGGGTGTGGATGCCGCCGTGGGGCCCCGACAAGATCACCGAGGACGGCCGGGATCAGCTGCGGGCGCTGGGGTTCAACGTCTGACCCGCCGAGGTGAGCACCGCCTCGCGCACCGTCCACGTGGACGCCCGGCGCCTCGAGCGCTGGGTCGCGGGGTTCGGTGACCGGCACGGCGCCGTCGCCACGGAGGTGGCCGACGGCGCCGTCGTGCTGTCCGGGGCGGACGGCGCGCTCGCGTCGCTGGCGGTGCCGTTCCCGCCGCTGGACCTCACTGAGTCGACTGCGGCCGCGGATCCGGTGGGCGCGCTGACGGCGCACGCGCTCGCCGACCGGCGCGTGGCGGTGCTGCTCGTGCGGCGCGGCGGGTACGCCGTCGCGCTGGTGGCGGGCGGTCGGGTGACGGCCTCGAAGGTGGGCTCGCGGTACGTGCAGGGCCGGACCGCGGCCGGCGGCTGGTCGCAGCAGCGGTTCGCCCGGCGCCGGGAGGGCCAGACCGCCGGGCTGCTCGACGCCGCCGCCGCGACCGCGCTGCGGGTGCTGACGCGACCGGTCGACGTCGTCGTCACCGGCGGCGACCGCGCGCTCGCGGACCGGCTGCTCGCCGACCCGCGCCTGCGCGCGCTGGCAGCGCTGCCGCGGGAGCGTCACCTCGACGTCGGCGACCCGCGCGCGGCAGACGTCGCCGCGCTGCCGGAGCGGCTGCGCGGCGTCCGGATCACGCTGACACCGTGACCCGGGCCGGCGCGCCCGGCGGCGCGGTGGCGGCCGCGGCCTCGGCCAGCGCCACCAGCAGCGCGGCGGGCGGTGGCGGGGCGGGGGGCTCGCCGTACGTCGCCGCGTAGACGTGACGGCGCGCGCCCGGCAGCTCGCGGGCCACGATCCCGTCGGCGCGGTGCGCGCGCAGCGCGAGGCCCGGGATCGTCGCCACGCCGAGACCCGCGGCGACCAGCGCCTGGATCACGACCATGTCGTCGGAGGTGTAGGCGATCCGCGGCTCGAAGCCCTCGTCGGCGCACACCGACAGCAGATGGGCGGTGCAGCGCTCGCAGCCGGCGATCCAGGTGGCGTCGCGCAGCGCGGCGAGGTCGTCGCCGCGGCGCTGCGTCAGCAGGTAGAGCGGGTCGTCGAGCAGGTGGTGCAGGCGGACGCCGGCCGGCTCGGGCTCGGTCTCGTCGTACCGGAAGATCACCGCGACGTCGATCCGGCCGGTGCGCAGCAGGTCGAGCGCCTCGGCCGGGTGCGTGTCGAGCAGGCGGACGCCGAGGCCCGGGTGCCGGCCGGCGAGCGCCGCCATGGCGCCCGGCACCAGCGAGCCGATCGCGGAGGAGAAGCCGGCCAGGCGAACGCGCCCGGCAGTGAGCCCGACGTGGGCGGACAGCTCGGCGCCGGCGGCGTCGATCCGGCCGATGATCTCCGCCGCGCGGTCGGCGAGCAGCCGGCCCGCCTGGGTGAGGCGGACGCCGCGCCCGACCCGCTGCAGCAGCTGCGCGCCGGACTCGGCCTCGAGCCGGGCGAGGTGGTGGCTGACCGACGGCTGCGAGTAGTGCAGCTCGCGCGCCGCGGCGGTGACCGAGCCGTGCCGGGCCACGGCGTCCAGCACGCGCAGGCGGGTGACGTCCAGCATTCATCAAGGGTATCGATGAATCAGCGCAAAACCAGGCATTAGACGCATGGGTTGATCACGCGCACGCTGGTGTCATGACGACGACGGAGGCCCGCCACCGGACCGATCTCACCCCTCTGACCCCTCTGCTCGACGGCATCCGCACGGCCATCGCGGCGCATGCCGGCTGGGCCGACACCGCGCGGCTCGTCGCCGACCAGCTGCGCCGGAACCTGCCCACCCCCGACGTGCTGACCGCGGAGCAGCGGCTCGGCTCGCCGGACACCTACCAGAACCACACCCTGCACGTGGAGCCCGACGGCTCGTTCTCGGTGATCGCCGTCGTCTGGCGCCCCGGCCAGCTCACGCGGATCCACGACCACGTGACGTGGTGCGTGGTCGGCGTCATCCAGGGCGTGGAGCACGAGGAGCTGTTCGACGCCGACCTGAACCTGGTCGGCAGCAACGACGCGCAGGTCGGCGACGTCACCGGCTTCGCGCCGCCCGGCGACGTCCACCGGGTGCACAACACCCGTGACACGACGGCGATCTCGGTCCACGTCTACGGCACGGACGTGACGCGGATCGGCTCCAGCGTGCGGCGCTTCTACGACTGACCGGACTGACCGCGGTTGCGGAGGAAGTCGAGCACCGCGCCGGCGACGTCGCCCAGCGACGTGCCGCCCAGGGCCGGCCCGTCGACCACCGGCGTGCCGCCGCCGAACCGCCCGACGGCGGCCTCGAGCGCCCGGCGGTCGAGGCCGTACTTCTTGAAGACCTGGTAGTGCGCGACGCCGCCGTTGCCCGGTCGGCCGTCCCTCAGCCGGAGCCCGACGGCGGTGTGCCACTCCCGCGTGCGGTCGCCGTCGGCGTCGGTCGTGACCTCCTCGATCTCGAAGACGGTCACCGTGGCGATCGACTCCCACGGCGCGCGGACCTCCAGCGAGTCCGACCCGTGCCGGTCGACGGCCTGGCCGAGGTAGACGCCGTCCGCGTCGACGGCGAAGTAGACGATGCCCCGCCTGGCGTCGATCACGTGGGCCACCAGCGGGATCCCGAAGGCCACGCCGAAGAGCGCGAAGATCCCGAGGCCCGACATCAGCATGAAGCCGGCGACGGCGACGCCGACGAGGGCGGTGAGCGCCGGTCGGGCGGCGGTCCGGACGTCTGGCCGGATCACGTAGGCGGCCGCGGCGTCGGCAGCGCCGGGGGAGCCGTAGGCGGGCGGCGGCTCCGTGGAGCCGTGGGCGGGCGGCGGCTCGGGGGAGCCGTGGGCGGGCGGCGGCTCGGGGGAGCCGTGGGCGGGCGGCGGCTCGGGGGAGCCGTCGGCCGGGGCCGGCGCCGGCGTCGGCCCCGGCTCCGGTGCCGCGGCGCGGGGGCCGTAGCGCGGCTCGCCGGGGGGACGCGTGACGTCGTCGGTCTCGGCGGCGTCGGTCACGCGCCCGAGCTCCGCCGCCAGGCGGCCGCGGGCGGTCTGCGGCGGGCCGTCGACGAGGGCGACGCCGGGCGCGAAGCGCGCGACGGCGGCCTCGAGCTCGGTGCGGTCGAGCGTCCAGCCGGTCAGCACGCGCTGGACGCCGATGACGTCCGGGCGGTCGCGCAGCCGCAGCCCGACGGCGTCGACCGTGCGGACGCCGCCCGCGCCGCGGACCGTCGTCTCGTACAGCACGATCTCGCCGATCGACTCCCAGTGGACGAGGCGCTCGCCCTCGTCGCCGTCACCGCCGACGAAGACCCCCGGCTCGTCCACGACGAACGGCGACCGTCGCCACGGCGCTGCCAGGAACCCCGGCCGGCCCGCGTAGGCCTGCGGGTGCCGTGGCGTGTACTCGGCGTCTCCCATGGTTCCCCCCTTGTGATCGTCGTGCTGGTGCCGGGCTACCCGGCGGCGGCCCGGCTGCGGTTGAGGCGTCGCAGCTCGGCGACGTGCCCGCCGTCCCCGGTGGGACCGAAGAAGACCCCAGGGGCGTCGACCGCCGGCACCACGACCTTCGCCCGCGCCGCGTGGCGCACGACGTACGCCGCGGGATGCGCAGGCCGGTAGGCCACCTGGTCGTAGCTCGGGGACCGGGCATCGCCCGACGCCCCGCCGGCGCGGGACCCCTCGGGGCCGGGCGCCGCCCGCCGCCTCGAGGTGCGCGAGCGCCGCCCGGCGGAGCGTGTCCTCGGCGTTCACCCACGGCCCGGTACCTCGTCCCCCCATGCGCCCCCTCCCGCGCCGAGAATAGCGTTCAGGCCGTCTCGTCCCGTACGTCCGGCCGGCGCCGGTGGTTCCGGCGGGCGCGGTAGGCGACGCCGGCGGCGGCCGCGAGGTCGCGTGGGCCGGCGTGCCGCAGCGGCGGGCCGTCGACCACCGGGACCTTCGGCGCCCGGCGCCGGACGGCGGCCTCCAGGCCCACCCGGTCGAACGACCAGCCGTCGGCCACCCGGTACCCGAGGAGCTCGCGCGGGGCGAGGCCCCGCGCGCCGGCGACGCCGACCGCGCGGTGCCAGTCGGTCCCGCGCTGGGCGTCGAACACCACGACGGCGACGACGTCCGCCCACGGCACCAGGCGCCCGGGCACCCGGCCGCCGCGCCGGTGCACGGGCCCGAGGTACACGCCCTCGCGGCGCACCGCGAACGGCTCCTCGCCGGCGCGCCCGTCGCCCGTCGGCAGAGGTGCCGGCGACCGCGGCCCCAGCCGGGCGGCGGCGTAGCCCAGCACCCCCTCGGCGGCCCGCCGCGTGACGTCCGCCGCGACCTCGCGCGGGGTGAACGCGTCGCCGAACGGCCCCTCCCGGACCACCGACACGGCGGCGGGCGCGAACCGCGCGACGGCGGCCAGCAGCCGTCGCTCGTCGACGCGCCGGCCGTCCAGCGGCACGCGGATCGCGACCACGTCCGGGTGCGGGCGCAGCCGCAGGCCCAGCCCCGGCCCGAGCCGGCGGTGGCCGGTGCGCCGCGACGTGACGTCGCACAGCACGACCGCCGCGATCGACTCCCAGTGCACGAGCCGCCCCTCGCCCGGCGCGCCCGCGACGTACACGCCCGGCCGGTCGACGACGAACGGCGCCTCGAGACGGCGCCACGGCCACGGCCCGCGCCGCCGGAAGAGCACCGCCGCGCCGCAGGCGAGGAGCAGGGCGACCGGCCAGGGCCAGGCGACGAGCACGATCAGCAGCAGGGCCAGCGTCCCGGCGGCGGCCACGACGTCGGCGACGGGCACCGGCGGCACCCCGGCGTACGCGCCGGGATCGACGGCCAGGTAGCCGCCCGGGCGCAGCCCGGCACGCCCCGCGGCCCGCCCGGCGCCGGATGCTGCCATGTGCTGCCAACGCGCACGCGCCCGGTCGGGTGCCTGCGCGCGTCGGTGGACGAGGCGCGGGTCGCCCTCGTCGCCGCCGCCGACGCCCGGTCTCGTCGACGACGAACGGCGACCGCCCCCACGACGCGGCCGTGACGGCCGGCTGCCCTCCGGGTCCTCCGGGTCAGCGCTGTGGTCCGCGCCGCCGGTGCCACTCGTCGAGCGCGGCGCTCGCGACGTCCCGGAGCCGTGCCCGTGCGACCGGAGGTCCGTCCACGACCGGTACCTCCGGCGCGAGGCTCAGCACGGCCGCCTCCAGCGCGGCGCGGTCGAGGCGCCAGCCGTCGACGACCCGGTGGTACTCGAGCTCGGGCTCACCGCCGCCCGGCGGCACCCGCGTAACGCCGACGGCGCGCGCCCACGACTTCTCCAGCTCGAGGTCGAAGAGCACCACCGACGCGATGTCCGTCCACGGCACGAGCCGGTGGTCGGCCGGACGCTCGCCCTGCTGCGCCTCGCCGAAGAAGACGCCGGGGGCGTCGACGGCGAAGCGCACGCTGCCCCGCAGGACGGCGGCGGCGTGCAGCGTGAAGGGCAGCGTGAACATCGCGCCGAAGACGACTCCCATGACCGCGCCGCCGTCGTCGCCCACGAGCACCCCGACCACCACGCCGACCACGAGGAACAGGTACGCGACGGGGGAGCTCCGCCACGTGGGCCGGACCACGTAGGCGCGGGGGTCGGTCGCCTGGTAGCGCACTCGGTGCACCGGGACGAACTGCCAGCCCGAGCGGCCGTGCGGCGCCGCGTGCCCGCCGACGGGCTCGGGCCCGAACCCGGCGGCCGCCTGCTCGCCGGCCAGTCGTGCCTCGACGACCCGTGCCTCGTTCGCCTCGGCCGCGGCGCGGGTCAGCTCGTCGGCGACGGCGCCCAGGGTGCGCGCGGTGCTCGCCGTCGCAGCCAGGTCGTCCGGGCCGTCGACGACCGGGACGCCGGGCGCGAACCTGGCGACGGCGGCCTCGAGCCGGGTGCGGTCCAGCGACCACGAGTCGAGCACCCGGCGGATCGCGACGACGTCCGGGTGCCGCCGCAGCCGGAGGCCGACGGCGTCGTGCAGGTCGCGGGAGCCGGGCGCGGCGGCCCGGAAGAGCACGACCGCGGCGATGGTCTCCCAGTGGACCAACCGCTCCTCGTTCTCGCGGACGCCGTCGTCGCCTACCCAGACACCGGGCGCGTCGACGACGAACGGGGCCGCCTTCGGCCGCAGCAGTGGCGCGGCGATGCTGCGGAGCTGCAGTGCGACGAAGGCCAGGGCGGCCAGCCAGCCCCACCACGCTCCGCCGGACGCCAGCAGCCAGACCGCCACGAAGCCCACGACGAACACCAGGTCGCGCAGCGACGCCCCGGACAGCCGCGGCCGCCCGCCGTAGGCCGCCCGATCCATCGGCCGGTACCGGGTTCCCCCACTCACGTGCCCCACCTCTCCCCGGCGACGCGCCGGCTCCGGGGCCGGAGAATACCGTTCAGCCCGGTTCGTCCCGGGTGTGACGGCAAGCGCCGTCGCTGCGACGGCGGCGGGCGCGGACCGCCTCAGTCGTCCACGCCGCGGGCCGCCAGGGCCTCGCCCAGGCGGTCCGCGTGCCGCACCGCGCGGATCACCAGCGGCACCGCGAACGCCCGCACCGAGCGCTCGGCGCCGCGCGCGCGGCGGGCGTCGCGCACCTCCTCGCCGAGCGACACGAGCACCGGCACGGTCCGGATCGTCAGCGCGAGCACGAGCCCGACGCGGTCCGGGTCCACACCCACCCGGCGCAGCGGCCGCAGCACGCGGACGACGGCGTCCAGCAGGTCCTCGGTGCGCGTCGTCAGCGTCACGACGCCGGCCGCCGCCACCGCGAGCAGCAGCGACCCGGCCACCACCGCCGCCTTCTCCAGGTCCGCCAGCCACACCTGGGCCGCGAAGACCACGAGGACGACGACAAGGGCCGGCCGCACCTGAGCCAGCGCCCGCCGCGGCCCGACGCGCGCCAGCGCCGTCACCGCCGCCAGCACCGCGAGCCCGCCGGCCACCACCGCCGGCGAGCGCCAGAAGCCCAGCACGCCGAGGAACAGCGCGAGCAGCGCCAGCTTCACCCCGGCCCGCGCCCGGTGGACGACCGACGTCCCGGGCACGTAGAGGCCGATCACTCTGCCCGCTCCTTCGCTCGAGCGGCCTCGTACCCGCTCACAGCAACAAGGCCCGGTAGGCGGCCAGCGCCTCGGCCGGCGCGCCGTCCGCGACCACCCGGCCCTCGTCGACGACGACCACCCGGTCGAAGCCGTCGAGCTGCTCCAGGTGGTGCGTCACGAGCACGACCTGCTGCGGCAGCTCGGCGAGCAGCGCCGTCACCCGGGCGGCGTTGCGCGCGTCGAGCAGCGTGGTCGGCTCGTCGCAGACCAGCACCTCCGGGTCCGTGACCAGCACCGCGGTGAACGCCAGCAGCTGCTTCTGCCCGCCGGACAGCAGGTGCGCGGGGTGGTCGGCGTGCCCGGCGAGCCCGAACCGGTCCAGCGCGGCAAGCGTCCGGGCCCGCACCTCGGCCTTCGACAGCCCGGAGCGGCGCAGCGAGAACGCGACGTCCTCGGCGACCGTCGGCATCACGATCTGCGCGTCCGGGTCGGTGAACACGAACCCGACGCGGCGCCGGATCGCCGGCCCGTCCTTCGCCGTGTCCAGCCCGCCGACCAGGACCCGCCCGCTGGTCGGCACCACCAGCCCGTTGAGCAGCCGGGCCAGCGTCGACTTGCCGGACCCGTTGGCGCCGACGACGCCGACCCGCCGCTCCGCGAGCTCCAGGTCGACGTCGCGCAGCACCCAGCGCTCGCCGTACCGGTGCGAGACCCCCTCGAGGCGGATCACGCGACCCGCTCCACGAGGACGGCGACCCCCTGCCCGCCGCCGATCGCGCAGGCCGCGACGCCGTAGCGCGGCGCGTCCGCGGCCGGCACGCCGCGGGTCTGCCGCACCAGCCGCGAGAACAGCCGGACCAGGAGGAGCGCCCCCGAGGCACCCCACGGATGCCCGAGCGCGATTGCGCCGCCGTCCGGGCAGACGCGCCCGGCGTCGCCCCCGAGCGCGTCGATCCCGAGCGCGTCGGTGCAGGCCAGCACCTGCGCGGCGAACGCCTCGGTGATCTCCAGGACGTCGAGGTCGTCGACGCCCAGCCCGGCCTTCGCCAGCACGGCCTCGACGGCGGGCACCGGGCCGAGGCCCGGCGTCGACGGGTCGACGCCGCGGGCGGCCGTGGCGAGCACCCGCAGCCCGGGCAGGCCGGCGGCGGCGCGCAGCTCCTCGGCGACGACGGCGACCGCCGCGGCGCCGTCGTTGATCCCGCAGGAGTTGCCCGCGGTCACGGTCCCGCCGTCGGCGAACGCCGGCCGGAACCGCGACAGCGCCGCCGCGGTGAGGTTCGGGCGCGGCCGGTCGTCGGCGTCGACGCCGCCGACCGGCACGAGCTCGTCCTCGTACAGCCCCGCCGCGGCGGCCGCCACCGCCCGGGCGTGCGAGCGCTCGGCGTAGGCGTCCTGCCGCTCGCGGGTGATGCCGCGCAGCGCGGCCACGGTCTCGGCGGCCTCGCCCATCTCCGGGTCCGGGAAGCCGGGCGGCGCGAACGGCGCCCGGGTGTACAGGCGCGGCTCGTCGGTCGGGCCGTGGGTGCGCGTCATCCGCCACGGCGCGGTGCTGGCGCTCTCGACGCCGCCGGCCAGGACGACGTCCGCCGCGCCGCCGGCCACCAGAGACGCGCCGAGGCGGACGGCCTCGAGCCCGGAGCCGCACTGCCGGTCGACGGTCACGCCCGGGACCTCGACGCCGAGGCCGGCGGCCAGCACCGAGACCCGCGCGACGTCGCCGCCCGGGCCGCAGCAGTTGCCGAGGACGACGTCGTCCACCCGGACGTCGTCCGGCCGCACCGGGCTGCCCGGACCGTGCGACGAGAGCCCGTAGAGGTCGTCGACCAGCGCGGCCAGCACCGGGCCGGCCAGCCCGGCGGCGTCGACCCGGGCGAGCCCGCGGCCGGTGGTCGCGACCGGCGTGCGGCGCGCGGCCACGACGACGGGGCTTCGAGGATCCATCGGCGGTCACTGTAGGTGGCCGGGAGGTGAACACCCGCACCGGGCGTCCCGGCCACCGGTCCTAGCGCGCGTCCCGGACGACGAGCTCCGCCAGCGGGCCGCGGGCCAGCTTGCCGCCGGAGGTGCGGGGCAGGTCGTCGAGCAGCACCCAGCGGCTCGGCCGCGCCGCCCGGGGGAGCGAGGCGCGGGCGGCGGCCTTGAGCCGCGGCACCGGGTCGGTGCCCGGGACCGCCCGGACCACCGCCACCAGCCGGTTCCCGAGGTGCGCGTGGCGCTCGCCGACGCACGCCACCTCGAGCACGCCGGGGACGGCGCGCAGCACGGCCTCGACGTCGTCCACCGGCACCGTGTGCCCGCCCACCTCGACGGCCGCCTCGCCGCGCCCGATCACCTCGAGCGCGCCGTCCGGCCGCATCCGGGCGCGGTCGCCGACGCTCGCCCAGCCGCCGTCGCGCCGCAGCGGGCCCCCGCCCGGGCCGCCCGGCGTCAGGTACCCCTGGGCCAGGTACGGCGAGCCGACCCACACCTCGCCCTCGGTCCAGGCCGGCACCGGGCCGCCGCGCGGGTCGCGGAGCTGGACCCGGCAGCCGGGGAACGGCCGCAGGCCGCGCCCGTCGGCGTCGGCGGCGACGAACGACAGCTCGGCCGCGCCGTAGTACTCCACCAGGCGCACGCCGGCGAGCCGCGCCTGCTCCCGCAGGCCGGCCGGCACGTGCGCGCCGGCGACGATCGCCAGCCGCAGCCGCGGCAGGGCGCCGGCAGCGGCGGCGGGGAGGACGTCGGGGGCCATCGCCCGGGCGGCGTGGGCGACGCCCGCGTTGCCCGCCCCCGGCGTCG
>Ga0081539_10004862_pt1 | contig 14366 bp, 14 predicted proteins | sample TabmetS4T2R2_FD_71023 | JGI IMG/M metagenome (GOLD analysis project Ga0081539, IMG submission 71023) | Tabebuia heterophylla rhizosphere microbial communities from the University of Puerto Rico - S4T2R2 | ecosystem: Host-associated > Plants > Roots > Rhizosphere ...
GACGTCGTCGCCCTGCTCGAACTTACCGGTAAATTTGATCGGGCCGACCTGGCGGCAGGCAAGCGAGATATCCGAGACCTCCTCGGCAAGGCCGAGCCAGCCCTTCCAGCCGCCCTTCTCGGGAGCGGTGAAATGACACGCGACGCCGTCCACGATCGGATCGTCGATCGCGTAGGTGCCGAGCTTGTCGTTCGGCGACATCAGATGAAATACGGTCGATTTGCGGAAGATCAGATCCGGCTCGTCCGCCGCGCGAGCCGTGGGCGCCGCGCTTGCCGCGACGGCCAACACGACCGCGAAAACCATGCCCCGCATAACGTGTAAAGCCATATCTGCGCCCCTCCTGCCGGGCGACGCAGATATGGGGCAACCGGCGAGACTTTCAATAGACGTCAGGCGGCGGCCGCCTGCGCGGGCTTGTGGCAAACGACACAGATCTTGTTGCCATCCGGGTCGCGCACATAGGCGCCGTAGTAGTGCGGGTGATAATGCGCGCGAATGCCGGGCGGACCTTCGTCCTTGCCGCCGGCCGCGAGCGCCGCCTGGTGGAAAGCATCGACTGCCGTGCGCGTCGCCGCATCGAACGCGATGGTCACGCCGTTCCCGGCGGTCGCGGTCTGACCGTCGAGCGGACGCATCACCCAGAACGGATGGTTCGTTCCCGGATAGCCTTCGGGCGCGTAGCTCGCCGCGATCTTATAGGTCTCGCGGCGAGTGATGCCCAGCGGCGCAAGCGCCGCATCGTAAAAGCGCAGCGCGCGCGTCAGCTTCGTGGTGCCGACTGTGATATGGCTGTACATGGTGCCCCTCTTTGTTCGTGGAGCATGATCCCGGATCAAGTCCGGGACAGGCTTTTCGGCATCATGCGCTATTTCCGCGCATCGACCGAACAGACACCAGGACCTGCGACGAACAGCGCGAGCGCGCCGCCCGCGATCGCGAGGTTCTTCAGGAAGTGGTTGAGCTGGTTGGTGTCGCCGAAATTGGTATGCGCCAGCAGCGCCGCGAGGACGCAGAACAACGCAATCGCCAGCGCGACGAAGCGGGTCTTGAACCCGACGAGCACGAGCGCGCCCATCGCGAGCTCCGCTACGGCAACGAGCGGCGCCATCACGGACGGTGCCGGCACGCCGAGCTTGGTGAAGTAGCCGGTCGTGCCGGAAAGCCCTTTGAATTTATTGTAGGCCGCGATCAGGAATAGCGCGGCGATCAGAATCCGGCCGATCAGCAGCGCGATGTCATTGTAGGCCGACATCTTCCGTTCGATTGACGCCATGTCCTTCCCTCCCCTTTTGACCCCCAGCCGGGCCGGTGTTCGGTCCGAGCTTACAATTCCCGTCCGATCAGGCGGTCGAGCGACCAGGCGCCGCCGCCACGGATGAGAAAGTGAAATACCACGAGCGCCCAGAACAGCGGGTACTCGATGCCACGGCTTTCCCAATTGTACCCATAGTCGAGATGGTAGGTGACGATCGCCACGATGAGAAAAACGATGATCGGCGCCGCCATCAGTCGCGTCAGCAGCCCGAGCGCGAGGCCTAGTCCGCACACCAATTCCATGATGCCGACCACCCAGGCCCAGAACAGGCCGTGTTCGAAGCCGACGCTCTCGAAGAAGCGCGCGGCGCCTTCCATGTTGCCGAACAGGATCTGGACGCCATGAAACGCGAGCGAGCCGCCCGCCATCAGGCGGATCAACGGCTCGGTCACCGGCGCGACCGCCGCGTAGACGCGCCCAAGCGCTGGCACGAAAAGTTGCGGCGCGCCGCGTCGCGCCCCCCGGATGTCGTTCATGTCTAGCCCGGCTCGCGTTTGTTCGGATCGAAGTTCTTCTTCAGGCCGGCCCAGCAATCAATGTAATTTTCCTGCAGGGTGTCGAGCGCGCCCGCGTACTGCGTCACGCGCTGACGGAAGCGCGTCTCGAACATGAAGGCGAGCGTGTTGGAAAGCTTCACCGGCTTGAGCTCGGCATTGCTCGCATGCGCGAAGGCGTCGCTGTCGGGCCCGTGCGGCAGCATCTGATTGTGCAGGCTCATGCCGCCGGGCACGAAGCCTTCGGGCTTGGCGTCGTACACGCCATAAACCAGCCCCATGAACTCCGACATGATGTTGCGGTGATACCAGGGCGGCCGGAACGTATTGTCGGCGACCATCCAGCGTTCGGGAAAGATCACGAAATCGATGTTCGCGGTGCCGGGCGTTTCCGAGGGCGAGGTCATCACCGTGAAGATCGATGGATCGGGATGATCGAACGCGATCGCGCCGACCGGCGAAAACCGCCGCAAATCATATTTGTACGGGTAATAGTTGCCGTGCCAGGCGACGACGTCGAGCGGCGAATGCGGCAGCGCGGTCCGGAACAGTTCGCCGCCCCATTTGACAAACATCGTATGCGGCGCCTCGATGTCCTCATAGGCGGCAACGGGGGTCAGGAAGTCGCGCGGATTGGCAAGACAATTCGCCCCGATCGGGCCGCGGTCCGGCAGCGTGAAGCCGCCACCGTAGTTCTCGCACACATAGGCGCGCGCCGGGGAGCCGGTCAGCTCGACGCGGAAGATCACGCCGCGCGGAATGACACAGACCTCGCCGGGCGCGATGTCGATCACGCCGAACTCGGTGCGGAAGCGCAGCGCGCCCTGCTGCGCCACGACGAGCAGCTCGCCGTCGGCATTGAAGAAGCTCTCCTGCGCCATCGACTGCGTGACGAGCGCGACATGCGCCGCCATGCCCGCCATGGTCTCGCAATCGCCCGCCGTCGTCATGGTGCGCAGGCCGGTGAGGAAGGTGAGCTTTTCGCTTGGCATCGGTGTCGGCCCCCAGCGCAGCTGCGCGATCGGCAGCGCGCTTTCGCGTTGCGGCGCCGTGCGGATCAGGCCGCAATCGACCCGTTCGAAGCGTCCGCTGTGCCGCACCGTCGGGCGGATGCGATAGAGCCAGGAACGCTGGTTTACGGCCTGCGGCGCCGTGAACGGCGAGCCGGAGAGCTGCTCGGCATAGAGCCCGTAATTCACCTTCTGCGGCGAGTTGCGCCCGATCGGCAGTGCGCCGGCCAAGGCCTCGGTCTCGAACGTGTTGCCGAAACCAGACATGTAGTCGGGACCCGCGGGGCCATGCGCGGGCCGTGCGGCGGCGACTGCCGAAACCATTTCGTTCATGGCGAACCCTCCTCGCCTGCTACTCTCGCTTTCGAGCGCTTTGTCTCGATCATAGTTTCCTTTGAGGGCGAGCGTAAGTCGGACATCTCATGACCAGGACCACGATGACCACAGCATCGATTGAAGATTATGTGACGCAGACGGCGACACGCGAGAGCAAGATCGCCGCGGAGCTGCGCGAGCGAACGCTGCAGGTGCCGCACGGGAGCATGATGACGCCGCCCGACACCGCGGCGCTGCTCGGCCTGCTGGTGCGCCTGATCGGCGCGAGACGCGCGATCGAGGTCGGCACCTTCACGGGCTATGGCTCGCTCGCGATCGCTTCGGCGCTGCCGCAGGACGGCAAGCTGATCTGCCTCGACATCAGCGACGAGCGTCCCGCAATCGGCCTGCCCTATTGGAAGCAGGCCGGCGTCGCGAACCGGATCGAGCTGCGCATCGCGCCGGCGGCCGAAACGCTGACGGCGCTGGTCGGGACGGACGCCGGCATGTTCGATTTCGCCTTTATCGACGCCGACAAGGGCAACTACGACCTCTATTACGAGCTTTGCCTACAGCTCGTGCGCCCGGGCGGCGTGGTCGCGCTCGACAACATGCTGTGGCACGGCGCCGTCGCCGACCCGCGCGTGAAGGATCGCGAAACCGTCGGGCTGCGCAAGCTCAACGCCAAGATCCGCGACGACGACCGCGTCGATGCGTCCCTGCTCACGGTCGGGGACGGGCTGATGGTGGCGCGGAAGCGGTAGGACGCTCCGCCTCCGGTAGGGCGGGCAAAGCGAAGCGTGCCCGCCGACAGCGCTGCGGCGGGCACGGCGCGCAAGCGCGCCTTTGCCCGCCCTACCGGCCCTTCACCCCAAACTCACCGGCAGCGCCGTGAAGCCACGAAAGCGCGCACGGCGGCTGCGTGTCGGCGCGCCCGCCGGCGCGTAGTTCGGAAAGCGCGCGAGAAAGCGCTCGATCGCGACGCGCCCTTCGAGTCGCGCGAGGCTCATGCCGGCGCACATGTGGATGCCGGAGCCGAACGCGAGGTGGCGCGTCGGATTACGCGCCACGTCAAACCGATCCGGATCGGCGAAGACCTCCGGATCGCGGTTCGCGGCGCCGATGCCGATGGTGATCAGCGTCCCCTTCGGCATCACGACGCCGCCAATCGTGACGTCCTGCGTCACCGCGCGGTTGCCGAGCTGGTTCGAGCTTTCATAGCGCAGCGCCTCCTCGACCGCGCTCTTCATCAGTGACGGATCTTCGATCAGGCGCCGCCGCTCGTCGGGAAAGCGAATGAGGATCTCAAGCGCGTTGCCGATCAGGTTGGTCGTGGTCTCATGGCCGGCGTTGAGGATGAAAATGCAATTCTGCAACAACTCCGTTTCAGACAGCCGGCGGCCCTCATGTTCGCCGGCGATCAGCCGCGTGAGCAGGTCTTTCTCAGGATCGCCCGGATGCGCCCGCCGGTCCGCCACCAGGCCTGTGAGGTAGCCCGCGAAGTCGCGCACGGCCGTGTTGCCGAGCGCAAGCTGCTCCGCGGTCAGCACCGGCTCGAGCGCGCCGAGGATCGCGAGCGACCAGCCGCGCAAGGGACCGCGATCCGCATGCGGCACGCCGAGCAGATTGCCGATGATCTCCACGGGAATCGCGGCGGCGAAATCCTCGATCAGGTCGACCGTGCCTTTCACCGCCATCGCGTCGAGCAGGCGATCGACCAGCGTGACGAGCCCTGCTTCCATCTCGGCCACCACGCGGTTCGACAGCGCGGTCTGGATCGCGCGGCGCACATGGGTGTGCAGCGGCGGATCGTTGAAGACGAGACTGGTGGTGTGATGCTCATAGAGCGGCGCGTCGCCGTATTTCGGACGGAACTCGACCTTCTTGTCAGACGAGAAGGTTTTTGCGTCGCGGTACACGGCGTCGCAGTCGCGCCAGCGCGTGAGGAAATAGGCGCCGTCCGGCATGCGGTGCACGGGATGATGTGCGCGCAGCGCGTGATAGTAGCGAAACGGATCATCGAAAAAGTCGGTCGGCAGGCGCTTCAGATCGAAGTCGCGCGCAAGCGCCGCATCTGCATCCGCGTGTTCGACCCGGGTCACGACATTCCTCCCTTATCGCAGCCAAGGAAAACGCAGGCCTGTTGTCAAGAAAGCGAGCGTTGACGCCCCCTGCCCGGCCCTCTACCAAGGCGATCAAACCGCGGCAAAGCGGTCGAGACCCCGAGGAAACGCAACGTGAAACTCTACGGCTATTTCCGCTCGTCGGCGGCCTATCGGGTGCGCATCGCGCTCAATCTCAAGAAGCTGCCCTACGCGCACCAGGCGGTGCATCTGACGCGCGACGGCGGGTGGCAGTGGAGCGAGGAGTTTCGCGCCATCAACCCGCAGAAGCGCGTGCCGGCGCTCGGGCTCTCGACCGGCGAAGTGCTGATCCAGTCGCTCGCCATCATCGAATACCTCGACGAGGTGCATCCCGAACCGCCGCTGCTGCCGGCCGACGCAATTGCGCGCGCAGAGGTGCGCGCCTTCGCGCAAGTGATCGCCTGCGACATCCATCCGCTCAACAACCTTGTCGTGCTGAAGTACCTCAAACGTCCGCTCGAACACGATCAGCCAACGATCGACGAATGGTATCGTCACTGGGTCACCCAAGGCTTCGACGCGCTCGAGACGCTGGTGCGGCCCGGACCTTATGCGTTCGGCACCCATGTGACGCTCGCCGATCTCTGCCTCGTGCCGCAGGTCTTCAACGCGCGGCGCTTCAAGGTCGACATGGCGAAATATCCAAAGCTTACCGCGGTCGACGCGGCCTGCGCGAAACTTCCCGCCTTCGAGAAGGCCCGACCGGAAAACCAGCCCGACGCCGAATAGCGCAAGCAAGAACAAGAACAGGACCTGCGCGTGATCACGGTCACTCCGGTCGAGGCCGGCGCTCTGGGAGAGCCGGAGCCCGAACAGCCGCCGCCAAAGACGTCGAACATTCCGGCCGCCGTGCTGTGGATGATCGGCACGCTGCTGTCGTTCTCGCTGATGGCGATCTCGATCCGCCAGCTCGGCGGCATCCTCAATCTGTTCGAGCTTTTGATGGTGCGCGCGCTCGGCGGCTTGATCATCCTCGCCGCCGTCATGGCGCCGCAGCCGGCGCTGTTCGGCGCGCTGGCGCTGCGCAAACCGTTCACGCACCTCGTGCGCAACGGCACGCATTTCATCGCCAACCTGTGCTGGGCCAATGGCGTGATCGTGCTGCCGCTCGCAACCGTGTTCGCGATCGAGTTCATGATGCCGGTCTGGGCCGGCCTGCTCGCCGCGCTGTTTCTCGGCGAGCGCTTCACGGCGAGCCGCGCCGGCTCGATCGTGCTCGGCTTTCTCGGCGTGCTGATCATTCTGCGGCCCGGCATCGAGGCGTTCCAGCCGGCCGCGCTCGGCGTGCTGCTCGCCTCGCTCGGCTATGCGATCTCGAATATCGCCACCAAGAAGCTCATCCCGGTGCAGAGCACGATCGCGATCCTGTTCTGGATGAACGTCATGCAGATCGGTTTCGCGCTGATCGGCACTGACCTCACGTTTCCCTGGCGCCTTACGCCGTCACAGTGGCTATGGGCCGCCGCCATCGCGGTCGGCGGCACCACCGCACATTATTGCCTCACCAATGCGCTGCGCGTCGCCGACGCGATCGTGGTGATCCCGCTCGACTTCCTGCGCATTCCGCTGATCGCCTTTATCGGCTTCATGTTCTATGGCGAGCGGCTCGACCTGTTGGTGTTCGCCGGCGCCGCCATCATCGTGGCGGGAATCGTCTGGAACCTGCGCGCGGAAATGCGTTGAGCTCGCTGCGCGAGAAGCCGCTTCGCGCGGACAAATCCACATCGCAAGAAAACGTGAGCGGCCTTGGGTAGAATCGACACAGCGCCGCGTGTACAAGCGCAGAATCCTGCCAATTCCGATTCACATTTTCGACACCTTTGACGAGCTTGGTTCGAGGAGGGTCGCTTTCGACTGGATGCATGATGCTTCGTTGGGTCAAGGCTTGTGGTGCGCTCGCCGCCATCTCGGTGATGGCGGTCACGGCGTCGGCGCAGCCGCAAGGCTGGCCGGGAGGCCCTGGAATGCAGGCGCCGCCCGGCGGCCAGAATCCGTACTGCGCACGGCTCGAGGGGCAGCTCGCCGCGATCGATCGCGGCGGCGCCGATCCGGGACGCGCCGAGCAGATCCGCCGCTACGAGGATGCCTCAAATCGGCAGCAGAGCGAGCTTGATCGCATGGTCGAGCAGAGCCGGCGTCAGGGCTGCGAGAGCACCGGCTTCTTCCTGTTCGGCGGCGGAAACGCGTCGTCGCAGCAATGCGTCGATCTCAACCGCCAGATCTCGCGCATGCGCGGCAATCTCGATCGCATCAATGTCGATCTGCAGCGGCTGCGCGGCAATGATCTCGATCGCGGCGAGCAGCGCCGCTCGGTGCTGGTCGCGCTCGCGCAGAACAATTGCGGCCCGCAGTACCGTACGGCCGTTCGCCAGCCGGGCGGCTTCTTCGACCAGTTGTTCGGTCGCGGCGAGAGCGAGCCCAACGAGCCCGGCGCCGAGATGGCGAACCCGATGGCGCAGACCGGCAGCTACCGCACGGTGTGCGTGCGCACCTGCGACGGCTACTATTTCCCGATCTCCTACGCGACGTCGCCGGCGCGCTTCGCGCAGGATGAGAAAAGCTGCCAGCGCCTGTGCCCGGCCGCCGAAGCGCAGCTCTTCTCCTACCGCACCGAAGGCGAGGATATTTCGCAAGCCACCTCGAGCAGCGGCGCGGCCTATACGTCGCTGCCGAACGCATTCAAATATCGCCAGACTTTCGATGCGGCCTGCAGCTGCAAGAAGGCGGGCCAGAGCTGGGCGGAAGCGATGGGCGGCACTGACGACTCGCTCGAGGCCGGCGATATCGTGGTGACCGAGGATCGCGCCCGTCAAATGGCGCTGCCGCCCGGCCAGCGCGGCCAAAAGGGACGCCAGCCCGCGGCCGCGCCGACACAGCCGGCGCAATCCGCCCCCGCCCCCGCCCCGGCCGCCGAGGCGCCGGCCGAGACCGACTCCAACGGCAAGAGGACCATCCGCTCGGTCGGGCCGACGTTCATTCCGACGCGGTAACGCTGACCTCATCCTGAGGAGCGTGCCACGCATCGCGTGGCACGCTCCTCGAAGGATGGCCGCGAACGCGGAGTCTGCCGCCATGGTTCGAGACGCACACCGCGCCATCGCGCGGCGTGCTCCTCACCATGAGGGCTGTTCCGACCGCGCGCCTTTTCGGCACGCCTGCCCACTATTCGGGCATGCCTGACGCACGCAGATCGCGGATGGTTGAAGCCGTCCGGGTCGAGGAGTGCGGCTCATGAAGACGTTCATCCGCGTCGTCGAACTGTGGCTGCCGGACATGATGCGAGAGAGGCTTGTGTTCGGCGGCGGCGTCTACGACGGCTTCACCGAGTTTCGAAAAGTCTCCGAAGCCATGAGCTTCGGATTCGACGACGGACTGCCGGGCAAGGCCTGGGCGTCGCGGCATCCGATCATCCTCACCGAGTTCGCCAACTCGTATTTCCGCCGCACCGAGGCCGCGCAAGCCGCCGGCCTGACCTGCGGCGTCGCGCTGCCGGTATTCGCCGGCGAATTTCTCATGGGCGTGCTGGTGCTGTTCTGCGGCGATGACGAAAACCATGTCGGCGCGATCGAGCTTTGGCACAACGATCCGAAAGTCGCCTACGAGATGAAGCTCGTCGATGGCTACTACGGCAGCGCCGACATGTTCGAGTTCAACGCGCGCCACACCAAGTTTCCGCCCGGCTATGGGCTCCCGGGACGGACCTGGAAAGCAAAGATGCCGCTGCTCATCAAGGACCTGCACGACTCCAAGCGCTTCCTGCGCTGGCAGCAGGCGACGGAGATCGGCATCAATCTCGGGATCGGCATTCCTTACGACCGCGGCACCGATGAGGCCTGGGTCGTGACTTTCCTGTCCGCCTTGAATACGCCGATCGCACGGCGGTTCGAGATCTGGACGCCCAACGCCGCGGGCGATGCGCTCGTGTTCCAGATCGGCCACTGCGACAGCGGGGCGGATCTCGACGCAAGCTATGCGTCGAAACAGATTGTCAAAGGCGAAGGATCGATCGGACGCGCGTGGCGCAGTGGAATCCCCGTCGTCATCGATGACGACGGCGCGGCCGACACGTCGGTCGCCGCGGTCTCGGCGCGTGCGAGCGGCGTCCGCGCCTCGGTGATCCTGCCGGTCCTGAAGGACGGCCGCATGAAGGCGGCGGTCGCTTGGTATTTGTGAATCGAGCCGCGCTCAAAAATCGAACGCCTCGCTCCTCGCCTTCTCGAGCGCGCTTAACGTCGCGTCGGGCTGCGGCAGCGGCGTGCCGGGATCGCGGAATTTGTTCACGATCGGATAGCGGCGGTCGCGGCCGAAATTGCGCAGCGTGACCTTGACGCCGGGCGCCGCCTGGCGGCGCTTGTATTCGGCGAGGTTGAGCATGCGCTCCACCCGCAGCACGAGCTCGCGATCGAAGCCCGCCGCCACGATGTCGGCGACCGGCTCCTCGCGTTCGACCAGCCGCTCGAGGATCGCGTCGAGCACCTCATAGGGCGGCAACGTATCCTGGTCGGTCTGGTTCTCGCGCAGCTCGGCAGTCGGCGGCTTTGTGATCACGCGCTCCGGAATGACGACCCCGGAGGGCCCAAGCGCACCGACCGGCTTCCACGCGTTGCGCAATCGACTGAGGCGAAACACCTCGCTCTTGTAGAGATCCTTGATCGGATTGAAGCCGCCGTTCATGTCGCCATAGAGCGTCGCGTAGCCGGTCGACATTTCCGACTTGTTGCCGGTCGTCACCACCATCAGGCCGAACTTGTTCGAGATCGCCATCAGGATGGCGCCGCGCGTGCGCGACTGGAGATTTTCCTCCGTGACGTCGCGGTTGGCGCCGGCAAAGAGGGATGTAAGCGCCGCCTCGAAGCCTTCGACCGGCGCAGCGATCGGCACCACGTCATATCGAATGCCGAGCGCCTGAGCGACCACAGCCGCATCTTGAAGCGACTCCTGCGATGTGTAGCGGTACGGCAGCATCACGGCGCGCACGCGCTGCGGCCCCAGCGCGTCGACAGCGATCGCGGCGCAGAGCGCCGAGTCGATGCCACCCGAAAGGCCGAGCACCACGCCCGCGAAGCCGTTCTTGTCGACATAGTCGCGCAAGCCGAGCACGCAGGCCGCATAGTCGGCCTGGTCGCCCTCCTCGATCATGGCGTTTTCGCCCGGCAGGCAGCGCCACGTGCCCTGCTCGCGCACCCATTGCGTGGTCACCACCGCTTCTCGAAATGCCGGGAGCTGAAACGCAAACGAGCGGTCGGCGTTCAATCCGAACGAGGCGCCGTCGAACACGAGCTCGTCCTGACCGCCGAGCATGTTGAGATAGACGAGCGGGAGCCCGCTCTCGACCACGCGCGCGACCGCGATGTTGAGGCGGGTTGCGGTCTTGTCGCGCCAATAGGGCGACCCGTTCGGCACCAGCAGGATTTCGCCGCCGGTCTCGGCGATGCATTCGACGACGTCGGCGCCCCAGATGTCCTCACACACCGGAATGCCGACGCGCACGCCCTTGAGCACGATCGGGCCCGGCATCGGCCCCGGCACGAACACGCGCTTCTCATCGAACACGCCGTAGTTCGGCAGATCGACCTTGTAGCGTGCGGCGGTGATCTTGCCGCGCTCGAGCATCAGATACGCGTTGTACAGCTTGCCGTCCTCGACCCACGGGGCGCCGACGAGGATCGACGGGCCGCCGTCAGCGGTCTCGCGCGCCAGTGCCTCAACGGCGGCGCGGCAGGCCGCCTGAAAGGCCGGCTTGAGCACGAGGTCCTCGGGCGGGTAGCCCGCGATGAACAGCTCGGGAAAGATGATGAGATCGGCGCCCTGCGCGGCCGCGGTCGCGCGCGCGGCACGCACCTTGTCGGCATTGCCGGCGACGTCCCCCACCGTCGGATTGAGTTGCGCGAGCGCAATCGCGAGACGGTCGGCCGGGCGCGGGTTCATGACAATGATGTAGCGAGCCGATCAGCGCGCCGCAATGCGGGGGTGTAGAGCCGTGGGGCGGATTAGCGCCCAATAGCCGGCTCGAAGACGCACGCGAGCACGCAAATGGGCGCGTAATCCGCCGCTATCGGACGCGATTCGGCGGGTTACGCTTTGCCCCGCTTGCGCGGAGCAAAGCTGACCCGCCCTACAGGAGCCCGATCCACTCCGCGACCGCGAGCAGCCAGGTGAACCCCGCGATCGCGAGCGCCACGCCGACCGCGGCCGAGCTCATGTCCTTGATCCGGCCGATGTCGGGATGCAGCGCCGGGGTGACGTGATCGGAGAGCTTCTCGATCGCGGTATTGAGCAGCTCGACCGCCATCAGCAACAGGATCACGCCGATGAGCGCGAGCCGCTTCCAGGCTGACGCGGTCAGCAGAAAGGCGAGCGGCACTGCGATGACGAGTGCCACCAGCTCCTCGCGGAACGCCTGCTCGGACTTTGCCGCCGCGACCAATCCGCGCCATGAATAGAGCGCGGCGCGCAGTATCCGATCCACGGCTTCCCCTTAATCGATAGATGAGACCACGGCCCGATCAATTTGAATCGGGCCAGGTTCTTCTATCCCATACCTGTGACAGTCCGTCACTGCATGGCGGTGCGGATGCCGACCGGACTGCCGGTCACCTTGATCGCCCCGGTCTGCTTCAGCTCCTTGCCGTCGAAGGCGAAGATCTGCAGCTCCTTGGCATCCGTCCCCTGCACCACGATGGTCTTGCCGTCGCGGCTCCAGACCGAGCCCTGGACCCAGACGCCGCATTTGGCGGTCGCGACCAGCGTCAGCTTGGTGCCCTCGAGGCGGAAGATGCGCAGCAGGCTGTGGTCGTTGTAGGCCGGATGGGTCTTCGCCCGCGGCGAGCCGTTGTGGATGGTCACGGCGATGTGCGAGCCGTCCGGCGCCATCGAGAGGCCCTCCGGCGACTGCCCGACCGTGATCGCATCGACGACGCGCGGCGGACTTGTCTTGAGGTCGACGACGTTGATCTGGTCGGCGTCGCCTTGCCCGCCGCCCTGGTTGCCGAACACCGCGACATCGCCCTTCGGGCTGATGATGATGCTGTAAGGCCGATAGCCGCCGACCATGAACTTCTTGGTGTCCTCGACCTTGCTGCCGTCGACCGCGAGCAGCGACACACGGTGATCGCCGTCGCGCGTCACAATGGCGGTCTTGCCATCCGGCGTGAACACGGCATGGCTCGGCTGCGAGGTCTTGCCGAAGTCGAGCTTGCCGGCGGCCGTCAACGTCTTCCCGGCGATGGTGAAGACTGACAGCGTCCCTTCGGAGCGATTGGCGACGAGCGCGAGCGTGCCGGCCGGATTGATCGAGACGCCGGCCGCGCCCGCGCCGGCCTGCAGCGTCTGTGTCACGGCTGGCGGGTTAGCCTTGAGGTCGATGACCGACAGCTTGTCGTCGGGCGTGGTTTTCTTCGGATCGGCCGGATCGACCTTCATCGCCGCCGTGACCAGCGCAAAGGATTCGTCCGGCGCGACCGCGACGCTTTGCGGCGGCCCGACCACGCTGCTCGGCGCCTGCAGCTCGCCGAGCACTTTCGGCGGCGAGACGCCGAGATCGAGGATCGTCACGGTGTCCGCCGCCGGATTGGGCGGGACCGTATTGGTGCCGTCGACCAGCGCGATCTTGTTGTCGTTGGCCGACACGGCGATCTGCGCGTCAGCCGACGCGGCGAAATGCGTCAAGGCGATCAGCGCAAGCGCTGTCCCCCGCGTGATCATGGGTAGCATGGGTTTTCCTCCCGATCTGACGCGCGGTCGAAGCCGCGCCCCCCCGCGCTTTCGTGCGCGTTGCGATCGAGATCGTAATGCAGGATTGTGTAAAGTGAAATGCGGTTGCGACGCCGCCCGATCAGGCGGCGCCGGCGTGCACCGTGTCGCGGCCGGCCTGGCTGGTCGCGACCTGACGGACGCGCAGGAAGCGGATGGCGCGCTGCGCGATCAGCGGGTCGACCGCCTCGTAGTCGCGGCGAACGGTCGGATCGGAGAAGTAACGCGCCTGCTGCTTTGCGGCGCGCACCGCCAGGATGGCGTCGAGCGTCGGCCAGGTGAGGTCGAGCGAACGGCAAATGATCAGCACCGTCTGCAGTTGGCCGCGATAGATCTGCTGGAACACCTGGTCGCGCTCGAGCCGCACGAAAGCGGCAAGCAAGGCCGCGACGTCGAGCAGTCGCCCGGCTTCGGCGACCTGACGCACCGCATCGTCGAGCTTCATCTTGCCGAGGCGGATCTGGTCGACGATCAGCGAGACCTGCAGGATGTTCTCCTTGCGCTGCTTCAGCTGCGCGGCGAAGCGCTGACGCAGCTGTGCGATCACGTCGGGCGAGAGCCTGCCATCCACGTCGTGGCCGCGTTCGGCGAGCTTCATCGTCAGCGACTCGGAGAGGATCGGGACGAGCTTCTCGACCGTCTGCGGCGACAGGTCGGGCCGCTCGACCAGCAGTTCGCGCAGGTCCACATCCTCTTCGCACTTCTCGATCAGGCGGCCCATGCCGTAGTCGGAGAAACGCGCGCCATGATTGGCGGTCACGGTGTGCACGACCTCGCGATCGCCGCGGTCGATCAGCACGTCGGTCACTTTTTCCGGCACTGTTGCGCGGCCGGCGATCGCGGTCAGGTGCGCCTGCGAGCCACGCTGCGCCAGACGAATGAGATCGTCCTCGGTCAGCGAGAGCGCATTGCGCAGCACCGGACGGGCGACCTCGACGTCCTCGTCATCGGCGAGCTTGCGCACGATGGTGCTGGGGAACTCCGGAAGGATCGCAAGGCTTGCCGACACTTCGCGCTTCATCTCGCGCGAGAACATGTCGACGATGCGCTCCATGATTTCGTTGAAGAGATAACTTTCGCTCGTCGTGTGCTCGCCGACGCCCTCGAAATAGAGGTCGGTCACCCGGTGCAGCAATTCGAGCCGTTTCTCCGGCGAGCGTTCCGCCGCGATTTTCGTGAGCTCGTGATGCATCATGGGGCACGTTCCAATTTTGGAAACCCATTAAGATCGGGCCGGTTTAAGATTTCCTGCCGAAATGAATTCAAATGCCGGAGCTACGTAGTGCTACGCATGTAGCGCGAGGCCGCGCTGCGCACCCGTGGGGCGGGCAAA
>Ga0081539_10004863_pt1 | contig 14362 bp, 13 predicted proteins | sample TabmetS4T2R2_FD_71023 | JGI IMG/M metagenome (GOLD analysis project Ga0081539, IMG submission 71023) | Tabebuia heterophylla rhizosphere microbial communities from the University of Puerto Rico - S4T2R2 | ecosystem: Host-associated > Plants > Roots > Rhizosphere ...
CGTCACCGTCGAGCGCGGCGTTGACGGCCGGCAGTGCACCCTGCTCGCTTTCGGCGGCGCCGGCCCGATGCACGCTGCGCGGCTGGCGAGCGAGTTCGGCATCCGCCAGGTCGTGGTGCCGCGCTTCTCGTCCGGTTTCTCGGCGTTGGGCTGCATCGTCGCCGACATGAGCTACACGCAGCAGCACTCGGTCCGCATGCTGAGTACAGCATGGGACAATGGTCGCCTCGGCGCATTGCACGATACGATGCTCACTGCCCTGCAGGAGCCGCTACTCCGCCAGGGGCATGGCACGGCGGAGATTGCCGTCGAGCGCACGGCGCTGGTGCGCTATGTCGGCCAGAGCACGGCGGTCGAGGTCCCCTTCTCGGTTCCGCTCGACACCGCCGCCCTCGGTCGTGATTTCCAACGGCGCCACCAGGAGATCTACGGCTACGCCACCGAGGAACCCTGGGAGATGCAAAGCCTGCGCCTGCGCGTCTCGACCTCGCGGAGAACGACCTTTGACCTGATCGAGCCCGCCAGCGGCAAGTTCCAGCCAACCAGTGTCAGTTCCTGCTGGTTCGATCCGAGCGGCGCGGTGGCGACGCCGCGTTTCGATCGCGATCGCCTGCCCCTCGCCGTACCCATCGCCGGCCCTGCTATCGTCGAGGATGCATGGTCGACCATCGTCGTGCCGCCAGGCTACGCGCTGCACGCCGATCCCATCGGCCACCTCTGGATCAAGGACACGACACAATGAGGAACATCGTCGATCCCTTCACCGTCGAGGTCATCCGCCATGCGCTAACTGCCGCGGCCGAGGAGATGTCGTTCGTCGTGATGCGGTCGGCGCGTTCGCCGCTGTTGCGCGAAGCCGGCGACCTCTCCTCTGCTCTGACCGACCACAAGGGCGACTTGATCGCCCAGGGCCGTGACATCCCGATCCATCTCGGCGTCTTGAGCTTCACCGTGAAGAAGTTCCTGGAGCGTGTGCCGGCTGAGCGGCTGCAGCCAGGCGACGTCTGGTTTCTCAACCTGCCCGAAGCGGGCGGCAATCACCTGCCCGACGTCAAGGCGATTCGACCGATCTTCCTCGAGGGCCGGCTGTTCGCCTTCTCCGTCAGCTTGGCCCATTGGGGCGACATCGGCGGCGCATGGGCTGGCAGCTACTTCGCCGCCGCGACCGAGTGCTGGCAAGAAGGCGTGCGCATCCCGCCGCTGCGGCTGTTCACCGCCCAGGGCCCCGACCGCGAGAAGCTCGACTTCCTGCTCGCAAATCTGCGCGGCTCCGCCGAGCGCGAGGGCGACATCCTGGCCCAGATGGCGGCAACACGCGTCGCAGACACGCGGCTGCAACGGCTGTGCCAGGAACATGGCGCCGCAACCATCCGCGCGGCGCTCGATCGATTGGACGATTTGTCCGAGGCACAAATGCGCGAGGCGATCGCTGGCCTGCCGGATGGCACCTATGAGGGCGAGGACTTCCTCGACGACGACGGGCCCGATGGCAATCCAGTGGGTATCCGCGTGCGCATCGACATCAAAGGCGACCGCGCCCGCTTCGACTTCAGCGCCACCGACGATGAGGTGACTGGGCCGCTCAACACGACGCCGTTCGTCGCCATGGCGGCGGTCTACTACGCCATCAAGGCAATCGCCGGCCCCGACATCCAACCCAACGGCGGTTGCTATCGACCGCTCGAGGTCATCACACGCCCCGGCTCGATCCTCGAACCCGGCATCGACAAGCCGGTGGTCGGCGGCAACCACGAGACGTCGCAGCGTGCTGTCGACGCAATCATCAAGGCGCTCGAGCCGGCCGTGCCCGAACGGCTCACCGCGGGCGGCTCGACAACGGCCGGCCTGCTGATCTTCGGCGGCCGGCGGCGGGATGGCGCCCTCGGTACGTTCTACGAGACGCACGGCGGCGGCGAAGGCGCGCGCATCGACCGCGACGGCGTGCCCGTGGTGCGCGTGCATCTCACCAGCACCATGAACACGCCAGCTGAGATTGTCGAAGCCGAATATATGATCCGCGTCGAGGAGCAGCGCCTGCGCCGCGGCTCGGGCGGCGCCGGCCGACATCGCGGTGGCGACGGCATGGTGCGCACCTACCACGTCCTCGCCGACGGCATGACTCTCACCACCATGTTCGAACGCCGCGTCGTGCCGCCCTATGGCTTGCAGGGCGGTGCCGACGGCGCACCGTTCCGGGTGACGCTGCATCGCAATGGCGGCAGCCGCGAGCTCAGGGGCAAGGAGAACCTCGCGCTACGCGGCGGGGACCGCGTCGTAATGGAAACCTCGGGCGGTGGCGGATACGGGATGCCGCACTCGCTGACGGCGACCGCCTCGCCCGCGCCTTCACATGAAGTTTAGTCTCAAGCCCGGCTCGGGCCATTGCATCGTCCCAAGCTGGCCTTGATCTGAAAGCGTGATGTAGGCCGTGCGCATGTCCGCTCCGCCGAAGCAGATATTGGTCGGATAGATATCCGGCATTGCGACCTCGCGAACGATGGCACCCGACGGCGAGAATTCCGTGATCTTGCCGGTAGTCAGTGTCGCCACCGCGATGTTGCCGTTCTGCAGCACCGCCAGGCTGTCGAAACGCGCCGGTCCGGCCGCGCCGCCGATCACACGTCCGCTGTGCGGCGCATGTCCTGCGGGCCTGGCGATGGCGCCCGGCGCGACGACGTCGAAGGCCCACAGCCGGGCGCTCTCGGTATCGGCGACGTAGAGGATCCTGCCGTCCGGCGAGAGGCCGCAGCCGTTGGGGCTCAACACCGGATAGGCAAGGCAGACGATCTTCGATCCGTCCGGCAGCGCATAATACACGCCGCCATGATCGCGTTGGCGCGCATAGCGCTTGCCGAGGTCCGTGAAGTAGAAGCCGCCGTGGCTGTCGAACACGAGGTCGTTCGGCGCGCTGAGCTTGTGGCCGTCGCATTCGATATAGAGCGTCGCCGCCTCGCCTGTCTTGGGGTCGATCCGCTGTATCGACCCGTGCTTGTAGTCCGGATGCGGCCCCTGCCCCATCGACACACCCTCGACGTAGCGGCTGCCGCCGTTGTTGCAGAGGTACAAGGCGCCGTCGGGACCAATGGCCAGTCCATTCGGTCCGCCACCGGTCGCCGAGAACAACGACACCTTGCCGTCGGCCGCCACGCGCGAACACCGCTGATTGCGGATTTCGGTCAAGACTACCGACCCGTCGGGCATCGCCACCGGACCTTCAGGAAAGCCAAGGCCGCGTGCCAGGATTCTCACGTTGCTCATCTCGACCCGCCTTCACCGCTGCCGCGTTCTATTGCGACTTGATCACCGGCAGCGGCCATCTGGCAAGGCTTCGCTACGCGATCTTGACGTCCGCATCTCGAATGACCGGCGCCCACTTTGCGAGCTCGTCCTTGATGAACTGCGCCGTGCGCTCCGGCGTAGTATCCGGTGTCGGAATGGCGGCATTGCCCTCGAGGAACTTGATCGTAGCGGGATCGGCCATAGCTTGACGGCTCGCCTTGTCGAGCGTGTCGATCACGTTTTGCGGCAGACCCGCCGGGCCCAGGACGAGGCTGAACGTATAGGCCTCGTACCCCGGTACACCCGCCTCGATCATGGTCGGGATCTCCGGTGCGATCGCGGCGCGCTTGGAATGGCAGAATGCCAGAATCCGGAGCTTGCCCGCCCGATGCAGCGGCAAGGTCGTGCTGAAGGTCTCCATGGACCATGCGACGTTGCCGGCAATGACGTCCTGGATGGCCGGCGCGCCGCCCTTGTAGGGCACGTGCACCACATCCATGCCGCCGACCGAGCGTTTGAGGTATTCCGCCGCGAGGTGAATGATGCTGCCGATCCCGGCCGAGCCGTAGGAATACTTGCCGGGATTGTTCTTCATCAGCTGCACCAGCTCCATCATTGTCGTCGGCAGCGACGGGTTGGCGAAGAACACCAGCGGATTGACGCAGATCGAGGAAATCGGCGTGAAGTCCTTGATCGGGTCATAGGGCGGATGGACGAACGCCGTCGGATTGATGGCGTGCGTCGACGACGTTGCGACCAGAAGGGTGTAACCGTCGGGCTTGGCATTCTTCACTTCGGTGGCGCCGATCGACCCAGCCGCACCGCTTTTGTTGTCGACAACCACAGTCTGCCCCATCAGCTGGGTCAGTTTGTCGGCGAACATGCGCCCGACAACGTCGGTGGCACCGCCGGCCGGGAACGGCACGATGAGGCGGATTGTGCGGTCGGGATACTTGGCGTCGGCGCGTACGATGGCGGGTGCTGCGAGCGCGCCGATGCCGGCCGCAAGCAGATGACGGCGTTTCATGCGGTGACTCCCTGTACGGTCGGTGTTGTCTGTTTAGGTACTTCATTGAACGGCCCGGTCCCGGAAATGACCGAGGCGTTGATGCGCGTACTACCAACCTTGATTCCGACAAGACTAGAGCATCGGCCACGAAATAGGAATCGAAAGGGACGCCCGAATGAAGGAATTCCGAGTCCGCCGGCCGGAAAGGCGCCGCTCTATTGTCGCGGTGTACGGTCGCGGATCCGGTCGAAGCCGTGCTTGATCGCGGCGAAGCGCGCATCGATCATCGGTTCGAACTCGCAGTCCGTGAATATGTAGGGCCAGTCGTTCTCGATGCCTTCGCGCACAAGCTCGCCTACGTAGAGCGGGTCGATGCCGCGACTGACGCGTTCGGTCATCTGCTCAATTCGCTCGCGAAGCGCACTGTTGGCGGGGGGAGCCGCGGTTGCGCCGCCGAAGCGGTCAGGCCGATTGCGCCCCGAGTTCATGATGTTGGTGCGGATAAATCCAGGGCAGAGAACCGACACCCCGATGCCGCGGGGCCCGAGCTCCTGGCGCAGTCCTTCGGACAGCGCCACTACCCCGTATTTGCTCACGTTGTAGGGAATGCTGTTGGCTGAGATCAGGCCCGCGATGGAGGCTGTCGATACGATGTGTCCGCCCTCTCCCTGCCTCTCCATCATCGGTGCAAAGATCTCGATGCCCCAGATCACCGCCATGAGATTGACGCCAAGCGTCCAGCTCCAGCCCGCCTCGCTCCACATGCCGTATGGTCCCGAGCCACCCACGCCCGCATTGTTGATGAGGATATGAACGTTGCCATAGCGGGCACTCGTTTCTTCCGCCGCCGCCTGCAGCTCTGCCTTGAGCGACACGTCGGCTCTCACCGAGCTGACGTCTGCGTTGGTGCGCTTCAAGCCCTCGACCGCCGCGGCGAGTGCCGCCTCCTCGATATCGCAAAGCATCACCTTGACGCCGGCTTGCGCGAGCGCGGTCGTGATGCCGAGCCCGATGCCCGACGCGGCCCCTGTGACGAACGCCGTTTTTCCCGCAAGATCTTTCATGCGCTCTCTCCCCGTGCCGAAGGATAGTCAACCTTCGCGATGCAGGCCACCCGTACCTCACCTGCCCTTCTGCCTTGCTTGAGGGGCACCTGCGAGATTGCTTGACGGGCATCACCCTGTCGTGTGGAAAGTGGCGGCAAGAGGTTGCCATGTTCAGTGATCGCTTCGACCTTGCGCTGACGACGACGTCACCTGCCGCGTGCGACGCCTACGTTCAGGCCTCCGATCTCGCACTCACCTTTTATCCCGGTGCGCTCGCGGCCTATGACCGGGCAATCGCCGCCGATCCCGGTTTTGCCCTGGCCCACGCCGGCAAGGCGCAGGTCCTCATGAGACAAGGCGACGTCGACGCAGCACGGACGGCGCTCGCGGCAGCCAAGGACCTCGCGTCGGGTGTGTCGGAGCGCGAGGCCAGTCACATCGCCTTCCTGGACCTGGTGTTCGCGGGCCGCACGGACGCAGCGATTTCCGCCTTGTATGCCCATCTGGCGGCGTGGCCGCGCGACGCGCTCATCGTCGCCATTGCCGCGAACCCCAACGGCCTGATCGGCGGCTCCGGCCGCATCGGACAGAAGCAGCAGATTGCGGCCTTGATGAACAGCTTGGCGCCGCACTATGGCGACGATTTCTGGTTCGTCTCCTATCACGCCATGGCGCTGTCCGAGGATGGTCAGCTTGCGCCAGCCCGGGCGAAGATCGAGCGATCGGTGGCTGCGAACCCGAACAACGCACATGGCGCCCATGGCTTCGCCCATATCTGCTACGAGAGCGGCGACCTTGACGCAGCCCGCACCTACCTGTCGTCCTGGCTCGCCACCTATCCGCGCGAAGGCTTTTTCCATGGCCATCTGAGCTGGCATCTGGCGCTCTGCGAGATCCAGGCCGGCAACTGGTCGCAAGCGTGGCAACTCTATCGCGACGCCATCGCGCTCAACCGGCACAGCGGCGGGCCGCAACAGAAGGTTTCCGATGGAGCTGCCTTCTTGTGGCGCTCCGAGCTCGCGGGCCATCGGCGCGATGACGCGGCGTGGCGCGCTTTGCATGAATACGCCGGCACCGCGTTGCCTCGGCCGGGCAGCGGGCTGGCCGATTTGCATGTCCTCCTGGCGCAAGCGGTCATGCTCGATAAGGCCGGCCTCGACATGCGTGCCGGCCAAATCGAGGCGCTGGCGCAGGATGGACGCTACCCGTCGGGCTCGTACCTTCCCGCCCTCGCGCGCGGGTTCACGGCGTTCGAACGCGGGGACTTCCGCCGCGCGATCGAGGCGCTTGCGCCACTTGCCGGGGAAAATGAACGCATTGGCGGCAGCCGCGCACAACATGACTTGATCGATTTCACTCTGTTGAAGGCCTACCTCGAAACCAATCAGCTGGCAGAGGCGCGGCATCTGCTCAGCGTCCGCAGGCCGGGTGCTTCCGGCGTCCCGGTCCAGGGAGTCGCGTTGGTGCATTGAGCGAGGCGCTGCGACAATCATCCGAGAAGGTTGGCATGGATCTCCATCTGCGCGGCAAGCTCGCCCTCGTCACCGGCGCTTCCAAGGGAATTGGCCTGGCGTGCGCCCGGCAACTGGCCGAGGAAGGATGCCACCTGCATCTCGCGTCGCGGACGAAAGCGGACCTCGAGCGGGCCAAGGCTACGATCCAGGCACGTCACAATGTTTCCGTCACAATCCATGCCGTTGATCTCAGCAATGGCGACAATGCACGGTTGCTGGCCCAGACCTGCAGCGACATTGACATCCTGGTCAACAATGCGGGCGCCATTCCGGCCGGGGACCTGCAGGTGATCGACGAGGCACGCTGGCGTGACGCCTGGGATCTCAAGGTCTTCGGCTACGTCAATCTCTGCCGGGCGGCATATCCCGCCATGAAGGCGCGCGGCGGCGGCGTCATCGTCAACGTTCTCGGCGCCGCCGGAGAGCGTCCGACATGGGGCTACGTCGCCGGCAGCGCCGGCAATGCATCGCTGATGGCCTTCACCCGCGCGTTGGGCGGCAGCAGTCTTGTCGATCGCATCCGCGTCGTCGGATGCAATCCCGGCCTCGTCCGCACCGAACGCATGGAGACGATGCTGCGCGCGACCGCCCAGACGAAACTTGGCGATGCTGGGCGCTGGCAGGAACTGATCCCGGCCAACCCGCCCGTCGGCACCCCCGAGCAGTGCGCCGATCTCGTGGCGTTCCTTGCTTCCGATCGGGCCTCGCATATTTCGGGGACGATCGTCACCATCGACGGCGGCGCGGCACATTATGCCGGGGTCCTGTAGGGCGAATGACGACCCGCGCCGGCATGACGGCGACGTGAGAATTCCCACCGTGTGTGTGAATAGGATGGGCTATTGTGACCTCCTCGCACGACCAGGCCACCGGGGACGGCGGCTATCGTGGCGACTACCTGACGGGGGAATGACACTATGCCCAGTCAAGTCGTGAATTCAGCGCAGCTTGCCTGCAGCTTTGGAGCTGCGCCTTCGGCGCTGACAGTGCTGCCGATCAATCGGGTCAAGTGTGGCAATCAGCCCGCCGCCAACATCATGGACCACCAGCCGATGGTCAACATCGCCCCCTTCGGCATGTGCATGAGTCCGTCCAACCCGCAGGTCATTGCCGCCACCGCGGCGGCGCTGGGTGTATTCACGCCCCAACCCTGCATGCCGGTCACGCCCGCCCCCTGGGTGCCGGGCGCGGTGACCGTGAACATCGCCAATCAGCCGGCGTTGGACAATGTCTCGAAATGCAACTGCGTGTGGACCGGTATCATTTCCGTCGTGATGCCCGGACAGCTGACGACCAACATCCCATGAGCGCGGTGATGGTGGCGGAGGAGACGTCTGATGTCCGGTAGTCGGCAGAAAGATGCGCTGATCCAACTCGATACGGTGCTCGAGGACCCGGACGCCCTGCTGGTCACGGGTGTCATCGGACAAGAGGCCATTTCCCAGCCTTTTACCTATACGCTTTCGATGGTGTCGAGGGATTTCGGCATCACGCCCGCCCAAATGCTCGGCACCTTGGCCGGCTTTCGCATCAGAAAGCGCGAAGATCCCGAGGCGTCCAAGGAATTCCGTGGCTTCAGCGGCTTTGTCAGCAGTTTCTCTGCCGGCGAACTGCTGGCACCGAGGCATGAGTTCCGTGTCTATTCCATGCGGCTCGTGCCGGGATTTGCGTTGCTGGATCAGGGTGCAAACTGCCGCATCTTTCAAGACAAGGATGTCCTGCAGATCATCGACACAGTGCTGAAGGATGCCAACCAGGACAGGTTCAACAAGCGCGCGACGCTGAATTTCTCGATCAGCGTGAAATCGAGCGAGAAATACCCGCCGTTGCAATATTGCGTTCAATATGACGAAACCGATTTCAACTTCCTTTCCCGGCTGATGGAACAGCACGGCCTGCATTATTTTTTCGAGCAGACCGACACCAGCCACAAGATGATCATCGTCGAGGGTCCACCCTACAAAGTAAATGAGGCCTCGCCGATATCGTTCGTGACGTCCAAGGATTCGCGCGGCGGCGTGGGCGGGTGGACGCACAAATTTGAACCGCAGCTCAGCAACTGGGTCTATCGCGACCGGGAATATCGGCGCACGCCGGCGTTGTCGGAAGAGAGCCGCGCCACGGTCATCCCTGAGGCGCTGCAGGCTTTGCAGGGCGAGCACTATGAATATCCCGGCGGCTTCGCGACACTCAGCACGCCTGAACAGACGACAGGCTACGCGAAAGAGCTGGTACGCAATCGTATCGAAGAAGACGAAACACGCTACGAGACGTTTTCCGGCACGTCGTTCAATGTGCCGTTCACGGCCGGCACGCGCGTCAAGATCATCCGGGTCGCCGAACAGCCGGAAGCGGAGCGCATTCCCGTCGAGGAGGAAAAGGAATATTTGCTGACCTCCGTGTCGCATACGGCGACCGAGGAATCCTTTACGCGGGAAAAGACCGCCGAAGTTTTGCTGCGGGTATTGAAGGAGGCGGCAAAGGCCGGTGGCGAGGCCGGTCTGGGGGCGCTGACGCAGCCGGCGAAGGCCAATCTGCCGGATGTGAACAAGACGATAAACGAGCTCCCCCGGCTGGGCGGCCTGATTGGCACGTTCTTCGGCGGCTTCGCGGGCACCGCGGCTTCTCTGCTGGCGGATCTGTTGGCGCCGCATTTGGGCGACGTGCCGATCATCGGGATATTCTTGAAAAAAGCGCCGCCGCCGCCGCGATATACCAACACCTTCACGGCATCGCCGATCATTTCCGGCCGACAGTACCGGTCGCCTAGCGTCAGCCACAAACCGAGGATGTCCGGACCGCAGACCGCAACCGTGTTCGGCACCACGGAAGAGGACGTGTTCACCGACGAGCTCGGCCGGGTGAAAGTGAAAATGGACTGGGATCGCACCACTCCCGGCGGCTCAAAACCAGAGACCAATTCCTGCTTCCTTCGCGTGGCGCAGCCGTGGGCGGGACCAAAATGGGGCATGCAGTTCCTGCCGCGCGTCGGCGAGGAAGTGGTGGTCGATTTCATCGAAGGCGATCCAGACAGGCCGTTGATCACCGGACGTGTCTACAACGCCGCCCACCTCCCCCCGTTCGATCTCACCAAATTCCGGCTGCGCAGCGGCATCAAGACAAAGACGGTGCCTCTGAAAACAGGCGACAAGGCCAAGTTCCATCTGATCCGTTTCGACGACACCGCCGGCAAGGAGCAGCTTCTGCTGCGCAGCCAGGGCCGCACCGACGTCACGTCGTTCGGCACCTATTACGAAACGGTCCATTCGAATCTGCATTCGCTGATCGGGGGCAAGAACCCCGAAACCGGCGAGTCGGGCGGCTCCCTGTTCGTGACCGTGGGCGGCGAATACGACCTTCATGTCATGAAGGACCGCTACGAAGGCGTGGACGCGAAATTCCAGCTCAGCGTCAAGGCAGACACGGCTTTCGATCTGCAGGCGAAATACAACACCATCGTCGGCAGCGAAGCGACCTTGAACGCGCAAAACGTGGTAATCGAGGCGTCGCAGAAGGTCACGTTGAAGGTGGGCAACAGCTTCGTCGTGGTCGATCCGGCCGGTGTATTCATCAGCGGTCCGATGGTGCAGATCAACTCGGGCGGTTCGCCCGGCAGCACGTCGGATGTCGACATTACCGACCCATTGGATGCGGCCATGGCTGATCCGGGCGATCCACAGGACTTCATCGAGAAGCACCCACCCTGGAAGGGCGGCGGCGGGCGCAGACACCACACCGCCAAGGCGCATCACGGATTGGCGGTCACCGCCAATCCGGACGGAACCCTGCAGGTGGGGCCGGGCATCAAGGTCGCCGGCGATTCAGCCTATCAGGACACGGTGGTGCAGCAGCTCGCGCTGATGAACGACACCACGACAGGACGTGCGATGATCGACGACTACAACTCCACGGGCAGGACGATGACGATCCGGCCGATGAATCCCGCCCCCAACCCGCCGAACGCCTTCGCAAGCCCGACCAACGTCACGAATGCCGGCAACGGCACAGGATCCGATTCGACCGTCGATTACAATCCCAATCAATGGCCGAATCCGGTGAACGCCCCCAACGCCCCCGGCGACGTCATCCTGTTCCACGAAATGACTCACGCCCAGCACAACGCCCACGGCACGCGAGACATGACGCCGCGCGCGGACAACTTCGATAACAACGAGGAATTCAATACGATTGGGCCGGAAAATGCGTATCGCGACGAGCGCGGCATACCTCGCCGCGCAGATCATCATAGCCTGTAGCGCCGCCATGAGCGCGCCCGGGCAGAACACCGCGCGACAGGAGACTGGGGGCATGACGGTTGGGAATGTGACATTGAACTGCCAGCCGACGCGGGACGGCGACACGCTGGTGTTCCCCTACACGATCACCAACCAAAGCGGCGGTGACATATACGTTTTGGATGCCTTGCCGGAAATGGATCCGGTGACCGGACAGCCGCGGGTGAATCTCGACAGCGCCGTGGTAGCCCTTGGCGAAGACGGCTTCGCCCATGTCCTGAGGGGCATCGCACCATTGCCGCCCAACCGTACGGTTACGGTTCGGATCATTCCCCTGGCGACAAAGGTGCCTCAGGGCAGCACGCTGGAACGACGTCTCACGCTCAGCCTTCCGATGCATGAGACCGGGCCTTACCATCCGGACCTGCCCGTCAACAAGTACCGTCAGCGGGACATCCGAGGTGTCATCCTGATCGCACACTACCTTGCCGCATCGGTCGAAGGATTCGGCGCGGCACCGGTGGACTTCGCGCCCGGACTGTTTCGCGTGTTCACCCAAAACACGGTCGGCCAAACCTCGTCCGTCTCCTGTCAGCTTCCCGCCCGAGGCCTGTCCATTCTCGTCCGACCAGACGATTTTCCGCGATCGTTCACGAAGCTGCCGTCCGACCGACCACCGTCCGAGCGGCCAAAGGAATGATCATGGGCCCGCGGGTGAACGGACGCGCATCCGAGGGCAGTCTGCGCATACGAGCTTTGGTTGCAGAAGCCATCCTGTCTTTGCTGGCGCTCGCCGGTCTCCTGCTCGCACCCGGGCCCGCGATGGCACAGGCGTCGCCCTGCGGCATCAATCCACGGGACTGGTGCCCCGCACCCGCCGGCGATCCCTGCGGGCGCTATCGCAACGTTGCAGAATGCCGCGCCGACGAAAGGTGCTACGGCATGCCTTACCAAGGCGAATCAGTGGTTGCGTGCATAGTGGACGAGCGCGGCTTTGCCTCGAACTGCCCGACCGTCGGCTGCACGAGCACCCCGCCGCCCGCGCGCCGCCGATGAAGGAGTCCGAGGCGGCGACGGGCGAGCTTACGCTCCGTCGAGAGCGGCCACCCGCCACGGCTGGCTTTGCCTGACTCGCGCCTCAAAGGCGTCGATCCTGTGCGCCTTGGCGACCGTGGCGCCGATCTCGTCGAGCCCCTCCAGAAGCCGGTTGCGACGCGAAGGCTCGACCTCGAAGGCGATGCGCTCGCCGTCAGGGCGCGTCAGCTCCTGCGCCTCCAGATCGATGGTCAGCGTCGCGTTGGCGCCGCGTTCGGCATCGTCGATCAGCTGCGCGCAGACCGACTTGGGCAGCTCCACGGGCAGGATGCCGTTCTTGAAACAGTTGTTGAAGAAGATATCGGCGAAGGATGGCGCGATCACGCAGCGGATGCCGAAATCGCGCAGCGCCCACGGGGCGTGCTCGCGGCTTGAGCCACAGCCGAAGTTCTCGAAGGTGATCAGGATCTGCGCCTGACGCCAAGCCGGCCGATTGAGCACGAAGTCGGGTCGCTCGCTGCCGTCCTCGTTGAAGCGCTGTTCGGCGAACAGGTGCTTGCCGAGCCCGGTACGCTCGGTGCCCTTCAGGTAATTCTTGGGAATGACCATGTCGGTGTCGACATTGACCATCGCCAGCGGTGCGGCGACGCCGGTGAGCCGCGTGAACTTTTCCATGATCAGCCTCCTATCGCATCAATTCGCGCACGTCGGCCAGCCGGCCGGTTACCGCGGCGGCCGCGGCCATTGCCGGACTCATCAGGTGTGTGCGCCCGCCATAGCCCTGCCGTCCCTCGAAGTTGCGGTTGGAGGTCGAGGCGCAGCGTTCGCCCGGCCTCAGACGATCGTCGTTCATGGCAAGGCACATCGAGCAGCCCGCCTCCCGCCATTCGAAGCCGGCCTCGCGGAAGACGCGATCGAGTCCCTCCTGTTCGGCTTGGCGCTTGATCAGGCCGGAACCGGAACGATCAGCGCCTCGACATGGTCCGCCTTGCGGCGGCCGCGCACGATGGCGGCGGCGGCCCGCAAGTCCTCGATGCGGCTGTTGGTGCAGGAGCCGATGAAGGCTTTGTCTATGCGGATGTCGGTCGTCTTCATGCCCGGCGCGAGGCCCATGTAGGCGAGGCTGCGTTCCATCGCGGCGCGTCGGCTGTCGTCGGCCTCGTCCGCCGGATCGGGTAGCGAGGCGCCGATGGGCACGACGTCCTGCGGACTGGTGCCCCAGGTGACCTGCGGCGCAATGCCAGCCGCGTCGAACGCCACTTCCTGGTCGTAAGCGGCGCCCGGGTCAGACGGCAGTGTCCGCCAGCCGGCGACGGCCTGCTCCCAGGCTTCGGAGGGCGGCGCCTGCGGCCGGCCCTTGAGATAGTCGAAAGTCACATCGTCCGGCGCGATCAGTCCGGCCCGCGCCCCTGCCTCGATCGACATGTTGGACACCGTCATGCGGCCCTCCATGCTGAGGCTGCGGATCGCCGAACCGGCATACTCGATGACATGGCCCGTACCGCCCGCCGTACCGATGGTGCCGATCAGCGCCAGGATCAGGTCCTTGGCACCCACACCGAACGAGAGAGCACCGTCGATGGTGATGCGCATGTTTTTCGAGCGCCGGGCGATCAGGGTTTGCGTCGCCAAAACGTGCTCGACTTCCGAGGTGCCGATGCCGAACGCGAGCGCGCCAAACGCACCGTGCGTCGCGGTGTGGCTGTCGCCGCACACCACCGTCATGCCCGGTTGGGTATAGCCCTGCTCCGGGCCGATGACGTGGACGATACCCTGGCGGATGTCGGTCATGGCGAAATACGGAATGCCGAATTCGCGCACGTTGCGCTCCAGGGTTTCGACCTGGTGGCGCGACAGCGGATCGGCGATGCCGGCGCTGCGATCAGTCGTCGGCACGTTGTGGTCGGCGACGGCGATGGTGGCCAGCGGGCGCCGCACCTTGCGGCCTGCGGCGCGTAGCCCTTCGAACGCCTGCGGGCTCGTCACCTCGAGCACGAGATGGCAGTCGATGTAGAGCAGCACCGTGCCGTCTGGCTGCTTCTCGACGATATGGCTGTCCCAGATCTTGTCGTACAGCGTGCGCGGCCCGCTCATTCTTTTCCTCCGGCTTGAGTAGCCTGGAAGCGAGACGTAGCCGAGACGTTAGACTGGTAACAGGAGGGCATTTATCCTGGTATAAGTATTGCCATGGCAGTCCTGTCCCGGACAAAGCGGCGCGAACTGGGCGATTTCCTGCGCGCCCAT
>Ga0081539_10004864_pt1 | contig 14360 bp, 16 predicted proteins | sample TabmetS4T2R2_FD_71023 | JGI IMG/M metagenome (GOLD analysis project Ga0081539, IMG submission 71023) | Tabebuia heterophylla rhizosphere microbial communities from the University of Puerto Rico - S4T2R2 | ecosystem: Host-associated > Plants > Roots > Rhizosphere ...
GACCCTGGCACGGATCTCCCGCTTGGGTCGTCTGCGGATCCGCATCGCGAAGCCCACGTTGTCGCGGACCGTCATGTGCTTGAACGCCGCATAGTGCTGGAAGACGAAGCCGACTTCGCGATCCTGCGGCGGGAGGCCCGTTGCCTCGTCGCCGTGAATGGAGACGGAGCCCTGGTCGGGGTGCTCGAGGCCGGCGATGATCCGGAGGAGCGTCGACTTGCCGCTGCCGCTCGGGCCCAGCAGCGCCGTCAACGAGCCGCTCGCGATCGCGAGAGAGACGTCGTCGACGGCGACGTAGCTACCGAACGATTTGGTCACCCGGCGAATGGCTATGGCCACCGGACCTCTCCCTTCGCAAGAACGTCATGAGAACGAGCGTGATGAGCGCGATCAGGGCGAGCTCGACCGAGGCGGTGTAGGCGCCGGTCAGGTCGAAGCTGTTGAAGCGATCCTGCACGTGCAGCGTGAGCGTGCTCGTCCGGCCCGCGATCGACCCCGAGACGATCGAGACGGCCCCGAACTCGCCGATTGCGCGGGCTGTCGTGAGGACGACTCCGTAGGTCACCCCCCAGCGGATGGCGGGCAGCGTGATGCGGAAGAACGTGCCGAGCGGCGAGGCGCCGAGCGTCCAGGCCGCCTCCTCCTGGTCGATGCCGACCTCGCGGAGGACCGGAATCGTCTCCCGGACGACGAACGGCAAGGAGACGAAGATCGTGGCGAGCACCATTCCGGGAAGCGCGAAGATGACGTCGATCCCGTGGTCGACGAGCCAACCGCCGAGCCACCCGGTGCGGGCGTACACGAGGTAGAGGGCGAGTCCGATCACGACGGGCGAAAGCGCGAAGGGCAGGTCGATGATCCGGTTCAGGACGCCTTTGCCCTTGAAGTTCTGCCGCACGATGACGAGCGCTGCGATGACTCCGAAGATCGTGTTCAGCGGCACCGCGATGAACGCGATCAGCAGCGTCAGCCACAGCGCGTGGAGCGCCTCGGGAGTCGTGGCGGCCGCGATGACGGGCCCGATGCCGTGCTCGAAGGTCCGCCAGAAGACGAGCCCCACCGGGAACATGAGGAGGAGGGCCAGGTAGCCCAGCGCCGCGAACCGGAGGCCGAGCCTAGCGGCCACCCGAGAACCTCCAGCGCCGCAAGGCGTCGAAGCTCATCAGCGTCACGAGCGAGACGAAGAGCAGCACCACGGAGACGGCTGCCGCCGCAGACGGCGCATCGCTCTCCACGAGGCTGAAGATATGCACCGAGGCCACCTCCGTCTGGAAGGGGATGTTTCCGGAGATGAGGACGACCGAGCCGAACTCCCCCACGGAGCGCGCGAACGCGAGTGCACAGCCGGACAGGATCGCGGGGGCGAGATTCGGCAGGACGATGTGGCGGAAGATCGTCGGCGAGCGGGCGCCGAGCGATGCCGCCGCTTCCTCCATCTCGCGGTCGAGCTCCATGAGCACGGGCTGCACGGAGCGGACGACGAAGGGAAGCGTGACGAAGAGGAGCGCCGCGACGACGGCCGTGCGCGTGTAGGCGATGTTGACGCCCAGCGGGCCGCGCGGCCCGTAGAGCGCGAGCAGCGTCAGCCCGGCGACGATCGTCGGCAGCGCGAACGGGAGGTCGATGAGCGCGTTCACGAACGCCTTGCCGCGAAACGAGTCGCGTACGAGCACCCAGGCGACGAGCGTACCCGCGACGGCATTGACGGCCACGACGACGAGCGATGCGACGAGGCTCAGCTTCAGCGACGCGACAGCCGACGGGCTCGAGATCGCCCGCCAGAAGCCGTCGGCTCCGTTCTCCGTCGACTTCCAGACGATCGCCGCGAGCGGCAGCAAGACGACGAAGCCGAGGTAGGCAGACGCGAAGCCGCGCCCGAGCAAGGAGAGCCCGGGCGCGGCCTCACGCGGTGCGTGGACTGCGGGGGCGCTAGCCGCTATCGGTCGACACCCCCAGCTCTTGCTCGATCCTCGCGACCAGCCCCTCGTCGGGATCGAAGAACTTGTCCTTGACGGTGCCCCAGCCGCCGAACTTCTCAATCGTGAAGAGCTCGGGCGGCTCGGGGAAGCTCGTCCCGGCGAGCACGTTCTCGTCCACCGGCCGATAGCCCGTCTCCGCGAAGATCTTCTGCCCGTCCTCGCTGAGCAGGAAGTCGACGAACGCCTGGGCGGCCGGCGGGGCGTCCTTCGTGACCGCGACGGGGTTCTCGATGAGGATCGTCTGGTCGGGGACGACGTAGTCCACGTCCTCGCCCTCGCGTTCAGCGGTGATCGCCTCGTTCTCGTAGGCGAGCATGACGTCGCCCTTGCCGCCGACGAACGTCTGCAGGGCCTCGCGGGCGCTCTTGTCCTGGACGGGCGTCTGGCTCAGCAGCTGGTGCAGGTAGTCGAGCGCCTCCTGCTCGCTCTTCCCGTCGGCGATCTGCGCGCCGTAGGCGGCCATCAGGTTCCAGCGCGCTCCGCCGGACGTGAACGGGTTCGGCGTGATGATCTCGATGCCCGGCTTCACCAGGTCGTCCCACGTCTTGATCCCCTCCGGGTTGCCCTTGCGGACGACGAAGACGACGACCGAGTCGGTCACCATGCCCTTGTGCTCGTTCGCATTCCAGTCGGAGTCGACGATCCCGGCGTCGACGAGCCGCGTCATGTCGGGCTCCAGGGAGAACTCGACGACGTCCGCGGGCAAGCCCGCCTCGACCGCACGGCTCTGCTCGCCGGACGCGCCGTACGACTGGTCGAACGACACACCCTTCCCTGCGGGCGTCTTCTCGAAGGCCGGGATCAACGCCTCGTACGCCTCCTTCGGCGTCGAGTACGCGACGAGCGTGAGCTTCTCGCTGTTCCCCGCGCCGGCCGTCCCGCTCTCCGAGACGCCGCCGCACGCGGTAGCCACGAGTACGAGTGCTGCCAGAGCCAGCCCCAAACCCAGCCTGCGCTTTATGCCCTTCGGAAATATCGACAAAGATTGTCAGCAATATTGCCTATACTGGTCAAGCAACCTAGCCTCGAGCGACTCAGCTGTCAAACTTGAACGGGAAGAGGACCAAGATGTGGGTCACGCGCCGCACCGATTACGCAACTCGAGCCGTGCTGGCGCTCGCGATCAGCGAGCGAGCGCTCAGTCTCGACGACCTCACCGAGGCGACCGACGCGCCGCGGTCCGTACTCGAGCAGGTGATGCCGACCCTACGGGCGGCGGGAATCGTTCGATCGGCGCGGGGTCCCGGCGGCGGCTACCGCTTGAACCACCCGCCGGAGGAGCTCACTCTCGAGCGCGTTGTGCGCGTCTTCCAGGGGCAGCTCGCGCCGATCGGCTATGCGACCCGCCACGAACCCGACCCGTGTCCGGCGATCGTAGCGCGGTCGCTCCGGCCGGCGTGGGAGCAGGTCAGAGACGCGACGATCACGATCCTGAGCGGGATCACCTTCGCCGATCTGGCTGAGGCCGCGCAGTCCGGATCCGAAAAGTCAGCGGTCTAGGCGCAGAACTCGCTCGCAAGGGCCGCATAGAGCTCGGCGCAGCGCTCCGCGCTCTCCGTGTCGACCCACTCGACCGCAGCGTGCGCACCCTCGCCCGCGGGGCCGTAGACGACCGTCGGAATCCCGGCCGCCGCGAAGAGCGCGGAGTCGGCCCAGAAGGGGACGCCGATGATCTCGGGGTCGCCCGCGAACTGGCGGACGAGATCGACGAACTCGTGCGCCTCGTCGACCTCGAATGGCTCGCGGAAGAAGGTGACGCGGGCGGATCCGTCGAGGTCGGCGAGCAACGCCTCGGCCTCCGCGACCACGTCGGCCTCGGTCTCGCCGGGAAGGGTGCGCCGCTCGGCCTGGAGGACGCAACGGTCCGGATAAGTCGAGAGCTCGATGCCTCCCTCGACGAGCGAGGCGTGCGCCGAGCCCGTGCCGAGCAAGCGGTGCGGGGTGCGGCCGCGGAGCTCCTCGTCCAGCTCCTCGAGGCGGACGAGAACGTGCCCCATCCTCACGATCGCGTCCTCGCCGAGGTCGTAGCGCGAGCCGTGCGCCGCCTTGCCGAGCGTCTCGATCTCGATCCAGGCGAAGCCGCGGTGGGCAACGGCGAGCCGCTCCTCGGTCGGCTCGGCGACGAGGGCCGCGTCCGCCTTGTAGCGACGAGCGGCCGCTTCGCTGCCGATGCTGCCGACCTCCTCGTCGGCGACGGCCGTGACGATCACGTCGCCGCGAAGCCCCGCTTCTGCAGCCCTCGCGCCGGCCAGCATGATCCCTGCGAGGCTTGCCTTCATGTCGTAGGCGCCCCGCCCGTAGATGCGGCCGTCCTCCTGACGCGGCTCGAGCGGGCTCTCCATCCCGGCAGTGCCGACGGTGTCCATGTGGGCGTTCAGGAGCAGGGTTCGCCCCCCGCCGGAGCCACGGGCGATCCCGCCGACGTTCCAGCGCCCCGGCGCGAGCTCCTCGCTCTCGACCTCGAGACCCACGTCCTCGAACCACGACGCGATGAACCTCGCGATGTCCCTCTCCCCCGCACCGCCCGGAACGAGGTCGGGGTTCACCGAGTCGATGCGGACGAGCTCGGCCGTGAGCTCGGCCACAGTCGACGTCTTTGCGTTCATGATCTTGCGGAGTACGGTTCGAAGAGCACGAGACGAGCAGTCTTCATCCTTTTCGTCCTCGCCGCGAGCCTGGCCGCGGCGCCCAGCGTCACGGCTCAGACTCCCGGCGGCGGGCTGCTCGTCGTCCGAGTGTGCGGATCCAACGGCTGCAAGCCGGTGTTCAACGGCCTCTTTCTCGTCGACCCGAACGGCGCCGCCGCCGAAACGACGGGCGCGCCGCCCGTCGGCCCCTTTTATGTCCTCGAGCCGTCGAACTACCTGGCCGAGGAGCAGATCGACGAAGCGAGCGGGCCGACGACGCCCGCCTTCTTCGTCCCCGGCAAGGGAGTTCTGCGGGCGCGGCCCGACCCGGGCCAGCTCTCGGAGCAGGAGTGGATTCGGCTCCCCGACGCCAAGCGAACGGCGCTGCTCGCAGCCCTCCGCGGCGTCGACCCGTTTCCCGCTCCGGCTGTCAGCGAGGTTTTGATCGCCGGCCGTACGGCGCGCGATCCGGAGAGCTATCTCGAGCTCTACGCGGCCCTTCCGCCGGTCGCGGAGCCGAGCTTCTCAGATCGCGGCAAGCCAATCGCGATCGCGCTGCGGTCGCAGAAGCTCTCACCCTGGACCGACGGGCACAACCGGATCGTGTACTACCCCGACGTTCGCCTCCTCTTCCGCGACGGGCAGTGGGTCCGCCCCTCCGCGGAGCTGATCGAGCGTGTCGAGCAGCCGGGGATCGCCGGCGGCGGCGTCCCGTGGTACCGGATCGCCGGCCTGGCCGGCCCGCTCGTCGTCCTCGGCGCGATCACCCTCCTCTGGCTGCTCGGACGGCGCCGGGAGACGAAGCTCGAAGCGACTGCCCGCCTTCAGTAGGCCTGCACGAACTCGACCGGCGCGCCGTCCACCTCGACGAAGGAGACGCGCACTTCGCCGAAGACGTCGAAGGGCTCTGCGATGACGGTCTTCCCCTCCATCGCCTCCTCGAGCGAAGCGACGCGGTAGGCCACGTGCGGCACCGTTCGGACCAGCTCCACCTCGGGGCTCCCGTCCTCGTACCACAGCCATTCGACCCGGTAGGGATGGTCGGCGGGACTTGTCAGCCAGAGCCGCTTCGCCTCGAGGAAGCGCATCCCGTCGCGCTTCGCCGGTGCCGGAATGCCGATGTGGTCGAACTCCACGGCGGGAATCTACTCCGCCGCGGCCTCGATCTTCTCGTCCTTCTCCTCCGGGAGGAACTCGACCTCGAGCCGCTCGATGCGCGGGCCGTCGACCTCCACGACCTCGAACCGCAACCCGTTCCAGAGCACCTCGTCCCCGGTTTCCGCAGCGCGGCCGAGAGCGCCGAAGACGAAGCCTGCAACCGTGTGGTAGTCGTCTTGCGGCAGCTCCTGATCGAACTGCTCGTTGAAGTCGTCGATCGGGAACGTGCCGTCGACCCGGATGCGGTTCTCGTCGAGCCGCTCGACCGATTCGTCCGGAAGGTCGTACTCGTCCTCGATCTCGCCGACGATTTCCTCGAGCAGGTCTTCGAGCGTCACCAGGCCCTCGAAGGAGCCGTACTCGTCGACGACGACCGCCATGTGCTGATTCGCTCGCCGGAACTCGGCGAGCATGGCCGCAAGGTCCTTCGTCTCGGGAACCATGTACGCGGGACGAACGAGGGCGGCGATGTCGACGTTCTCGATTCCCTGGTCGTAAAGCGCGGAAAAGAGGTCCCGCACGTGGAGGATCCCGAGGACCTCGTCGAGCGAGCCTCGGTAGACGGGATAGCGCGTGTACGGCGAGTCGATCACGGCAGCGAGCGCCTCGTGCGACGGAAGGTCGACCGAGAGGGCGACGACCTCGGGCCGCGGCACCATCACCTCGTGGACCTCCTTGTCCGCGAAGTCGAAGACCTTGTAGAGCATCTCCTCCTCGCGCTCCTCGATCGCGCCCGTGTCCTCGGCGGCGGCGACCAGCATGCGGATCTCCGCCTCGTCGGCGGTGATGACGCCCGCCGGGGCCGGCTCGATGCCGAAGACGCGCGTGAAGAGGGTCGCCGACCACTGCAGCACCGTCACGATCGGGTACGTGGCCAGATAGACCCCTTCGAGCGGCAAGGCCGTCCAGAGAGCGATCCGCTCCTTGTAGCCGAGCGCGACGGCCTTCGGAACGAGCTCGCCGAGAACCACGTGCAGGTACGTGATGATGGCGAAGGCGAGAACGAATGCGACCGTGGTGGCCGGCAACGGGTCGAGCCAGTTGGCGGCGAGGGGCTCACCGACGGCACCGAGGAGGATCGAGAAGACGGTCACGCCGAGCTGTGAGGTCGAGATGAACCGCACCGGGTTGTCGATGAGGCCGACCGCAGTTCGGGCACGACGCGAGCCTTCGGCTGCGAGCTCCTGCAGCCGCGAGCGCCGGGCTGTCACGAGGGAGTACTCGGCCGCGACGAAGAACGCGTTCCCCAACACGATGAGGAGAACGGCGAGGATCTCGAGGAAGATGGTCACGCCCCGGTTCCCGGGGCGCCGGTACTAGGCGGGATCTCGTCCAACTCTTGCGTCTGAGGATAGCGCACGGTCCAGTGGACCTTCCCCGCAACGATGGTCTGAAGCGGGTTGTAGGCATTGTCGAGGACGGCGACGTCGGCCCGCTGGCCGGGCAGAAGCCGTCCCCTGTCCGCGAGCCCGAGCAGCCGCGCCGGCACGAGGCTCGCCATCGCGGCGGCCTCCGGGAGCCCGTAGCGGGCCATGCGGGCGACGAGCGCAGCGCCGGCCCGGTCGCCGCCGGCGAGGGTGTGGTCGTCGCGCACCGGCTTCGCGACGAGGTCGCTCGTGAGCGCGATCCGTCCCGGCCCCGCGAGGCGAACCGTCAGCTGCTCGACGCGAGGATGCAGGTGGCGCCCGTCGGCGATCAGGCCGATCGTGACGCGCTCGTCGATGAGCAGCTCAGGGGTCGGTCCCGTCGAACGCGCACGGAGCGGCGCCATCGCGTTCCAGATGTGCGTGGCGAAGCGTGCGCCCGCGTCGACCGCTGCCCGCACGGTGGTGCAGTTGGCCTTCGTGTGGCCGAGCCCGGCCACCGCGCCTGCCTCGGCGATCGCGCGGATGGCATCCATCGCTCCTTCGAGCTCGGGGCTGAGCGTGACCACCCGAACGTTTCCCTGCTCGAGCCAGCCGGAGAGCAGATCGAGGTCGACCGGCCGCAGCGCCGCAAGGGGAAGCGCGCCGGCGAGGTCCGGGTTGACGAACGGGCCCTCGAGATGGAGGCCGAGGCAGAGCGGATCGCTGGTCGGCACAGGCTCCTGCGCGGCCTGGAGATACCCTGTCACCCCGCTCGCCACGATGCCCGCCGGCTCGTACACCTGCAGGTCGACGAAGCCCGGAAAGATCAGCCGCTTGGACGGCTCGCCGGGGTCGTTTTCGACGGCGGCGATGAGATCGTCCTCGATTCGCAGCCTGCCGGGCCTGGCGCCGTCGATCGGGTCGACGATAAGTCCCCCTAAAGTGTGACGGCCTCTCACCCGATTATCATCGTGCCTTGGGGGAAGCCGGATTGTCGACCAACGGATCACCGAGCGAGATCACGTGCCTGATCGCTGACGACCACGAGGTCGTCCGCGAAGGGCTCCGCCTCTCGCTCTCGCGCGCCGCCCAGATTCGCGTCGTGGGTGAGGCGTCCGACGGCGCGAGCGCTGTCGCCATCGCCGAGCGGCGCCGGCCGAACGTCGTGATCATGGACGTGCGCATGCCCGGGATGGACGGGCTCGAGGCAACGAAGATCCTCAGCGAGCGGCTGCCGCAGACGGCGGTGCTCATCTTCACCGCCTACGGGGAACGGAGCCTGCTCGGGCGCGGCCTCGAGGCCGGCGCAAAGGGTTACATCCTGAAGGAGGCCCCACACTCGACCCTGCTGCGGGCGATCGAGAAGGTGGCGAGCGGCGAGGGCTACGTCGACCCCGCGCTCATGCCTGCCCTCCTGACCCGCGAGCGCGAGGAGATGCTCACGCAGCGCGAGCGAGAGATCCTGCAGCTCCTCGCCGACGGCATGTCGAATGCCGACGTCGCCTCGCGGCTCTTCATCAGCCAGGAGACCGTGAAGAGCCACGTACGCCACATCCTCGCCAAGCTCGAGGCAGACACGCGCACCCATGCCGTCGCGATCGCGCTTCGCGAGTCCATCATCGACTAGAACGGCCGGCCTTCTCGCGGCAGCGACCGTCGCCGGTGCGCTCGTCGGCGCGACCGGATGGGCAATCGGGCTGTTCTGGCTCGCCGCAGCGGGGCTCGTCACAGCGACGGCGCTGGCGGGTGCTTTCGCCGTCTATCTGATCGTCTCGGAACGCCGCCGGCACGAGTCGGCGGAGGACGCGCTCCAGGCCCAGGCCAGCTTCCTCGAGTCGCTCGTCGACTCGATCGCCGCGGTCTCGGCCCCGCTCGAGGCGAGCGCGATCATCGACCGCACCTGTGAAGAGGCGAAGCGGCTTTTCGACGCGCGTGATGCCCGCTTCCTCAGCCCCGCGGAGAACGCGTCCGGCGAGGCGCGGCTGACGGAGAACGGCATGATCGTCCCACTCGCCGTCCGCGGGAACCAGATCGGCGCCCTGAGCGTCACCCGGAACGGCGGCTTCCATCGCTGGGACCTGATTCGGGCGAGCGTCCTCGCCGATTTCGCTTCGCGGGCCGCTGAGAACGCGCGCCTGATCGGCGAGGCGCAGGAGCGCGAGGCCGAGCGCTCGCGCCTCGCGGAACAGCTCATCACCGCAGAGCAGGACGAGCGCCGACGGCTGTCGCTCTTCCTCCACGACGGCCCCGTGCAGTCGATGGCCGGCATTGCGCTCATGCACGACGCGGCCCTAGCGGCGATCAACGACGGACGTTACGAGGACGCCGCCAAGGTGATCGAGAGCTCGCTCGAGCGGGAGCGGACCACCATCCAGGAGCTTCGCGACCTCTCCTTCGCGATCGAGCCGATCGTCCTGCGCGACCAGGGCTTCGGAGCCGCGGTGCGGGCGCTCGGCGACCAGATCGAGCAGTCCCACCGCATCACGGTCGCGACCGAGACCGCCGCCGGTGAGGAGCTCGGCGAAAAGGTGCAGGTGGCCCTGTACCAGATCATCCGGGACGCGCTCACGCTGGCCGTCCGGCGGCAGGCGAGCCAGATCGGCGTCACCGTCGTCGAGCTCGACGACGGCGGCTTCGCGGCCGAGATCGAGGACGACGGCGTCGGCGAGCGGCGACGGGGCTCGATCGAAGAGCTCGAGGAGCGCACTCGCATCCTGAACGCCCGGCTCTCCGTCGAGTCTCGTGCCGAGGGCGGCACCGCGCTTCGTGTTCTCATGCCGCCGTACGTCGCGATCGCGGACGAATAACATGCCGCCCGCATGGGCGACAAGCACCTGCTCTTCGTTCCTCGCCACAGCGGCTACGAGCTCGCGGAGCGTGACGGCGAGGCGCCGCGTGCCGGCGAAGAGGTCGATCTGGACAGCAGCGGCAGGTTCGTCGTCGTCAAGGTGACGTCGTCGCCGCTCCCGCAGGACGAGCGCTCCTGCGCCTACCTGCAGGCGCGCTAGCGCAGGGCGGACTCGGCCGCCAGCTTGCCGAGAACGAGAGCGGACGCCAGGGCGCTCGACCCCCCGCCTGTCGAGATCCCGCCGGCGTCGGCCCCGGCCGCATAGACGCCGTCCGCCGCCTGCCCCCGCTGGTCGATCCGGATTCCACCGAGGGTCGTGGTGATCGCGGCGACGACCTCCACCGCGGTTTCCCCGTCGCGCCGCTCGACCGGCGCGCCTGCTCGCCGGGCCGCGTCCACGAGGTCACGCACGGTCAGCTCTCGTACGGGCTCGTCCAGCGCACCGTCGGGAACGACGTAGCGGGCTCGGGCGGAGGGTTGCCGCGCCGTCCACTGGACGACGTCGATGTCCGACCAGGCGCGTGGCTCGAAGGTGTCACCGGCGAGGCTCTCGACGCGTGCGTGCTTGGCATACACCTGCGCCAGAGGAACGAAATCCTCGGAAGAGATTTGCGGCGCTGCCGCCAGGTTCCTGCCGTAGAACTCGTCCATCCCGGCGGAGAGCGTCGCCCCACGCTCGAGTGCGAGCCGGAGGCCGTCCCCGGAGCTCCATGGATTCGCCCGCAGTACGAGGCTTGGCGCTTCGGGCGTGATGTGGCGGGCGACGAGGTCGCGATTTCCCTGGAACCCGCCGGTGGCGAGCACGGCCGGGACGCCGTCGGGAATCGCCGTCAGCGGCTCCTCGAGGCGCACGTCGCCTGCGCGCTCGACGAGCGCGCGCGTGAGGGCCGCGGTGTCGAAGCGCGCGCCGGTGGTGAACGGAGTCCCCGTCTCCCGGTGGAGGGCGGGTGCACCCTGCGTCTCCAGCCAATCGAGATCGTCGTCGAGGCGCTCCCAGACGAGCCGCTGCAGCTTCTCGTCGCCTCCGGGACACTCCGCGCGGAAGCGTTCCCAGTCGCGGTAGCGCCAGATCATCCCGCTGGAGAGGAGCATTGAGCCCCCCGGCCGGTCGCCCTTCTCTCGAACGACCACGTCGGCCCCGAGCTCGCGCGCCCGCGCCGCGGCGGCGAGCCCGGCCATGCCGGCCCCGGCCACGATCAGATCAGGCATGCACCACGCCGACTTTGTGTTTCACCGGCACAAGGCTTGATTACTCGCTCCGGATCGGTGCCGGGCGAGAGAAACCGCTAGTTCACACTTGTGCGTGTGCAACACAAAGTCCTTCTCAGCGGAGGCTGAAGGGCAGGCGGCGGAAGACGTTCGCAGCGAGGCTAGGCGAGCGAGAAGCTCGGCTTGTGCTCGACGTACTCGATCTTGATGCCGTCCGGGCCCCACACGAAGACGGCGTACGTGTTCGGGGCGTCGACGACGTCGGCGATCTCGATCCCGCGCCGCTTCGCTTCCTCGATGTGCTCGTCCGCCGACTCGACCTTCAGCCCGAGGTGGTTCAGCAGCGGTCGGTCGGCGCCGTCGGCCGCTCCGCGCTCGAGCTCGACGAACGCGCCCCCGACGATGAGCCGACCGTCGTCCCGCTCGAATCCGAGAGCCTCGAGGCCGGAGGCCGTCTCCTCCGGATCCGGGACCGTGAAGGCGACGTGGTCGAGGTCGTAGGCCGTCCCGCTGTCCACCTCGACGAGGCCGATCGGCAGGCCCTCCGGCGCGACGAACGTCGCCCGTCCCGGCGCAGGGCGCTCGACGGCCACGTCCGCAGGGAGCTCGGCGAGCGCCTCGTCGAGATCGAAGACCCGCAGGCCGATCCGTGCGAGGTTGCCGAGGCTTCGGTCTCCTTCGGCGGCGAAGAGCGTCAACTTGCCGAGCCGTGCGTCGGCTCCGAGCAGTGTGAACTTGTCGGTCCGCTCCATGATGTGCATTCCGAGCCGGTCGACGAGGAAGTCGGCCAGCGTGTCACGGTCGCCCACCCAGAGGGCTACGTGGTCCAGCGTCTCCGGTCTCATACCGCCGAAAGTACCCACAATGCACCGTCTAAACGTGCCCGGGCGGGGAAACATTCCTCCGTGCGCGGAAACGGACGGAAGCGAATTCTCCTCTTGGCCGCCAGGCAGCCTGTGCTCCAAGGAATGCTCGAGGACGCAGGTTTCGACGTCGAGTCGCGACCGCGACCGCCGGACGACGGCTTGCCCGATGCCCAGGTCGCGGTCGTCTTCCGCGGACGGCTGATCGGTCGCAACCAGGCGGCGAGGCTCCGCGACAACGGGATGCGCGTGATCGAGGTCTTCAACTCCGAGCCGACGAGCCCCTCGACGCACGAGTGGCTGCGCCTCTCCAACCGGATCTCGAAGACGGACCTCGTGCAGATCGTCCGCTCGGTCGCCGACGACCCGGAATTCGAACCGACCGCCACGGAATAGAATCGAGCCCCCAACCAGGAGGCGCGATGCTGACCTTCGGCGTCACGGTCCTGCCGGACCCACCGCACACACGCTTTCTCGAGCTCATGCAGCTCGCGGAGCAAAACGGCTTCGAGTACGGGTGGACGTACGACTCGCACATCCTGTGGCACGACGGCTACCCCCTCCTGACGCTGCTCGCGACCCAGACGGAGAAGCTGAAGTTCGGCCACTGCGTCACCAACCCGGGGACCCGCGAGCCGACCGTGACGGCCAGCTCCTATGCCACGCTCCACGCGATCTCGGGCGGGCGTGCGGTGCTCGGGATCGGACGCGGAGACTCGGCCCGGCGGGTGATCGGCTACAAGCCCGTGAAGATGGCCGAGTTCGAGAGCTCGTGCCGGATGATCAAAGACCTCATGAACGGCCGGCCGGTCGAGTGGAACGGGAAGGAGCTCGAGCTGGAATGGGCCAAGGACCGCCCGCGGATCCCGATGTACGTCGCCGCGTACGGGCCGAGGGCTCTCGGCGTGGCAGGTCGGGTCGCCGACGGCGTCATCATCCAGCTCGCCGACCCCGTCATCATCGAGTGGATCATGGAGCAGGCGCGCACGGCAGCCGAGGAGGCGGGCCGCGACCCGTCCGAGCTCGAATGCCTCGTCTGCGCGCCGAGCATCGTGACGGAGGACATGTCCGAGGCACGCGACGCCGTCCGCTGGTTCCCCGCGATGGTCTCGAACCACGTCATGGACCTGATCGAGCGCTACGGAGAGGACTCCGAGATCCCCAAGGACCTGACGGACTACGTCAAGGCGCGGAAGTTCTACGACTACAAGGACCACAGCCGCGAAGGCGCAGCCCACGGCGAGTTCGTCACGGACGAGATCTGCGACCGCTTCAGCGTCATCGGCTCGGTCGAGGACGTGCGCGAGAAGCTGCGCGAGCTCGATTCGATCGGGGTCGACCACTTCAACATCTACCTCATGACCCACGGCCAGGAAAGCGTCCTCGCCACGTACGGAAGCGAGATCATTCCCGAGCTGAAGGGCGCCGCCGTCTAGAAAGAGCGCTGGACTTTCGCGCCTGAATCGATCTAACTTCGTCAGTCACATAACGTCGTATGATGCTGACGATGATCGATCATCGCGAAGCCCTGCCACGCACGCCCGAGGTCGGGCTCGAGCGCGCCGACGAGGCGGCGGGCGCCGTCCGGCAGCGAAGCCTGTGGCGCGACGCGGTCTACCGGTTCACCCGCAACCACGCTGCCGTGATCGCGGTCGTCGTGTTCGCCCTCATCGTCCTCTACTGCCTCGTCACCCCGCTCGTCTCGCCGCACGACCCGAACGCGGTCGACTTCAGCCAGGCGTATCTCCACCCGAGCGCGGAGCATCCGTTCGGCACCGACAAGTTCGGCCGCGACCTCTTCACCCGGGTCGCGGTCGGCGGGCGGATCTCGATCGGCATCGGCTTCGCCGGGACGTTCGCGATCCTGGTCATCGGCCTCCTCTACGGCTCGATCGCCGGGTTCCTGGGCGGCAAGGTCGACACCCTGCTGATGCGCTTCCTCGACGCGCTCTACGGGCTCCCGTACCTCCCGTTCGCGATCATCACGACGGCGATCCTGAGCCCCGAGGGGACGGCGACGTTCTGGACGATGGTGGCGGCGCTCACGGTCGCGAGCTGGCTCACGACGGCGCGCATCGTCCGGGGCCAAATCGTGACGCTGAAGCAGAACGACTATGTCATCGCCGCGCGTGCAGTCGGCGCGCGCTGGTACCGCGTCCTCGCGAGGCACCTGGTTCCGAACACGTTCGGGGTGCTCATCATCGCCGTCTTCCTCGACCTCCCTGCCGTCGTCCTCGGAGAGGCGTTCCTCTCCTTCATCGGCCTCGGGATCAACCCGCCGACCGCCTCGTGGGGGTCGATCGCGCAGGACGGCCGCGCGGCCTACGTCC
>Ga0081539_10004865_pt1 | contig 14357 bp, 10 predicted proteins | sample TabmetS4T2R2_FD_71023 | JGI IMG/M metagenome (GOLD analysis project Ga0081539, IMG submission 71023) | Tabebuia heterophylla rhizosphere microbial communities from the University of Puerto Rico - S4T2R2 | ecosystem: Host-associated > Plants > Roots > Rhizosphere ...
AGAGGGAGGGGCATCACCGGCGCGCCGGTTCAACGGGCGCTCCGTGCCCCTCCCTCTGACCCGAACCTGTACACTCACGCGGGGTCCGGGGGGCACGGCTGCCCCCCGGCGGGGAGGTCCAGGAGGGGCAGAGCCCCTCCTGGCCCGCAGCCGGGCCTTCAGCGCCTCAACCCTCGCAGCGCGAGCGCGGCGCCGGCCAGGTGGCTCGCGGCGCCGAGCAGGAGGGCCAGGCGGATGCCGGCGGCGGCGAAGGTGGCGCCGATGATGGCGACGCCGAGCGTCGCGCCGACCATGCGCGCGACGTTGGCGAGGGCGCCGGCCATGCCGGCGAGCTCGTGCGGGGCGGTTTCGGTGGCGGCGCCGAGCACCGGGCCGGTGGTCAGGCCGAGGCCGATGCCGGAGACGACCAGCGAAGCGACCAGCGGGGCGATGGACTCGATGCGGATGGTGCCGGCGGCGAGGGCGAGGCCGGCGCCCATCAGCGCCATGCCGGCGATGATCGCCCAGCGCTTGCCGATGCGGGCGGTGGTGGCGCCCGAGAATTGCGAGACCAGGACGAAGATCAGGGAGAGCGGCAGCAGGACCAGGCCGGCGTGGAAGGGGTCGAGGTGGCGGGTGCGCTGGAGGTCGAGGGGAACGAGCAGCAGCATACCGTACATGCCGAAGGTCATCAGCGCGGTGACGGTGAGCGCGGTCTTGATCTGCGGCCGGTGCAGCAGCGCCGGCGAGAGGGTGGCGGCCTCGCCGCGCCGGCGCTGCTGGAGGACGAAGAGCGCGAGCGCGGCGATGGCGAGGAGGAAAAGGGCGAGCGGGAGGGCGGCGGTGGCGCCGTGTTCCGCGCTCTCGATCGCGGCGCCGCTGAAGGCGCCGACCGCGGCGGCGCCGAGGATCTGGCCGGGCAGGTCGAGGGCGCGCGGGTTGGGATCGCGCGATTCGCCGGCGCCGCGCAGGGCGAGCAGGGCGCCGGCGCAGATCGGCAGCGCCGCCCAGAACACGCTGCGCCAGCCGAGCGCCTGGACCAGCCACCCGCCGGCGCTGGGGCCGATAGCCATGGCGAGGCCGTTGCAACTGGCCCAGATGCCCATGGCGCGCGCCCGCGCCCGCGCCTCGGGGAAGGCCACGTTGATCATGGCGAGCGAGGCCGGCATGGCGAGCGCCGCGCCCAGGCCGGCAACGCCGCGCGCGGCGATCAGCAGGCCGATGCTCGGCGCCAGGGCGCAGGCGACGGAGGCCAGCAGCAGCACGGCCATGCCGAAGCCGAAGACGCGGCGCCGGCCGTAGCGGTCGGCCAGGGCACCGCCGGCCAGCAGCAGCGCGGCATAGGCCAGGCTGTAGGCGTCCATCACCCATTGCAGCGCGCCAAGCCCGGCATCGAGATCCGCCCCGATCGGCGCGAGGGCGAGATTGGTGACCGAGGAATCGATCTGCGCGACCAGCACGCCAAGGCTGGCAGCGAAGAGGACAGCGGAGGATCGGCTCATCTCGGGTTGCTAGACGCGCCAGCCGCGCAGGTGTTTCGGGAGGCGCCGAAAGGCCCGGCTGCGGGCCAGGGGGGGCGCTGCCCCTCCTGGACCTCCCCGCCGGGGGGCATTCGTGCCCCCCGGACCCCGCGTTGGCGTACAGGTCCGGAAATGGGAAGGGGCACGTCCCGCGCGCGCAACTGGCGCGCCGGTTGTGCCCCTTCCCATTTCCGGACCTGCCCTCGGGTCTGGGGGCGAGGTCGCCCCCAGCGGGGAGAGCCCGAGAGGGGCAGAGCCCCTCTCGGAGCGCAACGCCGGGCCTCATCAGCCCTCCGCGGACACCAGCGCGGCGAGCGTCTCGAACGCGCCGGACCAGCCCCATTCGTGGCTGGCGCGTTCTTCTTCGCTGGGGAGGCCGGTATGGGTCATCAGCATCATGGTTTCGGCGCCGCGGTCGAAGAACTCGACGCGGACGGTGGTTTGGATGCCGGCCATGGTGTGGCCGGGCTCCCATTGCCAGGTGAAGACCAGGAGCTCGGGCGGCTGGATGTCCTGGTAGGTGCCGGAGACCGTGACGGTGTTGCCGTCGGGGGCGCGCATGGCGATGCGGAAGCGGCCGCCGAGGCGGAAATCGGCTTCGGCGGCGGCGACGGTGAAGTCCTTGGGGCACATCCACTGGCGCATGGCCTCGGCGCGGGTGAAGGCGTTGAAGACGCGTTCGCGCGGGGCGCGGAAGACGCGGCGCATGTGCAGGACATTGCCTTCCGGCATGGGCGTGGCTCTCTCGCTCGTGTCCTGCCCGCGAAGTCCGCTGCACTGCGCAGCGAACGGAGCGGATCGGCAGGCCACCGAAAACAACGCCTGGTGGACCGAAGCCGAGCTTCGCCGCAACGGCGGCGAACGTCGGAATCGGGGCACCAGGCGGCGAGAGGATCGGCCGATGGCGGCGTGGGCGCCAGGGGGGACGCTTCGGTGCCGGCCGAAGCGCCCAGGCTGCGGTCCTGCTAGGGTGGGACCATGATGGATCCGACCGCTCCCGGGCCGCTCGCCGCGGTGGCCGCGCTGATCGCCGATCCGGCGCGGGCGCGCATGGTGTCGGCCCTGTTCTCCGGCGAGGCGCTGACGGCGGGGGAGCTGGCGCGCGTCGCCGGGGTCGCGCCGGCGACGGCGAGCGGGCACTTGGCGCGGCTGGTCGAGGGCGGGCTGGTGGCGCTGCATTGCCAGGGGCGGCATCGCTATCACCGCCTGGCCTCGGAGGAGGTGGCGGCGGCGCTGGAGACGCTGGGCGGGCTCGCGGTGGAGATCGCGGGTTCCGCGCGGCCGCCCTGGGCGCATGGCGAGACCGTGCGGGCGGCGCGGCTGTGCTGGAACCATCTCGCGGGGCGGCTCGGCGTCGCCCTGCACGAGCGGCTGACCCGGAACGGATCGCTGGAGCCGGCGCCGGGCGGCTGGCGGGCGACGCCGGAAGGACGGCGGCGGCTGGTCGCGACCGGCGTGGACATGGAGAGCGCCGGCCGCGCGCGGCGCTTCGCCTGCGACTGCATGGACTGGTCGGAGCGGCGGCCGCATCTCGCCGGCGGGCTGGGGCGGGAGATGGCCGCGGCCTGGCTGCGGCAGGGCTGGCTGCGGCGGATGCCGGCGCACGGCGAAGGCGACGTGCTGGCGCGGCGGCGGGTGATGCTGACGCCGGAGGGCGCGCGGCGGCTGCGCGAGGGGCTCGGGGTGGAACTCGAGCCGCTCGAGCGGGCGGCGTGAGGCGTCAGGCGAGCACGCGCGCCTCCCGCAGCGCGGCGATCTCCGCCGGCGTGTAGCCGAGCTCCGCGGCGATCGCGGCGTTGTCGGCGCCGGGCGAGGCGAGATCGTGCTGCGCCTCGGGGCGGGCGCCGTCGAGCGCGATGGGAAGCGCCGGCAGGCGCAGCGTGCTTCCATCCGGCAGGGTGAGCGGCACGAGGCCGCCGGACGCGTTGAGATGGGTGTCCTCGAACAGCTCGGCGGGCTTGCCGATCGGCGCGAAGGGCAGGCCTAGCTTCTCGCAGCGCGCGATCAGCTCCGGCTTGGTGAGCTGCGCGAAGACCGCGGCGATGCGCGGGATGGTGCGGTGGCGCTCGGCGACGCGCTGGTACTTGGTGGCGAGGCTGGGGTCGGCGGCGAGGTCGCCGAGGCCGAATTCGGCGCAGAAGGCGGGCCATTGCGTGTCGGTCACCACGCCGACGAAGAGCTGGCCGCCATCGGCGGTGGCGAAGATGTCGTAGACCGGCCAGGCGGGGGTGCGCACCGACATCGGCCGCGGCTCCTGGCCGGTGATGGCGGTCTGCGCCATGTGCTGGGCCATCAGCAGGGCGACGGTCTCGAACAGGCCGGCCTGGACGTGGCGGCCGCGGCCGGTCTCTGCGCGCTCAGCGACGACGGACAGGATGGCGATGGCGGCGGAGAGGCCGCCCATGATGTCGATGACGCTGGAGCCGGCGCGCAGCGGCCGCCCTTCGGGCCCGGTCATGTAGGCGAGGCCGCCCATCATCTGCACGACCTCGTCGAGGGCGGTGCGGTGCTCGTAGGGGCCGGGCAGGAAGCCCTTGCAGGAGCAGTAGATGAGGCGCGGGTTCTCCGCCGAGAGCGCGGCGTAGCCGAGGCCGAGCCGATCCATCGCGCCGGGGCGGAAATTCTCGATCAGCACGTCGGCGCCGGCGAGCAGGCGGCGCACCAGGGCGAGGCCTTCGGGCTGCTTCATGTCGATGCAGAGGCTGCGGCGGCTGCGCTGGAAGGCGGCGTAGAAGCCGGTGCCGGAGCCGGTGAGGCGGCGGGTGGTGTCGCCATCGGGGGAGGGTTCGACCTTCACCACGTCGGCGCCGAGGTCGCCGAGCACCATGCCGCAGGTCGGGCCCATGACCATGTGGGTGAACTCGACGACCCTGAGGCCGGAGAGCGGGCGCGGTGCGGTCATGACCACCTCTGCAATTCCGTTCCTGGGTTGGGCGGAGCCGCGGTTCCGCCCAAAGCGGAGGCGGCGCGCTCACCAAACCCGCTCCCCCGACACCGTTCCTTGGTTCGGCTGAAGCGCCGTTCCTTCGTCCCGGCCACGCATCCCGCACGCGCGGCGGCGGTGCCGGCGTCAAGGATCGCCGCAGGCGACCGGCGCAGCCGGCGCGCAGCGTCCTTGATACCGGCGCCGCCGCCGCGCGACGCTGGAGCGAAACCGGGCGCGATCACGCCGCCGCCTTCCATCCGGTCGGGCGTCCGGCGCGCGCGAAGGCGCCGTGCAGCGGCTCCGCCGGCAGGATGGAACCCAGCACCTCCCGCGCGCGCATCAGCGCGTCGAGGTCCACGCCGGTGCGAAGGCGGAGGGATTCGAGCAGGAACACCAGGTCCTCGGTGACGATGTTGCCGGAGGCGCCCGGCGCGAAGGGGCAGCCGCCGAGGCCGGCGAGGGCGGAATCAAACACGCGGATGCCTTCCTCGACGCCGGTGGCCACGTTGGCGAGGCCGAGGCCCATGGTGTCGTGCAGGTGCAGGTTGTCGAGGCGGTCGCCGATCTCGGCGCGCACGAGGCGGATCACGCGGCGGAGCTGTGCGGGGTTGGCGTAGCCCGCGGTGTCCGAGAGGCCGACGGAATCGAACCCCGCCTCGGCCAGGGCGATGGCGAGGGCGACCACGTCGCGTTCCGGCACCTCGCCCTGGAGCGAGCAGCCGAAGGCGGTGGAGAGCCCGGCTTCCAGGCTCGGCCTGGCATCGCCCAGCCCGCGCACGAAACCCGCGATGCCGCGCGCCTCCTCGAGCTGCGCCGCGCGGGGCTTGCGGAGATTGGCGAGCGAGTGCTGCTCGCTCGCCGAGATGGTGAGGGTGAGCTTGTGCGCGCCGGCCGCCACCGCCGCCTCGGCGCCGCGGCGGTTCGGCACCAGCACGGCGACGTGCAGCCCCGGCAGGCCGAGGGCGAAGCGCGTCACCGCCTCCGCGTCGGCCATCTGCGGCACGAGCCTGGGCGGCACGAAGGAGGCGACCTCGATCTCCGGCAGGCCGGCGGCGGCGAGTGCGGCGATCCAGCGCGTCTTGTCGGCGGTCGGCACCACCTGGTGGACCATCTGCAGCCCGTCGCGCGGGCCGACCTCGCTCACCGTCACGTCGCGGTCGGGCTGCATGCTTCGCGTCCTCAGAGGTCGCCGCCGAGGCGGCGGGTGAGATCGGCCGCGGCCGTCGCGCAGGCGGCGCGCAGCGCGACCTCCGCCGCGGTGATGCGCGGCCGGGGGCCGGAGATGGAGAGCGCGCCGGCGAGCACGCCGCCGGGGCCGAAGACCGGCGCGGCGATGGCCGCCATCTCGGGGTCGCGCTCGCCGAAGGACGCGACGATTCCGGCCTCGCCGCGCAGCACGCGGCCGCTGGCGCCGATCAGCGCCAGCAATTGCCCGGGGCGGACATCGTCGCGGATCGCGCGCGGGCTCTCGGCGCGGAAGAGGCAGAGGCGCTGGTCGCCCTGGCGCAGCCAGAAGCTCGCGCTCTCGCCGGTCTCCGCGGCGAGGGCGGCGAGGCGCGGCGGCACCGCGGCCTCGAGGGCGAGGCCGCCCTGGAACAGCATGCCCCAGCGGAACAGCCTGGGGCCGAGCGCCCATTGCCCGTCGTTCTGCCGCTGCACGCAGCGGAAGCGCTCGAGCGAGGCGAGCAGCCGCAGCAGCGTGCTCTTGTAGAGGCCGGTGCGCGCGGCGAGCACGGCGAGGCTGAGCGCGCCCTCGCCGTCGCGCCAGGCGTCGAGGATGGCGAGGGCGCGTTCGACCGCGGCGACGCCCTGGGCGCGGTCGTTCTGTTCTACAGAACGCAATTCCATGCACCAAAACGCATAGCGCCGGCGGCGGCCGCACGTCAAGCGCGCGGCGGAAACCGGGCTGAAACGCGAAAGAATCCTCCTGAAACTGGACTAATCGATTCTGGTCATGCGGCCGAAACGCACGCCGCCTAGCTTCCTCCTCGCCAACGACGACGCCGGATGCGGGCGGGGACCGCAAGAAACCCCACCGCGGCGTCGGATCGGAACCACGAGGTGGCGCCGGGATTTCTGCCCCCAATCCCAAGCGACCGAGTGGCGGCGGGTGAGGCGGGCCATTGCATCCCCGGCTCGCCTCACCCGCACCCTTTTTTCCGCCGCCCCTTTACCGCCGCCCCGCCGCGGCCCGCGCAACCTGCCGCGAGCCACAACGCAACGGCTTGACGTCCCGCCGCCCGACGCGACATGCGGAAGCCTCGTCGAGGATTCACGTCTGGCATGCGTCTCTCACATCTCGGCCGCGGCGCCGCCGTCGCGCTGCTGCTGCTGGCCCGGCCGGCGGCGGCGCAATTCGGGCCGCAGGGGCCGCCCGCCGTCGGCATCATGACCGCCGAACGCCGCCCGGTGACGGAGACGACCGAGTTCGTCGGGCGCATCGAGGCGATCGACCGGGTCAACATCAGCGCCCGGGTCACCGGCTTCCTGCAGGAGCGCGTCTTCCGCGAGGGCGACGAGGTGCAGCGGGGGCAGGTGCTGTACCGCATCGAGCGGCCGCCTTTCGAGGCGCAGCTCGAACAGGCGCGCGCCAATGTCGCCTCCGCCCAGGCGCAGCTCGAGAATGCGCGCGTCTCCCTGGCGCGCGCGCGGGAGCTGCGCGCGACCGGCACCGGCACGCAGGTCAACCTCGACAACGCCCAGGCGCAGGAGCGCACGGCGAACGCCCAGCTGCTCGGCGCTCAGGCGGCGGTGCGGGTGGCGGAGATCAATCTCGGCTACACCGAGATCACCTCCCCCATCACCGGCCAGATCGGGCGGACCATCTTCACGCCGGGCAACGTGGTGGGGCCGGATTCCGGCACGCTCGCCACCATCGTCAGCCAGGACCCGATGCGGGTCGCCTTCGCCGTCAGCCAGCGCGCCGCACTCGAGCTGCGCGACCGCTTCGAGGCGCGCGGCGGGGCGGGTGCGGTGCGGGTGCGCATCCGCCTGACCGACGGGCGCGTCTATCCCGAGAGCGGGCGCATCGTCTTCGTCGACAACACGATCGACCGCAACACCGACACCATCCTGGTGCGCGCGGAGATCCGCAACCGCGTGCGGATGCTGAACGGCCGCCCGAGCGATGTCGCCGGGCGCGAGCTGGTGGACGGGCAGTTCATCTCGGTCTTCGTCGAGGGGGCGGAGCCGGTGCTGGTCATCACCCTGCCGAGGGCGGCGATCCTGCAGGACCAGCAGGGCTCCTACGTCTTCGTGCTGGACGAGCAGAACCGGGCGCAGCGGCGCAACGTGAGGCTCGGCCGCTCCTCGCCCGAGACCGCGGTGGTCGAGGACGGGCTGCAGGGCGGCGAGCGGGTGGTGACGGAAGGGCTGCAGCGCGTGCGCCCGGGCCAGCCGGTGAACCCAAGCCCGGCCAACGCGCCGCCCGGCCAGCCCGGGGGCGGCGCCCCGCAGGCGAGGGGCTGAGCGATCCGTGTTCTCCGCCGTCTTCATCGACCGCCCGCGCCTCGCCATCGTCATCGCGATCGTCACCGCGCTGGCCGGCGCGCTCGCCATGCTGCGCATCCCGGTCTCGCAGCTGCCCGACATCGTGCCGCCGCAGGTCTCGGTCAGCACCCGCTATCCCGGCGCCTCGGCCGCGGTGATCGAGCAGACCGTCGGCCAGGTGATCGAGAGCAGCGTCAATGGCGTGGACCGCATGATCTACATGCGGTCGAACAGCGCCAATGATGGCACCTACGCGCTCTCGGTCTCCTTCCAGCTCGGCACCAACCCCGATATCGCGACCGTCAACGTCAACAACCGCGTGCAGGCGGCGCTGGCGCGGCTGCCGCAGGAGGTGCAGCGCAACGGCGTGACGGTGCGCAAGCAATCCGCCGCGGTGCTGCAATTCATCTTCCTCTATTCCGAGAGCGGCGAGCAGGACCCGCTCTTCCTCTCCAACTACGCGACGATCAACATCATCGACCGGCTGGCGCGGGTGCCGGGGGTCGGCCAGGTGAACCTGTTCGGCGCCATGGACTACTCCATGCGCATCTGGTTCGACGTGGACCGGCTGATCAGCCTGAACCTCACGCCCTCGGACGTGGTGGCGGCGATCCAGGCGCAGAACGTGCAGGCGCCGGTCGGGCGCATCGGCGCGCGGCCGATCTCCGACGACCAGCAATTCCAGTTCAACCTGGAGACCCAGGGCCGCCTGACTTCGCCCGAGGAGTTCGGCAGCATCCTGATCCGCGCCAACCCGGACGGATCGACGCTCCGCGTGCGGGACGTCGCGCGGGTCGAGCTCGGCGCCGCCACCATGGACACCGAGAGCCGCTACAACGGCCGCCCGTCGGTGACCTTCGGCGTCTATCTCGCCCCCGGGTCCAATGCGGTGCAGACGGCGAGCGCGGTGCGGCGCACGCTGGACGAGCTGCGCACCCGCTATCCGCGCGGGGTCAACCACCAGATCTTCTTCGACACCTCCGATTTCGTGAACGACACCATCACCGAGGTGATCAAGACCCTGGCCGAGGCCTTCCTGTTGGTGGTGCTGGTGGTGTTCTTCTTCCTCGGCAACCTGCGCGCCACCATCATCCCGACCGTCGCCGTCCCGGTCAGCCTGATCGGCGCCTTCATCATCCTGCTCGGCCTCGGCTACTCGGCCAACACCATCTCGCTGCTCGCCATGGTGCTGGCGATCGGCATCGTGGTGGACGACGCCATCGTGGTGGTGGAGAACGTCGAGCGGGTGATGGAGGAGGAGCCGAACCTCACCCCGGCCGAGGCCACCAAGAAGGCGATGCGGCAGATCACCGCGCCGGTGATCGCGATCACCCTGGTGCTGCTCTCGGTGTTCGTGCCGGTGGGCTTCATCCCCGGCCTGTCGGGCGAGCTGTTCCGGCAATTCGCGGTGACCATCAGCGCGGCGATGGTGATCAGCGCGATCAACGCGCTGACCCTCTCGCCGGCGCTCTGCGCGGTGTTCCTGCGGCCGCACCATGCGGCGGGCAGCGGCGCGCCGCGGCGCGGCATCATGGGCCGGGTGCTGCGCGGCATCGACTGGACGCGCGACCGCTACGCCGCGGTGGTGGCGCGCCTCGTGCGCGTCTCGGTGCTCGGGCTGCTGCTGACCGCGCTGTTCGGCGCCGGCATCTGGTACATGGGCCAGCGCACGCCCTCGGGCTTCCTGCCGCAGGAGGACCAGGGCGCCTTCTTCGTGCAGGTGCAGCTGCCGCAGGGCGCCTCGGTCGCGCGCACCCGCGCGGCCGTGGAACGGGTCGAGGGGATCCTGCGCTCGATCCCCTCGGTGCAGGGCACGCTCGCGATCGTCGGCTTCTCGCTGATCGACCAGGGGGCGCAGTCCAACTCCGCCTTCCTGGTCGCGCGCCTCAGGCCCTTCGCCGAGCGCACCGATCCGTCCATGTCGGTGAATGCCGCCATCGGCCGCGTGTTCGGCGCCGGCCAGGCGGTGCGCACGGCGAATGTGTTCGCCTTCAACCTGCCGCCGATCATCGGCCTCGGCACCGGCGGCGGCTTCGAGTACATCCTGCAGGACTTCGAGGGGCGCACGCCGGCCGATCTCGGCGCCGTCATGCTCGGCATGATCGTCGCCGCCAACCAGCACCCGCAGCTCGCCGCGGTGTTCTCCACCTTCAACGCGACCAATCCCTCGCTGTTCCTCAACCTGGACCGCGACAAGGCGCAGGCGCTCGGCCTGCGCATCTCCGAGGTGTTCAACGCGCTGCAGACCACGCTGGGCGGGTTCTACGTCAACGACTTCAACCTGTTCGGCCGCACCTGGCAGGTGAACATCCAGGGCGAGGCGGGCGACCGCAACGACGTCGACGACATCTGGCGCATCCATGTGCGCAACGCGCGCGGCGAGATGGTGCCGCTGCGCTCGCTCGCCGACGTCAGCACGCGGCTCGGGCCGCAGACCATCTTCCGCTACAACAACTACCGCGCGGTCTCGATCAGCGGCGCGGGCAAGCCCGGCGTGTCCTCGGGCGACGCGCTGGCGGCGATGGAGCAGCTCTCGGCCCGCGTGCTGCCGCCGGGCTATGGCTACGAATGGTCCACCGTCGCCTATCAGGAGAAGCAGGCGGAGGGGCAGACCATCTACATCCTCGGCCTCGCCGTGCTGTTCGCCTATCTGTTCCTGGTCGCGCTGTACGAGAGCTGGACCATCCCGATCCCGGTGCTGCTCTCGGTCGCGGTCGGCGTGCTCGGCGCCTTCATCGCGCTCTTCGTGGCGGGCGCGGCGCTCGACATCTATGCGCAGATCGGGCTCGTCGTGCTGATCGCGCTGGCGGCGAAGAACGGCATCCTGATCGTGGAGTTCGCCAAGGAGCAGCGCGAGGAGGGCGTGCCGATCCGGGAAGCGGCGATCCAGGGCGCCAAGCTGCGTTTCCGCGCGGTGATGATGACATCGGTCGCCTTCATCCTCGGCCTGGTGCCGCTGGTGCGGGCGGAAGGTGCCGCGATGCTGTCGCGCCGCGCGGTGGGCACCGCGGTGTTCGGCGGCATGCTGGCGGCGGCGCTGGTCGGGATCTTCGTGATCCCGATGCTGTACGTGGTGTTCCAATCCATGCGCGAAGGCATCACGCGCATGGGGCGCCGTTCGCGGCGGAGCTGAAGCGCGGCGCGCTCCGTTCTCAGCCCGACAACGCTGCGGCGTCTGAGAGTGCGGGAGGAGCCAGCACCAAGTAGCCAAAAAAAGGAGGTGGGGGTTTGGGGGCGGAGTTCACTCCGCCCCCAAGCTTTCTTATCGCGCACGCCACACGCGCAGCGCTTCCGCGTCGGCGTTCTCCGCGCTCGCCTGGCCCATCGCGATCAGCGCCAGTGCGATGGTCGCGATGGGAATCGCGGCGTCCGCATCGCCGTGCCAGGCAGCGGCAAGGCCGTCGCTGCTGTTCCGGGCCTCCGCAAAGGCGGGCAATGTCAGCTCCGCGCGGCCGCTCGTGCGGTCGTGGAGATGCGCCGTCATCGGCTTGGCCGGGTTGCGTTCCGCCTCGCCGCCGCCGCCCTTCACCACGAGAAGGCGTTCACGCCCCAGCCGCTCGGCGGCGCCGAGGTGCAGCGCGATGTAGGGCGGGTGGAACACGCCATCCACGCCGGCGGGCGCGTCGGCGGGGTTGAGCAGCCGGCACACCGTGTTGATCGGCGAGCGCAGGCCGAGCACCGCGCGCAGCCGCAGGAGTTCGGCGAGCGCCGGGCCCATCGCGGCGAGCGGCAGGTATGCGAAGCCGGTCCCGGCCACCATGCGCAGCGCCTCGGCGCGGCTCGCGGCCGGGCGCTGGCCGAGCTCCGCCAGCGCATCCGTCACCTCGGTGCCCCGGGTGAACTCGTTCGAGCCATGCATCAGCACGCGGAAGCCGGCACGGGCGAGGGCAAGGGCGGCGAGCAGGAACCAGGGCGCGCCGCGGGTGCGCCCGGCGCCGTAGGAGGGCCAGTCGAGGTCCACCGGCGCCGGGGCGGCGCCCACCGCCTCCCGCGCGGTCTCGGCAAGGCCGGCGATCTCGTCGGGGTCCTCGCCGCGGTAGCGCAGCAGCATGAGGAAGGCGCCGACCTGCTCGGGCAGCGCCTCGCCGCGCAGCACCATGCCGAGCGCCGCGCGCGCCTCCTCCCGCGTCAGGGCGCGCGAGCGGCCGGGCCCGCGCCCGAGGGTGCGGACGAAGGGCGCGAAGGGATGCTCGGCCAGGCTGTCGGAGGGCATGGCCTATACTGTGGTCTCGTCGTGCTCGCCGAACAGCTGGAAGCGCAGGACGCGGCGGGTGTTGCCGTCCATGCCGAGCTCCTCGGCCTTGCGGTAGGCGGCGATCGCTTCCTTGATGCGGCGCGACCGGCGCGACGCCTCGCACAGCCCGACCCAGGCATGGGGCGATTCCGGCGCCAGGGAGACCGCGCGCTCGAAGGCGGCGAGGGATTGCGGCAGCGCCCCCGCCTGCAGCAGCAGATGGCCGAGCCGGATATGGATGGAAGGGCTGTCGGCCAGCTCGGCGGCGGCCTGCATCGCGGCCGCCACCGCCTCGGCCTGGCGGCCCTGGCGGAACAGCGCGTCCGCGATGGCGAGCCGCACCCCGTCATCCTGCGGCGCGATGCGCCCGGCGGTGGCGAGGGCGGCCTCGGCCCCCGCCCGGTCGCCGGCGATCAGCAGGATCTGGCCGAGCCGCGAGAGCAGCTGCGGGTCGGCGGGGTATTGCGCCACCGCGGCGCGTGCGGCCTCGGCCGCCTCCGGGATGCGGTTGACCTGCCACAGCGCGTCGGTGAGGCCGAGCCAGATATGCGGTGCGACGCCGGACAGCGCGGTGGCGGCGGCGAAGGCGCGGGCGGCGGCGGCGCGCTGGCCGGCGCCGAGCAGCAGGTGGCCGAGCCGCGCATGCAGCTCCGGCCGGTCCGGCAGCGCCTCGACCGCCTCGCGCATGCGCTCGATCGCCCGCTGCATCAGCCCCTGCCGGTACAGCGAATCGGCCAGCGCGAGCCAGGCCTCCTCATGCAGCCGGTCGCCGCGCAGGGCGAGGCGGGCGGCCTGCTCGGCGCCGGGCGCATCGCCGCTGGCGAGCAGGAACAGGGCGAGCCGCGCCGGCGGCCCGGCATGGCCGGGCAGCGCCTCGGTGGCGTGGCGCGCCGCCTCAATGCCGTCCTGATGGCGCTGCTGGACCCAGAGCAGGTTGAGCAGCGCGAGCCAGGCATGATCGAGCGCGGGCGCCAAGGCGAGGGCGGCGCGGAAGGCAGCCTCGGAGCGCGGCAGGTCGCCGGTCGCCGCGGCGCAATGGCCGAGCCGGGCCTGGAGCACGGCATCTCCCGGCAAGGCGGCGGCGGCCGCGGTCGCCAGCGCAGTGGCGCCCGCATGGTCGCCGGACTGCCACAGCGCATCGATCCGCGCGTGCCAATCCTCGGGAGACATCGGAATGGCGGGCTCCGGCGGCTGCGCCGCGGCGCGCTCGGCCGCGCGGGCGGCGAGCACGGCTTCCATCCGCCGGGTCTCCGCCGCGATCGCCTCTTCGCCGAGCCCGGCTTCGCGGGCGCGCCGGAAGGCCTCCGCCGCCCAGACCGCATGGCCGCGCCGGGCGAGCGCGGCGCCGGCGGCGGCGAGCACCGAAGGCAGCCGGCCCCGGGCACGGCGCAGCAGCCGCGCGGCGGCGCCGGTGCGGCCGGCCAGCATGGTCTTGATCAACGGGTCCACCGCGCGCCCTTCCGCCGGCACCCGGGCGGTGGTGTGGCCGACCAGGCGCAGCGGCGCGAGCCGCACCCCCGGCATGCCGGCGAGGATGCGCGCATGCTCGCGGTCGCGCAGCTCGTCGGGGTCGAAGGCGACCAGGGCGTGGCGCGGCAGGTCCTCGGGGCGGACCACCATGTCGCCATGCAGCGCAGGGTCGAAATAGCGCTCCGAGCGCTCGTCGAAGCCGGCATTCCCGGGGTCGATCGCGTGCTGGGGCGAGAAGGCGACCGCCGCCTCGGCGCCGAGCGCGGCGGCGTATTTCAGCGCGGCATAGGCCCCCATGCTGGCGCCGTAGGTGACGCGCTTCGCCTTGGCGAGGGCCAGCGCCTCAGGGATCAGCGCCTGCATCGCCGCCGCGGGGTACCAGTCGAGCGCGTCGGCAGTGAAGGCGAGCGCATCGTAATTCATCCGGCGCGCCACCGGCAGGCCCCACCAATTCTCGGGGCCCGCCGGGGGAAGATGGCCAGGGGCGAAGAAGATCAGGGTGAAAGGGCTGGCGCCGGGGCGGTGGAACAGCCGCACCGTGCCCGAGCGGGCGACCAGGCGCGCATTGGCAGGCGGGGGCATGGGAGACCGGGTAGCAGCGGCCGCGGCGGAGGTCCATCAGGCCCGGCTGCGGGCCAGGAGGGGCGCTGCCCCTCCTGGACCTCCCCGCCGGGGGGCAGCCGTGCCCCCCGGACCCCGCGTGAGCGTACAGGTTCGGAAAGGGGAAGGGGCAGGTCCC
>Ga0081539_10004866_pt1 | contig 14356 bp, 10 predicted proteins | sample TabmetS4T2R2_FD_71023 | JGI IMG/M metagenome (GOLD analysis project Ga0081539, IMG submission 71023) | Tabebuia heterophylla rhizosphere microbial communities from the University of Puerto Rico - S4T2R2 | ecosystem: Host-associated > Plants > Roots > Rhizosphere ...
TATGAAGCTAAATATCGCACCAACGCCATCAAGTCTTTGCAGAAGCGCGCGCGCCAATTAGGCGTTCAACTTATTGATCCAAATCCTCCTGCCGTCGTAGTTCCTTAGGAGGGTTTGCAATCTATTTTGTCTTGCGACCCCAGGGTTGTCGCTGCGCGCCAACCCTGGGCTGAAATTAGTCAACGCCTCCGGCGTTAAATTCAAACTGAGACCCTACCGAGCCTACGCAGCAAAAGCGGCGGCAAATTTGCTCGCCAGGACCAGACTTAATGCCCCCATGAGGGTTGGTTCTCTATCAAGGGTGGAGGCGAGGATTCGAGCAGACGGCAACCCGCGACGGACACTTCTTTCAATCGTTTCTCCCAGTGCCTCTTCAATCATTGACCAGGCTCGAGCAATCTGGCCTCCGACAATTACGACTTCGGGGCTGAAACCGACAACCAGATTTGAGATACCTATTCCAAGGTAACGCGCATTCTCAGCTAACACCTGTTTTGCCTCAGCTTCATCAGCCAGCGCACGATCAATCAACCCGGCGAAATCGACATTTGGACCATCACCACCGGCGTTGGTCAAGCGATTGTACCTTGCCACTGCCGCTCGTTCTGAAGAGAAAGCTTCCCAGCAATCGTAGTTGCCGCACGAGCACGCGACCGGTGCGTCAGTACCCACGATCATATGTCCAAACTCGCCGGCGGCTCCCCTTTCGCCTCGATAGACCTGACCGTCGATAATAATTCCAGTGCCAACACCTTCCGCGACAAGAATCACAATAAAGTCCCGAGCATCAGTCGCCTCGGGACGTCCAAACCAGAGCTCCGCTAAAGCCATCGCGTTTGCATCGTTGTCGATGGTTACGGGCAAAGAGGTTGCTGCGGAAATGATCTTTGCGACAGGCAGATCGCGCCAGTGGAAATAGGGAACATAGATCGCCGTCCCCGTCGAAGGATCGATAAGACCAGGAAGGCTTACCCCTACCGATTCTATTGCTGCACCATCGTGTGTCCTGAAGTGGTTGATGCTATCGATTATTTGTTGGAGGGTTACGTCGGAATTAGGATCAATCGGAAATTCATGTTTCCGTAGGATGCGTCCCGCTAAGTCGCAAGTCGCAATCTTGACCTGGCTCGGCGTCACCGAAACACCGATGGCGATTGCGCCCGCAGTTCGTAGCTTTAACAATGTCGGACGTCGTCCTCCGGTCGATTCACCGGCGCCGACCTCCTCAATTAAACCTTCATTTTGCAGAGAGTCCACAATAGCAGACACGGTGGAGCGCTGCAGCGCAGTCTCTTTTGCAATGGTGGCGCGAGAGATCGGCTCACGCTCCCGCACGTAATTGAGCACAATCTGTCGATTAATATCGCGAATTGTGGCCAACCGCGCGGTTTGTACTTTTTTTAGGTTGATTCGTCGCACAGAGAAAACCGAGTTCAGACCCGACTCAAGTCTAGTTCACAATTCCCTTGCCTTGAGCAATTTTTATACTTCGATCCACGCCCGGCACTTGCACAGTCTGGATTGAACCATCCGGCCATTTGATCTCGAGATTGTCAACAACTGTCGCGGCCCCCAGACCAAAGTGGAGAGCCATGTCGTTCTGAGACGCGTAACTGTTTCCGCTAATTACATCCCGCCGCTGGCGAACCTTGCCCGTGGTCAGGTACACAATCGCGCCGATTGCATCGCGTGAAGTTTTCTTGCCGACATCGCCTATCAGTTTTATCGAAAGCCAGTGCCCCACGGGATGAGCAACGTTTTGCAGCACGGCTGGTTTGGAGTCGACGTTATTTATCAACACATCAAGCCGGCCGTCGCCGTCCAAATCCCCTACCGCAAGACCGCGCGCGGCCCACGGCTGGGCCAATCCACTTCCCGGCGCGGCGCCAACGCGCTCAAACCTGCCATTCTGAAGATTTCGAAAAAGAAGGGGCTGCTGCGCATAACTTGTACCCCACTGATTATTGTCAACGATCGGATATACATGACCGTTTGCGACCATCAGATCTTGCCAGCCATCATTATCGTAATCGAGGAAACTGGTGCCCCATCCCAAAAAAGGCATTGTTACTTCACCAAGACCTGCCTGAAAGGTGACGTCCGCAAAATTTCCGTCTCCATCGTTGTGATAGAGCACGTTAGAATCGTCGGAAAAGTTTGTGATATGGAAATCAACTCGACCATCATTATCGTAGTCACCCACCGCCAGGCCCATCCCAGCTTGCTCACGACCATTCTCATTTAGCGCGACGCCTGAAGGATAGCCAGTCTCTTCAAACGTTCCATCGCCTTTATTTATGTAGAGAAGTTTCGGTGTGGAGTCGTTAACAACAATCAAGTCGAGAAGATCATCTTCGTTGATGTGAACGAAAGCTGAAGTGAAGCCGTAGTACTTTTCCGGATCAGTCACCCCTGCCCGCGCGGTTACGTCTTCAAATGTCCCATCTGACTTCTGATGGTAGAGCGTGTCGCCCTCACCGGGTAGACCTCGTGGGCCACACATCACTGCAACACCACGGAACTGACAGAAGTTTTTACCAACTCCGCCGGGCTTACCAGCTTCACTCGGGCTCGGCGGTAGATTGTTCAGGTCGATCTCAGCATATCCTGGAACAAATAAATCAAGGCGGCCATCATTGTCGTAATCACCCCAGGTTGCTCCAGTGCTCCACCCTCTCCGCGCCACACCCAGTTTCTCAGCTACATCGGTGAAGGTCCCGTCGCCATTGTTGTGGTAGAGACGAGAGACGCCGAAGTTACCTACAAAGAGATCGGGCCGGCCATCGTTATCGTAATCGGCTACCGCTACCCCCATGCCCCAACGCTCGTTTGCCACGCCTGCTTTATCAGTGACGTCGACAAATTTCCAACCACCCAGATTGCGAAAAAGAGCCGCGCGTGGCGGCTTCTCTTTACCTTGCAGCGCTGATAGCGTCGACCCATTTAACAAGTACACGTCTAGTAGACCGTCGCCATCGAAGTCGAATAATGCGAGGCCACCAGAGGGCGTTTCAAATATGTAATTCTTCTCGCGCGTCCCTGATCGGTGTATAAAGCCGCGCAGCGTTGTCTTGTCCGTAACATCCGCGAATACGACAGGAGCGTTTGCATCGGTAATGTCGATGGTGCGTTTGGTCTTGTAATTGATAGCCGCCCCGGTCGAGACTCCACCCATTGGTTGTTGCGACTCGGGTTTCTTCGGTGTGGTTTGGCCAAACACGGAAAAAGCCAACAGCGAACCACAGAATGCGGCCGCGCCGGCAAAACGGAAAAGACGAATCGTCATCATTCTAAGACTATCTGACATCACTTTCACTAATCGTCAGGTAGCGATTCACGTCCGGATTGGAAACAGTTTGGACGAGGCCGCTCGGCCAACGTACCTCTATGGTCTTAACAGCACCCGTCTCACCGAGGCCAGCTATTAGTCGAGGATCATGCGACGACAGGTAGCTGCCCGCCGTAGACACATCGAAGATCTGTTTTTTATTCTTGTTGTCTACAATTGTCACTCGCGCACCAATTCCCTGCCGATTCGACTTCGAACCAAGTAACGTCACACCAATCCAATGATTTCCGGTTCCCCCGTTTCGTAAGACTATCGGCGCTCCGTTAAGCGTACTCACAACGCAGTCAATTTGTCCGTCGTTGTTTAAGTCGCCAAACGCACTCCCTCGTCCGACTACCGGCACCGCGAACGATGCACCGGCCGTCGCCGAAACGTTCACAAATCCTTTTCCAGTATTTCGCATAATGAGTGGCGGCTGCTTGTAACGAAGGTAACTTGTCGATCGCTCAATCGTGTCGAGCACGTGACTCTGGGCTACAAAGATGTCGCGTAGCCCGTCGTTGTCAATATCGACAAATCGTACCCCCCAACCCGAATACACCAATGAGATCTGACCCACACCAGTCGTATTCGTCACCCACGTGAAACTCAAATCGCCATTATTCTGAAATAATGGATAAGTTTCGTTAGAAAGTGTCGTCACCACGACATCGACCCAGCCATCGTTATTAAAGTCACCTGTGTCAACGCCCATACCTGCGAACGTCTTGCCATTCTCATCGAAGCCGGCACCCGCCGGAATGGCAATATCAGAAAACTTCAGACCACGATCGTTGTGATAGAGCGACTGCCGCACGCTATCGTTCGCCACAAAGACATCTGTCCAGCCGTCGTTATCAAAATCTGCAAACGCGATCCCCAACGCTTTGCCTGAGGGATCTCCCATCCCCATTTTCTGAGTGACGTCCTCAAATGTTCCGTTCGCCGTCTGGTGATACAGAATGTTGGTGGTGCCTTTGAAGTTGTCGGGGTGACAGTAGGCACGAAGGCCCGGGCGTGTATCGCCGCAGAGGATCGCGCCCCTTTCAAAATCCCAATCCAGATAACGAGCAACAACGAGGTCGAGGCGCCCATCGCGATCGTAATCAAACCAGCCCGCGCTTGTTGACCAACCACCACCCGCCACATTGGACCTCTTTGTTACGTCGGCAAAGGTTCCATCTCCCATATTTCGATAAAGGTGATTACTCTCATAGCCGGTTACATAGATGTCAGTGTATCCGTCATTGTCGAAATCGCCGGCAGCAACTCCCATGGAGTAACCCGAACCGCTCAGTCCCGACCGCTCAGTCACATCTGCGAATGTCCCATCACGTTGTTGACGATAGAGCCGGTTCCAGAATCGGCTGTCGCTTTTGTCGGGTACGTCGTTTTTCCTCATCGACTCTCTTAACAGGGCTCCGTTAGTAAAAAAGACATCAAGGAGCCCGTCGTTGTTGTAGTCGAACAACGCGACCCCACCTCCCATTGTTTCCGGAAGGTACTTCATTGAGGTAGGTGACGCCTGGTGCATGAAATTCAAATTGACACTGGTAGTGACATCTTTAAACGTGACGGGTGATTGTCCCTTTGGACCGGCAGGTGGTGGCGTTTTTCGCTCTTCGGCACTGTAGGCTCGACCGGTTCGCGGGGATGGAGACGCGTTGGGCTGTTGCCCGTTAGCAGCCAAGCCAGTCGCCAAAAGACATACCAATCCCAAAACGCTCAACTGAGTTTTCCGCGCTTTTATACTTGTTCGAGGCAAAGCCTATCTGATCGCGATTTCAACGTAATCGCGCCCAGCGTAAAGTCGCAGTTGATTTCCAACTATCGTCATCATCAGAGGTCGAGGCCTGCGTAACGCGGTGTCCCGGGTTATTGAAACACTCTGCAACTCCTTCCCGGAAAGGTCGAGCAAGTTAAACTTACCATTGTCAGTGAAGCCGAAGCCATAAGCGCCTGTCTCCACTGCGCTGCCGCCGATGGAAATCGGGGAATCCGTGATGAAGAACCCCTGATACTTGGCTCGCACGTCGGAAGAATATCCTGATGTATCGACGAGACCGGAGATCACGTAGCGGTCTTTGCCGAAGCGCGCAGCCGCAGCGTTGCGCATCTGCGTTGGGGCGCTGAGGCCCTGGAAATAAAAGCTGCTCGGAACGACTCGGGTTAACTCGGGGCCGGCTAAGACTGTTGCTGACTCCTGGGCCACTGCCGAGCCAGCGGCCAGGAGCAATACAGCGATCAGGGAGAAATGCTTCAGGGAACGTTTCATCAGATTCACCTCGCGGCACACAATACTCTCGGAAACGCGCGCGAGGCAACATTGGACGCCTCCTTGGAGTGCGGCGGCCTGGCCCCGCTTTGGTATCGATGATGCGCGATCGAGGCCAAAGCGGCGCCAGGCCGCCGCACTCCAAGGAGGCGTCCGAACGAACGGTTATTTCCTTCGCAGCGCGATCTCGATGCGCTCGGATTTATTGCCCTTGTTGCTGGTCCGAACCTGGCGTCCGGTGTCGGCGGTCAGCCAGATCTGCGCGAGTGCATATTGCTCGCCGTGCTTCTCGAAGACGAGTCTCTCGACGGCGTTCGGATCGTTGGATGTGTTAGTGACCGGCGCGTTCAGGATCACGGTCGACTTACCGTCTTCACTGCGCAGCGTTACGTTGTCGCCTGACAAGCGCTTGATGCTGTAAACGCCCGCCTGCAGCGTCGTCTTGCCTGCCGAGAACTCAAAAGGAATGTTCACTTCCACCTTGCTCGGCGCCTGTGCGTGCACGCTCGCAACCGCGAAACCCAGGAAAATGCCTAAAATTGCGACTAATCTGTATGTTTGGTTTTTCATAACTATCTCCTTCATTTACTAACGCGACAGTCTTTGAAAAATGGGCTCAAGTCGCGAATAGGACAAATGTCCTGAAAGCGTTATGCTCAAGCTGTGACGGAAAATGCGGGAAATATCACGGAGCTGCTGGTCGGCTACGGGCGCGGCGATAAGGAAGCGCTCGATAAGCTGATGCCGATCGTTTACGACGAACTTCGTCGGCAGGCTGCTCGTTATCTGCGTCGAGAGCAGGCGGGTCACACGCTGCAAACCACGGCATTGATTCATGAGGCTTACGTGCGGCTGGTGGATCAACGCAACGTGCAATGGCAAAATCGCGCACACTTCTTCGGCATCGCGGCGCAGATGATGCGACGCATACTCGTCGATCACGCGCGCACGAAGAAGCGGGCGAAACGTGGTGGCTCGGATGTGAAGGTCTCACTCGCGGATGCAACGGTTGAAGTCAAGGGTCAAGACCTGGACGTTGTTGCGTTGGATGAGGCGCTGAATCGACTCGCGCAGATCGATGAGCAACAGAGTAGAGTTGTCGAGCTGCGTTTCTTCAGTGGGTTAACCGTTGACGAGACTGCGGAAGTGATAGGAATCTCCCCGGCCACCGTCAAACGCGACTGGAGCATGGCCAAAGCCTGGCTCCACCGTGAGTTGAGTGGAGGAGTTTAAAACCCAACCACAGATTACACAGATCCGATTACTGATCTGTGTAATCTGTGGTTAAAAAGCGTGCTATGAGCGCCGAACGCTGGCAACGAGTCAAAGAAATCTTTGAAGGCGCACTCGAGCGTCAGGGCGCCGAACGAGAGGAGTTTCTCGAACGCTGCTGCGATGGCGACACGGACGTCCGCGAAGAAGTCGAATCGTTGCTCCGCTCATACGAGGTCGCCGGCAGCTTCATGGAGTCGCCCGCGGTTGCACACGCCGCTGACGATCTCACTAAAGATCAAAAACTCACGCCCGGCCAACGCGTCAAGCACTACCAGATCGTAAACCTCATCGGCGAAGGCGGTATGGGCGAAGTCTATCTCGCAACCGACACGATCCTCGGCCGTCGCGTCGCATTGAAAGTATTGCCTGCCTTTGTGAGTAAAGATCCGGAACGCCTGCGTCGCTTCACACAGGAAGCACGCGCCGCTTCACGCTTGAGCCATCCGAACGTGTGCGTGGTCCACGAGATCGGCGAGACAGACGACAACCGGCCTTTCATCGCGATGGAATACGTGCAAGGCGTGACCCTGCGCGAACGCATGCGCAACCAGGCAATGAAGCTCGGCGACGTGCTCGACGTCGCGATCCAGGTCGCTGACGGTCTCACTGCCGCACACGACGCAGGCATCGTCCATCGCGACATCAAACCCGAGAACATCATCATCCGCCCCGAAGGCTACGTAAAGATCCTCGACTTCGGACTCGCCAAACTCACTGAGCGACACAAGAGCGCGACGACAACAACGATGCCGACACTCCTGTTTCACTCGACACCGGGAATCGTGATCGGCACGGCAGCTTACATGTCGCCCGAACAGGCGCGCGGCGTCGATATCGATGAGCGAACAGACATCTGGGGACTCGGCGTCGTGCTTTACGAGATGGCCTCCGGCCGCGCTCCTTTCACAGGCGAGACTCCGACTGACGTGGTTGTAGCGATCGTCGAGCGTGAACAGCCACCGATCTCGCAACACGTCGAAGGCGCACCGCCTGAGTTGGAGCGCATCGTTAGAAAGGCGTTGCGAAAAGATCGCAACGAGCGCTATCAGATCGTGAAGGAGATGGCGATCGATCTGCGCAGTTTGCGTCGTGAGTTGGAAGTGAACTCGATGCTCGAGCGCTCGATCGCGCCGAGCGGGCTGGAAAAAGCCGCCGAGACAGATGAGTTGAAACAACTAGTTACCGATTTCCTTGAGCTTAATAATCCGGCAAATCGGCCCTGGATGCCTTGGGTGATTGGAATCTTGGTGGTAGCGGCAGCTATCTTTGGCAGCTTCTATCCTCGCATCAGACCAAGTGAACCAAGGTTACGCGTGCCGTTTGAACGTGTTGAAGTCACGAAGCTGACCACGAATGGAAACGCTTTGATGGCTGCAATCTCGCCTGACGGCAAGTACGTCACGTATGTAACCGGCGAGAGTGGCAAAGAGAGCCTCTGGCTGCGGCAGGTCGACATCAATAGCAACGCGCAGCTTGTCGCGCCGCGCGAGGGTCGTTATCTCGGCGTCGCTTTCTCGCCTGACAACAACTACGTCTATTTTGGTTATGCGGAAGGCGCACGCAACGACGCGGGACAAATCTATCGTCTGCCGATACTCGGCATCGGCGCGGCGGCGATGAAGATCGAGTTGCAGGCAGGACTGCCTAACTTGTCGCACGATCGCAAGCGTCTTGCCTTTATTCGTTTCGATCCTCCTGGGCAAACAGATTCATTGATCATCGCGAATGCTGACGGCAGTAACGAGCAGGTTATCGGCACACGCAAATGGCCGCAGCGATTCGGTTGGGATCCGCTCGCGCGACCTGAATGGTCCGCAGACGATCGAATGCTGATGTTACCGATCGTCAGCTCGGATCCTTCTTATGCCGGCGACACCTCGGCGAATTATTCCGTAACACTGCTCGAAAAAGATCTGAGCACCGGCGCGGAACGCACGGTGCCACTCGCGCCGCAAAAGTTTGACGAGATTGGCCGCGTCACGGTGCACCCGGACGGCAGTGGCGTCATCATGCTTGGAAAAGCTCACGGCGCATCATTCGTACAGATCTGGCAGCTCTTTCGTGATGGATCGCAGCGCACGGTCACTGCGGATCTCAGTGATTATCGTGAGCTGAGTGTGCGTGCTGATGGCAGTGCACTCGTCACTGTGCAAACACAAACCCTCTCGCGACTCTGGCTGCTGCGCAAAAACGAATCAAGGCCTGCTGCGATCACTTCCGGCACGAGTCGTTATTACGATCTGAGCGTCGCCCCGGATGACAAGATTCTCTACGCATCTGACGCGAGCGGGATTGCTGACATCTTCGAGATCTCTTCAAACGGTGGCGATGAGCGGCCGTTGACTTCTGCGGGCGGTAGAAATTACGCGCCGGTGGTGTCGCCTGATAATCGTTACGTTGTCTTTCACTCCAACCGCACCGGTGTCTTTCAGATCTGGCGCATCAACCGCGACGGCAGCAGTCCGAAGCAGCTCACCTCCGGCGTGACTGAGAGCACGTGGCCCGCGTTTTCTCCTGATGGTAAATGGATCTTGTTCCAGCATGCTGTTCCGGAGAATCCTTACACTCTCTGGCGTGTGCCGGTCGAAGGTGGCCAGCCTGAAACGGTCACTGAAGGTATCGCCATCAGGCCAACCGTTTCGCCGGACGGAAAGTTCATTGCCTTCTGGCACAACGATGGGCAGCAGAATTCGCGCTGGCGATTGAAGGTGATCAACTTCGAAGGTGGTGCGACATTCAACATATTTGACGTTGCGGCGACGGTGCAGGTTCAATGGGACACGCCGGTGCGCTGGAGTCCTGACGGCAAGTATCTCGTGTACGTGGACCACAGCGGCGGGATCGACAATCTCTGGGGACAACCAATCGACGGCGGCGCACCAAAGCAATTAACAAACTTTGACGAAGGTAAAATTTTTGCGTTTGGGTGGTTGAAAGACGGCGGCCTCGTGACCTCACGCGGCGTGATCACGGCCGACGTGGTGCTGATCAAGGATGCAGGCAAATAGGTCCTATTGGACCTATAGGACCTATAAAAAGCGAGGGATCTCGTAGATGGCAGAAGCGAAGCGTGTCGGGGTTTTGACTGGTGGCGGTGATGCGCCGGGTCTGAATCCCGCGATTAAAGGTCTGGTTTATCGTGGCTCCGAGCTGGGGCTCGAAGTGATCGGTTTGTTTGACGGCTGGAGAAGTCTGATGAATCCGGCGCCCGAAGTGCTGCCGCTCGATCGCGAGACGGTGCGGCGTTGGGATCGCGACGGCGGTACGAATCTCGGTTCGTCACGCACGAATCCCTTTAAAGGTGAAGGGTCCACGGATCGTTCCCCTGAAGTAATCGAAAACATTGAGCGACTGAAACTCGATGCGCTCGTTGCGTGCGGCGGTGAAGACACACTCGGCGTTGCTGCCGGCCTTGCGCAAAAGGGTGTGCGCGTGATTGGTATTCCCAAGACGATCGATAAAGATCTCGCGGGCACAGACTACACACTCGGCTTTGATACGGCGCTCCGAAACATCACCGAAGTGCTCGAACGATCGCGCACGCCGGCGGGCTCGCACGGCTGGGTGCAGGTGGTCGAAGTGATGGGCCGGCACGCCGGACATCTCGCGCTCTGGTCGGGAGTGGCGGGACAGGCCCACTTGATACTCATCCCGGAACACCCGTTTCAGTACGACCGCGTTTTCCAGTTGCTCAGCGCGCGGCTCGGCGAAATTGATCTCATGCGACGAGGGGCACAGCGGCCACGATATTCCGTGATCGTAGTTGCCGAAGGAGCATCTGCCGAAGGTGACGGGATGGTGACGCTTGACGATCGCGTTGACGCGTTTGGACACGTGCGACTCGGCGGTGTCGGTGAAGTGCTGGCGAAAAGAATCGCGAAGGAGACTCCATACGAAGCACGCGCGGTCGTGCTGGGCCATCCGCAGCGTGGTGGAGCACCGAGCCCGATCGATCGGATCATGGGAATGATGTTTGGCGCGCGAGCGGCGGAAGCGGTGATTGAAGGACGTTTCGGAACGATGGTTTCGGCGCGCGGAATTGCGCCAGCGTGTGACTTCTCGCTCGTGGATATTTCAACGGTGCAAGGAAAGATGAATTTGGTGGATGTGGAGAGGTATTACGACACCGAGCGATATCACTTGAAGGGCATTGGGATGTAAGTAGATTGCACGCAAAGACGCAAAGGAGCAAAGATGAGGCTTTGCGCCTTTGCGCCTTTGCGTCTTGCGTGAAACTTACTGCTTTCTAAACGGCTCGTCGTGCGTCAGGCGCTGATGAACTCGGGCGACGAGATCGGGAATCGTCGGGTCGTCACTCGACTTCGGTACGATCTTCGGATCGGGCGCGATCACCGGCCTAATCATCTTCTGCTGTAACTGCTCGCGCCCATCCATCATCCACCCAAACCCACGGAAGATGTACGTCAGCAGCGTCCGATCCGGCTCCTCAATTCCCAACGCCTCCTGCACACACCACGCACCAAAGTCCGTGTTGGCAGTCAATCGCAGCGGTGGACTGTCTTCCCTTCCCGGCTTGAGCACGCCATTCACGAACGCTGTGAGATAAATCAGTCGCGCTATCGCCAGCCGCTCGTGCTGCCGTTCCGAGATACTCAACTGCCCTGCATCAATCGCCTTGAACACCGGATCGATATAGATCGCGGGCCGCGGATCCTGTTGCACCTGGTTGCCTCTGCCCGCCGCTGCGATCTCCGGATGACCAAACGTCGGGAGGCCGCCAGTCAGCATCTTCTCTTTGATCCGCTCGCCGCGCTGCTCGGGCGTCAGAGACTCGAGCTCCTGAACGAAGTCTGACATATCGTGAATCGCGCCGAAGTGTCGCGCACCGTCGAGCGCCATCTGCGACGCGATGAAGAAATCTGCAACTGAGAACGTGTGCAACGTCGCCATGTAACGCGCCACCATGCTCGATCCCGCCGAGCCGTGATGGATCTGAATCGTGCCCATGCGCTCGAGGATCTCGCGCTCGTGCTCGTTTGCGTGATGGCCGAGGATCAGACTGTAACTAACCTGAAGCGCGTTTCGCTTCTCCTTCGACTCTTCATCGAGGAACTGCCGCGTTGACCTGACAAGCTCGTCTTCCGTGATCTGCGGATTATCGAGCAGCAGGTGATTCATGTACGTCGAAACGCCGCCAACCGCCACGTTCGCCATGTGAACCGAGATCATCTCGATCAGCATCGACTCGGGATCGCGCTCGTCGTGCATGCCGCGATCCTGGTGCTCCTCGCGACCGAGCTTCGCTTTGGCGAGAATCGAAAAGTGATGTATCGCGACTTCCGGACCGAGTCCCGGAAATTTCTTAACGAACGCCGCGATATCTTCGATTAACGTACCCGAAAAATTCTGGAAATACTTCTGATCTATAAAGGCCGCGAGCTCTTTTGCATTTCCCCTCTGTGAATCGAATGGACCGAAAAGCCCCGTAAAAATGACCTCGATTGGGCCAACTCGTCCGGCTACGATGTCTGACTCGGGCACTGTGCCGCGGATGGTAAACGATCTGATGTCGAGAGTGATGGTGGTGCCGTTGCAATCGACTGGGGTATGGTGCAACACCGGATTGGCGATGATGCCGGTCGAGGCGGGCATGGTCGCAAAGTAACCGAGTGTGGTGGAGATTTGCTTTTCACCGAGCTCGTCTGCCCGCGCGATTGCCTGTTTTACGGGATTATGGTCGGGCGGCGGCGGGTTCACCGCAAAAATCTTGTCCGTCGAATCTTCTTCCATGTTAGGCCGAATTCCTTTTTGGTCTAAGAATAGCGATTCTTGCGCTCTGCGTAAACTCGGCGACCTCTGCGCCTCTGCGGTTAGTTGAAGAGCAAAAGCACAGCTCACCGCAGAGACGCAGAGGTCGCAAAGCTTACGCAGAGGAATTTGTAGACTAATCGCTGCAAGCGAAGTATATTTACGCCGCTCGATTCTACGTCTGCATTTCTCACGTAATCTCCAGAGCGAAGATTCTGAACTATGCCACTAGCCTCACTAATCGCCACTCTTTTTGACCCTCCGTCAGCGGATGGAGCGGATTTGACTGCGCTCGCGGATTCGGTGGAGTGGCTGGAAGTGCGCGCCGATCGCGTCGGCGATATCGATCCTGAATGGCTGCGTGATCACTTCAAACGCAAGCTGCTCTATTCTTTGAGCCGGTCTACGTTGAACCGGCCGGAGCGGCTGAAGACTGCGGCGCGTTTCTACGATCGGATCGAGTTGGATATTGAAAGTAATACTTCGGAAGAGTTGTTAGCGGTCGTTCCTGCCGAGAAACGACTGGTCTCCTGGTATGGGAAAGTTGACGATCTGCCGCAGTTGAAAGATCGCTTTGCGCAGCTCGCGTCTGTGCCTGCCGCCGCTTATAAGATCGTCACGAGTGCGGACACGATCGCGGAAGAGTTTCTGCCGCTGTCTTTACTGAAATCACTTAACCGCACAGACACGATCGCGTTTGCAAACGGACCACTCGGTTTCTGGAACCGGATCGTTGCCTTGCATCTCGGGTCGCCCGCGATCTTTGGTCGTGTCGACGGTGGTTCTATCATCGATATGGAACCGTCGATCGGCAAGTTGATCGCCGATTACGGTCTGCCGGAAGTGAGTCCGGCGAAAGAGTTATTTGCCATCATCGGCAATCCGATCTTTCATTCGCTCTCGCCGCGGCTGCACAACGCGTCGTACCGCGTGATCAATCATGCGGCGTTGTTTGTGCCTTTGCGGGTTACATCGTTTGCGGAGTTCTGGCGCGACTTCGTCACGTCGCGAAAGCTCGACGAGTTTGGCATGCCGATCAACGGCATGACGGTGGCTTCACCACACAAGGAAGAAGCAGTCGCGACCGCGAAGACAGTCAGTGGCATGGTGCAACAGACTGAAGCCGCCAATATACTCGTCAGAAACAATGGCTGGTGGACGGCGGATACAACAGATCCGGATGTGGTCTATAGTGTGAAGGTAAAAGAAAAACGTGCAGCGGTGATCGGCTGTGGCGGCGCCGGACGCGCGATTGCAGCCGCACTCGTTCAGTCAGGCGCGGGGGTGACTTTGATTAATCGCGGCGCCGAACGCGGTGAACATGCAGCCGCGCTGCTTGGCTTGCCGTATATTCCCTTGCGCGACTTCGACGCCGAGGGTTATGACATCGTCGTCAATGCGACGCCGGTCGGCCGCGAGACGGATGAAGCGCCATTCGAAGTCGAACGACTTAGCCACGATGCAGTCGTGATCGATCTCGTCTACGGCTCGCGACCGACACCATTAGTCGGCACGACACGCGCACGCCAACAGCTCGCGATCGACGGTCGCGACGTTCTCGTGACGCAGGTGAGCAAGCAGTTCCGTCTCATGACAGGCAAAGAAATGCCGTCCGACGTATTAAAGGCCTCCTTGGAGTGCGGCGGCCTGGCGCCGCTTTGGTCCCGCGCGGAGCGCGGCAACAGCTAGACCAAAGTGGCGCCAGGCCG
>Ga0081539_10004867_pt1 | contig 14354 bp, 10 predicted proteins | sample TabmetS4T2R2_FD_71023 | JGI IMG/M metagenome (GOLD analysis project Ga0081539, IMG submission 71023) | Tabebuia heterophylla rhizosphere microbial communities from the University of Puerto Rico - S4T2R2 | ecosystem: Host-associated > Plants > Roots > Rhizosphere ...
TGAGCCCTCACCGCACGACCTGTTCTTCGACATCGAGGGCGATCCCTTCGCGCTCGAGGACGGGGTCGAGTACCTGTTCGGCGTCCTGGAGCCGGCGCTCGACGACCCGGCCCGACCGGGCGAGCCGATGTTCCACGAGATCTGGAGTCGCGAGGCTGACGGCAGCGTCACGCGCGCTGCCGAAAAGCTGGCCTTCGAACGCCTCGTCGACCTCCTGATCGACCGGCTCGATGCGCACCCGAACATGCACGTCTACCACTACGCCGCGTACGAGAAGACCGCGCTCGGGCGGCTCGCGCAGCGCCACGCGACACGCGAGGAGGAGGTCGATCGGCTGCTCCGCGCGCGGGTCCTCGTGGACCTGTACCGCGTGGTCCGCCAGGCCATTCGGGCGAGCGTCGAGAGCTATTCGATCAAGCGTCTCGAGCCGCTGTACGGGCTGCAGCGGGAGGTCGAGCTCCGGAGCGCGGGCTCGAGCATCGTCGCGTTCGAGGCCTGGCTCGAGGGCGCCGCGACAGAGAACGGTGAAGTCGGCGAAGACATCCTGCGCGCCATCGCCGGCTACAACCGGGACGACGTCCTGAGCAACCTGCGGCTGCGGGACTGGCTCGAGGGTCGCCGGCTGGACCTCGCCAGGAGGGTCGGGCCGTTCCTACCCCGGCCGCCGACGCAGACCGAGGCGGCCGAGGCGCGAACCCTGCCGGACCGGGAGCGGCGGGTCGCCGAGCTCGTCGCCGCACTGACGACCGGGGTTCCAGGCGATCCGACGGAGCGCAGCTCGGAGCAGGGCGCGAGGTGGCTGCTGGCGCAGCTCCTCGATTGGCACCGGCGCGAGGACAAGTCGTTCTGGTGGCGGTTCTACGAGCTCGCCGGGCTCACCGACGAGGAGCTCGTGGACGAGCGCGAGCCATTGGGCCGCGTCGAGCTCGTCGAGGACCTGGGGGTGGTCACGAAAGGTGGCACGCGCCTCGAGCGATACCGCTTTCCGCTCCAGGATCACGGGCTGAAGGCGGGGCGCTCGGCGGGGGGGCGGCCCTGGGGATCGGCGGCTGGCGCATGCGCCAGCTCGCCGGCGTGGCGGCGCTCGCCGGCGCGGGGGTCGCCTGGATCGCGCTCACGCAGCCCGGCGGCGAGCGGCCCGAGGTGCTGCGGACGCTGCCCGAGATGCTTCCCGTCTTCTGCTGCGGGATGGCAGCTCGCGTGCTCGTCGAGGGCCGTCGCGTCGGCCGGCGGACGGCGTGGGTCCTGCTCACTGCCGGTGCGGCCCTCGTGGTCATGCATGCCGAGCGGCCGCTGTCGGGTGCGGCCGGGAACCTGCTGCGCGACGTTCCGGCGGCCGTCGGCTTCGCCGCGATCTGCGTCGCGTGCTCCGGTCCCGCCGCCCCGGGCGTGCTGCGCAGCAGGCCCGTGCTCGCGCTCGGCACGCTCTCGTTCGGCCTCTACCTCTGGCACTACCCGATCGTGCTCGGCCTGCAGGCTCACGGCCTGTGGCCGGGCGGGCACCTCGTCGCCGCGCTCGCGGTGACCTCGGCGCTCTCGCTGCTGGCCGCCTGGCTGTCGTGGCGGATCGTGGAGCGGCCCGTGCTGCTCGCGGTCCGCCGCCGGCTGCGGGCCTCAGAGCCCGAGCAGCTCCCGCGCCTGCGCAGGCGTCGCCACGGGGCGGCCGATCGCCTCGCAGAGCGAGGCCGCCCGCGTCACCAGCTGGGCGTTGCTGGTCGCGAACTCGCCTCTCGCGACGTAGGCGACGTCCTCCATCCCGCTGCGGATGTGGCCGCCCATCGCGAGCGCGGCCGCCATCAGGGGGAAGTGCGGCGGGCCGATGGCCGCCGCCGCCCAGATCGCGCCCGGAGGTAGCAGGGTCACCAGGTGGACGAGCGTGTCCACGCGCGCGGGCGCCCCGCCCTGCACCCCGAGTACGAGCTGGAAGAGCGGCGGGTCGTCGACGAGCCCCTCCCGCACCAGCCGCGTGCCGGCCATCACCATGCCGGCGTCGAAGCACTCGATCTCCGGCTTGATGCCGCGCTCATGCATCTCCCGCGCGGTGCGCTCGATGAACTGCGGCGTGTTCGTGAACACGGCGTCGCCGAAGTTCATCGTTCCGCAGTCCAGAGAGCCGAGCTCCGGCCCCGCCGGCAGCGAGCCGAGACGCTCGTCCTCGCTCATCCCGACGCTGCCGCCCGTCGTGAAGTTGAGGATGACGTCAGGCGCCTGCTCGCGGATCGCGTCGCGGATCTCCGAGTACGCCGCCGCGTCCTGGGTGACCTCCCCGTCGTGCGTCCGCGCGTGGATGTGCAGCGCGGCCGCGCCCGCGCCGGCTGCCTCGATGCCGTGGCGGACGATGTCGCCGAGCGTCCGCGGATGGTTCGGGTTGTTCGACGGGAAGCCGCCGATGATGGGGCAGGTGATGAGAGCCGGGGCGTCGGAGGCGATCATGCTGCGACCCTAGTCCCTGGCACGCGCGCATTCGGCACGGGCGCCGCGGGTACGCCGTGATACCGTGCCGCGCCTCGTGGCCCTTGGGGGCGCCTGTCGCATCTGCTCAGGCGATCTGACGTTGTCCGTGCCCGGCTCCAACGGCCGGGTGACCGCCGATGCGCTCTCGCCCTCCTATCACGAGCCCGGGCGCCACGGCGACCTCCTGCGCTGCCGGCAGTGCGGTGCCGTGGAGCAGCCGTCGCTGCCGGCGGGCGTCGACCTGCACGGCCTGTATCGCGACATGCGCGACGACTCCTACCTGTCGGAGGAGGTTGGACGGCGCGCCACGGCCGCGCGACTGCTCGACCTGGTCGCCGAGCACGCCCCCTCCGGACGCCTCCTCGACGTCGGCTGCGGCTTCGGTCTCCTCCTCGACGAGGCCCGCTCGCGCGGCTACGAGACGCTCGGCATCGAGCTCTCGCGCGACGCGGCGGCGCACGCGCGCGGCGCGCTCGGGCTCGACGTCCGCGAGATCCCGCTCGAGGAGGTCGACGATCCCGACGGCTTCGACGTCGTGACGCTGGTCGACGTCCTCGAGCACCTCGACGACCCGGTGGGCGGTATCGCGCGCTGCGCGGAGCTCCTGCGTCCCGGCGGGGTGCTGTGCGTGGCCACGCCCGATCCGTCCTCGCTGTCGGCGCGGCTGGCCGGCTCGCGGTGGTGGGGCTACGTTCCCGCCCACACCTGCCTGCTGCCGCGTCGCACCCTGCGCGAGCTCCTCGGCGCGCAGGGCCTCGTCGTGTCGACCGACGTCCCGCTCGTGCGGACGTTCGCGCTGCGCCGCTGGGTGAGCGGGCTCGCGGAGCGCGCGGGCCCGTTGCAGGAGCCGATCGAGGCGCTCGCCCGCCGGCTGCCGCCGCGCGCGTCGCTGAGCCTGTCGCTCGGGGACGAGCGCGTGGTGCTCGCCCGCCGCGTGGAGGTGAGGGACGCGCCGGAGCCGCTCATGACCCCCCGTGATGCGCCGGCGAACGTGCACGTCGTCCTGCCGGCCTACCGAGCGGTCCGCACGATCCCCGCGGTCGTGGAGCAGATGCCCGGCGACGTCGCGGACCGCGCGCTGCTGGTCGACGACGCGAGCCCGGACGCGACCAGCGACGTGGCGCTCGCGCACGGCCTCGACGTGCTGCGTCATCCGGTCAACCTCGGCTACGGCGCGAGTCAGAAGACCGGCTACGTGCGGGCGCTGCTCGACGGCGCCGACGTCGTCGTCATGGTGCATGCCGACAACCAGTACGACCCTGCGCTCGTGCCGCAGATCCTCGAGCCCATCCTCGCCGGCGAGGCCGACATGGTCATCGGCTCGCGGCTGCTCGAGGACCACGCCATCGCGGGCGGCATGCCGCGCTGGAAGTGGCTGGGAAACCGGCTGCTCACGCGACTGGAGAACGCCGCGTTCGGCGTCCGGTTCTCCGAGTACCACACGGGCTATCGCGCGTTCTCCGCTGAGTTCCTGCGCTCGATCGCGTTCCTGCGCAACTCCGATCGGTTCGTCTTCGACCAGGAGGTCTTCGCCCAGGCTGTCGCACACGGCGCCCGAGTCGCGGAGATCCCCATCCCGACGCGCTACTTCGGCGAGGCGTCGAGCGTGAACCTCGCGACGAGCATCCGCTACGGCCTGGAGACGCTCGGCGTGCTCGGCCGGTTCCTCGCCGACCGGCGCGGACGCAGCTGGACGCTCCTGCGCGACCCGGCGACGCGCCAGCCGGCGCCGGCCGAGCGGACGACGTCGCGGCAACCTGCGGCCTGAGCGGCGTCGATGTACCGGGTGACGATCGGGCTCCTGCTCGTGATCGCGCTCCTGATCCGGATCGGCTACATCGAGGCGACGCCCGACTACGACCTCGTCCACGACGCCTGGGGCTACGACTACCACGCACGCTCGCTCGCCGTGGGCGAGGGATACGGGCTGTCCCACGAGCGACCGACCGCCTTCCGCCCGCCGGGCTATCCGTTCCTCCTGGCGGGCGTCTACAAGGCCTTCGGGGTGCAGGCGTCCCCGCGCGCGGAGCGCCTCCCCGTCGCGCGGTACGCGCAGGCGGTGATCGGGACCATCGTGGTCGCGCTCATCGGACTGCTCGCGCATCAGCTCTGGGGTCGCAGGGTTGCGCTCGTGGCGCTCGCCCTCGCTGCGGTCTACCTGCCGCTCATCCTGATCGGCGGCGCGGTGATGTCCGAGCCGCTGTTCGTGGCGCTCATGCTCGGAGCGCTGGCGGCGGCCGTCCAGCATCGACGCTCGCCGCACCGCTACCGCTGGGTCATCCTCGCCGGCGTCCTGGGCGGCCTGGCGTCCCTGACGCGGGCGAACGGCCTCATCCTCCTGGCGCCGCTCGCGTTCGCCGCCTGGGACATGCGGCCGCGCTGGTCGCCACGCGCGCTCATGCCTCCCGTCGTCCTCGTCGCGGTCGCGCTGCTGACGGTGTCCCCATGGACGGTGCGCAACGCCGTGCGGTTGCACGCCTTCGTCCCGGTCAGCACGCAGCTCGGCTCGGCGCTGGCGGGCACCTACAACGACGACGCACGCAACGACCGCGAGAACCCGGCTTCCTGGCGCAGCCTGAAGCACGTTCCGGAGTACAAGGCGATCTACGACAGGGCGGCGTCGATGCCGGAGGTGGAGCTCGAACGCCGGATCCGATCGACTGCGCTGCGGTACGCCCGCGAGCACCCGCTCTACGTCGGCGAGGTCGCGTACTGGACCACGCGGCGGATGCTCGACCTCGGGGGCCTCGAGTGGGCCCGCCACACCGCATCGACGGTCAGCGTGGATCGCCCATGGGCGACCGCCGGCGTGATCTGCTTCTGGCTCTTCGGCCTGCTGGCCATCGGCGGGTTGCTGACGGGCCGGGCGAGGTGCGCGCCCGGCTTCGTCTGGGCGGTGCCGGCGCTCATGTACCTGAGCGTCGTGTTCCTCGTCGTGGAGACGCCGCGCTACCGGTCGCCGATCGACCCGTTCGTGGTGCTGCTCGCCGCGCTCGCGGTGTCGAGCGCGGCGTCGTTCGCCGGCGGTCGTCTGAACCGCGACCGGCATCGCGATGAGACGGCGCCTAGCAGCCGAGACGCCCCGCGATCAGCTCCGCCCGCCCGATGAATCGCGTTGCTTCGTCGACGGACAGCGCTCGGCCGGACAGCGCTCGAGCCTGACTCATGAACGCGGAGAGCTGGCTGGTGCTCATGAGAGCACCGCGCAGACGTCCGTGGTCGTTCCCTGCCCCTGCAAGGGCTGGATGAGGTTCCCGGCCGCGTCGAAGACGAAGCTGAAGCGCCCGGAGGTGTGCACGAAGCCGGCGACCGGATCCAACAGGAGGTTGTGACCGGTGGCGACCGTCTCCGTCGCGCCGTCCTCGCGGGTGATGACCTGCTGCGCGCCCGTGATGTTGAGGTCGACGGATCGTCCGGAGGCGGTGTTGGTCACCGTCACCTTCAGACCTGGGCTGGTGATGATCATCCGTCCGCCGGGCAGGTTGATCGTCTTGCTCTTGCCGGTGAAGTCGAGCCGCAGCGGGAATGGGCAGGCGACGCCGGCCGGAAGATCGAGCGACGCCGACGCGTCGGTCGGCGGGCTCGCCGACGCCGGTGCCGCCACCCCGGCCGCAGCGATCATCGCCGCCACGGTGGCCGCCAATCGTGTATGTCGCATGCGTCCTCCTGACTGTCGCCGTCGCCGAAGGTCGGCGCGTACCGTCCAGAACGCGCCGACCAATCAGCGATTGCCGAGTGATTCCCTTGCGGCGCCTCGTGGGTCAGACGCCTGACAGATGGGGCGGCACAGCCGCCCGCCGCGGCCGCGGTCAGGCTCGATCGACGAACGTGACCCGGCCCTCGTCGCCGTCGACCCGAATCCGATCCCCGGTCCGGATGCGCTTCGTGGCCGTACCGGTCCCGAGCACCGCCGGCAGGCCGTACTCGCGCGCGACGATCGCGGCATGGCACATGACGCCACCGCTGTCGAGCACTGCGCCCGCGATCCGGGTGAAGACCGGGGTCCAGCTCGTCGACGTCGCGGTGGTGACCAGGATCTCCCCCTCCTTGAGCTCGTCGATGCGCCCGGGGCTGAGGATCACCCGCGCGAGCCCCTCCGCCACGCCGGGCGACGCGCCCAGCCCGGCGAGCGTGTGTCCGTCCTCGTCGCCCGACGAGCCGAGCCACTCGCGCACGCGCGCGCTCGTGAGCCCCCAGTACATCTTCATGACCGGGTCCGTGATCTCGTTCGGGGCCAGGCCGAGCGCAGGCGGAGGCGTCCACTCGCGCATCGCGTCATGAATCCGTTTGCGCCTCGCGACTATCGGCGGCCAGTAGCGCGGGCCGCGCGGGCATCCGGCCCCTCCGGAGCTCCAGTGCAGCCGGATGTCCTCTAGGGCCGCGCGGATCTCGTCGTGGCGGAGATGGAAGACGTCTTCCGGCTCGGCGAGGAACTCGTGCTCGGCGAGGAGGGTGCCGAACTCGCGGACCTTGTTCCAGAAGACCGCGTGCCCCCAGTGGTCGACGTAGAAGTTGTGGTCCTCGATGTGGGGGAACACCGTCCGAGCCAGCTCGAGCCGCGTGTCGAACGCGGGCCGCAGGCCGGCGGGCACGAGAGCGCGGTACTCCTCCGTGATCTTGTCGCGTTCGGCGCGCAGGGCGGCGTGGGGCGGGGAGACGTCCTCGCCCGCTGCGATGCGCCGCACGTAGGAGCCGATCATGGCGATCGGCAGCGCGGTGTCGTCGATCCACGAGCGGTGGTGGTGGTAGTGCCCGTTGCCGTACGAGAAGTGAAACCACGGATGCTTGGCCCGGTCGTACGCCGCAAGCCATCGCCGTCCGGCGTCGTCGCCCTCGAGGGCGGATCTGAGCTCGAGTTCGGCCGCGGTGCCTGAAACGACATCCGCGACACCGAGGTCGTACGCCAGCCGTGCAAGCCTGCGCAGCTCCTCGTCGGGCCGCATGGTCAGGATCTCGACCGCCGAGAGCATCTTGGCGACCGCGTGGTCGGAGATCCCCGGGAACGCCTCCCGGCACAGCTCGTAGAAGGCCAGGTACGCGCCGTAGCCGAGGATGAGCAGCTCGAAGTGGTACTGGCTGAGGCGGTCGAAGGCCTCGAGGAGGCGGTCGTACGCAACGACGAGCTCGTGTGCGGCGCCGTGGCCACGAGCCTCGAGCACGACCGCTTCGTCTTCGACCTCGGGCAGCTCCGGGACCTCCAGCGCGTCGAGCGCCGCGATCTCCGCCTGCACCTTCTCGCGCCAGCGCTCGTCAAGCTCGACCCAGTTCTCGTAGTAGAACCCGGCCCGCCGGGCGAAGAGCTCGGCACGCCGGCCGAGCTCCTCCTCCTCAGTCACGGAGTTCGGGCTGATGTACACGTAGCCGTTGAGGATCCTGTACTCCCCGCCCTGGGATGGCGGGACCACGAAGACGCGCGCCGACGCCTGGCTCAAGCCGACATTGACGAAGTCCTGGAGCACGCAGTCGAACGGGTGGATCGGGTCGGGGAAGTTCAGGCCGATCTGGTACCAGAACCTGCCCTCGTCATGTGCGCGTCGATCCTCGGCGAACACGGCATGCGGCGGGTACAGCTCCTCCCAGCCGTCGCATTCGGCAGGGATGTCGATCGCGAAGGGGCTGGGGAAGCTCGCCGCTGGCCTCTCGCGCATTCGCGTCATCGCATGCCCCTCCGATCGGGACCCGTCGTGGCGATCGTCCATACGACGCTTTCATATCGGGAGCCCGCGCCGGGAGAAATCCGGGAGAGCCTTTGGTTTGGCCGCCGCTCAGTCGTCCTGCTCGTCGCCGGCCGCCGGGAGCCGCCCGACCAGCTCCGTTCGCGAGCGCACGCCGAGCTTGCGGTAGACGCGCGACAGGTGCGACTCGACGGTGCTGAGGCCCATGAAGAGCTCCGCCGCGATCTCCTTGTTCGCACGGCCCTGTGCCACGAGATCCGCGACGCGCCGCTCGCTCTCGGTCAGCTCGTCCGGGGAGGCACGGCGCCCGCTGATGCGGCGCACCTCGGCACGGGCCTTGTCGGCCCAGACGCCGGCCCCAAGCTCCTGGAAGATCGCGATCGCTCCTTCGAGCGCCTCGCGCGCAGCGCGCTTCTGCTTGACCTGTCGTTGCGCCGAGCCGAGGCAGAGCAGGGTCCGGGCGCGCTCCAGGGGGTAGGGATGGGGGTCGAGGATGGTGAGCGAGCGCTCGTACGCGGATCGCGCAGCCGCTATGTCGCCCTGAGCCGCGTCGAGCAGTCCCCGGCAGCGCTCCGCGACGGCGATCGCCCAGGGGCTGTTCAGAGCGCGCGCATGGTGCTCGTAGGCCTCCAGGTGCGAGCCGGCCGCGTCGAGCTCGCCGAGCATCACCAGCACCTCGATCGCGTCCCCCCAGACCGGTTGCGTCGGATCGTTGATGCCGGCGGCCAGCATGCGGGCCGGAAGCTCGCGCAGGTGCTCGCCCGCCGCCTCGAGGTTGCCCAGCACCAGCTCCAGTCGGCCAAGCACCCCGAGGACGAGGATCTCGAAGATGTCGTCGGCGCCCTCGCATTCGTCGAGCGCCGCGTCGATGGACGCACGCGCCTGGTCGATCAGCCCGAGATCCGTTTCGATCAGCGCTCCGACGCGCCCCGCCCAGCGGGCGGCGTGCGCGTACCCGATCTGCTCGCCGAGCTCTCTCGCCGCCGCGGCGAGCTCGCTCGCGCGCGGCCAGCGCCCAGCGAGCCACTCCACTGAGCTCAGGTACCAGAGGAGGATGAACCGCGAGCCCTCGTCGCCGCGCGCGGCCGCGCCCTCCTCCAGCTCCTCCAGCAGCCGGCGCGGCCGGTCGAGCTCACCGAGACGCATGAGCAGCCGGGGTAGGTACACGCGAGGGCTCGTCCGATAGTCGGGGACCAGCCCGAGCCGGTCCTCGATCTCGACGCCACGCTCGAGGAGACCCGGCGTGATCTGTGCCGACCACCACTCCGGCTGGGCGGCCCTGCCGATCACGGCGGCGAGGAGGGCGGGGTCGCCGACGCGCTCGGCCCGTTCCAGCGCGGCATGGGCGTCGACGAGTGCCGCGCGGATGTCGCTGGCGATGATGTTCGCCCACGTTCGAACCGAGAGGATCCGAGCGCACCGCTCGTCGTCAGCGGGCACCTGTGCCAGCGCCTCGTCGCAGACGGCGATCATCTCGTGCGGCCCCTCCTTGAGCGTCCAGGCAAGGGCGAGCAGGACGTCCGCGAGCTCGGGACCCGGCTCGGCTTCCGCGCGCAGGCGGCGCGCGAGCGAGACGGCTCGCACGTGGTCGCCCGCGAGGGAGTGGAAGTTCACGGCTCGCAGCTGGCGCCGGCGTGCCGTCGCCGGGTCGTCCGGAGTCAGCTCCCCGGCAAGCTCGCAGAGCTCGGCGGCGGCGACCGGCGCCCCGCGGCCGCCGGCCTGCTCCGCCGCCGCCTCCAGCTCCGCGGCGACCGCGGCGTCCGGCCCCTCGGCGGCGAGTGCGAGATGCCTGGCGCGCTCCTCCGGATCGCTCACCGCCGCGGCGAGCGCCCGGTGTGCGGCGCGGCGCTTCCACGGGGGCGCCCTTTCGTAGATGATCGACGCCACGAGCGGATGCTCGAAGCGGATCGCCGACTCTGAGAGGGCGATCACGCCGTGCTCTGTCGCGACCTCGAGGGCTCGCTCGACCGCGGCTCGATCGCCGTAGGCGCGAGCCATCACGTCGATCGCGGGCCGCGCCAGCGCGGCGGCGTGCAGCAGGACGTCGATGACGTCGGGGGGCAGACGCGCAAGGCGTCCGCCGAGGAGCTCCTTGAGGCTCTCCGGTACCGGGAGCGCTCGAGATGCAGGACGGCCGTCTACGTCGCGCATCGCGCGAGCGATCTCCAGCGCGAAGAACGGGTTGCCCCCCGACGCCTTGAGCACTCGCGCGAGATCCGGGCGCGCGAGGTGCAGGTCGATGCGGGCCCGGAGAAGGCGATCCAGCGCTCCCAGCGTCAGCGGCCCGAGCCGGAGCCGCTCGAGCTGTTGCTCGGCGAAGGTGCGCTCGAGCTCGAACGGAGCCTTGGACCGCGGTCCGGCGCGGAGCGTCGCCAGCAGCCGGACGGGCTCGTCGCGCAGGCGGCGCAGCGCGATGTGCACCGCGCTCGCGGAGGACACATCCATCCACTGCATGTCGTCGAGGGCGAGGACGACGGGCCCATGGTCGGCGACCTCGCGGATGACGTCGAGAAGCGCCAGCCCGATCACGCCCGGATCCGGCGCGACGCTGCCCGGCCGTGCCCTTCGAAGGGCCACCTCGAGGACCTCCCGGCGAAGCGCGATCAGGGAGGACGACACCTCATCGAACACTGCCGCGAGCAGATCGGACAGCCCGGTGAACGCAAGCGACGCCTCCGCCTCGGCGCTGCGATGGGAGAGCACGCGCGCCGACGACCCCTCGGCCGTCTCGACGCCCGCCTCCCACAGCAGCGTCTTCCCGATTCCGGCGTCGCCCGACAGCACGAGCGCAGCCGGCCCCTCCGCGACCGCCGCGAGGAACGCCTCGATCGAGGCAAGCTCCTCATCGCGCCCGATGACAGCCGCTCGCGTCATCCTCTCGCGCCGAGAGCATGCCAGGGATCACGCAGGCCGTGGGGCAGCAGGGATGCGATCCGTCATCGCATGTCACGATCGCGCGGGGTACGTCGTCAAGTCGGCATGAACGAGATCGTGATCACCGGATCGACGGGCGTCATCGGACGACGCGCCGTCCGCGAGATCCTCGCCGCCGGCCACCGCGTGACCGGCGTGACGCGCTCCGCGCGCGGCCGCGAGCGGCTCGAGAGCCTCGGGGCGCGCGCCGTCGAGGCGGACGTGTTCGACGAGGCGTCGCTGCGCCCTGCGTTCGAGGGTGCGGATGCCGTCGTGAACCTGCTGACACACGTCCCGAGCGCGGATCGCATGGGCGATCCTTCGGCCTGGGAGGAGAACGACCGCATGCGCACCGAGGCGTCCGCGGCGATCGCGCGCGCCGCCCAGGCCGCAGGCGTGCGACGGCTCGCGCAGGAGTCGATCGCCTTCGTGTACGCCGACGGTGGCGACGCCTGGCTCGAGGAGGATGCGCCCGTCGCCGGCGGCGGCGTGACGAGCAGCGCGCTTGTGGCTGAGCGCAACGCGCGCGAGCTGTTCGACGGCGACACCGTCGTGCTGCGCTTCGGGCTGTACATCGGGCCCGACAGCGGCTCCACGCTCGCGGCAGTGGAGGCCGCGCGCGCGGGCGCCTCGATCGCGCCCGGACCGCCCGGCGCGTACCGGCCGACGATCTGGCTTGATGACGCGGCGGCGGCCATCGCCGCGGCGCTGCGCGCCCCGGCCGGGACCTACAACGTGACCGACACCGAGCCGGCGAGGAACGCTGAGGTGGATGCCGCGCTGGCGGCCGCCGTCGGCGTCGAGGCGCTGCGCCCGCGGCCACCACAGGACGGGCCGCTGGCACGCTCGCAGCGCGTGTCGAACCGACGGCTGCGCGACTCGACCGGCTGGGAGCCGAGCCTGCGCGCGGCCACCGAGAGCTGGGCAAGGATCGTCGCATGACCACCGCGGAGCGCTTCGCGCAGGCGCGCCCGCGGCTGCTGCGGCTCGCGTACAGCGAGCTCGGCGGCATGGGCGAGGCGGAGGACGTCGTGCAGGAGGCGTGGCTGCGCCTGGAGCGCTCCGACGTCGACGCGATCGAGAACCTCGACGGCTGGCTGACGACGGTTGTGGCCCGGCTCGCGCTCGATCGCCTGCGGTCCGCTCGGGCGCGCCGCGAGACCTACGTCGGTCCGTGGCTTCCGGAGCCGCTGGTGTCAGAGGACCCGGCGGATCGCGTCACGCTCGACGAGTCCGTCAGCTACGCGTTACTGACCGTGCTCGAGCAGCTCTCGCCGGCGGAGCGCACGGCGTTCGTGCTGCACGAGGTGTTCGACGTGCCGTTCGGCGAGATCGCCGACGTGGTCGGTCGCACGCCCGAGGCGGTGCGCCAGCTCGCCTCGCGGGCGCGCCGCCACGTGCAGAGCGAGCGCCCGCGCTTCGCGGCCTCGCACGACGAGCACGATCGCGCCGTCCGAGCATTCGCGCAGGCGGTCGCCGAGGGCAACCTCGAGAGCCTCGTCGCGGTGCTCGACCCGGATGTCGTCTGGACGTCGGACGGCGGCGGGCTGGCGCCCGCCGCGCGCAGGCCGATGCGCGGCGGAACGCGCGTCGCGCGGGCGTGGGCGACACTGAGCCGCAAGTTCGTCCGCGACGCGATCGAGATCACGCTCAACGGGCGGCTCGCGCTGGTCCTCCCGAGCGACGACGGGCATCGCGCGGCGCTCTCGTTCGTCGTGAGCGACGGTCGCATCACGCGCATCGACGCGGTTCGCAACCCGGAGAAGCTGCGGCGCCTCTCGGAGTGCCCCCACTAGGAAAAGCGATCGTGGGCTGAGCGGCGGCGCCACGGCCGCGCAGGAGCGACTACGCGCCGGTAGGGGCGGCCTCGATCACGCTCACCGGTGCCTCCGTGGGCACCACCCGAGTGAGCCGGAAGCCCGCGCGGCCGAGCAGGTCGCCGTATTCGGTCTCGGTGCGCTCCATGCCGCCGCTGATGCAGAGCATCATCATGTCGAGCATCTTGCCGGGATGCGGTGCGTCGCCAGGCGGGATCACCATCTCCACCAACAGCAACCGTCCGTCCCGGCCCATCGCGTCCCGGCAGTTGCGCAGGATCGCCACAGCGCGCTCCTCGTCCCAGTCGTGGATGACGTGGGAGAGCAGGTAGGCGTCGGCGCCCGTCGGCACCGAGTCGAAGAAGTCGCCGGCGACCAGTTCGCAGCGGTCGGCATTCCCGGCCAGCGCCGGGGCGCCTCGCCCGATCACCGGGGGCAGGTCGAAGAGGACGCCCTGTAGATCCGGGTAGCGGGCGAGCAGGAGCCCCATGAACGTCCCGTTGCCGCCGCCGACGTCGACCAGTCGCCGCAGGCCGGTGAAGTCGTAGGCCGCCACCACCGCCTGCTTCTCGCCGTCGTGGATGAGCGTCATCGTCCGGTCGAACACCGGCCCTACGTCGGGGTGCTGCTCGATGTACTCAAAGATCGACGTGCCGTTGGCGAGCTCCATCCCGGTCTTCCCGGTCGCCACCGCCCTCGGGAGCTCGTCAAGCGAGTCAAGGCAGAAGCCCCATCGCGCCAGCTCCATGTCTACGGCAGCCTGGCCCACCGGCGTCAGCGCGAAGCGGCCGTCCGGCTGCTCGCTGACCACGCCCAGCCCCGTCAAGGTGCGCAGCACGCGGTGCAGCGACGGCCCGTGCATACCGGCCGCCTGAGCGAGCTCGGCGCTCGTGCGGGGCCCACCAGCAAGCTCACTCGCGATCTCGGAGCGGAAGGCGACCTGAAGCATCCGGGTCACCACAACGCTTGACACCATCTGAAGGACTTGCACGCCGGGCGGAACGGGCGGCGCGGCACCGTCAACGGGCGCGGCAGGCGGGGAGGGGGCAGCAGCGGTCATGCATCTCCTCTCATCTCGGAGGCGGCTTCCGCGCGGACGACTGTCTCACAGCGGCCCTCTGCGGTACAAGGTTCCTGAGTAGACGGAATCGATCGCCCTTCTTACCTCAGTCCACAGAGGGTCCGCGTAGCAGGCCGGTGAGGCTGGTTGTGGGCGGTGGCGAGCTGATCCGCTAGCTCGTAGCGCCATCGCGGTGCGACCCGGGAAGCAGAAGCCGCCCTCGGCGCCTTTCGAAGTGCCCCCACTAGGAATCGAACCTAGAACCTTCGGATTAAGAGATGCCTGTTTGCAGGGCTTTTTAGCGCGAGCCCTAGTCAAGTCGCGTGATGTGGTGTAGATGCTCGCCGGGAACGGCGGCTCAGGCTGCGGCGGGAAGCGTGTTCACCTCCTCGGCGAGGGTCTGAGAGGGAGAGTGGATCGGCTCCGCGCTGGCGT
>Ga0081539_10004868_pt1 | contig 14354 bp, 10 predicted proteins | sample TabmetS4T2R2_FD_71023 | JGI IMG/M metagenome (GOLD analysis project Ga0081539, IMG submission 71023) | Tabebuia heterophylla rhizosphere microbial communities from the University of Puerto Rico - S4T2R2 | ecosystem: Host-associated > Plants > Roots > Rhizosphere ...
GAGTTTCACCGCAGAATGATCTGGGACGGGTTCTTCGGCGGCCGGTTCGCGGATCGGGATTACGCCATCCGGGTTTACCAGCAGCACAACGCCGCTGTCCGCGAATCGGTACCCGCCGATCGGCTGTTGACCATGACCCCGGGTGCCGGCTGGGACCCGTTGTGTTCGTTCCTCGGAGTCGCCGTGCCGGCCGAGCCGTACCCGCACCTGAACGATCCGGAGAGGTTCTGGGCCAGAGTGGAGGCACGAATCAGCGAAACGGTCAGCAGGCGTTGATCCCGAGCACGTGGCGCAGTCGGACCAGTCCGCGCCGGATCCGGGTCTTGGCCGTGCCCAGCGGGATCCCTTCTTGCTCCGCGATCTCCCGGGCGGTCAGTCCGTAGACCGACGCCAGCACGATAGCCCGAGCCTGCTCGGCGGGCAGTGAACGCAGCCCTGCCCGCAGGTATTCGACCCGTTCGTGATCGTGCTCATCGAAGGCGCTGACCAGCGCCCCATCCAGCCGCTCCGGATCGATCGGACAGTCACGGCGCAACCGGGCCGCGTCCACTGACACGTTCCGGGCGATGGTCAGCAGCCACGTGCCGACCCGCCCGCGTCGGGCGTCATACGTAGTGGCGTACCGCCATGCCCGGACGAACGCGTCCTGCGCAACCTCCTCGGCGAGCCCGGAGTCCTCCGTCACCCGCAGCGCCAGCCCGTACACCCTGGTCTGATAGCGGCGCACGAAGGCCGCCATCGCGTTCGTATCGCCGGAGGCGATGCCCGCGATGAGCGACTCGTCGGAGAGCGCCACACTCTGTATCACCCATGCGGGACCGTTCCGGTTCGGTCGAGCAGCGCACCCTTGTCGGGTTTTCCCGCAGCGTTCACCGGCACGTCATGGATGGTCGTGACGGTCTTCGGCACGCTGTTCACACTCAGCCGCGACCGCACCAGCGCGGCCAGGCGATCCGGATCGGGCGCCTCGTCGCCGGCCGGCACGACGTACGCGTGGATCGCTTCGCCGGTCTGCGAGTCGGGTGCCCCTACGACGTACGCCTGGGCGACCTGCGGATCGGTGGCGAGCACGCGTTCGATGGCGCCGGCGTAGCAGACCTCCGCGTTGACGAGGATGACGTCTCGCGCGCGGCCGGTGAGGTACAGCATGCCGTCGGCGCCCAGGTGACCCAGGTCGCGTGTACGCACCCAGCCCTCGCATATCACCTCGCGGGTCTGGTCCGGCTCGTCCCAGTAGCCGACCATCCGGTGCGGACTGCGCACCCGGATCTCCCCGTCCACAATGGCGACCTCGACGGCGGGCAGCGGCCGGCCGACCGATGTCACGTGTCCGGCGGCGATGTCCTCCGGTGTGAGCATCGAGATCACTCCGGTCTCACCCTGCCCGTACCCCTGCCAGACGATCGGCCCGAGCCGGTCGGTCGCGGAGCGCAGTAGTTGTGGGCTGGCCGGTGAGCCGCCGAGCATCACCGCGCGCAAGCTGCGCAGATCCGCCGGCGAGCGCAGAACGCCGTGCAGCCGGGCCGGCGGCATGAGGGCCGCGGTCACCCGATGCCGCTCGATCGTCTCCGCCAGGTCGAGTCCGCCGGCGAGCACGGCAATTCCGCCGACGACCAGGCAGCGTCCCAGGTAGGTGAACATCACCGGGCTCGCCAGGTTCTCGTTGATCAGGCATCGCTGAAAGACCGACAGCAGCCGGGTAAGGGCCGGCGGCCACCGATCGGGTTGATAGGCCAGACTGATCGCGCGGTACGAATGCGCACACGCCTTGGGCAGGCCGGTGCTGCCACTGGTGTAGGTCAACCGGGCGATGTCGTCGGGGCGTGCGAGTCCCGGTATCGGCCCGCCGGGATCGGCGCGGGCGAGCAGCTCGCCGAGGGGAAGCACGGGCCGATCCAGCGGGACGTCGGCGATCACCGCATCCAGCCGGCCGCGGTCCAACGCGTGCGCGAGCTGCTCCGCGCTCCACCCCGGCCGCGCCGCCGCGACCCGGCAGCCGAGGGCGTGCGCCGCCAGGTGGGCCGCGTACGCCCCCGGCGACAGCGACAACACCGTCCCCACCCCGCTGCCTGGGCCCAACCCGGCGTCGCGTAGTCCGGCGAGGATCCGGCGGACCATGGCCAGCAGCTCGCCGCGTGTCACCGTGCGCGCCCCGACCTCTATCGCGGGGCCGCCCGGAAAGGCCAGCAGTGACCTGAGCACCGGCTCGGGAAACAACCCGGCCATGATCATGCCCCGTCCGGCGCACGACGCCGCGGCCGGCGCATCAGCAGGATGCCGACGGTCAGTGCGACGATCCCGTCGGCCACCAGCAGTCCGGCGCTCACCGGGTCGATGCCGTGCTGATGGGCCGCCGCGGGCGTCGGCCGACCGGACGCGTTCCCGGACCGCGCGGTGAAGCGAAGCGAGCCGGCCAGTTCCGCACCATCGGTGAAGGTCACGTGGTAGGCGACCGTCACCTCGCCACCGGCCGTCACGGCGATCGGCTGGCTGAGCCGATCCGGCGCGACCTGGCGCAAGGCGCCGGCGTTGCGGGCCGACCCGGTATCCGATCCACTCAGGACCGAGATGTGCGACCGGCCCGGATCGACCGGTCCGGTAAACGACAGCTCGACCTCCGTCGGCGCCCACGCGAGCGCCGCCCCGTCGGCCGGGCTGGTCGACGTGACCGAGACTCGGCCCGGATCGGGCGGGCGATCCGCCAGCACCACCGCCACCGTGAGGGCGATCGCCACGGCGGCGCCGGCGGCCAGGTACCGCGGCCGGGGCACGGTCAGGCCAGGGTGACCGCGGCGTGCGGCACCCGGTCGTGGCAAACGCAGCTGCACGACATGGCCCGCAGCTCCCGCTCATTGGGCCGCAGATGCAGATACACCGCGACCACCATCGGGATGAAGACGATCGAGTTGTAAAACAGGTGCAGCTCCACCCGCGGAACGATCAGCTGGGCCAGGCTGGTCGGGACCGTGGCGCCGAAAAAGAACATATGCGTCTGCGCCTGAAGGAGCAGCAGCAGGTGCTCGACGTGGTGCCAGAACTGGATGACCAACGCGACCGTCCACCAGGTCCGGGCCCGGCCGACAAACCCGGGACGCAACAGAAACAACGCGATCAGCATCACGACGGCGTACCCGTAGTGCAGCCACTCCGAGGTCACCAGCCAGGGAAAGACCTGGCCGAGCACGCCCCGCGCCGCCGGGCGGGGTAGATCGAGCACCCAGACCTGATAGGCCTGGACCAGGTGCTCGGCCCAGTGGGCCAACACGATCACCATGAATACGTTGAGCGCGACCCGATGGTATCGCCCGTTGATCGCTGCGACGGAGGACCCACGTGGCGACATGTCCGTCCCCTCCCCGGCCGGGGGCAGTGAGAGCACGTCAGTTGTACCGACGGATCCGTCCGAGCGGATTCACCCGCCGGCCCCATCCCAACGCCGGGGAAGCCCCCTCCGGAGGGTGGCAATGCCGGGTGGCTCAGCCGGTTAGCATGGCCTCGGCCTCGTCGGCGCCGTTCGGCCTGCTGGTCGCTTCCCGTGCGAGCACATCGGCGAAACGGCGGGCAGCTGCGCCGTATTGTGCGTGGCCCAGAACCCGTGAAACAGCTTCGGCTATGCGGTCGGGCGTCGATCGTTCGCCGATCTGCACGCCGGCTCCGAGTCTGAGCACCCGCGCCGTGTTGTCCTTTTGGTCACGACCCATCGGTATACAGACCAGCGGCACGCCAGCCGCCAATGCCTTCATGACTATCCCGTGGCCTGCGTGTGTGACCACGGTGGAGGCTTCGGCCAGGACCCGGCGGTGCGGTGCTGCTGACAACACCTGAACGTTGTGCGGAGCCTGGATCTGGCTAGGGTCTACAGCCCGGCCGGTTGTCAGCACAACGCTGATCGGCAGCCTTCCCAACCCTTGAGCGATTCGGCGGAGCAGGTCGGTTTGGTCTTGGTATACCGAGCTCAAGGCGACGAGGACCAGGGGCTGATCGCCAGGCCGTGTCCACTCCACCCGTGCGGCCCAATCCGGGTCGTCAAGCTGAGGCCCGACGTATCGGACGTTGGTTGGGAGCTGCGGTCCGGAGAAGTCGAACGACGGGCTGGTCATCACCAGCACCCGCGTACACCGGTCGAACAAGTCGAACGGGTCACCGACCGGGGGCTGGCCATAACGTGCCACGACGGCATTGAGACGCGGGACGGTGCGCGCTAACAACCACCCGGCGATGGTGGGAGCCAGTCTGTCCCGCGCCGTGACCAAGCCGCCGCGCCCCGGTGACCATCCCGTGCCGAGGAGTGGCAGGCCGACCGTCGGACGTGCGTAAACATTCGCCAGCAACACTGCCGTCGGCAGCCCCGTCGCCTGTCCTCCGATCAGCATTCCCGGCAACCCGTCGCTCAGGATCGCGTCGAAAGGGACATCCCGAACGGTGCTGACCAGGTCCTGGGCGAATCGCCTCGTCATTTCCTTGCCCGCATAGTCCTTTGCCGCTCGCAACGCGCGATACGGGTTCCGGCCCTCGATCGCCGCGATCAGTGCCGTTTGCTGCTCGCGCGAGGTGAAGTGGGGCGCCTCCCGCCAAGGCGAGAAGGTACACCCAGCGGACTGCGCCGCGGGCTCAACAAGTGGGTCGGACAGCACGTGCACTCGGTGGCCACGCCGGATGAGCTCAGCCGCGAGACCGAGGGCGGGCGGGACGGTTCCCCCGCCATCGATGAGCGCCACGAGAAAGCGTCGCCGGACGGCGTGACCGTTCACCAACCCACCACCCTCACCCAGAGGCCTAACCGGATACGAAGCGATAGTCAGTCTCGGTCACGGTCGATTGGCCGCCTGTCGCGCTACGCTTTCCAGCCGGTCGCGGTGGCTGCTCCACGACGCCTCGTCGAGCTCGGGCATGTTGTCATTGTCCGCCCGCAGCCCGACCGTCCCGTCGATGAGCTCTCGAACGATGTCGGCGTGCCCGGCGTGCCGGTCAGTCTCGGCGATCATGTGGATGAGGATCCGGTGCAGCGTGACCTCGGTGCGGTCGGGCGGCCACCAGGGAACATGCCCGATCGCGTCCAGCGGTAGGACGTCGACGGTGGCGTCCGAGTGCGCCCAGACCCGGCGGTAGAGGCCGATGATGTCCTCCCGCGGCTGCTCGGCGGTGGCCCACATGTCGGCGTTGGGTTCGGCATCGTCGTCCAGCCACGGCAGCGGTTCGGCGAACGGTCGGCCGAACGTCTCGCCGAGGTACCCCGCCTCGACGCTGGCCACGTGCTTCACCAGTCCGAGCAGGTTTGTGCCGCTCGGCACCAGCGGGCGACGCACGTCGTACTCCGAGAGCCCCTCAAGCTTCCACAACAGGGCCTCCCGGGCGATCTGAAGATAGCGGCGGAGGTCCGCCTTCGGGTCCGATCTAGTCATGCTGCCGAGGATCGCACACACATCCGGACCTCGGCCCCGGCTGCCGGTCGGCGTTGGTGGACCTACAACGCCCGTAGGTCCGTTTAGCGGTTCAGATCGTCCAGCAGCCGATCCATCAGCCGCTCCTCCATCACCGCTCGCCCGACGGTGGTCATCGCCGCCGCCAGCTCGGGATCCCACGGGGTCGCCGCTGGGATTCCCGTCAGCGGCACTCCGCGGCCCGCCGCGCCCAGGTAGTCAGCAGTGGACATCCGCCAGGGCACCGCGGACGGGTAACGCCACAGCGCGGCCGCGGTGAGCCGGATGCCGGTCCAGTCGAAGTCGTTGCGCCATCGGATGGGCACCCCGCCTGGGGCGGCCCGCAACAGTGCATGGACGGCCGCGGATGGCACGCCTTCGGTGGACACCAACGGGCGGGACCGGCGACCGGCCGCGGCCCGGAGCACGGCGGGGGTCTCACAGACAAACAACTCATCGCAGTCGAGAACGACCGGGCACAAGCGCAGCTGATGCAGCGTGATCCGGAACGGGACGGCCGCCGAGGCGGCGGCGGTCAACCAGTCGCCCAGCAGCCCGCCCGTGGCCGGCACGCCGAGGACCACAACCTGGCTAGCAAGGTCATCAGGCACGACGCCGGCCAGTTCCCACAGCGTCCGCTCCTCTTCCGCGTTCGACGGTATGTCGACCCGGTGCCATGCGGCTAGCGCTCTCAGCACCAGGCCGCGCACGAATCCGTCGGCGAGCGCCTTGGTGTCCCCCACCGTCCGCTCGGCGAAGGCCGGCATGGGTTCGTCGTGCGCCGGCAGCGCATCCAGCACCGCCATAACGTCACCGAACGACAGCCCGGCGCGTACCACCCGGGTCAGCGTCCCGTCGCGGAGCAGCCCGGAGAGCCACTCCGTGTACCAGACCTCGCCGGCATACCGGCCCGCCGTGGCACGGGCTAGGACGGCGTCGCGAGCGGCGGCTTCCCTCCGTCGTTCGCCCGGCCGATCTCGCACCGGTCCGAGCGCGCCGGCCAGACCAACGCCGCACAGCGCGCGCAGGTGTTCATCGAGGTCGGCGAGGCGTACGGTCAGCCGCCCCACGCCGGATGGCCGGTGCACACCAGTGATCCCGATTACAACGAGCCGCTCCGCATCCGATGGTGCGGTCAATGAGACGCTGCCGTCGAGCCGGCCGCCGGTGCGCTCCAGGCTGCGCCGGGCCGCGGCCAGGAGCCGCCGCCAGCCCGGGTCCGCGGACAATCCGGTCGCGTCCGCCGACGATCCGGCCGGATCAACCATCGAGGAGGGCGGCAGCACGGCGCGTTTCCGGGGAACCGAGCGCGCGGGCCAGGGTGCCGTCGAAGTCGGCGACATTGGCGGCACCATCCCAGACGAGCAGCACAGTGGACACCGTATGGTCCACAGCCGAATGCGACAGGTCGTAATGCGCGCAGCCGGTGACTGCCGGGTGGGTGACCCACAGGTCGTACCCGGTCATGAACAGGTCCAGGTCAAACTGCTTGGCCAGCGACATCAGCTCGCCGCGGCCGGTATCGTCGACGCCGGCGAAGGCCTCGTCCAGGCCGAGCAACCGCGGCGCCTCGGACCGGGCCGATCCGAACAGCGCGTTGGCGGCGGCGAACAGCGGCAGATGCAGCGAGACCGCCTGTTCCCCGCCAGAGAGCTGGCTGTGCCGGGCTCGGGTCAGCGGTTCGGTCACACCGCCAGGCCGGTGCAAGGCGAATGCGAAGGTCCGCCATTGCCGGTAGTCGAGCACCTCGGCCAGCAAGTCGCGGTACGGCTTTTCCGGCGTGGCCGACCGGGCCGACCGGATCCGTGCCGCGAAATGTCTCCGCAGCGCGACCAGCTGGGCCGGACCGAGCCGGGCCGGGTTGCGTTCTAGCAGTTTGCATACGTCGCGCTGGTCGGGATCCAGGTCGTCGGCGAGCCGCCAGCCGACGCCGACCGTGAGCCCGGACGACATCCGCCGTGCCCGCATTTGCGTGTCCATCGCGTCGACCAGGTCGCGGGACTCGACCGTTCGCTGGTGGATCTGACCGGCGAGCTGCCCGAGCAACGCGTCCTCGAACACCCGTTGTTCAGCGTCGGTGAGCAGCTGCTCCTGGTCACGGCGTTCCTGGGCGATCCGCTCCGCGAAATGCGCCACAGGAGACATCCCCTGTTCGTCGGCGACCCGGACGACGATGACGCCGTCGTCCGTATCCCACTCGGGGCGGTGATCCAGCCCGGCTGCGGGTAGCCGCGCCTGCAGCTCGCCGAGGGCGGTGGTGAGCCGGGTGGCGCTTTGCTTGAGCGAGGTCTCGGTGGGTGTCAGCTCTCGGGTTGCCGCCAGGATAGCCTCGTGGAGCGCCACCACCGCGTCGTCGAGGCCGTCGCCATCCATGGCCGGCCAGCGCAGCTCGATCGGGCAGCGGATCAGCCCGAGCAGGTCGGGGTGGGCGTACGGGCGCAGTTGCAGCGCCTCGTGCCGGGCCTCGGCCAGCGCCCGCTGGTGCGCCTGTCCTCCGAGGTCCACCCGGGTCAGCGTGCGCTCCTGCTCCCGAATGGCGGCCCGATACGCGGAGTTGGCCTCGGTTAGAGCCCGCTCCGCCACTGTGATGTCTTCGGTCGCCCGGGCCACGTCGGCGAGCACCTGTGCCGCCTCGGCGCCGATCGCCCCGCGCAGCGTACGAAGCTCCTCGTCCTTGGCGGCCGACCTAATATGCGCAGCGTGTGCCTCGCCGCGGGTCGCCTCCAGCCGCGCCATCGTCTCCGCGTGCCGACCTGCGGCCTGCTCGGCCAGATCACCCGCTACGCCCGCAGCGGCTAGGGCGTCCTCGAGGCGTACGCCGACGCGGTAGAACCGGTCGACCGCGTCGGCGGTGGCCTCCAGCCGCTCGACCGGCAGGCCGCGCTCGGCCACCACACGGCGGAGCACCGCGTCGGCGGCGGCGCTCTCGGCAATGGCTGCATCCAGGCGGGCCGCCGCGGCACCGGCCGCCTCCCGCCGCACCCGTAGCTCCGCTGCGGCCCGGTCCAGGACACGCAGCGCCTCTGCGATCCCGGTCAGTGGCGGCAACGCTGCCGCCGCGGCCTGCACTTCGTCGAGCACGGCCTGCAGCGCCGCCTGCTCGGCGACCATGCCGGCGAGTGCTTCGTCGAACTCCGCGATCCGCCGTTCGCACTCGGCGATGCGGGCCGCACGGCGGGCGGCCCGGGCCGTCACGCCGATGTATTCACACTGATCCTTTCGAAGCTGGCCGAGGCCTGATCCCTGCGCCCATCGCCCGGACGGCGCGACGCCGCTCAGCTCGTCCAGGGCGATGGAAGCGAGGATCGCCTCGATCCGGGCCGCCGACACGGCTTCCTGTGCCTCGGGCACCAGTACGTCCGCCAGGCTCGGACCGGACACCGGCTCCCTCGCCCGCAGGTACGCGTCCTGCTCGCCGCTGTCCAGCGCGGCCAGGGTGTCGTCGCCGGTAGGGTGCACCCAGGCGTCGAGCAGCCCAGCGGCGTGCAGTGCGGCCTCGATGCCGGCGGCGTCCACGTCGGACATGCCATCCGCGAACCGGACGAGCCGCCACAGCGGCGCGCCGGCCCGATCGCTGTGAGGCGCGGGTCGGGTCGGCGACGGTGGCGGGGCGTCGTCGCGCTCGGCGGCGATGCGGTCACGGTCGGCCACGACGCGGCTGCGCTCGTCCTGCAGCGCGCGCTGGCTGGCGGCCAGCGTGGCAAGTCGATCGCGACGGGCCGCCACCGGCGCGGCGACCGAGTCGGCGTACACGTCCTTCAACGACGGACCGTCCATGGCCGCTGCGAGCGCCTCGGGCAGCTCGGGCAGGTTCAGCTCGGCGAGCAGCGCAGCGCGGTCCGCGGCCCAACGGCGTACGCCCTCCAAGGCCTGCTCCCGCGCGGCCCGCACCCCGGTCTCGGCCTGCGCCTCTGCGGCGGCCGCGTCGTCGACGGCCGCGCGTGCGGCCCGCTGGGCTTCGTCCGCCTGCGTCCGCTCCCGCTCGGCCTGGGCGTGCCTATCGGCCTGCGCTCGCACCGTCTGCACGTCGGCGCGGCGCGCCTGCGATCGGGCCGACAACCGTGCCGCCAGGCCGGTCGCGTCCGTGTCGCCGTCGGTCCATGGGATGCCCGCCGCTTCGGCGTCGGTGGCCAGCTCGGCCGCCAACCGGCCCGCGCGAGCCCGGGCGTCGCGAGTGTCGACCAGCGCACGCTCCCACTCGGCGCGACGGCGGCCCTCCGCCCGTTGTTCTTCGTCGGCCGCAGCGTCGGCGCGCTGCCGTGCCGCGGCAAGATCTTCGGCATGCCGCTGCACGTCGGCGAGCTGCTCGTGGGATCGGTACGCCGCCGAGCTCTTCAACCGGTCGAGGTGGGCGCGCAGGCGGGCCGGCTCGGGCTCGGTCACCCTTACCCGCTCCTCGGCCGCGCTCACCGCGGTGTCCGCGGCCTCGGCGGCGAACCGCGCCGCCGCCAGCTCGCGCTCGCGAGCCTCGGCGTCCGCGCGGCGCGCGGTCAGCGCGTCCGCTGCGGCCCGCGCGTGGGTGCGCAGGTAGGTGGCGTACACGGTGAGGAATGCGGCGCAGGCGGTGTCGGCCTCGACCAGGCCTTCCAAGGTACGCGCGACGGCCTCCATGTCGTCGAATGCGCTCGCCGCCTCCACCAGCAGGTGCTCGTCGATCGGCCGTAGTCCACGCTGGAGCGTTCGGGACAGCTCCACGGGGTTCAGGTCCTTCGCCAGTTGCGGCTTGCGCAGGGTCAGCACCAAGTCGACCATCTGCTCGTACCGCGCCGGGCCCAGACCGAATAGTGTCGCATCGACCAGCTGCCGGTACTCGTCAGCGAAGTCGCGCACCGCGTCGGCACCCAACGAAGCGATCAGGTCCTTGCGCGTCACCGGGCGATCATCACCGTCCAGCAGGGACAGATCGACGCCGACCCGCCCGGGGGTGACGAAGTGCCAGCGAATTACCCGATCATTGTGCCGATGGGCGCGCAGGCCGATTCCGATCGTGACGTACCGGGCACCGTCCCCGAATTCCATCCACACATAGCCGTGGGCGGACTCCTGACCACGGTAGAGCAGGTTGGACTTCATCGTGCGCTCTTCGCCGGCGAACGGGTTCAGCCGGCGCGGCTCGATCCGTCCGTCGAGAAGGTACGGGAAGAGCACCTCGAGCGCCTTGGTCTTGCCGGAGCCGTTGGGGCCGCGAAGGGCGAGCCAGCCGTCGACGAAGAGGAACTCCTCGTCGCGGTAGTCCCACAGGTTGATGATTCCCGCTCGGGTGGGGCGGAAGCGTGTCACGGGATCCCCTAGAAGAGAGCGCGTTGGCGGACCTGGGCCACGGTGTTGCGGTATCGACCGGCGAGCGGGCGCACCAGCACGCCGCCCGGCACGGGGATCACCATGCCAAACCGCTGTAGCAGGGCGACCGCCTCGGCACGCAGGTGATCTGGATCAGCCTGCCACGCGGCGCCGAATGCCGAACCGTACCGCGCGAGCATGCCGGTCACGGCCTCCCGCAGGAAACTGTCGGTGATGAACGGATAGCGGGTGTCGTCCGGCTCGGCGTCCTCGGTCGGGGTGGCCGGCTCCGGCTCGTCGGTAAGGTTGATCCGCGCGGCGGGCAGGCCGACGTCGATCTGCGTGATCAATTCCCGCTGGCGCCCGCCGGGATGGGGTGCCGCCATCCACTTGACCCGGCGGCCGTCCGGATCGATCACACGATCGGACATCTCCACCGCCAGCAGCACGGCCGCCTGGGCGACCGAGCCGGTGCCGGGAAACTGCTCGACCGACAGCCGGGCGGTGTCGATCAACGCGACCCCGTCGGCGCGCCGCTCGACCCGCAGTCCCGTCAGCCGGTGCAGATCGCCAGGCAGCGTCGCGCCACGCAGGTGGTTGAGGACATCGGCCGTCACGTCGGCGTAGTAGACGACCGGCGACTCGATCACGGCCCGTCGGGCCGCCTGCGCGGCGGCACGCCGTTCCGCGTTGCCGCCGCGGCTCATCGGGCGCTCCAGGAGCGCACGGACCGAATCGACGTGCTGCAGGACCCGGGGTGGGCGGAACAGCGTGACGACCACGTCCCGCGCGATGTCGTACAGCGCCTCGCCGGCCCTGGGATTACCCACCCACGACGCGCTGGATCCGTCGGTCAACCGCAGAACACCGCGCTCCTCCAGCCACCCCACAGCGTCGACGAGCGCACACCGATCGGCGCCCGAATCCGGGTCGAAGCCCAGGCCCGTGATCCGGTTAGCGTCCGAACCGACTGCGTCGGCCATCTCGCTGAGCGTGATCTGGATCCCTGCCCGGCTCAGCACGGCCAGGCACAGCGACAGGTATGCGTACCGCTGGCGGTCGAACGAGCGCCCGGTGCGCGTCAGGGCCGCGCGGTCCGGATCGACCCAGTCCGCCGTGCGCACCAGCCGCGCCGTCGAGCCGTGCAGCTCGAGTCGATACCCGAACGCCTCGGTCAGGTCCCGGCGCAGTTGCGCGGAGAATCGCCGGACCCGGCGCAGCGCCCGCTCGTCCGGCCAGGTGGGGGTGATCAGGGGGTGGCGCAGCACCAGGCGGATCGCCCGCTGGTAGTCACCCAGCTCCAGTTCTGAGATCTCCGCGGCAAATCTCATGCACCCGCCCCCCGGGAGGTCTCGTGCAGCGTCCGGTCGGCCGTGGTCACCGCCAGCGCGTATCCGTCGAGGTGCAGCCGGCCCTTGACGGTCGCCACCGTGGCGAACCGGCCCGGGGTCGGCGTGAGCACCAGCCGCACGCCGAACCCCGCCGCCCCGAGCGGAGCCATCGGCCGTCCACCAAGCCGGGCGGCCAGCGCCATGTTGAGCAGCCGGCGCAGCACACCCAGCTGCGCCTCATCCAGCTCGGCGTCGGCGTCGAGCACTGTGCCGGCCAGCCCGGCCGCCGCCTCGGTGTGCCGGCGCTCGTGATCAAGTTGGTGTTCCCGCAGGCGCCGCCGGGCGGCGTCGGAGCGCTCGATGCGGGCCGGCCGGCCGCCCTGGCCCGGCGCCCGGCCGAATTGCACCAGCGTACGGGACAGCTCCACCGCGGGCGCGTCCCACCAGGACAATCGCGTCGGGATCGCCTCCAGGTCCTCGTGCGCCACCCCGACGTGGCGGGGACCGCCGAGCCCAAACGCGGCCTCGAACAGGGCGTGCCCGGCCTCCGCCGTCGCGGCGTTGGCGAACCAGGCGGCCAGATGGCGAAGTTGCGACTCGCAGCTCACGCCACCGCGCCGTGATTCGGTCACCCGGCGCAGCAGAGCCAGCACGTCACCGATCGCCGCCATGGTCGCCCCGGCCAGTCGATCGGCCTCGCTCGACGCATTCACGCCGGGCGGTGCGAGCCAGGACCTCAGGCCGGCCCACCGGCGACGCCAGTCCTCCAGCCGCTCGACCGGCGTGGCGAACAGCCGCTCGTCCACTTCGGCGGCCGCCTCCACCAGCCGGTCCAGGCCGGTCGCCTCGACCTCGAACACCGCCTCGCGCAGCCGCGGCGTATAGCGCTGAAGCTCGTCGTGAAAGTCCCTCAGGTGGACCAGCAGCGCGTCCTTGTGCGCCAGAAACACCTCGGGGCGCACGTCGTGCGTACGGCCGAGGTCACTGAGCATGTGGTAGAACCGCGCGGCCCGCTCGGCGACGTCGGCCAGCGCCCGATCGAGTCTGCTGAGCTTGCGGTACACCTCCTCCGCATCGCCGCCTGCATTCGCGACGGCCAGCGCCTTGAGGTCGGCCAGCAGGTCGGCGAAGATCAGCCGGGACAGAGCGCTGTCCTCCAGCCCGGCCGCGAGCACGCTCTCGACCGCACGGTGCGCGCGATAACCCGCCTCGGTGAATTGGTATACCGAGTGCCGGTTGCGGTACTCCGCCAGGGTGGTGGCCCGGGTGCCGTCCTGGCTTCGGTCCAGCACGCCCCAGTCCACCAGTGCGTCCAGCAGCCGCGGCAGCTCGAGGTCGTCCGGATCGGGGCACTCTGGGTGTTCGGCCGAGAGGGCCGCCAGAACGGCGACGACATCGGCCGTGTGCAGCACGACGTGGTAGCTGGCCCGGGCGTTGTCGAACGCGCGGAGGACCCACAGGTATGCAACCCGGTTGTCCGCCGTCACGTAGCTGAACAGCCGCATCCGGTCATCGAGACCGAAGTCATCCAGGCCGAACGACGTGACATCCGCTTGTTGCACCGGCACCTCCTGAGCGACCGGGGCACACCCTACCCAAGGGGTCCGACAGATTCCGTCACCGACCGCGCAGCTTGGTCATCGAGGCCGGGCAGCGGCACCACGGCGGCATCACCGAGCGTCTCCTCGCGGCCAGCCGCCGATTGACCTCGGTCATTCGTTCGTCCACCCATCAGTCGAGCGGCTGGCGAGCGATCATTTGCGCCTCACGTCCGGCCAGCAGCCATCCTCCGACATAGGCGACGATCGGCAGAGCGACGAGGATCGCGGCCAGGTCGAGCACCGGCGGGTGGGCCAGCCAGTGCACCTCCCGGTGGTACCAGGCGAGCAGCGCGAGATACGCGCACGCTGTGCCGATCATTGCCCCGGACAGGGCCAAGACCCCGGCGGTCGCCGCGGTGAGTGCGCGCCGGGTACTGCGGCGTGCCCCTGCCGCCGTCAGCGTGCGCAAGTCGCGGGCGGTCTCGCTGCGGATCAGCCCGACCGTCATGGCGAGCACGCCGAGGGCGACCGTGATGCCGGTTGCGGTGAACTCGGCGGCCAGCCTGGCCTGATCAATGCCGGTCGGCCGGGCCTCAACGTTGAGCCCGGTCGCGGCCGCGGACTGCTGTGCCCTGTCGACCCGGGTCGCCGTTAGTGCGTCCGGCGCGTCGATCAGCCAACCCACAGGCATCGTGGTCAGGTGCAGCCGCGCCATCCCGTGCGCGGTGATCAATACGTTGGGCAGGGAGGTGTAGGCGGGCAGCTTTATATGCTGAAGGACG
>Ga0081539_10004869_pt1 | contig 14354 bp, 11 predicted proteins | sample TabmetS4T2R2_FD_71023 | JGI IMG/M metagenome (GOLD analysis project Ga0081539, IMG submission 71023) | Tabebuia heterophylla rhizosphere microbial communities from the University of Puerto Rico - S4T2R2 | ecosystem: Host-associated > Plants > Roots > Rhizosphere ...
CCTACCAGCAACTGCATCGCGAGGTTTGCCGTTTTGCCAACGTCCTGAAGCGAAACAAAATCGCCAAAGGCGATCGCGTCATCCTCTACCTGCCGACCATTCCCGAGGCGGCGATCGCGATGCTCGCCTGCGCGCGAATTGGCGCGGTTCATTCGGTTGTCTTCGGCGGTTTCAGTGCCGATAGCATTCGCGACCGAATCGCCGACAGCGGCGCGATCGCTGTCATCACCGCGGATGGCGCTTACCGGCGCGGCGGGATCGTGCCGCTGAAGCATAACGTCGACGAAGCACTCAAAGGCGGAACGACGGTGAAGCGCGTCATTGTTTTCCGGCGCGCCGGGAACGACATCCATATCGAAGAAGGTCGCGACGTCTGGTGGCATCGGGAGTTGGAATATGTCGGTGCCGATTGCCCGCCGGTGGCGCTCGAGAGCGAGCATCCGCTTTACATCCTCTACACGAGCGGCTCGACCGGAAAACCGAAGGGAATCCTGCACACCACTGGCGGTTACCTCGTCGGGATCCACGCCACTTCCAAGTATGTCTTCGATCTCCGCGAGGAAGACATTTACTGGTGCACCGCCGATGTCGGCTGGGTGACCGGTCACAGCTACGTGGTTTACGGGCCGCTCGCGGCCGGCGCTACCACTCTGATGTATGAGGGCGCGCCGAATTGGCCGCAGCCGGACCGTTTCTGGCGCCTGATCGAGGAATATGCGGTCAGTATTCTTTACACAGCGCCCACGGCGATTCGGGCTTTCATTCGTTGGGGAGAGGAGTGGGTGAAAAAGCACGACCTTTCCAGTCTGCGGTTGTTAGGCACAGTCGGCGAGCCGATCAACCCCGCGGCCTGGATGTGGTACCACAAAACGATTGGCGGCGGGCGCTGCCCGATCGTCGACACCTGGTGGCAGACCGAGACGGGCGCGATCATGATTACGCCGCTGCCGGGCGCGATCCCGACAAAACCAGGAAGCGCGACCCTGCCCTTCTTCGGGGTCGATCCGGCGGTGGTCGATGCCAATGGAAAAGAGGTGCCGCCCAACGTGGGAGGAAAGCTTATTCTTCGCCGCCCCTGGCCTTCGATGCTGCGCACGATTTATGGCGACAAAGAGCGCTACAAAAAACAATACTGGAGCGAATACCCCGGCAATTATTTCACCGGCGACGGCGCCCGGCGGGACGCAGACGGCTATTTCTGGATCGTCGGGCGAATCGACGACGTCCTCAATGTCGCCGGGCACCGGCTTGGCACCTCGGAAATCGAGAGCGCGCTCGTGAGTCATCCTCATGTCGCCGAAGCGGCCGCCGTCGGACGCCCCGACGAACTCAAGGGTCAGGGCCTTGTTGTTTTCGTCACCCTCAAGGGCGGGGTGACGCCGACCCGCAGCCTGAAGGAAGAACTGCGGGGTCACGTTGGGCAACACATTGGCGCCATCGCCAGGCCGGACGAAGTTCGTTTTGCCGAAGCCCTTCCCAAAACGCGGAGCGGCAAGATCATGCGCCGGTTGCTCAAGGAGATCGCGAGCGGCAACACCATCACGGGCGATACCACGACTCTGGAAGATTTCAGTGTCCTGGCCAAACTTGCCAGGGCCGAAGAGTAACACCTTTGTTCGTTAGGCATGAACTTCATCACCACCGGATTGCGCGAGTTGTCGCTCAAAGCACGGCGCCAGCGCACCCGGATTGCGCTCAAGCACGAAAAGCGCCTTCTGCAAAAATCCGAGATCGCCCTCGGCCGCGCCGGCGTGGCCGAGGCGGCCAGGTTCCCCGAGGTGCGAAACGAAATCGTTGCCTTAAAAAAACTCGAACAGGAACAGAAAGAGGTCGCGGTCCGAATCGGAAAGATCGAGGCCGCCCTGAAGGAAATCGAAGCGCAGCGGCAGGAAAACTCGCGCGTCCTGAATGAAGCGCTGGGCAAACTGGAGGATGAAAAACGCCCGCTGGTGGAACGCCGCAACGAGGCCAAAGCAACTGCGGACCGCTGCAACAATGAGCTTGCCACGGTCGAGCGACGCCTGAAGGAAAATGAAGCCGCCGATCGCGAACTGATGAAAAGGATTTCCGCTCTCCAAGCCACCGAACCCCCACCGGGCGACCTTGACACGCAAATGGCGCGCTTGAGTGCGGAGCGCGCCCGGCTTCCCCGCGAAAAGGCCGGGATGGAACAGGCCCGCCTCGGCAGCGCCGATGCCTGCAAAACGGCCCGGGAAAGACTCGCGGCCGAAGAAGCGCTCGTCGCCGAGGTAGACAAAAAGATCGCGAGGATGCGGGGCGAGTTCGAGGGCCGCGACCGCGAGTTGAACGAAAGCGCCCATGCCCAGCAGGAGGAAGTGCGTCAGGCGCGCCAGCAGCATCAAACCGTCGAGGAAAAGAAAAACCCGGCCTACCTCAATATCGGACGTCATCTCGCCGCGCAGGGAATCGCGCCCCCCAATTCGCCTCACCTGCTCGAGGATGTGCAGCGTCACCGCGACGCCCTCGCCCGGCACGTCGCGCACAAGGAAGAACTGGCCCGGATGTCGGCCCAGATCGATAAACAGGAGCTGCGGAAATTTTATTTCACCGTCTTCTCGCTCCTCGTTCTCCTGGCGATTGTCCTGTCGCTCGTCTCGCAGTCGCCGACCAAGCGGGAATGGCTGCCCGCGGCGACCGCGGCGATTCTTTCCGTCAATCTCGAGGAGCTGAACAAAAGCGCCCTAACGAGTAAATGGCGCAAGGAACAGCCTGAAGCCTGGCAAAAAGTCTCCGCTGGTCTGCTCAGCCATGCTACTCGCCTGCCGATACTCAATCTGGCTCGCGACGCCCGCCGGGTAATTCGCGCTTTCCCGGCGGAAGAAGATGGTCGAGGAGAATATATCCTGGTCGAGGCCAACAAGGATCTCGCTCCGGCCTTAAGGAGCATCGGCCAGGACGACACTTTCAAGAAAAGCACTATCACCGGTCTGGTCGTGTGGGAGCGACCAGATATCGCGGTGGGCCGGGTCGGCCCGCGGACCCTCGCCGTGGGATCGTTAGGCGAAGTCGAGAAACTGGTCAAGGTCCGCCTCGGGATCGAGCCGGACCTGAAGGTGGACGCGCCGCTGCAGGAACAATTCCAGGCCCTCGGCGGAGAGAGCGCCCTCCGGCTCGCTTCGAGCGAGCCAGAAGAGCTGAATATTTTTTTTGCGCCGATCTTTGCCCGCCCCTTGCTCGAAGCTGTCGACCTGATCGGATTCGAGATGACCCTCGCCAGCCCGGCCAAGGCGCACCTGGTCGTGCGGACGCCGACCGAAGCGAAGGCGAAGGAAGTCGCAGCGGGCCTGGAAAATGACGCGAACCGCTGGCTCACGATTCCTGGCTCCGATTTTATCCTTTCGACCGACCCGCCCAAGGTCGAACAGAAAGGAACGTCGCTTGATCTTCGCTTCTCGATCCCGGAAGGAGCGGCTCGACTGCTTCTCCAACGTCTGGCCCGGGCGCAATTTGCCGCCTCGCTGTGAGCTCATTCGTTAGGCGACTTACCGTTCTGGCCGGCTTTGTCCTTGCAGCCGCGCTTGCGAGCGGGGAACCGAAGTATGACAACTTGGTCGATCTCAAGACCGTGGACCCGACCATCCGGGTCGAGTTGCGTTACACGACCGCCGACAACGTCACCGGCCAGGCTCTTTACCCGCCCGAGATGCCGGCCCTCGTCCGTCCCTCGACCGCGGCTCGGCTGGCCCGGGCGCAGGCTTTTCTTCGGGAACGCGGTTATGGCCTGAAAATCTGGGACGCTTACCGCCCGGTCGCCGCCCAGATGAAACTGTGGGAAAAGACTCACGACGGCGCCTACGTGGCGGACCCTTACGACGGCAACGGCTCACTTCACACCTGGGGCGTCGCGGTTGACGCGACCCTGGTCGATGAAACCGGCAAGGACGTTTCCATGCCCACGGCCTTCGATGAATTTAGCGGCAAGGCAAGGTTGCATTACGGCGGCGATGACCCGGTGGTGAAAGCCCACCTTAAATTGCTCCAGCACGCGATGCGGCACGGCGGCTTCTATGGAATGCGCACCGAATGGTGGCATTTCGTCGCTTACGACTGGAAAAAATACGCACCGATTCGCGAGGCGAGGAAGGTAGGTGACTAACGTTTCCAGGTAACCTGATGATCGCTTCACTTCTTCAAGATCTCCAGGACCCGAAATATCTCCATGTCCTCCTTAACCCGCTGCCTGTCTACGGGATTGCGCTCGGCATTATCGGGCTGACCATCGCGCTCATTCAGCGCAGTCGCCCCGCCCAAGTCGTTACCCTCGTGCTGATTCTTCTCGCCGGCGTTTCCGCCTGGCCGGTCGAACACTACGGCGAAGAGGGATACGATGTTGCGCTTTCTCTTTCGGATAACTCGGGGAGCGCATGGCTCAAGGCTCACTTGCATCGCGCGGAGCAGCTAATCTGGATTTATTATCTGCTCGCGGCGGCCGCAGCCGCCGCCCTGATTGCGCCGACCAAGTGGCCAAAGGCAAAAACGTTCCTAACGAGCATAACCCTAGTGCTGGCTTTGGTGGCTTTCGGGGCGGGCGCTTACATTGCCTACGCCGGGGGGAGAGCGCGCCACCCCGAATTTCGTCACCAGCCGCCGCCGGCCGTTCCCGCGGACGATCAAGATTAGTCAGGTGCGCATCGATATCATCACGCTCTTTCCGGAGGTCTGCCGGGTGCCGTTAGGCGAAAGCATCATGGGCCGGGCCCAGGAATCCGGCGCGCTCGATCTGCGCATTCATAACCTGCGCGATTGGACGAGCGACCGGCATCACGTCGTAGATGACGCGCCTTTCGGCGGCGGCCAGGGGATGGTCATGAAACCTGAGCCAATCTTCGCCGCCGTCGAATCCCTCCGCCGGCCGGCGAGCCGCGTTGTTCTTATGACTCCGCAGGGCCGCCGCTTCGATCAAACCATCGCCCAGGAGTTTGCCGCTCTCGCAGATCTCATTGTCGTTTGCGGCCATTACGAGGGAGTCGATCATCGCGTCATCGAACATCTCGTCGATGACGAGATTTCGATTGGCGATTACATCCTGACCAACGGCGCGATTGCGGCTGTCATCTTCGTCGATGCAGTTGTCAGACTGCTGCCGGGCGTCCTCGGTCATGAACAGTCGGCGAGCGACGAGAGCTTTAATGCCGGCATGCTCGAGGCACCGCACTACACCCGCCCGGCCGAGTTTCGCGGCTGGAAAGTGCCCGACGTTCTCCTCTCTGGCCATCACGGCGAGATTGCCGCCTGGCGTAAACGCGAGGCAGAACGTCGCACCCGCCAAAACCGGCCCGATCTGCTACCTTAGTCACATGCGCAAAGTCCTTTGCTTTCTTCTCATCGCATGGTGCGCTCTCAACACCGCCCACGCCGAACAAATCGCCCTCACCAACGGCACGGTGATCAACCCCGCTGATGGAAAGAAGATCGAAAAGGCGGTCGTCCTGGTCGATGGAGAAATGATTGTTCGGGTCGGTCTGCCTAACGAAATCGAGATTCCGCCGGAGGCGCGCCGGATCGATTGCCAGGGCAAATTCATCCTTCCTGGTTATATCGACACTCATGTTCACTTTTTTCAATCGGCCAATCTTTTTACCCGGCCCGACGTCGTCGATCTGACCGGCGTTCGTCCCTATCCGGAAGAAGTTGCCTGGATCAAATCACATCTCGCTGAGACCTTTCTTCGCTACCTGCGCAGCGGAATCACAAGCGTGATCGACGTCGGCGGCCCAATGTGGAATTTTGAAGTGCGCAAACTCGCCAACGCAACCGCCAAAGCTCCGCGGGTCGCGGCGGCCGGACCCCTCATCTCGAGCGTAGCCCGGCCGCAGCTTGATCTGGGCGATCCGCCGATCGTGAAAATCGAGACGCCGCAACAAGGTCGCGCTTTCGTGGGCAAGCTGGCCGAGTATCATCCCGACTACGTCAAAATCTGGTACATCGTCACGCCCGAGAAGCCCGCGGCCAGTTTTCGTCCGGTCGTCCATGCGGTCATAGCCGAAAGCCATGCCCGACATCTTCGCGTCGCGGTCCACGCCACCGAACTGGAAGCGGCCCGGGCGGCGGTCGAAGAGGGGGCCGACCTGCTCGTCCACAGCATAACGGACAAACCAGTCGATCCTTCGTTCGTTAGGCTGGTAAAGGAACACGGCACGATCTTGACGCCGACCCTGGTCGTTTTCGAGCGTTACCCGCGGACGTTTACAAATCAGCTCAGCCTCACCCCGGAGGAAAAAGCCTGGGGCAACCCGGAGGTCATCGCCTCCCTGGACGTGAGCAGACTCCCGAAGGACAAGCTGCCGGAGCGAATCACGACCGCGCTTGAAAACCCCGACAGCACGCTGGACAAAATGCGGATCACCTACTCGATCGCCTTTTCGAATCTAAGAGCGTTGAACAAAGCCGGCGTCCCGATCGCGGCCGGAACCGACGCGGGAAATATCGGCACACTTCACGGCCCTTCGCTCTTTCGCGAATTTCAACTGATGAAAGCCGCCGGCCTGACAAACCTGGAAATCCTGCGCAGCGCGACCGCCACGGCCGCGCAAGCCTTCGGCGGGCCAACCGGCGAAAAGATCGGCGTAATCGCACCGGGTTACTACGCCGACCTCGTGATTCTCAATTCAAATCCCCTCGAGGACATCGCCCACGCCTCTGCGATCGACACCGTGATCAAGAACGGCGTGGTTTACCCGTCAAGATCACTCTTCCCCTGAGCGAGCGGGACACCGAAGCAGCCGGAAGCCTGCGCGATGAAAATCCACGCCCGCCTCTACTGGATCATCAGCGTCAGCCTGTTGGCCCTGGCCAGCCTTGCCCTTATTCGCTGGGGCAATCTACAACTAACGAAATACCTCGAGGGCGAAGCTTTCCGCGCCGAACTGGAAAAACAAACCGCCCGGGGCTTGCATTTTAAGGGCGGACAATATGCGCCGATCCAGCGTCGCGGATGGTTCACCGCAAGCAGCGAAAGCTTTCGCGGCGACGATGGACGTAAGGCCATGCGAACGCTAGAGGCCCAGGGCATTTCTGCGACCTTTAATCCCCTTGGGATACTTCTGCGGCGCTGGCAGCTCGACCGGGTCGAGGTGGAAGGCGGCAATGTCACCATCCAGACTTACGAACCAACACCGGAACCGTCGCCGGCCAAACCGTGGTATCACCTGTTTCTACCCCAGCGAGTATATCTCAGGCAGGTCGCATCCGGACCCGTGGACGTGACCTGGCGATTGCGCGGGCAGCGGGCCGGGTTTTTCGGCACGCGCCTCCTCATTACTCCGCACGGGCGCGACTTTAATTACCAGGCCACGGGGGGAAGGTTGAAGATGCCGCTTATGCCTGAACTAGGTCTCCGCGACACGCATCTTGTCATCACCAAAGAGCTTCTCACCCTTTACAACCTCGACCTCCTCTCGCGAGAAGGAGAAGGACAAATCCACGCCGAAGGCCAAGCCGGGACACGGGACAATAGAAGCGTCAACTTCAAATTCACTTTCGAGCGGCTGCCGATCGCGCAATGGCTGCCGGACTCGTGGCGCGATCATGCGCGCGGCGTCGTGACGGGCAAAATCGCCTGGCGCGGGAGGGACCCGAAGCTGGAACATTCGGAAGGCGAGGCCAGCCTGCGACTCGATCAAGGGCGGCTCGTCAAGCTGCCTTTTCTACGCAAGCTGGCCGGTATCACTGGCGAGCAGGCTCTGGAAAAGCTCACTCTGAGCGATTGCTCAGCTGAGCTAAGTTGGGCGTATCCGAAAGTAGAGATTAAGCAACTGGCAGTTGAAGCAAAAGAGAAATTCCGTGCCGAAGGCGCAGTCACAATCGAGGAGAGGAATCTGCAGGGCACGATTCAGTTGGGAGTCGCGCCCGGGCTGCTCGACTGGCTCCCGAACCCCGAGGAAGTCTTTCCTCGGCGGCATAGCGGCTATCTTTGGACCACCGTCCATCTCTCCGGCACACTTGAGTCCCCGCAACAGGATTTAGCTCCTCGTATCATTGCCGCGATCAAAGACGACCCGGGCGCGGCGCTCCGGCTTCTCTTTCGATCGTTAGGCGAATGGCTCGAAGGAAAATTTAACCGGGACTAATCCCCTGGGGCCGGATGCCCTGGCTCTTCGACCTTTCGCGAGTTTCAGTTTGCAAAGCCTGCGGCACCGCAGCAAAAAAACTCTCCCCGGCGCCACGTCCCGGTGGGGCCGGCTCTTGCCCGGCCGGACCCGCTCAAGGCGGAAATGAAATCTTATAAACGCGGTCCGAGCCGTAGCCGAGAAACCAGACCGTGTGGTCCGGACCGGTCGTGATGCCTGTCGGGCCAGAGTCCGGGAAGACCGGCGACTCGCTCACCGATCCAGTTGTGGAGATTGTGCCAATCCGGTCGTTCCCAAATTCGGTGAAAAGCATGCGGTTGCGGGGGCCAGGGGCAATTTGCTCGGCGGTATTGGGGATCGGGAAAAAGGTGAAATCGCCGGTCGGCGTGATCCTGCCAATCTGGGCGGTGAATCGCTGGACGAACCAGACATTTCCATCCGGACCACCCGCGATGGAAAAGGGAAGACTCAGGCCGCTGCCAAATTCCGTGATCAGACCGCTGGTCGTGATTCGCCCGATTTTTCCCGCGCCCCCTTCGGTAAACCAGAGATTGTCATCTCCACCGACCGTGATGTCGTTAGGGAAACTGTCCGGAGTCGGAATCGCGAAACTGGTAAGGAGCAAACCGGGCAGCTCGAGCCGCCAGATTTTGTTCCCGGTCAGGTCGGTAAACCAAATATTGCCATCCGGCGCGGTCACGATTCCTCCCGCCGTGCCGGAGCTGGAGAAGGGAATTTCAGTAATCTGGCCCGCCGGGGTGATAAACGCGATCTGGCCGATGGCGCCTTCGCTAAACCAGACGTTACCGTCCGGCCCGGCAGTTATTCCAAGAGGAAAACTGAAAGTGGGTGTGACAAACTCCGTAATCACCCCTGCGGGAGTGACGCGTGCCACCTGGCTGCGATTCTGCTCCGTAAACCAAACATTGCCATCCGGCCCGAGCGCGATCCGGATCGGCTGGCTGTCAGAACTCGGGATCGGGAATGACTCCCGCGTCGGATTGCCGCGCGCCGGATGTGCCAGGAGAAAGAGCGAGAGCGTGAGTGCGACCGGGACCGCCCTGCGACGGCTGATTGAGGCGTTCATAAGTATCACCGCATTACACAACCCGCTCCGTCCAGAGAAGTCGGCAAAAGTTACAGGTCTGTTACCTTTCCAGCTCCCTCGACTGTCGCTCGAGAAGTAGCTCGGCGATGTCGAGCACTCTGGTTTGTTCGCCGCCAGGCGTGCCAGCCATGCCGTCGCTCATCATGTTCAGACAGAAGGGACAGGCCGTCGCCAGGGTTTTTGCGCCGGTCGCCACCGCCTCGGCCGCCCGCAGCCGCGACACTCGCTCTTCCGGCGCTTCCTCGAACCACATCCGTCCGCCGCCGGCGCCGCAACAAAAAGTCTTTTTGCCGCAGCGCGGCATCTCGCGATAGTGCTTGTCCCTGGTCGCGCCGATGACTTCGCGGGGCGCGGCGCTCTCACCGTTCACCCGTGCGAGGTAACAGGGATCGTGCAGGGTGATCGGGTCATCGCTCTTATGTTGGTTAGTCAGCCGTTTTTGGGCGATCAATTCCGCCAGCAAAGTCGAGTGATGTCTCACTTCATAGTGCCCGCCGAACTGCGGATACTCGTTCCTGAAGGTGTTATAACAATGTGGACAGGGTGTTACGATCTTGCTCACCTTTCGACGTTTCAGTGTTTCGATATTGGCTTGTGCCCGCTCTTGAAAGAGAAACTCATCGCCAATCCTTCTCGCAGGGTCACCGGTGCAGGTCTCTTCCCTGCCAAGAACGGCAAAGCTCACGCCGGCCTTAGTCAGTAACTCGACCGTCGAGCGGGCGATTTTCTGCGCCCGCGGATCAAAGGAAGCGGCGCAACCGACCCAAAAGAGATACTCAAACTCCGGATTGGAATCGACCGTCGGAACGTCCAGCCCTTCCGCCCAGGCCAGTCGCTCGGCGTTAGGCCGGCCGTAGGGGTTGCTTTGGTTGCCAATTTGTTGCAGGGCCCGGGCCGGCGGGCCGGCGAGGCGTCCCTCGCCCACGAGATCGCGACGCATGTCGTCAATCAGATCGACATGTCCAATCAGGACCGGGCATTCCTGGACGCACGCCTGACACATGGTGCAGGCCCAGAGGGTCTCATCCTGTATGGTCTGGTGGACATTGCCTCCGCCTAACGACATCAGGCGTTGCAAATCGATCACCACGGCCTTGGGCGAAAGCGGCTTGCCGCTGGCGGTCGCGGGGCAGGCATCTTCACAGCGGCCGCACTCCATGCAGGCGTCAAGGCTGAGTAACTGGGACTGAGTGAAATCGTGCAACTCAGCGACCCCGGTCCGCCCTGTCTCTTCCACTTCTTCGATCGTCAGTGGGGCGAGCGCGCCCATCGCGCGGTCTGGTCGGGTGGCGATGTTGAGCGGGCCGGTGATGATGTGGAGGAAGCGATTGACCGGGAGGGTGGCAAACAGCAATCCCACCAGAATCGCGTGAACCCACCAGACAGCGAGATGGATCGATTGCGCGGTCGGCACATCGAGACCCTGGAGAAGAGTCCGATCGAGCAACCAGCCCACGATCGACCAGTGCGCGACCGGCGGCGGCACCTGAGTGTAATGCATCCGAAACGCTTCGACTGCGAAACCGGTCACGCCTAACGAAAGTAAGACACTGAGAAGCCACCAGTCGCTCCAGTTATGACCGAGGCTGCGTGGCTTTCGGAAAGCGCGCCTGTAGATAGCGAGGAGGCAGCCGAGAATGAATGCGACGCCAAAGACATCCATTGTCAGCTCGTAAATCAGGTAATACCAGCCGTGATGAAAGTCATACGGCCCGTCATGCGCGATCGCGAGCAGGGTGGTGCCAATGGTGAGGACGACGAAGCCGCTGAAAAGGAGAAGATGGAGCAGCGCTCCAAGTGATTTCTTGTGGACCCGTTTCTGCGCCGCGGCGTAGATGGCGAGCCGTTCCAGCCAGACACGCCAGTCCCGGGTAAAGCCGGGTCGCCGGGCTTTTCGCCATTGCCGGCGATGCTGCTCGAGCTGCCAGGCGAGCCAGGCGAAGCTGGCCAGGATCATGGCAAAAAACACCAGCTGCATCGAGGGGGCGATGTTACCGAAGACTTCCCGGGTGGCGTTATCCATGGCGCAAGGTTAGACCGAATTGCGGGCGGTCAACCTTGGGAGAGCAGTTCGATTAGTTGCGGGACGATCTGATGGAGGTCGCCCACCAGGCCGTAGGTCGCCATGTGGAAGATCGGAGCGTCGGGATCTTTGTTGATCGCAACGATGATGCGCGAATCCTTGATCCCGGCCAGGTGTTGAATCGCGCCGGAGATGCCGAGGGCGATGTAGAGGTCGGGCGCGATCACTTTGCCGGTCTGGCCAATTTGGTAGTCGTTAGGCGCGAGACCGGTATCGACTGCCGCACGAGTCGCGCCGATCGCGCCGCCGAGGGCGTCGGCCAAGCCGCCGACCAGGCGATCGAATGTCTCCTTGTCCTTCAACGGTCGTCCCCCGCCGATCACGACTCGCGCTTCCGTCAGATCGGGACGATCAGAGGTTCGTTCTTCGCGACTGATGAACCTGGCTCCATCCGGCAGGCTGCCGATTTCCAATTGTTCGATCGGACACGCCGCGACGTCGGATGGCGGTGCTTCGAAAGCGGAAGCGCGGATCGTCAGAACACGCAGCTCGCCAGTCAACTCGACGGTGGCGAGCATGCTGCCGGCGTTGATCGGGCGACGGTAGGTGCTCGCGCCATTGCTCTTTGTAATTTTCAGGACATCGGTAAGCATTGGGGCATCGAGGAGGGCGGCAGCACGCGGCAGAATGTCTTTGCTGAAAGTGGAAGAAGTGGCGAGCAAGGTCGTCGCGCCGATTTTTTGAAAGGCCTTCGCGACGGCTGCGGCATAACGATCCGCGAGGGGGTCGGCCAGAACCGGATCGTCCGCGACGAGCACGGCGGCCGCGCCTAACGAGACTAACGACTGCGCGATCCGCTCCATTCCGTGACCCAGAACGAGAAGCGCAAAATCGTCTCCCATCTGACGCGCCGCGGTGACGGCGTGAAGCGAGGGCCGTTTCACTTCCCGCCGATCGTGCTCGATGAGGATAAGCGTTTTCGCAACCATCAGATGACCCTGGCTTCCTCTTTCAGTTTCGCGACCAATTCCTCGACCGTCTCGACGCGGACGCCGGCAGAACGTTTCGGCGGGCGCTCGGTGGCCACGACCTTTGTTCGCGGCTCCACTTTTAGGCCGAGGTCGTCGCAGGACTGGACCTCGATCGGCTTCTTGCGCGCCTTCATTAGCCCGGGTAAGGAAACGTAGCGCGGCTCGTTCAGGCGCAGGTCGGTGGTGACGATGGCGGGGAAGGGGATTTCGATGATTTCCAGGCCCGCATCGGTTTCGCGCGTGCAGCGGGCGCGAGTTTGGTTCTGCAAAAATTCGATTTTGGAAATGAAGGTCGCCTGGGGCCAGCCTAACAATCCCGCGAGCATCTGGCCGACCTGGTTGGAGTCGTCGTCCACGGCTTGTTTTCCCATGAGGACGACTTCTGGCGCCTCCTTCGCCACGACCGCGCGGAGGATGCGCGCGATGGCGTAGGGGTCAAGCGCGCGTGAGTCATCGATGCGAATGGCGCGATCCAGGCCCATGGCTATCGCCGCCCGCACCTGTTCCTCGACTGCGGCGGGTCCGATCGTGAGGCCGACAATCTCTGTGGCCTCACCACGTTCACGAATGCGAAGGGCTTCTTCGATCGCGATTTCGTCGAATGGATTGATGACCGACTTGGCCGTCGCGGGAGAGCCACCGGGTGCGGCGGACTCATACGGGTCCGGGACACTCTTAAATGTGACGAGTATCTTCATTCGTTAGGCAGGCGCATTATGCAACACCGGACCTGCGGAAGCATGCCATGTGTGGGCGGCCGAGAGACAATCCTTCCCTCACAGGCCAATGAGGGAAGCGATGATGTTGCGTTGGATCTCGCTCGTGCCGGAATAAAGCTTGGCCCCGATGGCGTCGCGCAGCTCGCGTTCGACCTCGTACTCGGTCATGTAACCGTAGCCGCCGTGAATCTGAATCGCGTCTTCGGCGCATTTCACCCAGGCATCCGCGAGATAAAGCTTGGTCATGGCGGCCTCGAGATAAACCGCTTTACGGTGACCGGCGAGCCAGCCGTAGTGATAGAGCATATGCCGCGCGCTTTCGACCCGGAGTTTCATGTCGACGAGCTTGGTCGCAACGAGCTGGTATTTCCCGATCGAGTGCCCGCCCTGCTTGCGTTCGTTCGCATAACGAATGCATTTCTCGAGCAGGCGTTGCATGGAACCGACCGCGCTCGCCAGGATGCAGCCACGTTCCCAGGTCATCGATCGGGTGAAAAGGAACGCCCCGCCGCCTTCCTTGCCGAGAAGATTTTCCGCCGGGACCTCGCAGTTTTCGAAAAAGACCTCAGCCATGGGTGAAGTGCGCACGCCCATCTTCTCGATCTTGTGCGAGGGATCGAAACCGGGAGTGCCTTTCTCGACGACGAAGGCGGTGATCCCATCCTGACCACGAGACTTATCGACATTGGCGAAGACGACGAGGAGATCGGCGATCGGTCCGTTGGTGCAGAAGATTTTGCTCCCATTGAGGAGGTATTTGTCGCCCTGTCTCGTCGCCGTGGTGGCGAGAGCGAAAGCGTCGGAACCGCTGTTCGGCTCGCTCATGGCGTTGCCGCCGATGAGGCTGCCATTGCAAAGGCCCGGGAGGTATTTGCGCTTCTGGGTTTCAGTGCCGTTGAAGACCAGCGGGATGACTGCGGTCCACATATGGGCGTTGATGGAAAAGAGCAGGCCGTTGTCCTTGCAGGCGTAACCCAATCGCTCGAGGGCGGCCACCGTCGTTAGGGGATCCTGGCCGAGCCCGCCGTATTCGGGCGGGACGAGGAGACCCTGAATGCCAAACTCGCCGCATTTCTTCCAGGCCTCATGATTGAAAACGGCGTTTCGATCGTTCTCGATCACGTCGTAGTTGAGCTGTTCGCGACCGAAGCGGCTGACCGCGTCGAGCAGCTCACGTTGTTGCTCTGACCAGGAAAAATCCATCGTCTTTGAGTCTCCTTTGGCTAACGCGCTGCCTCTTTCACGAACAAACCAGCAAAGCCGATGCCGTTGTGCCGGGCTTTCCGTGGCGCGGTGGCTGGCATTGTAGAATTAGCCCCAGAAAGGGTCAAGCCGGGGCCGGGCGCCTCCTTTGCCGAGAGGAAAAGTCCTCGCGCCCGGTCG
>Ga0081539_10004870_pt1 | contig 14352 bp, 16 predicted proteins | sample TabmetS4T2R2_FD_71023 | JGI IMG/M metagenome (GOLD analysis project Ga0081539, IMG submission 71023) | Tabebuia heterophylla rhizosphere microbial communities from the University of Puerto Rico - S4T2R2 | ecosystem: Host-associated > Plants > Roots > Rhizosphere ...
CCAGTTGCAGTTCGTGGTCGAACCGCTCCTGCCCGGCGGGGGTGTGCAGCATCGACGTCATCCACCACGAGAAGTGCGTGGCCGCCCAGACCCGGGACAGGCAGGTAGCCGAGTACTGCTCTGCCGCCTCGGGGCCGCCGTCCTGCCCGACTTGCGACATGGTGTTCCCGATGTCCGCGATGACGGAGCCCGGCAGCACAGACGGCGAAATGCCCGGCGCGATGCGACGCTGGTCCGCCGCGCTCATAGTGACGAACTCCTGGTAGCGCTCGGGCGACGGTTTCGCGACGAAATCGTCGAACGCCTTCTGAGTGTACGGCGAAGCCTTCATCGTGTAGGATACGGGGTCTTTCTGGAACGCATCGACCTTCGCGGCGTAGACTTGCTGCGCGACTTGCACGCGGTCGGCCTCGGTGCCGAAGTCCTGCTGCCCCTTGAGCCCGCTCATCATGTCGGCAATGCGCTTCGCATCTTCCGTGAGCGGAGTAATCAGCGAGCGGCGGCGCTCGGAACCCTGTGCGTTCGCGCTGTTGAGCGCATTGACAAGCTGTTGCGCCTGCACTTGGTCCACGTTGCCTTTCGCATCGACTTCGGCGATTGCGCGCGCGTCGACCTCGGTCCACTGGTGCGAAGCGCTGTAGCCGGTCGCCGCCATCTGCGCCATGTCGTCGGCGAACTGCAGGCGGAGGAGACCGCGCGTCTGATCCTTCTGCCCACGGAGCGCGTCTTCGGCCTTGGCGAGCAGGCGCGCTTTCGTCACGCCGTCGATGTACTCGTCATAGATGCCGCCCTTGAGATAGTCTACGGCCTTCTCCGGGTTCTTCTGCTCGATCCAGCCATCGACCGCAGCTTCAGTCGCCGTCGCATTGTCGTTCGCCTTCGCCTGGATCGCCTGCGCGCGCGTAAGCATACCGCTCTTCACGAGCGCTTCGCGGTTCATGTCGAGTTGTTGGATCGCGGCGTCGAACTGCTGCGGCGCCGTCGTGAGCATCGAAGTCGTCGCGTTCATGATCGTGTTATGGTTCTGCGCAGCGGCGATGCCCGCAAGTTCGTGCTGACCAGCAGCAGCAACTTCGTTGAAGTGCGCGTTCAGTTGCGCGGCCTGCTCCTGGTAGTGGAGTTTCGCCTCGGGCGTATTCGCACTCTCCGCGATCTTTTCGATGCGCGGCTTCACCACGTCATTGAGAAAGTTCGTCGCGACATTCGGATCGTTCGGGTCGGCTTGTGAAATCACGTCGCGGAACTGGTTCGTCAAGTCGGCCTGCGACGTGGCGAAGTCCGCACTCATTTTCGAGAGATCGCGCGCGGTCTGAATTTGCGTCATCCGCTCGCCGAGGTTCGTGATTTGATTGCCGAGCCCCTGCATAGCCTGCGCGCTCGCTGCGCCTTGCGACGCGGCAGAGACGTTCACGGGGGCTTGCTGCAGTTCGGGCGTATACGTCCTGATCCGTGCCATTAGCTCACCAACTTCATCTCAACACCGATTGCCTTGTAATCGACGGCAAGGTAGCCACCAATCTCGCGCACATGCTGCGGGAAGACCTTCTGCACTTCCTGCGCGACAACGCCTTCCCACGTCGCGACGCCGCCCTTATAACGGAATTTCACGATGCGGAACCCTTTTTCATGGATGCGCACAGTTTCGAGGATGTCCTTGAGCCGCTCGTCGCTGAAGATCGAGGCGATACTACCGACTGCGCCGATGATACCGCCAAGCTGGCTCGTCTTGCCCGCCTTCTTCGCATCGCTCGCCGCTGCGTCATGGACGCCCGCTTGCATCTCGCCGAGCTTCGAGATGTTCGCCTGCTCCTCGCTCGCATTGCGCGCGTTCATCGCGAGGATGTCCGCGATGCTGCCACTATCGCTGAGCCCGCTGGCCCCTGCAGTCGCTTTAGCGGCGCCTTGCTGCGTGTACGCATCGCGACCGGCCTGCGTGAGCGCGATCTTGGTATTGGCACGCACAAGCGCGGCGTTGGCTGCTTCAGCCTTCGCGCTCGCACCGTATCCTTGCGCCTGCCCGAACCCCGACACAAGGTTGCCCGCTGCGGCTACGGTGCTGCCGATGTTGCCCTTGTTGAAGAGCGACCCGAGGGAGGAGAATGCATCGTCGAAGAAACCAGCCATGTCACTTGTCCATCACGTCAAAGAAGCCAGCGATCACAGAAACAGCGCAGGGCGCGGGGCGGTCCTGCTCAAGAGATACCATATTATCCGGCCCGTAGCTACCGGGCAATCCTCCCTCGTAGACCCCGGTGAAAAGCGGCCTAATGCCGTTCTCATCCGGGTCAGTCAGGACGTGCGTGTCCATCTCTGCAAAGTTCACGCCAAGTTTCACGAGCCCACTCTTGATGAAACGAATGGCGGCTTGGTCGATGCGGTTGTTCTTGCCGACCGTACCTTTGCCCTCGGGGGTCTTGATCTGGTAACGCGGCACTTGCGCGCGAGCGATGTAGTTAAGCCCCACGGCCATGACGCCGGGTTTTTCGATGAAGGTCGCGGGGGTGTAGTGGAAGGTGCCGAACTTCACCCAAATGTTGCGGGAGCCGATGTGCGACGCGGGCTGCGACGTGATGAGCAAGTACACCGTGTCCGTGTAACGGTCCCAATGCACGACGATGTTGCTCGCGCGGTTATTGCCGCCCGCCGGTGACGTGAGATCGACATCGACATCGAACGTCTGTCCCTTCTCGTCGCCAAGCAGGCGCGCGGTGAGCGTGCGCGGGTTCCACTCGTAGACCTTGATCCGGCAGAAGTCGATATGCGTCTGGTCGCCGCCGTAATTGAACGGGAAGAAGATCAACCACGGCTTCGTCTGATCGTTCACGTCCGTGGGGTACACGGACGGATTGCAGTAATCGTCGCGCGCGTTGCTCGCCACATCGGTGAACGAATGCCCGGCTTCGGCGAAAGGGAAACTCTCGAAGCGGTCGTTGAGGATGACCGGCGCCGCTTCGTTGTCGGTATCTTCGGTAAGTACGTCGGCGCCATACCGAGCCGCCGAATTGCCGCCGTGAACGGTGGACGAGAGACTAGAGAACCACTCGCTCTTAATCCGCATACCGACAATAAAGCCGTCAGGATAAGTACCCGCGTAGCTGTCGATAAGATCGTTCGCATCAAGGGCACCACTGTTGGCCGCGATGATTTCGGAGAGCCCCACATAGGTACAGAGCAGGAGCGCATTGTTATTGCCGAGCGTGCCGGTGTGCTCGCTGCCGTCGAAGATCGGCAAGAAAAACGCGCGCGCGAGGTACGGTGATAAACGCTGATCGGAACCGCTACCCGGATGCGCGGCCCAAAAGCTCGATCCGAGCGGCGTCTCGAAGTTGTAGCGCGTGAAAACCATGCTCTCCGTGCGGACGCCGATGTCTTCTTCGGTGCGCACGACTTTGAAGTTGAGCGTCGGCGGATTGATGACCCACAGGTTCGGGTCGGCGGTGCCGTCGACACTCGTACTGTCGGAGTACGCGATAATCATGCGAGCGGGGAAGCCGATGTCCGGCCCATTCGGTTGCGCATGATATTTGCCGAGGCGCGGCGGCAGATCGCGATTGACCGGCAAATTGCCGACCGCTACCACGTTGCCGAGGTCTTGGCCAGAAGTGTCGAGAGAAGGCAGTCCATATGCAACAAGTGCTCCCGTGACGAACTCGACGGCGCCGACCTTGTTGATCTTGAACCACATCAGGATCATATATTTCGTGCTGAAGCTAAGCGCGTCCCACGGTTCATGAATATCAACCTGTCCCTGGATCATGAAGTAAGGACTTTCAGGCCACATATAGCCGCCAATCCAACGATCCGCGCTCGTGAAGAGCGACGAACTTCCAAGGTCGCCAGTGCTCGAATTGAATTGCTCCTGGTTGTCGAGCACGTAGTTGTCGAGCGTCGTCACATCGAGATGCGTCAAGATCGTATGCGGCACTTGCGCGTCGATCACGTACCATCCGTCCTGCGTCGGCGTTCCCTTCGTGATGTAGTAGAAGCGCTTGTCTTCGCCGCGAATGACGCCGCCAGTGTGGTGCGCGAGAACCTGAGAGCCAACGAAGTCTACACTGTCGCCTTCCACGTCGCTGATGTAGCCGCTGTCAAACGTAAGCGTGCCGGTGCTCGCGCTGCCGTCGTCAGGAGAACCCTTGAGCCCGTCCACGATTGCGTCCATCTCGTCGGGCGTCGTGACAGACACGGTTCCATCGGTGACCGTCGCGGTGTCGAGATCGACGCCCGCAATGGTCACATCGACGAGCTTGCCTTCGAGATGCCAGAGCCCGTAGAGGGTGACGGTGCGCATTAGCGATCCTGGGTCGTGACGAAGCCCGCAACGGCCAAGAAGGTACCGGGGCCGGGCCGATTTTGCTCCCAGGCAATCATGTTCTCGAAGTCGTAGGTCGAACTAACGCCGCCCTGCACGGTGCCGCTGAAGAGCGGACGCTTGCCGTCCGTGTCAACGTCCTGCATGTTCTGGTCGTCCATCGTAGTGAAGTCCGGCCCGACGCGGAACCACGAGCATCGCGACACGAGCATTGCGAACTGATCCACTCGACGCACCTTGCCGACCGTGCCGACGCCATTCTGAGGACCGGCCTGCGGCGGCAGCAATTGACCGCGTGCGACGATATTGATCCCTACACTGAATACACTCTCGTCGCCGTCGAAGTCCGCGTACTGCTCTGCGGTCAACGTATAACTCACGGCGCCGTTCGCGACGGTCGCGGTCCCGCAGTCAACGCCGTCGAGCATGATGTCAACGACCTTGTCTTCGAGATGGTAGAGCCCATACGCGGTGAGAGTGTGCGCCATTAGGTGACCGTCCAGTTCGTGCCGTAACCCGCTGCCGTATAGCGGACGCCGCTGTCAACGAAGAATTGGTTCTTCTCTTCGGTCGCCTCGTCGAAGATCGGACGCAAGCACTCGACGCACTTCACGCCGTTGCGGTCGTTGACAACCCACAGCGTGTCGTTGAGTGACGCCTCGGGGTCACTCGACGAGAGCACCTGAATATCCTCGACCGTGCCGGTGTCGCCGCTCTCGATGCCCTCCGGGTCTTCCGTGTAGTTGATGTTGTGCTGGTGCCAGCCAGTCTGCTCGCCGTCCGCGTCGCGGCGGAAGCAGACGCCGACAAGATACTGATCCGTGCGCTTGCACCAGATCATCGGGATGGGCGTCTGCGCGTAGACGATCTTCTCAACGCCCGCGCTCGTCAGGTGGCGTCCGATGCGAGAGACGTTCTTGCCGTCGTAGCCCGCCTCGAACATGCGGTGCTCGATCAACGTGCGCTTGAGGTTCTGGATGAAGACCGTGCTCTTGCCCGCCTGGATCGCTTCGGCCTCGCTCGACTTGAACGTGGTAACGCGGCGCGCCTGCGTCGTGAACGGGGTGAGCGGATCATCGAGCGCGCTCGCGCGGATCGACCATTCACCGCTGTCCGTGCCCGCGATCATTCCGCGCTCGTCCACGATCAGCCACTTGATCGCGTTCCGCCCCTTCGACTTGAACACCGCGCTGATACCGTTACTATCAGCGACGGTGCCGTCCGTGTCAGTCGGTGAAAAGCTCGTCTTCGAGAAGCTCTCGGTCGCATCGACACGCGCACGTTGCACGTCGCTGAACACCCACAGCCGGTTTTCGTGGAAGATGCCGCCAGTCGGCCACCCCGTCGTGTCGCTAAAGAGGCCCATGCGCCACGTCGTGTGCGCGCTCGTGTCGAGCGCGGCGTCACCGAGAATGTCCACACTGACGTGCGTGGTGTTCGTGTACCCAACGATGCGCACCCACGTCCACGACGGTTCAAGCGTCGTGCCAGTATTGAGGCGGACCACGCGGCCCACGTCGGTCGAGAGGAAACCGGTGTCGTCGTTGATGCCCTGGACTGCGCTCGCGGTGAGCGTGACACCGCTGCCCGACGTGGCGCCGAGCGTCATCGTAGTCGTCGTGGTGTTCAGGTCCATGTAGGGACCATCTTCATTCACCCACGTCGAGATCGCGAACGTCTCCACGTCGATCTCGCGCGGAGCGTAGGTACCGTGGAACAGGAAGAGCGTATCCTCATCCTGCGTCGCACGCACGGCGTCGAGTTCTCCATCCTGGTACGGAGTAACTTCCTCGTGCACGCGCGCGACGGTGCCGCTCGTCCACGTAATCGTACTACCATCGACGTTGCCGCTGCGGGCGCCGATGTACGCGAGGGTAAACTCCGTCATCGAAGTGACGGTGATCTGGAATTGCTGATTGATTAGGTTCTTCAATTGCGCGGGCGTTCCGCCGGTCGGGAGGAAGACAACCGTGTCACCACTCGACCAACCGTGGTTCGTGCTCGTAGTCACCTTCGCGGGCGTCGCGCCCGAGATGCTGGTGACCGTCTTTGCCGGATCGAGTTCGAGAGCACCCGCACTGAAGAAACGCGCGGTCTCCGTCGTCAACTCGACCATGAAGCTACCAAGCGAATTGAGCAGCGGGTGCATGCGCACATGATCGTTCGTCTTGGCCGTCGCGAGGAACTGCAGCCCCGACCGGCGCGAGAGTGCGCCCTCATCGAGCGGGAGGAAGTTCAGGCACTTGTTGAGCGCGGTGAAATAGGCGTCGAGATCGCTGCGCCCCTGAGAGAACTGCGACCACTCACCACCACGGAACGAAGTCTGCTGGAACGATGCGCGCGCCATTACAACCTCACAAGTTCCCACTCATCCACGTCTTGCTCGACCGGCTGCGACGCAATCGCGTTCGCGCCGCGTGCAGTCTGAAGCTGGACACCATAGTCTGCCTTGATGTCGTCCTTCTTCGTGGTGCTCTGCGCGATCTCCTCGCAAATCTCGAATGCGATGCGCGCGGCGAGCACTTCGCCGAACATCGCATCCCACATCTCTTCGCCGACGTTATTCGACACATAGCGGAACTTAAGCGGTCCATCATCGTCGGTGTAGATGACACGGCCCTCGATCAACCAGTCGTTGCCCGAGTGTTTCTGCTTCGGGTCTTCAGGGGCCATACGAAGGAAATCGTCGGGAAGGTTGTAAGCGTTCTGCCGGTTGAACGTCGCGGCAATGTCATTGCCGTCGTCGTCCTGCCCGAAGTCCGTGCGATCAACACTGGCCCGCTTGATCGCGAACAGCCACTCGTTGACCCGCAGTTCGGCTTCCTTGAGGGACAGGTAGCAGGCGCGGATCGCCTTCGCCTCTTTCGAGTTGTCGGTGAGAGCGGAGATACGCGCGGAGCTACCGCACTTCTGCAGCGCTCGGTTCGCGATGTAAACTTGAGAGACGCCCATTTACCGCTCCTTGCCCGAGCGGCTTAGTCCGCCCGTGAGACTTCGATGTAGTTCGCAGTCGGGGAGCCCGTCTTGACGAACTTGTACTGCCCCTCGGCGAGATCGAGCGCGCGACATTGGTTCGTCGTGAACTTGCCGATGATCGCGTCTTCCACATCGCCGTCACCGTCCGCATCGCAGAACGTCTGCTTCACGTCAAGGAACGTCGAGGCGTCCGGCCCGAGCCGCTGCAGCGAGTAGTAATTCGAGCCCGAGAGGTTCGTGCCGACCACGGAGACCATGTATCTGCCGCCGCTGAGATTGAACACCGCGCTGTCGGCAGTCGAGTTGCTGAGAACGAGACCGGGTGCGCCGCGATTTGCCGTTGCCATGTCTTACTCCGCCATGCCAGACGACCGCGCAGCTTGCACGAGCGCGCGGAGCGCGACCTTCAGCTTCGTGATCGTGGTGATGTTTGCAAGATCAATCGTGACCCGCAGATCGCCCGAGATCGCCTGTGCGGCCTCGTATGCAGTGAGCGCGGCATTCGCCGTGTTGACATGCCCTTGCGTCGGCGAAGCGGCATCCGCAACGAGAACGCCCATCGCAGTGTCAATCGCGGCGCGGAGCGTGTCGATTGCTCCGCCGTTACGTTTGATCTCGTCCGCGCCCGCTCCTGCAAGGGAGATCGCGAAAGTCCACTGCGCCATGTTGCTCTCCGTTGGCCGATCTTTTGGCCGATCTTACATGCCATCCCAAATGGGCGCCGTGCCGGAGCCGCTGCCCGCAACCGGATCGACATAGCGGTCAGCTTCACCCTGCGTCTGAATGAACGCCTTCCGGCCCGTCTGGACGGAGTTAAGCTGCTCCTTGAAGTAGCGCATGATAAGATCGACCGCGACCTCGATGTCCTGAATGCGCCAACCTTCGCCCGTGTTCACGCGAAGCTCGACGGACTTGGAAGTCGTCGAAGTGCCCGCAGTGACAGCGGTGTAGTCCGTGCCGGGTTCGTGGCCGATGAAAATGTCTGCCATTGGTGCTTCTCCTGCGTCCGCCCAAGCGGCGATTTCGTACAAGGCTTCGACGATCTTAGCCGCCCTATTAGGGGCTTGGCAAGACCGCAGGCGGCGAATGGCCGCCCGCTTCATCTGGTCCCTAGATGTTGGCGTTGAGAAAGGTGATGAAACCAGTCAGCGAGTTCGTCGCCGCCGTCACCGCAGTCGGGATCGAGTTCAACGCGGCCACGAGGGCCGTGATGGTGGCAATGAGGCTCATGTCTGTCTCCTGTCAAAGTCGCTCAAGAAGGGCCAGGGATCGCTCCCTGGCCTAACCAAAGCGGCTTAGCCGTTGGTGCTCTTGACCTTGAAGAGCAAGCCGTCCGTGGTAGGGCCGCCGTTGAAAGTCGTCGCGATGGTCACCGAGACGAGGTATTCCTTCTGCGGGTCCGCCGCGAGGCCGATGACTTCCCACACGCGCTTGTGCGAGTTAGCCTTGGTGACTGCGTTCGTACCACCAGCGAACATGGTCTCGCGCGTCAGGCCGGGAAGGCCGTCCGTGAGAGCGAAGCCGTCCGCAAGAACGTCGGTCTTGTCGGTGCCGCCCGAAGCAACTTCCTTCGAGGAGGTAACCGAGACCTTGCTCGGCGTACCGGCAGTCGGGTTGATCGTGTCTTCCGGCACGCGGTAGAAACCGATGTCGATGGCGCCAGCCGTGGTAAAGTCGGGGCCGTCGAGCGTGATGCTGTCGATGCGCTCGCTCGACTTGACGCGAACGAGATGATAGGGGCCGTCAGCCGCACTGTCGGAAGCACCCGCAGCCACGTAGGCATTGCGGACCTTCACGGCGTCGTGCAGAGCCGGGTTATTCTTGGTGCCCGCGTTCGTGTTCGTGAGCGCGGTGCTGTAGACGGGACCAGCCATTTCAATTCTCCAAATTCCTCAGTTGTTCCGGGTACGGAGGAGTGAGGTTTTCGCCTCACTCCCCTTGCCGCTTACTCGTCGGCGTAGATGCGAACGACCTTGCCGTTCTGCAGGCGGGTCGCGCCAACAGACATGGTGGTCGTCAACTCCCACGGGTTCGCTTCGAGATCGAAGCGCTGGTGGGCGTCGTTCGCGATCTCTTGCCAGATACCAAGATGCATGCCGCTCTTGACGAACATGATGCACGCGCGGTTGTCGGTGCTTTCGAGCGCAAGCTGGTTCGAGATGCGGAAGTTGTTGCCGAGGAACCGGCGAACACGACCGTTGTCGAGAACCATCGACTTGCTGTAGTCGGCGCTCGTCACCTGGACCTGACGGAGCAGATCGGCCTCCTGCGTGGGACCGATGACGACAGTCGGCTCTTCCATGTCAAGATCGACATTCGCGAGGCCGAGGAGCCTGCGACCCTCGATCAACTTGTCAACCGACATTCCGTTCTCGCCGCCGCCACCGACACCGAACGTCGCAGCAATGCTGAACGCGGTGTCGAAGCTCTCGGTCGAGCTATCGTCCTGCTCGCCGACCTTCGCAACAGCGAAAGCTGCCGTGATGATCGAGAGGTCCATCTGACGCCCGGCAGCGTAGCCCGCGTTCGTCGCATAGATGCCCTTGGGGTCTTCCAAGGTCTTCTGCAGATCGAACGGATCGAGCGGCTGATCGAGCGAAAAGTCTTCCGGCGAAACCCACCGGCGCTTGGTGTCAGCATTGGCAGGCGTCTTCGGCGTGAAGCGGCTCGTGACCTTCTTCATCGCGACGGAGCCAAACTGGTTGACCGGCGAGGCAGCTTTGCCGACGTAACCGGACTTCACATCGACGAACGGACGGAGCTTCGCGCCCTGCTCTTGCAGGAGCAACTCCAAGTTCGACGTGAACTGAAGCACGGCATGGGTGGGGATCAAATTCTCGGACATAGCAGTCCACCTTTGCTTAAGGGTTCAAACGGTTCACACTCGTGCGTGCAAGCCGTGTCCTTGCGGGGGCTGCGTGCTGCGCATCTTCCTGCGCGGTCGAGGGGCCATAAGGCGTGTCCTAACCTCGACCATATGAGATCACTGATAGTGATGTCAAGTGGGCCGCTTCTTCGCCTTGTCCGCCGCGACGAACTCGCGCGCGACGGCAACAGACGGGAGGCGCTTTTTGGGGTTCTTCGGGCGCCACCCGTAGGCGATGGCTTCCATCAGTCGGTGCTGCGCAGGCGACTTGCTCGGCATCTCAACCCCCGCGTTTGCGGCGAAGTCTGGCAAGGATCGCGCCCGCGACGCGCTCACCAGCGGCCTTCGAGTGGTAACGCGAGCCCGCGCTCGCGGCGATCTTCGAGAAGTTCTTGCCCTTCTTCCCGATGTCCTTGCCCGCTGCGGCCTTCTTCGCTGAATAGTCCATGATCGTCTCCTGGGGAGTGAGTTACCGGCAATCGGGGAATTTGCCGGTAACTCGTTGTTGCGTCAAGCCTCCGATTTGCCCGACATCGTGACGTGCAACGCTTTCCACTGACGGTTCGCATCAGCGTCGCCCGACTGCAGTTTCCTAACGAACTCACTATCCTTCTTCAGTTCAGCGATGCGCGCGCGAGCACCGTCCGGCGTAGACGGGAGACCCGCTTGGCGATTGCCGTCGCCGTTGCCGACGTAGGTGTCTTCGCCGATCTTCTCGCCGATCTTCTGCAGGAACTTCATCGCGGGGCCGTACCCGAGCGCTTCCTGCACATCCGCGATCTGCTCGTCGTTGAGGCCGAAGCGATGTGCGGCCTGCAGAGCACGTTCGGTGTTGACGGCAGTCGTGCCGCCCCACTCGCGCGACAATTCCGTCTTGCCTGCATCGAGAGCGACTTGCGCCGCCGTCGCTTGCGCTTCCTGCGCCGCCGCGTGTTGCTCGGTGAGATACTTCACATGCTCCGTAGCCTGAGCTTTCGTGAGGCCGAGCTTGTGGAAGTGTGCTTCGAGCGCGTCGATGGCTGCGGTCTGATCCGCCGAGAGGCCGTCAGGGCGCGCGAGGCCGTAACCCTTCGCGTCCGCAGGGCGACCGAGGCGAGTGAAGATCGCGTCGAGTGCGCCGGGTTTCGTCATGTCTTTCGGAAAGCGTTCAAGTTCGTCGGCAGGAATGCCGCGAATGCTCTCCGCGTTCCGATAGCCCTTGATAAGCTCGGGGATCACCTTGTCGGCGGTGTCGAGCTTGATGAACCCTTTGTTGTCGGCCCAACCCTTCGTGTCTGCATCCAGGGATGCGTGCCACGCGGGCGGAGGGTTGCCTCCGGTATCCGTAGTCATTGTCGTGCTCCTTGCGATAGCGCCCACACCTCATCCTCGGTGAGCTTGAGGTACTGTTGAATGCGGTTCCAGACTTGGCGCCGCCCTTCGAGCACAAGCACGAGATTGGGATCGACGGGCGCACCCGTGACCGTGCTCTCGTGCGCGTAGCAGAAGTTCGCTAGATCGCGCAGGATCAATTGCCCCGGCGCCGTCATGGCGAGGGAGCGGAAACTACGCTGCTTGTCCTTGATACGGTCCCGACGCTTTTGCTCGGGCGTTCGCTCGTCGCTCATTGACCACCATTGTTAAGCGGGCCGCCCTGACCACCAACGTCAAGTCCTGCGACCTTAGCCTTCGCAGCGGCGCCCACAAGTGCAGCCGCCGGTCCCGCAGCTTCCGCGTCCTGTTGCGCCTTGAGCGCGGCGGCACGCTTCGCCTTGATCGCTTCGATCTCGTCCTGCGAGCGCATCCACGACGCAGGGACGCCGTTGATCTCCGCCATCTGCGGGAGCGCTTCCTCGAAGTTGTACGGATCGAGGATCGACGGGTCACCGGTCGCGTTCGCGATCTCGGTTGCGAACTGCACCGACTGCACGAAGCCCGCACTCTCTTCCGCGCGCATCGAGCGCGAGAGCGGATTGTCGTAGATCACGTCGTATTCGCCCTCGGCCTCGACAAGCTCGGGCGGCATCGGCGGTAGCAAGCGCTGCTGCGTGAGTACGTCAATCTCGCGGTCAATGACCTGACCGTAGTAGGTCGTCTGTGCACCGACGACCGGCGCGAGGAGGATACCCTTCTCTTTCATGCGTTCGAGAACTTGCGGTACATTCATCCGGTCGGGGACGTTCTCGCTATTCATCGCAAGCTCGAACAGGTGCGTGAGGAACGCCTGCTTAATCGCGGTGCGCTCCTCGTCCATCATGTCCTTCTGGATTTCGTAGTTGCCTGCAGGCAGCGCTTGCACGAGCAAGCGTCCGTCCGCGCTAACGCCGCCCCTGTTGATGATGCCCGGCCTGATGCGCAAGTTGTCGATGATGCCGTCGTCATGTGAGAGGTACGCCGGGTCCGCAGCGCGGTGTCCTTGCTTCAAGTGCGAGGACTTCTGCGCGTTGAGCGTCTTCATCGCCGGGAGCGCCTGCATGCCGGGGGAGCGGCCATAGTCTTCGCCGGGCGCCTCGGTGTACGTGCTCGTCGGGAACGGGAAGACGTGATAGCCCTTGACGCTGAGCAGAGCTTGCGTCTCGACGTTGCACTTCACGCTGCGATATTCCATACCCTTGTAGTCCGCGCGCGACGGGTCCATGTCATATTGCGGGCACACATAATGGATGAACCAGTAGAGCGCGTCCTTGTTGCTCTCGGCCTTCTTCACGATCTGCACGGGCGTCGCTTCGCCGAACTCTTGGATCGCTTGCTGCGCCGTCATCGAGAAGTAGCGCAGCACCGTATTGCAGATGCCCTGATGATTGCGACGGATATAAATCTCGCCGATGGGGCACGACTTGTAGCGCAGCCCCTTCTCGGTGCGACTGTCGAGTGCGTCTATGTAGAGCGTGTTGGTGCCGAAGCCGCCGAGCAGTTTGAAGCCGTTCTGGTTCTGCCCGGCGAAGTTCGCGCTCGGCGCATAGCGGAAGCGGAAGAGCGCGTTCGTCACGTCTTCGTAGTAGAGCTTCACGCGGCGGATTTTGTTGAGGTCTTTGTTGTTCGTCGTCAGCCGGTGCCACTTCTGGTTTCGCGGCGTGAGCAAGCTGTCCATGATCGCGCCGAAGTTCTGCAGCGCAATTTGCGGCGAACTATCGAGTTGTTTGTCAGTGCGCTTGTCGTAGGGCGACCGCATGGTCTGCCCCGGCGAGAACGTCGAGCGCATTTCCGGCCAGAGCAACGCGGCGATCTCGTCCCAATGACTTTCGAGGATCGAGCGCGCAGCCGACATCTGCTGGTAGGCGATGTACGCTTCGTCGAAGAGAGGATTGGACTGAGTGCCGTAATCGGTGCCGGTGATGGTCATTCAATTGCCCTGCCGCTGAACGGGTCAATGGGAAGGACGACGCCTGCCCCGCCGCCAGCGGACAACCTACCACGGTTGGCCCCCAGGCGGTCAATGGCCTTGGCGTACCTCTTCATCATAATGCCGTGCTTCGTCGCCGAGAGCAAGTCGTCGCGCTCCTTGATGACGAGCCCGTCCTTGCGATGGTAGCCACGGAACTCCTCGAACCATTTGCCGCACGTCGAGAACACCTTGAAGCGATTGGTTTCTGCGCGCTCCTGCACTTCGACGATGAACGCCTCGTGACTGTCGCCGCCGCCTTCGCTTTCCGGCCACTGCGCGTGCTCGGGCAGCATCTTCAGATTGTTCGGCTCCTTGCGATACTGTGCGGCGACCGCTTCGCCCGATCCCTTGTCGCGCTGGTAGCCGTCTTTCGGCCATGACACGTTGATCGTCGGTGACTTCGAGCGCACAACGGTCGCGTGCTGCGAGATCGTCGCGTCGGGCCGCTTGTACTCGTCGTAGACATAGATCGTGTCGGTGTCCTTGTCCCACGCGAGCCACACGACGGCATTCTGGTGATCGACATTGATGCCGAAGTCGATGCCCGCGATGCAAGGCCAATGCGGCGGGATCGCGAACGGTGCGCACTTGATGTTGTCTTCGAGGAACTCGAACACTGCACCTTCGCCTTGCGCAATCTCGCCGTAGATGCGCGAGCGATGCTGGAACTTCGGATACTTGCGCATCAGTGCAGGGATCGAAACGAGCCCGCGCTCGAACGCAACGTCCGGCGGCAAATCCCCCCACGTCCAGTGCCCGATCTCGTCGGGCCCCATCATGATGACTTCGCGATCCGGGTTCGTCTCCATGTGGAAGAGTTGCACGACCTTCGAC
>Ga0081539_10004871_pt1 | contig 14352 bp, 13 predicted proteins | sample TabmetS4T2R2_FD_71023 | JGI IMG/M metagenome (GOLD analysis project Ga0081539, IMG submission 71023) | Tabebuia heterophylla rhizosphere microbial communities from the University of Puerto Rico - S4T2R2 | ecosystem: Host-associated > Plants > Roots > Rhizosphere ...
CGGGGCCCCCCCTGGGGCCCCCGCGTGTGGCGCCGGGCCCGGGTGGGTTCCTTTTGGTCGGGCTCGCCGGGGCCCTCCCCACGCCCCCCCGCGGGCCCTCCGGGGGGGCCGCGGGCCCCCGCCGCAGGCGGGCGCCCGCGATCCTCAAACCTCGGTCTCCGTGTGGGCGTGGTACTCGTACGCAGACATCGCCTTCCCGGACGTCGACCGCCATTCGCGCTCGGCGTCGGGCAGCTTCCCCAACACCTTCGCCATCGCGCGGACGTGCTCGGCGACGGATCCGCAGCACGACCCGATGTAGCGGACGCCCGCATCCTTCGCCTGCTCGGCGTACCGCGCCATCTCGCCTCGGGACAGCGTGATCGGCGTCAGCCCGTACGGGAAGGCCGAGCCGGCGGTGAAGTCCGGCTCCTCCTCGCTCGTCCGGTACGCGACGGGCTGCGCCGCCACCGGGACCGATCCACCCACCGCGCGCACCATCTCGATCGCGATCGGCAGCTGCTGCTCGGGGGCGTTCAGGCAGTTCACGCCGACGACGTCGGCGCCGGCCTCGGCCAGCCGACGGGCAACCTCGGCCGGTGGATCGCCCTCGTACGACCTCGGGGGCAGCGTCTCGAAGGACATCGTGACGATCACGGGGAGGCCGGTCGGCTTCGCCCGCTCGACGAACAGCAGCGCCTCCCCGAGGTAGGAGAAGGTCTCGCCGATCCATAGATCGGGAGGCCCCGCATCGAGCTGCTCTTGCAGCTGCCGATCGAAGAGCGCCCGGACGTGGTCGGGGCTCGCGGGATCCGCCGGGTCGTACGCCCACGTGAGCGAGAGGTTCCCGGCCACGAGCGCGTCGCCCTGCGACGCGACCTCGCGGGCGATCCGGACCGCCTCCCGGTTGATGTCGCCGACGGTGCCTTCCAGCCCGACGGTCGCGAGCTTGTCGTCGCTCGCGTAGAACGTCATCGTCTGGAGCACCTCCGCGCCCGCTCGGAGGAACTCGCGGTGGAGCTCGGCGAGGGCCTCGGGATGCTCGATCACGACCTCGGGCGTGAACGGGCCCGCCTGGACGTAGCCGCGCTTCTCGAGCTCCAGCAGGTACCCGCCGTCGCCGAGGACCGGCCCGGCGGCCAATCGCTCCCGCAATCCCTGGGTCATCCCTCGATCCGATCGACGGAGGAGGCGCGAGTCTAGGTCCCGGTCGCGCCTCGGCCCGGCCGGGCGGGACGACCGCCGGTCACGCGGTCAGGAGCTCGGACCCGGTCGGTGCCGGACCGCCCCGCTCCGCGCGAGGAGGATCGGCACGAGCTCCTCGGCCCGCGGATGCAGCTGCTCGCCGACGAGCGTCGCGATCGCGCATCCGGTCTCACCCTCGTCACAGGCTTCCACGTCGAGCCTCGACGGCGTTTCGGCCACCGACGCGATCCCCGCTCCGCCCGTCCAGTACGGGGCGAACACCGCGGACACCGCGAGCCGGCCGACCACGTCGAGCCGGCAGGTCGAGGACCGGCCGGCGCCGACGCAGGCCCCCGTCCAGCGCACGAGTCGCGCGCCCGCCACCGGCTCCGCGCGCAACGTGAGCTCCGTGCCCGGGTTGGCGAGGCGGCCGCACCGCCGTTCGCCCGGCCCGCACGACAGCCTCGGCCCGAGGATCGACCCCATGGCCGCCGGATCGACGTCCAGGGAGGAGATCGTCCCCTGGAGGAGGTCGGGCCCGCCGAACCAGTCGAGGTCGACCGGGCCGGCGATCCCGGGAACCCGCCCGGCCGCGGACCATTGCCAGAACGTCCAGCCGCGCCCGCCCCACCCGCGCCCCGGCACGTCCGGCCGCCGCACGTCCCAGTGCGCCACCCAATGCGGGTAGCCCTTGCGGCCGAAGAACGCCGTGTTCCCCATGTAGTGCTGCCAGAAGTAGTTGCCCGAGTAGATCATCGCCCGGAGGCCCGTGGCCTCGCGGACGATCGTCAGCCAACGCCGCGCCCATCGCCAGAGCTGTCGGCGCGACAGACCGCCGGAGGACTCGATGTCGAGGACCGGCAGCACGTCTCCCGGAGCGTTGCGCGCGACCCGCAGGAAGTGCCGGGCCTCGGCCTTAGCGTCCCGCGCGTCGGGACCCGGCTTGGCGTAGTGGTAGGCCCCGACGGTCAAGCCCTGGGCGCTCGCACCCACCACGTTCCGCCGGTACCGCGTGTCGACGTAGGAGTTGCCGAGGCTCGCTCGGACGATCGCGAACCGCACGTGGCTCTTCGAAACCGCGCGCCAATCGATCCGCCGTTGATAGAACGAGACATCGATCCCCGGCACACGGTCGCGCGCCACGGCCGGGGTTGCGGGCAGCACCGCAGCGACGGTCGGAACCACCACGAGCACGACGAGCGCGCGCAGACGTGCGCGCCGGAACCACCCCACCGATCACCCACCCCCTCGGTCGCGTACGGCCGATCCCGGCCGCGAACGATACCGTTCGCGAGCCGGACTTCCAGCATCGTTGTCGGCGCCGACGACACCTCCTTGAGCGACGCCCCGGGTGCGGAGCGCCGCAAGGCGTCTGGCGGAACGGCGAACGGGAGTCCGATCGACGACCCGAGCCGGTCAGGCCTCGGCCGTCGCCTCGGACCCGTCGGCCCGACGTCGTCGGGCCCATCCGGCGATCTCCTCGGGGGGCCGGAAGTTCAGGACGCGATCGCGCGGGACGCCCGCCAGCGCCGCGATCGCGAGCCCGAACACGAGGAACCCGAACTCGATCGGCACGTGGGCGTCGCTGCCGATCGAGTACCAGCGGACGCCCTCGGCCACGGCCAAGCGGGCGAGCTCCACGCTGAGATCCTGCCGCGCCGGGGTGGCGTCGATCTCGACGGCCTTGCCGATCGTCGCGGCCTCCGCGAACACGCGGCGCCAGTCCGCCGAGAGCCCGACCCGACGGCCGTACATCCGCGCCTTCGGGTGGGCCAGGACGTCCACCGTCGGGTTCCGGAGCGCCGCCACGTAGCGGTCCGTCTGGTCGTCCGTGACGCGCAGGCGCGAATGGAACGCGCCCAGGACCAGGTCGAGCGGCTCGAGCGATGCCGCGGGCATGTCCGCGGAGCCGTCCACGAAGACGTCCATCTCGATCGATCGCAGCACGCGGAAGTCGGTGCCCTCGGCGGCCAGCGTCCGGTTGAGCGCATCGATCCGCCGACCCTGGTCGGCCAGGCGCTCCTCGCTCATCCCGTTGGCGATCTTGAGGCTCTGCGAGTGATCGGTGATCGCGACGCAGGTCCGGCCGATCCCCCGGGCGGTCTCCACCGCCTCGGCCAGCGGCAGCGCGCCGTCGCTGTCGGTCGTGTGCACCTGGAGGTCGGCGCACGGCTCACGCTCCCACTCCGGATGCTCCTCGAGGGCTCGGCGCACGTCGGCCATCGTCAGGAACCCGCGACGGGCGGGGTCCGGCTCCTCGGCGGGGGGCGGACCCTCGAGGAACGCCAGGATCCGGTCCGCCACCCACGGCCCGACGGCTCGCAGTTCCGTCAACGAGCGCCCGGCGGCCACCAGGTCCGCCGCCTCTTCGTCCCAGAACCGCGCGGCTCGGCTGGCGCGGTGGAGAGCGCGCCGGCGATGGTCCGTCTCGGCATCCCCGGCGCGCCACAGGAGATCGGCGAGGTCCGCGTTGGACGGCGTCGGCGTGGAGACCATCCCGCCACGGTAACGAGCCGGATCGCGCGCGCTACGCGCGCGATCCGGGACCGCCGGCGTTCGGAGCGCCGCCGCGTCCGCGGCGGCGCTCGTAGCGCACCACGTCCCAGACCTCGTCGCCGTCCCGGTGGCGGAGGCGCTCGACGAGTCCCAGGCCGACCTTCTCCGCCACCCGGATCGACGGCGCGTTCTCCGCGGCCGCGTAGGCCCGGACGACGTCGGCGTCGAGGGTCTCGAACGCGTAGTCGACCAGCGCCCCGACGGCCTCGGTCGCGTACCCGCGGCCCTGGAACCGAGGGTCGATCGTGTAGCCGACCTTGATCACGCCCCGCTCGCCGTCGGCGGGGCTGAGCCCGATATCGCCGACGATCCCCCCGCCGTCCCGTTCCTCCACCGTGAACTGCACCCATCCCCCCGGCTCGCCCGGCCGACGCGCGGACATCTCCTCGATGTCCGCACGAACGCCGTCGGGGTCGGTTCGCTCCCATCCCTGTTGCCGGTGGACCTCCGGGTCGCTGCGGTAGGCGGAGATCGTCTCGGCGTCCTCGATCCGGGAGCGCCGCAGCCGCAGCCGCTCGGTCACGATCGACTCGAACCGCGGATCCGGTTCCATCCCGGCAGCGTAGCCGCGACGGTGCGAACGCCGGAGCGGGATGGACGACCGCGTCTCGGGCCGCCCCGTACCCACCGGCCGCTACGCTGCCTCGACCCGACGTGAGGAGGTCCGACGTGCGCCCGTGGTCGTTCGACGTGGAGGGACGGTTCGACGAGCTGACGATCGAGAGCGACGCGCTCCGAGGCAACCCGCTCGACGATCCGCCTCGACGACCGATCTGGGTCTACGTGCCGCCCGGCTACGACGACGACCCCGATCGGCGGTACCCGGCCGTGTACCAGATCCAGGGGCTCACCGGCCAGCTCGACATGTGGCGGAACCGTTCGCCGTTCCGGCGGAACTTCCCGGAGCTGGCCGACGAGCTGTTCTCCCGCGGCGAGGCGCCGCCGGCGATCGTCGTGTGGGTGGACTGCTGGACGTCGCTCGGCGGGAGCCAGTTCCTCGACTCGCCCGGGACCGGGAACTACCTCACGTACCTCTGCGACGAGGTGGTCCCGTTCGTCGACGAGCGCTACCGCACGATCGCCGATCGCGAACACCGCGGGATCGCCGGCAAGTCCAGCGGCGGCTACGGCGCGATGGTCGTCCCGATGCTCCGGCCGGAGCTCTGGGGCGGCCTGGCGACGCACGCCGGCGACGCGTTGTTCGAGATGTGCTATCTCCCCGAGTTCCGGGCATCCGTCCGAGCGCTCCGCGACGACTACGACGGCTCGTTCGAGAACTTCTGGAAGGAGTTCCGGACCCGGCCGGCGTTCTCCAAGGACAGCGACGGGCACCTCCTGAACGACTGGTGCATGGCGGCCTGCTACTCGACCGATCCCGACGGCACGGTCCGCCTCCCGTACGACACCGCGACCGGGGAGCTGATCCCCGAGGTGTGGGCGCGGTGGCTGGAGAAGGACCCCGTGAGGATGGTGAAGGACCACGCCGATGATCTCCGGGGGATGCGGGCGATCTACATCGACGCCGGGAAGCGGGACGAGTTCTTCCTCGATCTCGGCGCCGAGGCGTTCCGCCGCGAGCTCGAGGCGATCGGCGTCACCGACGTCTCGTTCGAGCTGTTCGACGCGACGCACATGTCGATCGAGTACCGCTACCCGCTGTCCCTGCGCTACCTCGCCGAGCGTTTGACCGACGGACGGACCTAGCTGCGGGGACCGACGGCGCTCCGCGCATCGAGGGCGAGGCCGGTCTCGACGTCGAAGAAGTGCAGGGTCGAGGGGTCGACGACCAGGCGGAAGGGTTCGCCCGGACGGATCCGGGAGCGGCCGTCCAGCCGAGCGCAGAATTGGGCGCGGTCGCCCGCCAGCGGCGGCAGGTCCTCCTCCGGCACGTCCGCGCCGGCGGCCCTCGTCGCCTCCGTGTCGACCGGCGGCGCGTCGAGCGTGAACAGGACGTTCACCTCCGATCCAAGCTCCTCGGTGATGTCCGCCGTGGTCTCGAGGATCGGCAGCGTGTCGCCGGACCAGGTGTCGGCGTCGTGCAGGTCCGACGGCCGGATCCCGAGGATCACGCTGCGCCCCTCGTGGGTCGACAGCACGTCCGGTCGGTCGAGCGGCAGCTCCGCGCCGGCGAGCGAGACGGTCCCCGCCGACATCGTCACCTCGGCGAGGTTCATCGGCGGTGAGCCCACGAAGGCCGCGACGAAGAGATTCGCGGGGTGGCGGTACAGCTCCTGGGGAGTGTCGACCTGCTGGAGGACGCCGTCGCGGAGGACCGCCACCCGCTCGCCGAGCGTCATCGCCTCGACCTGATCGTGGGTCACGAAGACCGTCGTGGTTCGGAGGCGGTCGTGGAGCCGCACGAGCTCCGCGCGCATCTGCACGCGGAGCTTCGCGTCCAGGTTCGACAGCGGTTCGTCCATCAGGAAGGCCGACGGCTCCCGCACCATCGCCCGTCCCATCGCCACGCGCTGCCGCTGTCCCCCCGAGAGCGCCGCCGGCTTCCTCGCGAGGAGGTGATCGATCGACAGGACCTTGGCGACCTCGCGGACACGGGCGTCGCGTTCCGCCCGCGGCATGCGACGCAGACGGAGCCCGAAGCCGAGGTTCTCGGCGACGGTCATGTGCGGGTAGAGCGCGTAGTTCTGGAACACCATCGCCACGTCGCGTTCTTTCGGCGTGCGGTCGGTCACCTGCACGCCGTCGATCACGATCTCGCCGTCGGTGACCTCCTCCAGCCCGGCGAGCAGTCGCAGGATCGTCGACTTGCCGCAGCCCGACGGCCCCACCAGCACCATGAACTCCCCGTCGCCGATCTCGAGCGAGAGGTCGTCGACGGCGACCACGTCGTCGTCGAAGACCTTCGTCACCCCTTCGAGCACGATCGTCGCCATCGGTGTTTCAGCCCCCTCGGCCGGCGCGCCGGCGGACCCGAGCATCGGCGCTCAGCCGGGGCTCGGTCAAGGCGTCGCGCACCCTCGTCGCGGCGCCCCGCGGCGCGCCGATGCGGTCCAGACCCATCAGCGCGGCGCCGGCGACCGGCGGCGACGAGAGCACCCGCACGTTCGCCTGCGGGGCGATCTCCGCGAAGCCCTCGCGGATCATCGGCAGGAAGCCTCGGTGCCGCGCGCGGAAGACGCCGCCCCCGAGGACGACGTCGGCGTCCAGGCGGGTCATCCGGAGCCGCCGGATCGCTGCGCCGCCCATCGTCACGATCTCCTCGGCTTGCCGCTCGACGATCCCTAGCGCGACCTCGTCCTCCGCCGCCGCCCGGAACACCAGGGGCACGAGCTCCTCGAGCCGCCCCTCGGCGATCCGCCCCACGTGGATCGCCTCCACGACGGCGGCGACCCGCGGCAGCCCGAAGTGTCCGGCGACGAGCTCGGTCAGGGCGGTGGGACCCCCCCGCCCGTCCTCGGCTCGGATCGCGGCGAACAGCGCGGCCTCGCCGATGTCCCGACCGCCTCCCCAGTCGCCCGACAGCGGACCCAGGGCGGGGAGGCGGTAGGTCCGACCGTCCGGCGCCACCCCCGAGCAGTTCGTGCCGTGGCCGCACACGACCGCGATGCCCCACGTTCGATCCGTCCCCGCCCGGAGCACCGCGAACGTGTCGTTGCGGACGACGTGTCCCCGGGAGAGCCCGCGCTCCTCGAGCCATCCGGCGATCCGACGATCGTCCCGGGGGTGATCCGCGCCGGCGACGCAGTAGAGACCGAGCTCCGCAACGGGGCCGTCGTCGACCGGCATCCCTGCGGTCCGCGCCGCGGCCTCGACCGCGTCGGCCACGATCCCCAGGTGCGCAGGCCCTCCCACGCCGTCGTGCCGAGCCCCGGCGATCCGCGCCGCGCCGAGCACGTCCCCGTCTCGGCGCACGATCGCGGCGTCCACCTTGGACCCCCCCGCGTCGACGGCCAGGAGCGCCGGCGTCCTCACGGGAGGAGCTCCGCGGGCAGCTCGTCCACGCCGACGAACCTGGCCCCGCGCTCCCCGAGCGCGTGCAGGATCGACGGGACGGCGTCGGCGGTCCCCTCGGGCCACGTGTGGAGCAACACGACCGCCCCGTCGCCGAACGCCTCCACGCCGGCGACGACGTCCTCGATCATCGCGGCGCCGGTCCGGTGGGGTTCCCAGTCCTCCACCATCACGCGCCAGAACACGTTCCGATAGCCCAGGTCGTCGAGGATCCGCAGGACGCGAGGGTCGTCGTGCCCGTCTCCGAACGGGCAGCGGAACCACGGACGGGGGTCGACCCCGGTCGAGGCGAGCACGGCCTCCTGACCCTCGAGCACGTCCGCGCGGATCCCGTCGTCGGAGAAGAGGGTGATGCGGGCGTGGAACTGCGAGTGGTTGCCGATCAGGTGTCGATCCGCCGCGATCCGGCGCGCGAGGGACGGGTACGCCAGCGCCCAGCGCCCCTGGACGAAGAACGTCGCTCGCGCCCCGGCGGCTGCCAGCGCGTCGAGGATCCGCACCGCGTGGTCGGGACGCCCCGACGGCCGGTCGGGATGCTCTGCGTCGAACGTGAGCGCGACGCGGAACCGCCCGTCATTCACGGCTCGTCACCTTGGTCGCGCGGATATAGGTCCCCGGCTCCCGACCGCGCAGGATCGCCAGCCGGCGGGCGAGGAGCTGGACGGGGACGACCGCGACGGCCGGCGCGACCGATCGATCGACCTCGCCGATCCGGATCCCGAGGGCGCCCGGGACGGCCTCGCCGCCTCGCGACACGACGACGACCGAGCCCCCGTCGTCCACGAGCTCCTCGGCGACCCGCCGGTCCAGCGTCTCGGTCTCGGGCTCGGTGGCGAAGATCACGGCGCCGAGGTCGGGGCCGGCGAGCTCCAGCGGCCCGTGGCGGAACTGGGCCGTCTCGAAGGACTCGGCCAGCACGCCGGCCGCCTCTTTCAGCGTGAGGGCGCCCAGCTCGGCCGCGGCCCGGGCGGGGCCGCGGCCGAGCAGCACGACGGTGGAACGCTCCCCCAGCCGGTCCAGCACCTCGTCGCCGAGCGACCCCTCCTCCAGGAGCCGCGCGAGCGCGACGGCGGCGCGCTCGGCATCCGCGCCGACCTCGTGGATCGCCTGGTCGGCCGCCTCGCCGCCGATCGCGCGGCCGATCGCCGCCAGCACCACGAGGGACGCGGCGAACGTCATCGACGAGGGACCGCGCTCGTCGCCGGCGCGCGTGTCGAACACGTGCGTCGCGAGGCGCGCGAGCGGGTTCCCGGTCCCGTTCGTGACGGCGACGACGGGCACGTGGCGGTCCGCGAGGAGCTCCGCGAGCCGCACGACCTCGGCGCTGCTCCCCGACTGGCTCACCGCGATCACGAGCACGTGGCGCCGGAGCGCTCCGGCGCGGAAGTGGAGCAGCTCGGCCGCGTCGAGCATCGGCGCGATCCGGCCGGCGCGTGCGAGCGCGGACGCGAGCGGGTAGCAGGCGTCGTACGACGCCCCCATCCCGGTGAGCAGCACGGACCGGTCTCGCGCGGCGTCGACGACGTCGCCGAGCGCCTCGACCCGGTCGCGGAGCCCAACCGCGGCGCGCCGGATCGCGTCGGGCTGGCCTGCGATCTCGGCGATGAAAGGGTCAGGAAAGTTTCCTAACGATTTCACGCGCCGGAGTGTACGATGCGGCCCCGTGGCTGTGAAGGTCGCCGTCGTCGGGGCGGGCAGCACCTACACCCCCGAGCTGATCGAGGGCCTCCTGGCGCGCCGCGACCGGCTCCCGATCGACGAGATCGCGCTGCTGGATATCGACGAGGAGCGCCTGCGCATCGTCGGAGACCTGGCGGAGCGGATGTTGCGGCGCGGCGAGTGGTCCGGGCGCCTCACCCGGACCGGCCGCCGCGCCGAGGCCCTCGACGGAGCCGACTTCGTGATCGTCCAGCTCCGCGTGGGCGGCAACCGCGCCCGCCTGCAGGACGAGACGATCCCGCTGCGCCACGGCCTGATCGGCCAGGAGACCACCGGCGCCGGCGGCTTCGCGAAGGCGCTCCGGACCGTCCCGATCGTGCTGGAGCTGGCGGAGGAGACCGAGCGGCGCGGGGCCTCCGGCGCCTGGTTCGTCGATTTCACGAACCCGACCGGCCTGGTCACGCAGGCCCTCCTCGATCGCGGCCACCGAGCGATCGGCCTCTGCAACGTCGCGATCGGCTTCCAACGCGCGTTCGCCCGGCGGTTCGGCGTCGAGCCGGAGCTCGTCCAGCTGGAGCACGTCGGCCTGAACCACCTGAGCTGGGAGCGTGCGGTCCTCGTCGACGGCGTCGACAAGCTCCCGGAGCTCCTCGACGGCGCCGCCGACGAGCTGGCCGAGGATCTCGGGCTCCCGGTCGACGTGATCCGCGCCGTGGGCGCGATCCCCAGCTACTACCTGAGGTACTACTACGTGACCGAGCGGGTCCTGTCCGAGGAGCAGACCGGGCGCCCGCGGGCCGAGGAGGTGCTCGAGATCGAGACGGAGCTCCTCGAACGGTACCTCGACCCCGGCCTGGACCGGAAGCCGGAGCTCCTGGAGCGTCGTGGCGGCGCGTACTACTCGGAGGCGGCCGCGGCGCTGATCGCCTCGCTCCACGACGGCGCCGGGGACGTGCAGGTCGTCGACGTCCGCAACGACGGCGCGATCCCGGGCCTCGCCGACGACGACGTCGTGGAGGTGGCGGCGCGGATCGACCACGACGGCGCGCACCCCCTCCCCTGTGCCCCGCTGTCACCCGACATGGCCGGCCTCGTGGCGCACGTGAAGGCGTACGAACGGCTCGCGATCCGAGCCGCCACCACCGGTGACCGCGGCGCCGCGCTCCGGGCGCTGGTCGCCAACCCGCTCGTCGCCGACTACGACCGCGCGGCGCCGCTGCTCGATGAGCTGCTCGAGGCGAGCCGTGAGCATCTCCCGCGGTTCTTCCCGAGCTGACGGGTGTCCCTTGACCCCCCGACCCGACCCGCTCTAGCATCCGCCCGCATCCGTTAGGAAAGTTTCCAAAGAGAAGCAAGGGGGTTCGGGGCACTCAAGCAGCGAGCGCGATCAGCGCGAGCGTAGTCCCCCGAGGAGAAGGGGGTCGGGGGACTCAAGCAGCGAGCGCGATCAGCGCGAGCGTAGTCCCCCGAGGAGGAAGGAAGAGGGACCGCGACGTCGACCGACGACCAGCCGATCTCGGGTGGCACGCCGAGCGTGCTTCGCGCGATCAACGAGCGCACCGTCCTGGAGCTGGTGCGACGGCTCGGCCCCGTGTCACGGGCGCAGATCGCGCGGGAGAGCGTGCTCTCGAAGCCGACGGTGTCGCAGGCGTTGACGAACCTCCTCGCGTCGGGGCTGGTCCGGGAGGCCGGCCGGACGACGGGCGGGCGCGGCCCGGCCGCCGTGCTCTACGAGCTCAACCCCCGCGCCGGCTGGGTCGTGGGGATCGACGTCGGCCGGGCGTGGGTCCGGGGGGCGATCGCGAACCTCTCCGGAGAGATCGTGGCCCGGCGGGACCAGCGCAGCCGCACCAGGAGCGCCGAGGCCCTGATCTCGGAGATCGGGGAGGTCGCCCACGGATTGGCGTCCGAGGCGGGGATCCGCTGGCGAGACGTCACGTTCGCGACCGTCGGGAGCCCCGGCGTCGTGGAGCCCGACACCGGCAAGGTGGCCCTCGCCTACGCCCTCCCCGGCTGGGGGCGCCACGGCGTCCTCGAGTCGATCCAGCGGGAGCTCGGCACGAAGGTGGGCTTCGAGAACGACGTGAACCTCGCCGCGCTCGGCGAGCAGTGGCACGGCCTGGGCAAGGGCGTCGACGACTTCGTCTTCCTCCAGGTCGGGACGGGCGTCGGCGCGGGGCTCGTCCTGGGCGGCGCGCTGTACCGCGGTTCGACGGGGGCCGCCGGCGAGGTCGGGTACCTCCCGACCTCCGACGGACGGGTCGACCCGGGGCACCGACGCGGCGCCGTCGACGCCGTCGCCGGCGCGGCCGGGGTGGTGGCGCACGCGCGGGCGCTGGGGATGCGCCCCCCGCTGTCGGCGGAGAAGGTCTTCACCGCGGCGCGGCGGGGCGACCCGACGGCGGGGCGGGTCGTGGCGGCCGAGGCCGAGCGGATCGCGACGACGATCGCGGCGATCGTCCCGGTCGTGGACCCCGAGCTCGTGATCCTGGGGGGCGGGATCGGGACGAACGGCGACCTGCTGTTGGACCCCGTGATGCGTCGGGTCGGCCGGCTGACGCCGTTCCACCCGAGGGTCGAGGTGTCCGTACTACGAGAAGGGGCCACCCTGCACGGGGCCGTGTGGACGGCGCTGCAAGCGGCCCAGGAACGACTGTTCCGGAAGGAGGGCGCGACGGGATGAGCGGGAGGACGACCACCGATCCGAGAGGGGGAACGCGGATGAGGCTGCGAGGGCTCCGAGCGACCGCGGCGATCGCGGTGCTCGCACTCCTCGCTGCCGCCTGCACCGGCGGCGGCGACGAGGGCGACGACGGGGACGGGGGCAACGGACCCGTCACGATCACGGTGCTCGACTACTACGGGGAGGCGACACCGTTCTCCGAGGACGTGATCGCCAGGTTCGAGGACGAGAACCCGGGGATCAAGGTCACGTACGAGGCGGGCGACTGGGACTCGATGCACGAGAAGTTCACGGTGCAAGTGTCCTCCGGGGACTCACCGGACGTCGCCACGATGGACATGACGTGGGTGCCGACCTTCGCCTCGAAGCAGATCTTCGCCGACCTCACCGAGCTGTCCGGCGGAGAGCTGGGCGGCGAGCCGATCGAGGATCAGTACGAGCAGGGCGCGCTCGAGGCGATGACCTTCGACGACCACTACGTGACGATGATGTTCGACTTCGACGCGTACGGCCTGTACTACCGGGCCGATCGGTTCAAGGCGAAGGGCATCGACGTCCCGACGACCTGGGAGGAGCTGCAGGCGGCGGCGAAGCAGCTCGCCGAGGACAACGACGGCGACGGCCAGTGCGACCAGTACTGCTTCGTGGTGGAGGGCAACGACTGCTTCCACTGGTGCGAGCTCCTGTTCCAGGCGGGGGGCGAGATCCTGAACGACGACCACACGGCGGCGGCGTTCAACTCCTCGGCCGGCCTGAGCGCGCTCGAGTTCTACAAGTCGTTCCTGGACGACGGCTCCGGCATCTACTGGGGCGAAGCGCAGGGCGAGAAGATCCGCGGCATCAAGGACGGACGGATCGGGATGTTCGTCGACGGCCCGTACTACATGGGCGTGATGAAGGACGGGGATCCCGAAGGGAAGGGCGACTGGGGCGTGGCCGCGGTCCCCTATGCGCAGGAGCCGGGGAGCTACCTGGGCGGGACGGGCCTCTCGATCCCGGTCAACGCGCCGCATCCAGAGGAGGCCTGGACGTTCGTCGAGTACATGCTCCAGCCGGAACAGCAGATCGGCGTGTTCACGCTCGCCGGTGCGGCGCCGGCCACCACGGCCGCGCTCCAGAGCTCGGAGCTGACGAAGCCCGATCCGTACTTCGGAGATGAGGCGCCGTTCTCGATCTTCCTCGACTCGATGGCGACGGCGACGCACTTCCCGTACGTCGAGCAGTGGGATCCGATCGACACCGACATCGGGAACATGGTCCAGTCCGTGATGCTGGGCAAGGCGACGCCGCAGGAGGCGCTGGATACCTACGAGGCCAAAGTCAACGAGAAGCTGGCGGGGTAGCGCATCGCTGCGGTAGCGATCCGTCGGCCGCGTCGGAAGGTGCGCGGGCGGCTGCGCAAGTGGCTGCCCGCGTACCTCCTGATCGCGCCCGCGCTGATCGCCGCGCTGGTGTTCCTCTACATCCCGATCGCCTATTCGGGGTACTGGAGCTTCACGGAGTACAGCGGGCTGGGTGAAGCGAAGTGGGTGGGGCTCGAGAACTACCGTGAACTGCTGACCGACGAGGACTTCCTCAAGTCGCTCTGGAACACGGTGCTCTTCGTGGTGATGGGGATGGGGATCGGACCGGTCCTCGGGTTCCTGTCGGCGCTCCTGTTGAACCAGCGGGTCCGGTTCCGGGCGTTCTTCCGGGCCGCGTACTTCCTGCCGGTGATGACGTCATTGGTCGTCGTGGCGTCGATCTGGAAGATCCTCCTGAACGATGACGGACTGATCAACCAGCTGATCGCGTTCTTCGGCGTGCCCACGCACCACTGGCTCGACGATCCCACGACGGCGCTCCCCGCCGTCGCGGTGACCAGCATCTGGCAGGGGTTCGGCTTCGAGACCGTGGTCTTCCTCGCCGCCCTGCAGTCGATCCCGCGCGAGTACTACGACGCCGCCCGCGTCGACGGCGCCACCTACTGGCAGCAGGTCCGCCACGTGACGCTGCCGTCGCTGCGGCCGACGATCATGTTCGTCTACATCATCGGGATCATCGGGAGCTTCCAGGTCTTCGACCAGATCTACGTGATGACCGCGGGGAGCCCGATCAACTCGACGCGGACGCTCGTGTTCGACCTCGTCGACCGGTTCAACGACCTGAACCTCGGCGAGGCGTCGGCCGTGGCCTACGTCCTGCTGGCGATCCTGGCCACCCTCTCGTACGTGCAGATCTTCCTCTTCGAGCGGCGCCGAGCATGACCACGACCGCCGATCGCGCGAGCGTCCCCGCCGTGGCCGGCGTGCGACGGGAACGCGAGCGGCCACGGCATCCGG
>Ga0081539_10004872_pt1 | contig 14349 bp, 9 predicted proteins | sample TabmetS4T2R2_FD_71023 | JGI IMG/M metagenome (GOLD analysis project Ga0081539, IMG submission 71023) | Tabebuia heterophylla rhizosphere microbial communities from the University of Puerto Rico - S4T2R2 | ecosystem: Host-associated > Plants > Roots > Rhizosphere ...
TGATTTGCCGGATCGGCTTGTCAGAGATTGTGCGGAGTGCGGCCACGATCTTGTCGCTCATCTCGGCGACGCTCGCGTCGACGAGCAGCAGACCGTCGGGGCCCGACTGCACCGTGATATTCGCGCCGGAGCCGGCGACCAGGTACACGCCCCCCTGCACCGGCACCACTTCCACCTGCCCGTCGTCATAGGCGGGCTTCTGGGGTCGGGGGTTGAACTGCGCGCGCACGCCGCCCACGCACACGGATGTCAGAAGCACGATCAACAGAGATGTTCGCGCGGTCATTTCACGTCGCCTGAGGCAGCAGACGCCGTCACCGATGGAGCCGCAGCCATCAGCGCTTTCAAGCGCTTGACGTATTCCGGGTACATCGTGACGGCCCCGCCGAGCGATGCCTCGAACGGAAGGCCGTGCCGCTGGGCGTACTCAGGATGTCCGGCGCCAAGCGGATAGGCCGGCACCTGTCCCCGCTGCAGTGACGGCAACTCGTCGGCCACTTCGAAGGGAACGGCTCTCGGAATCGTCTGCGTCGGATTCCACTTGAAGGTCGCCGTGCGCACCATCGGCTCCTCCAGGTAGATCGGGTCCTCGACGATGATGGCGAGCGTGAGCAGATCGCCATGTCGCGCGTAGTACTCCGTCATGACGGCGTACGGACTGAGTGGGATGCCGTTGCGATGCACGAAGCTGTATTTGATGTGCGTGGTCGTCACCTTGAGCATGCCGTCCTGCCACACGCCGGTGGAGAAGCCTTGCCACTTGTGTTCGGCATACTTCGACGGATGCGGGCGGCCGTCCATCCAGATCGTGCGGTCGGCGCGCCCGAACAAGCCGGTGATCGTGTAGCCGACCAGCTGCTCCGTCATCGGATCGACGATCGTCCCCATGCGAAAATTCGGCTGCGGGGCGCGCATGGAGTACGTGACCGGGTGCGGACGCCCCTGCCATTCAGGGAGCGAGTGAATCGTCGGCATCCAGCTTTGTGCATGTTGCCGGGCGGCCTCGTTGAGCGGCACGCCAACGTATTCGCCGACTTCGACGCCGGGATCGCCGCGCAGCGGCAGCTCTTCGAAGTTGCCGTTCGACGCAGACCACATCCCCGCCAGGTCCACCTCTTGAGCCAACACCGGCGATGCGATCAGCGCGATGACAACGGCCAGGCCGAAAGACGACAAGCGCACGCGTGACATTGTCCCTACCTCGCCGGGCCCGACCAAGCCGGCCGACCTAGCCGCCCATCCACCGAGCACCCCCGCAACCTCGCTACCTAAGCCGCGCATTGTAGACGGACCGATTGGTCGGATCATCTTCGGGAATCCTCGGCGTTTCTTCTGTACGAACACTTTCGTATTGACATCTACGAACGTCCTCGTAGACAATCGGCCGCATGAAACGGCAGCGAAAGCCCACCGACGCGGAGCTCGCGATTCTGCGCGTGCTGTGGCAACGAGGACCGAGCACCGTGCGCGACGTGGCGGAAGCGCTCGGCCGCGAGGGCGCCTACACCACCGTGCTCAAGCTTCTCCAGATCATGACGGAGAAGCGTCTCGTGCGCCGCGACGATACGACGCGTTCGCATGTCTACCAGGCAGCCTATTCGGAGGACCAGACACAACAGCAGCTGGTCGCCGATCTCCTGCATCGCGCGTTCGATGGATCGGCCGCCAAACTCGTACTCCAGGCGTTGGCAGCCGGGGAAACCTCGCCTGAAGAGATCGCGGAAATCCGAAAGCTGCTGGACGCACATCGCGGAGGGCGGAAATGACCATCTCGACTTACCTCACCGGCTGGGCGCTCGTGCATTTCGTGTGGCAGGGTGCCCTGATCGCGGCCGTGACCGCCGGCGTGCTTCGACTGCTGCGCGGTTCAGCGGCAACGACACGGTACGCCGCGGCGTGCGTCGGACTTCTTCTCATGCTGGCGGCTCCTGCGATCACCGGGGGCGTGCTGGCGGGCCGGGTCGAGGACAGGCTTTCGCCGACGACGCTGGTGTCCCGCTCGCCTCTGCCGATCGAATCGACCGATAGGAATCACCCTTCGGTCGTGGCGAGTCCGTCGGCGACTGAAACGTCTGCGCGCGTCACGATTGAGGGGGTTCTGCCGCTGCTCGTACCGGTCTGGCTGACAGGAGTTGCGCTGCTTGCGCTTCGCCTGGTGAGCGGCGCGTGGCGCGTCCGCCGTGTCCACCGGGCGGCGCTGGCGCTGCCACCCTCACGCTGGTTTGCTCACGCACAACGAGTGGCCGATCGGCTCGGGGTACGTGGCACACTTCGCGTCGTCGACGCGGCGATCGTCCAGACACCAACCGTTGTCGGTTGGATGCGACCGATCGTCCTGCTGCCGATCGCGACGCTCGCCAGCCTCAGCCCCGAGCAGGTCGAAGCGATTCTCGCGCACGAGCTCGCGCACATTCGCCGGCACGACTACCTCGTGAACCTGCTGCAAGTACTCGCGGAAACCGTGCTCTTCTACCACCCCGCCGTCTGGTGGATGTCGGCGCGAATCCGTGTCGAACGCGAGCATTGCTGCGACGATACGGCCATCGAGGTGTGTGGAGACCCGGTCCGTTACGCCGAGGCCTTGACCGAGCTTGCCAGCCTCAACACGTCCCACGCTTCCTTGGCGCTGGCGGCTACCAGTGGCTCACTGCTCGCGCGCGTTCGCCGCATCCTCGGCGTCTCCGGCGGCCGATCGCGGAGCTCTACGGTTGGTGCGTTGACATGCGTTCTGGTCTTGCTGCTGGTGACGATCGGCGCGGCTCAGTTCTTTGCTGCCGCGCAACCTGGGGGAAGCAACGACGCCGTCTCGACGCGTGAACGGTTCGGTCCAGCCGACCTGAATCGTCTCCTCGGTTTCGAGCTCCTGCCGGGCAGGCCGCGATACGCCAGTGATGATCCGCGCTCGAACGTCGCGTGGGAGATCGACGTGGAGTACGCCGGCGGCCGGATGCCGTTCAGGGGCTTTACCGGTCGCAGCCTCATTCGCTACGCCTATGGGTTGACCGACACATCGGTCGTGGATGCACCGGCATGGCTCGATTCGGAATCGCTGCATCTGTCGACGTCGTTGGCTGCACCACCGACCGAGGAGTCCATCCGTGCAGCGATTCGCGCGCTTCTCGAACAACAACTCCACCTCACCACGCACGAGGAAGGGCGCGATTTTCCCGTGTACGAGCTCGTGCGCGCCGACGCGACCGCGCTCGGACCTCGGTTGCGGCCTGCATCCGGAGACTGTGCGACGCTCGAGACAGTCATTGGTCGCACGTCGCCAGATCTTGACGTGCAGATCATTCGTGAGCGTGGCATCCGGTACTGCGGCATCGAAGCGACCTTTACTGGTGTTCGTGCGGTCCACGTCACGATGGATGACTTCGCGACAAACATGCGCAGACAGCTTGGCCCGATTGCCGCGTCACGCCCCGTAGTCGACCGGACAGGTCTCGACGGTGAATACGACTTCTCGTTGAGCGTCGGGCCGCTGCCCGCAGCGGCGATCGCGAGCAAGTACCCGGCATTCGCGTCGATGGTGGCGCCGTTCGGCGTGCGTACGATCGACACCGCGCTGCGTGAACAGCTTGGACTCGAGCTCGAGGAGTCCACCGCTCCCCTTCCGGTGCTCGTCGTCGATCGGCTCGAACGACCGTCACTCAGTCCCGCAGCCGACGCGCCGGCGACGCCACCGGCAACGGTTGACCGGCGGCTGGTCAGAGCGCCATGGGCCAATGCCGTCGAAGTCGTCGCGGGATTCGCTGTTGCCCCGGCGCAAGTCACAACCGGCGAAGTGGCAGGACGAGCCGTCGATCAGCTCGACAACGTGCTGCCGGCGGTGGAGATCTCACTCGTCTCCGCGAGCGGGCGCCGCAGCGCGACGACCGACGCGCAGGGAGACTTCACGTTCAGCAACGTTCCGCCCGGCAAGTACACGGTGTTTGCCACACTGCCAGGGTTCCGCGATTTCAACATCGGCGTCGACGTGCGTGCCGGAGCGACAACAACGGTCACGGTCCCGATGCCGATAGGCATGATTCAGGAAGTCCTCACGGTGTCGAGCACGGCGGAGCCACGTCCGCCGGTTCCCGGCCGCGCAATCTGACGGCCGGGCCTCCGCCAACGGCTGCTGCCGGCGTCGTTCGTGTCGGTGGCAACATCCGTCCGCCGCGCGTCGCCGGACGGGTGTGGCCCAGCTATCCACCCGCCGCGGCCGCCAACGGCGTCGCCGGTATCGTCATCCTCAGCGGAGTCATCGGCGCCGATGGTCTGATGAGCGACGTTCACGTCCTCTCGTCGCCGAACCCGGAGTTGTCGCAGGCGGCAGTCGAGGCGGTTCAACAGTGGGAGTTCGACCCCACGTTGCTCGACGGTATTGCTGTCGAGACACTGATGCAGGTGACCGTGGATTTTCAGATCGGTCAGTAGATCGGAGACGCTCGGCACCTGACAACGTACACTCGTGGCGAGTTGCCAGACGACCCCCACAAACCGCTTCGAGACGATGTCCGTCTGCTCGGCGAGCTGCTTGGCGACACGCTGCGCACGCACGAAGGGGCAGGGCTCTTCGAGACGGTCGAACGCGTGCGGACGCGCGCGAAGGAGGCGCGCGCCGGTGCGGCCGTCCAGTTCGAATCGCTGGCCGCTCAATTGTCGGAGATGCCGGTCGACGCGGCGCTGCCGGTGGCCCGCGCGTTCGCCCACTTCCTCAACCTGGCCAACATCGCTGAACAGCACCATCGCATCAGGCGCCGCCGCGAGTACCGCCGAGAGCGATCGGCACCGCCGCAACGCGGGTCGTGCGAGGAGGGCTTTCAACGCCTCCTGAAGGGTGGCGTCGCTCCGGAGCGGTTGTACGAGGCGGTCACCACACTGCAGATCGAGCTGGTCCTCACCGCGCATCCCACGGAAGTCTCACGCCGTACGCTGGTCCAGAAGTACAACCGCATCGCCGGTGCGCTCGACATCAACGACCGTGTCGATCTCACTCCCCAGGAGCGCGACGATCTCGTGGCAGGTTTGCGGAGCGAGATTGAAACAGCGTGGGGCACGAGCGACGTCCGTGAACGCCGGCCGTCACCGCTCGACGAAGTGCGCGCCGGCTTGATCGTCTTCGAGCAGAGCCTGTGGCATGCCGTGCCGCGTTACCTGCGCGAAGTCGATCGGGCGCTGGCTGCGACGACCGGCCGCGCGCTTCCCGCCGGCTGCGCGCCGATCCGCTTTGGCTCGTGGATTGGCGGCGATCGTGACGGCAATCCGGCGGTGACGCCCGAAGTCACGCGTCGCGCGTGCCTGCTCGGCCGGTGGATGGCCGCCGACCTCTATCTCAAGGACATCGAAGCGCTGCGCGACGAGCTGTCGATTGAGATGGCCGACGCCGCCATGAAGGCGCGTGTGGGTTCGGCTGCGGAGCCATACCGGGAACTGCTGCGCGAGGTGCGTACGCGCCTGATGGCAACGCGCACCTGGGTCGAACAATCTCTGCACGCCGACGTGCCGCCGGATGCCGATGTCTACGTCGATGCGCGCGACCTCGCCGACGCGCTGCACCTGTGTGCGGCGTCCTTGCGGGCGACCGGCTACGCGCGTGTCGCCGACGGCCGGCTGCGCGACATCCTTGCCCGCATCGCGACCTTTGGCGTCACCCTCGCGAGGCTCGACATCCGTCAGGAGGCAGACAAACACACAGCGGCACTGGACCACCTGACGCAGGTGCGAGGTCTGGGATCGTATGCGTCGTGGTCCGAAGCGCAGCGGATCGAGTTCCTGTCTCGCGAATTGACACAGCCGGCCTCGGCCGCTTCCCTGCCATCGCTCGCCGGACCTGGCAAGGTCCGGCCTACCGAATCGGTGGAAGACGTACTCGATACGTTCCACACGATCGCACGCATCCGCCGGTCGTCGCTGGGCGCGTACGTCATCACGATGGCCAGCGCCGCCTCCGACGTACTGGCCGTGCACCTCCTGCAACGACAGGCGGGCGTCGCCGATCCGTTGCGCGTGGTCCCGCTGTTCGAAACGTCGCGCGATCTGCACAACGCGGGAGCCATCCTCGAGGCCCTGCTGTCCGTGCCGTGGTATCGCGAACAGTGTCACGGACATCAGGAGGTGATGATCGGCTACTCGGACTCGGCCAAGGATTCGGGACGACTCGCAGCCGCGTGGGACCTGTACAAGGCCCAGGAACAGGTCGTCGGCGCATGTCGACGACACGACGTGCGCGTCACGCTGTTTCACGGCCGTGGCGGCAGCATCGGACGCGGCGGCGGGCCGACCTACATGGCGCTGATGTCGCAGCCGCCGGGGTCGATCGAGGGCGCGCTCCGTGTCACCGAGCAGGGCGAGATGCTGCAGGCACTGTTCGGTCTTCCCGACATCGCGCTGCGGACGATGGAGGTGTACACGACGGGAACGCTGGAGGCGTGGCTGGCGCCGCCGCCGCGCGAGCTCGATGAATGGCGTGACTGCATCGAGCGTCTCGCCGCCGATGCGCGCACCGCGTTTCGCGGCATCGTGTACGAGCACCCGCAATTCGTCGACTATTTCCGTGCGGCGACGCCGGAAGCGGAGCTCGCGAACATGAACATCGGCAGCCGCCCGGCGCGGCGGAAGCAGGATGCCGGCGTTGGCAGCCTGCGGGCGATCCCGTGGCAGTTTGCGTGGACGCAGACGCGCCTCCTGCTCGGCGCCTGGCTCGGCGTGGAGGAGGCCCTCGAGCGAGCGCTGGCGCGAGGCGAGCGAGACCTGCTGCGCCAGATGCACGAGCGGTGGCCGCATTTCCGCTCGGTGATCGATCTGATCGAAATGGTGCTGGCGAAGTCCGATGCCCGGATCGCCGGGGAATACGACCGGCGTCTGGTGCCACCCGACCTCCAAGCCATCGGCGCCGAGCTGCGCACGCGCCTCCAGCGCGCCATCGACAGCGTGCTGACCGTGACCGGCCACAGCAAACTGGTCGAATCGAATCCCGTGCTGCGCCGATCGATCGACGTGCGCAACCCGTACGTCGACCCGTTGAACCTGGTTCAGGTCGAGCTGCTCTGTCGTCTGAGGCAGAGTGACGATCCCAGAGTCCGCGCCGCCCTGATGGTGACGATCAATGGCATCGCGGCGGGCATGCGGAACACCGGCTGATCGCGGCGCTCTTCACCTCTCACGAACCACGGAGACACGGAGACATTGAGATCTTTTACTTTTGACTTGCGAATGACTTCCCTTCTCTGCCTTTCCACTTCCCAACCGCTCCAAAAAGAAAAGGCCGGCCCGTTGGGGCCGGCCTGATCATTTGCGTGGGAGTGTCAGCGACGACTCCCGGGGGTGTTTGTCATGTATGCACCTCCCGGCCGCGACCGATTTATGGGTGCCCTCTGCGAAACATGAGAGCGTGGTCGCTAGAAGCCTATGTTTAGCGCCGCGGACATGCGGCGGTAACGATTCACGATAACACGGGGCGCAAACGGCCGCCGTCTCTGGTCTCTCGCCTCTGGTCTGACATCTCTGCTTGTCAGCTGGGCAGGTAAAGGACCAAAGCCCAAAGCCCAAAGCCCAAAGACCGTGGCTACAGCAACAGCGTTTCCACCCGATGCGCGTGCACGCTGCCTTCGCAAGGCGACCACGCGAAGACCGTAAAACGGCCGTCCTGTGACGCGACCAGCGCGACCGAGTCGCGCTGATCCTGGACGAACTGGGCCGCAGACAGATGGCGCGTACCGCCGAGCTCCGCCGGATTGACCGTCGACGCGACGGCGCCTTCGATCGGCTCCGTCACCACGACCTGCTCGACCGGCGGCAGCCCGCGACGCCGCGCGATCTTGGCGCCGAACGCCAGCACGTCGTAGCGGCGCGTGATGACCGTCGCGCCGTCCACCGCCGTCAGGCCACCCACCGCATCGATCGCGCGCGTCAATGCATCGCGCCACGTGTCCACCTGTGCGGGCGCCGCCGGCGATCGATTGAGCCACGCCAGCTCCGACCACATCGGTGTCACCGCGTAGGTGATCGGCTTGACGAGCGACTCGCGCCACTCCTCACTATCCGGCGGCACGACCAGCAGCAGCCCTCCGCGTCCATGCGCGCGCATCGACAGCGCCAACTGCACGAGCACATTGACCGAATCGGTCCATGACGTCGGCGAATCGAACCCGAGCAGCGAGCTCAGGAGATCAGGACAGTCGGGCAGGCTCGTTGCCTGCTCGTCGATGACCTTCACCTGATCGCCCTGGAGGACCGCGATGTTCACGTACTTGGCAAGCCGATCGCCGCGGTGCTCTTTCACCACGATGAGTCCGGGCTCGGCGACTTCGATCACGCAGCATCGGCGCGGCAGCGCCCGAATCGTGCCCCACACGGACAGCTGACCTCCGCGAGACGCGACGCCCAGATGGATGCCCGGGCGCTCGACGGCGAGCGCCAGCTTGGTCAGCACCACCGGATCGAAGGGCAATGGCTCCGCGAAAATCAGCGGGTGCTCCGTCTCCTCGATGTCGGCAAAGGCGAGGGAGATCTTCGGCGGATGGCCCTCTTCGCGCCGCAGGCTCGCCCAGAATGCGGTGGCGATCAGCTCCTCGATCGCGTCCTCGTCGGGCAGCTGCGCCAGCGGCGACTCGCCGCGTTCACGCGCCAGCTCCAGATGATGGGCCATGTGCTCATGCACGGCCCGCGTGACAGCGCGCGCCGCGCCGTAGCTTGCGTCTCTCACCTCTCCTATTCTGTTCGCTACGCCGGCCAAACTCCCAACCTCCAACCTCCCAACTCCCAGGAACGCGGAGAATGATCCACCCGAGCTGGTCATCTGGAAGTTGGACGTTGGGAGTCGGGATTTGGGTTCCGAGCTCACCGTTGGACGCTGACGCGCTCAAGCCCGCGCGGGCGCACGATCGTCGAGCCAGGCACCGAAAAGCGGAAGGCCGCCGCGCGAGGCGACGAACGCGAACACGGTCAGCGCCAGCAGCACGGCCAGCGTCCACAGCGCGGGAGCCGCCGCCCAGTGGGACGCGTCCAGCATGACCGGCATGCGCAGGACGACGCTGTAGATGAACCGCGAGATGACAAGCGGCAGCAGACCGAACCGATAGGCGATGAAGGTGAACAGGGCGCCGTTGATCAGCGGAAACAGCAAACCGATCAGACCGGTTCCGGACATGTATTGCATGAACGTGACGGACACGAGCAGCGCCGTGACGACCAGGGCGATCCAGATGTTGCGAAGCGCGAGGCGCAGAATGACGATGATCAGGACGGTCAGCAACGCGCCTTCGACGGCGCCCAGCGCCCAGACGATCCAGGAAAAGACGACCGGTCCCAGGCCGCTCAGCATGAGCACCGCCACGCCAAACGTCGGACGAGGCGCCGGCGAGCCGAACCAGGCAGGCACCATCACCTTGGCCAGCTCCATGAACGCGAGCAGCAAACCGCCGCAGCAGCCAATCAGTACGTCCCGGCCAACGCGTGGATCCTTGATATGACCCGCCAGCAGTCGCGACCATCCAAGCAGGCTGTCTGGCCACAGACGACGCACGTCCGGTTCGAGCGCGATGTACATCACCCACAGCGCCGCGAAAATGATCGCGAACCGGCCGCCGAAGACGATCAGGCCGCCGAGCTCGTCGCCAAGCGCCACCTGATGATGTGCGGTCACGATCCAGGCCAATAGCGTGCTTCCAGCCATGAACGCCATCACCCGAGCCGCCCCGCGGCGGTCGGCGCGCTTGGTCAGCAGGTTGCGCCGTGCCATCGCGCCGGCAATGACCATCAGGATCGTGATGACGACAACGGCGACGCCTTCGATGATCCGATCGACGCGACTGTCGGTGCGCGGCTCCATGCGCGTCGGCCGCGTCCACGGTCCAACGACGTCGAAGTACACGGGCTTTCCGCGATAGGCAGCGGCCTCGACGTGCAGCGCGACGTCCGCCCGCCCGGGCAGCGTTCCCTGCCACGCCGCCCGGCTGTCGGCGTAATCGGGTGGCGTCCATTTCGGCGCCACCGGCGAAAACGACGTCATCGGCAGACCCGCGGCCGCAAACAGCTTCTCCCACGGCGGCGCCGCCGATGGCGCGTCCTGCGGTTCGACTTGCGGCGGTACGGACCGGAACTGGCGCAGGCGTCCACTTCCGTCCAGCACGATCGTCCGCATGTCGGTTTCGATCATCGGCGGATCGTCGAGCGAGGTCAGCGAGTTTTCAAACGGCACGAGCGTCTGCGGGCTCGTGCGATACCAGAACAGCACGGCGGAGGGACTGTCGCGGCGCACGACATCCCAACGCGTCGGCGTCTGCGCATTGTGGTGAACCCAATCGAGATAGTCGTCGTCGAGAGCGAAGTCCCAGGCGCGATCGCCGGCGTCGGGCTGATAGCCGAAGTCGGCAATCATCTGCGCGGCGCGATCGGCCAGCACCGCCGGAGCCTTCTCGAGCGGTGTGTTCGACACGATCGAGACGCGGGAGGACGCGAAGGCAATTCCAATCAGTCCGACAACGACCGCCACCAGCGCGGCGACGGCTTTGGTCGCGGACAGCGCGTCGGTCTCGGCAGCGGCCGCCAGGACTTCGGGTGACGGAGTCTCGCCCGCCGCCAGCGCTGCCGCGAGCGCATTCCCGCCGGGAAGCGCCGCGGCCACGGTCAGCGCCGATGGCGGACGCCGCGCGGGGTCGCGTTCCAGGCACCGCTGGATCACACGTTCGATCGCCGGGTCGAGATCAGGGACGATGGCGGTCGCGCTCGTCGTCGCGCCATCCTGATGAAAGCGCTTCACGTCGGCCAGCGTCTTGCCATCGACGACGCGCTTTCCGGTGAACAGCTCGAAGAGGATCAATCCCAACCCGAAGATGTCGGTCTTGATTGAGGCTGCCTGACCATCGAGCTGCTCGGGCGCCATGTATTGCGGCGTGCCGGCGACGTCGCCGGCCTCTGCGCCCATCGCCGTGGCGATGCCGAAATCGGTGATGTGGACGTCGCCCTCACCGTCGATCATGACGTTGGCGGGCTTGAGATCGCGGTGGATGACACCGCGATCGTGCGCTGCCGCCAGACCCGCGCACAGCTGACGCGCCATCTGCACCGCGCGATCCTGCGGAACACGGCCGATGCGACGAAGCAGCGACGACAGATCTTCGCCGGCGATGTACTCCATCGTCAGGAATGGACGGCCGCTCGCTTCGCCGAGGTCGTAAAGGCGACACACGTTCCGATGCGACACCTGCCGTGCCACGCGCAGCTCGTTGTGAAAACGCTTCAACCGGTCATCGTCTGCGGAAACCGAGTGCGGAAGGAACTTCAGCGCGACCGGCTGATCGAGCGTGAGGTCGTCGGCGCGATAGACCTCCCCCATGCCGCCTCGACCGAGCAACGACACCAGACGGTAGCGTCCCGCCACGATGGAACCCGGCGAGAACGCGTCATTCGCGACTGACACCGGCGCCCCGACGGCGGTCGTCATCGCGTCGGTCAGCACGTCGAACGTCGGGTCGTCCGGGCGGGTGCTCATGGACGGGGCGAAGAGTACGTCAGATGAGTCGCAGCTGTCACGCGCCGGGCTTCAATGGTGGAACGCGCGCCGTCTTTGGTCTGAGTCGAGGCAGAACGCCGCAGGCAAGTGCTAAAGACGGACACAAGAATTGAGACCGTGCGGGAGTAGCATACGGGCTATGACACGCCTTCTTTCGTGTATGGCAATCGTGGCATTCGCGTTCAGCAGCTCGGCTTCTGCGCAGATCGTGAACGGAGTCGGCAGCGCGTCGCTGCCCGCCCGCACGGTGGCCAATCCCGTCCCTGCCCCGCGACCCGATCTGTTCGGCGCTCGACCTGGGACATACGCCCCGCGCTTCGACCAGCTGCTCGCCGAGCCGCCAGCGGGCGTCGTCTTCCCCGGTGTGTATCTGCCGTGGGGGCCGTACCCGGCAGGCGTCGCTGATCCGTCCCGTTCGCTCGCCCCGGCGTACGGCTACCTGCAGCTGCAGATGCAGCCGACCGCGGCGCTCGTCTACGTCGATGGTTTGTACGTGGGCAGCGTCGACGATTTGCGGAGCGGTCGACGCATCGACGTCGGCGCGCATCGCCTCGAGGTGCGCGCGCCTGGCTATCAGTCGATCTCGATCGACATTCGGATCGATCCGGGCCAGACGACGATCTATCGAACCGATTTGACACCGGTCGCGATCGCCCCCGCAGCGGCACCCACCGTTGCCGCCGCACCGAAAACCTTCTACGTGATTCCGGGTTGCTACGCGGGCGATCGACAACCCGACGTGCAACGGCTCCCGCGGGGATGCCAGGCGTCGAACATGTTCAGCGTCCCGCCCGTTCTCAGTCGCGTCGCCGTTCGACGCTGAAGGCGCACACCTCGCGGCGGGGATACCTGTCCGCCGTAGCCTTGGCGAAGGCGGATGTTCCGCGCCCCTGTGATTCAGTCGAGCTTCGTGCCCGCCCGCCCACGGCGAAGGTTCACTTCGTCGCAATTGTTAAGACAACGTTAAGAACACGATCGACACGCTGAACGCGATTGATGCAGGCGCGTCAGTCGAACTTTCACACCGCGAGGACAGTGTCCTCTTCAACCTAAACCGTGTGGTGTCTTCTGACGGACTTCGAGCGACAACCAACGAGGCGCACATAGCGATCGCGTGAGGTACATGCGTTGCATCGAGCACGCCGTCTGATAGGACGCGCATGGATGCAGCCGCACCAGCACCACCAACTGCAACACCACCATCATCGTCAAAGAAACGTGACAAGCGATCGCGAAAGGTGCGCTCCGCCTGGATCGCCTTCGTCGGCCGTATCGTTGCGCAGTTCGTAGGTTCTGCCGCGACGATCGTCCTGGGGTTGATGCTGCTGCAGAAGCACGCGGCGTCGGAAGCCAGGTTGCACGACACCGCGGCGGCCGCCGCTGATTCGCGCGTGCAGCCGATCAAGACCCGACCCGTCGAGCCCACATCCGTGGCGGTTTTGCCGCTGCGCGGCTTCGCTGCCAGCGGCACATCGGCGCTGGCCGACAGCGTGACCGATGCGCTCACCTCGGAACTGGCGCAGATTCCGGGCGTCCATGTCACCTCGTTGACGTCGGCGACACACGCCGCACGGCAGGGGCAATCGGCCGGCGCCATCGCCGCCACGCTCGGCGTGCATTACGTCATCGAAGGATCAGCGGTGCACTCGGATGGTCGTCTGCGGATCAGCGTGCGCCTTGTCGACGCGTTGCGCGACGAGCACGTGTGGGCGCATCAATACGAGGAGCGCAGGACGAGTCTGGCGGAGACGCGGCTCGCGCGTAGTGCGGCGCGAGAGCTGGGCGCGGCGCTGATCAATATGACCGACGCGGTAGATGCAGGCGATCAGGCGGACCCGCTCGCAGCGTCCGCGCAGATGGGCGTCGTTGCCCGAGCCCGCTAGATCAATGGCACTGACTGGAGCCCGCGTCGTGGAAGGAGGAACCTTCGGCGGGGATGAACTCCCAGCGGTAACTGCCGTTCTCCAGTGTGAAGCTGCCGACGCCCCACGTGCTCACGTTCACTTCGCTGTTCGCGACAGGCGAACGTGCCATCGGATACACGGGCGCACCGCCGGTACCGACCGTGAACTGTCTGATGCCACGCACGGGATCGGAACGGCCATCGGGATCCTGTGGCGCAAACCGCTCGTAGAGATGATCGTGGCCGTTCAGCACGACGTCGACGTTGAAGTCGTACAGGACGCGCCAGATGTCCCTGAGGTCGGGGTTGGAGCCGTTCGGTCCGCTGCTGAAAAGCGGCCGATGCCAGTAAACAGCGGTGCACCTGGCGGTGTTCAACGACAGCTGTTCGCGCAGCCACTGCACCTGCGTGGATGCGGCGCTGACGTCGGTTTCACTGTTCAGCGAGATCACGAGCCACGACCCCAAGGTGTAGCTGTAATAGCCGAGGCCGGCTGGCCCGGCGGAGGCACCGAAGTACCCGTAATAGGGCGCGGCGTTCGCGCTCCGATATTCGTGATTGCCAGGCGTCGGCCGCGTGCGCGATCGGTGGCGTCCCCAGCTCGGCTCGTAGCAGGTGCGGTATTCGTTTTCCGTTCCGGACATGTAGGCGTTGTCGCCTAACGCGAACACCGTCCCGGAAATGGTGTCGAGGAGTTTGGCCGTCGCCTCAGCTCCGGCCGTTCCACACATCGCGATGTCGCCGGCACCGACCAGGACGGCGGCAGGGGTGAAGTTTTGAATGAGTCCGCCAAGCGGCGTCGGCGACACGGGAGCCGCTGTCTCGAGCGACGTGCCGCCACAGGCCGACAGCGTCCCCAGAACGACCGCTAGCAGGCCAATACGCACACACAGGCCGGAGCGAGACACACTCATGCTGCCGTTCTCTTCGTGCGCCCGCGCACGATGCC
>Ga0081539_10004873_pt1 | contig 14345 bp, 14 predicted proteins | sample TabmetS4T2R2_FD_71023 | JGI IMG/M metagenome (GOLD analysis project Ga0081539, IMG submission 71023) | Tabebuia heterophylla rhizosphere microbial communities from the University of Puerto Rico - S4T2R2 | ecosystem: Host-associated > Plants > Roots > Rhizosphere ...
CTCTTGACCGCCATGGCGACGCTCGTCGCTGCAGAAGAGGGCATCGTCGAACTCGACGAGCCGGCGGGCCCCGAAGGATCGACGTTCCGGCACCTCCTCGCACACGCCTCCGGGCTTCCGTTCGAGGGCGAGCGGCCGATCGCCCGCCCTGGCCAGCGTCGGATCTACTCCAACGCCGGCTTCGACCTCATTGGAAGCCTCATCGCCGCGCGCGCCGAGATGTCCTTCGACGAGTACCTTCGGGAGGCGGTGCTGGACCCGCTCGAGATGACCGGCACGCGACTCGACGGGCGCCCGTCGGCGGGGCTTCGCGGGCCGTTGGACGATCTGCTCGCCTTCGCGGCGGAGTTGCTCCGGCCGCGGCTCGTCGCCGGCGAGACGCTCGCCGAGGCCACGACGGTCGCGTTTCCCGGGCTCGTCGGGGTCATTCCCGACCTCGGCCGCTTCGAGCCGAACGACTGGGGACTCGGATTCGAGCTGCGCGACGCGAAGTCGCCCCACTGGACCGGCGCCCGGAACTCCGTGCGGACCTTCGGCCACTTCGGCGGCTCCGGCTCCTTTCTCTGGGTCGACCCGGTCGCCGGGGCGGCGTGCGCGTCGCTCGCCGACCTCGAGTTCGGCGACTGGGCCAAAGACGCCTGGCCGAGACTCTCCGACGCCGTCCTCGCGGAGCTAGCATGAACGGGGTCGTGAGCACCTGGGCCATCATCATCGGCGGCTACGCCTTCGCGGCGCTTTTCTTCCGGCTGCTGGGCGGCCTCGACTCGGCCGGCGACGCGATGGCCGAGTGGGCCCGGCGCCTCAGCCGCGACAGTTAGCCGCGGACGACGACCACCTGGCTCGAGTGCCGGTCAGGTGCGAAACGAGTCGTAGACGGCGGCGTCGCAGCTCGCGACCGTCGCCGGCATGAGCGCGGTCACGCTTGCAGAGAAGGTGTCACCAGGCCGCAGCACGCCGGCCGGCCCGCGCACCATGCCTGCGAGCACGACGCCGAAGCGTCGCTCGGCTTCGAGCGTCTCTCCGGGCCGGAGCTCGCGGCGCTCCATCTGCTCGCCCAGGCGCGCAAGCCTCTCCCCCGGCAGCCCGGCCAGCTCGGCGATCCGCGCCAACTCGTGCGCGGTGGCCGACTGATGCCTCAATCGTCTTCGTCCGGGTCGACGACTCGCTGGGGATCGTCGTGGGCTGGATACCGCTGGGCATCCTCTTCCTCGCGACGCTCGGGCGGCGCGTCTTCTTCTTCCGGTGTCGGTTCGGGCTGGCTCGTGGACATATGCTCGATCGTATGGGAGGGAGCCCTATGCTCGCGGGCTGGACGACGTGCCCGCGGTGCGGGCGGACGCTCCAGTCGGAAGAGAAGTCGGTGAGCTGCCCGGCTTGCGGGCTCACCGTCTATGCGAACCCGGCGCCGACGGCGAGCGCCGTGATCCTCGACGACGCGGGGCGGGTACTGCTCGCCAGGCGAGCGGTCGACCCGGGCGCCGGCCTCTGGGATCTCGTCGGAGGCTTCATCGACGAGGGCGAAGACCCACTCGACGCGCTGCGGCGCGAGGTCCGCGAGGAGCTCTCCATCGACGTGGAGCCCGGCGAGTACCTGGGCGCCTATCCCGATCGCTACGGAAACGACGGCGTCTACACGCTCAACTTCTACTGGGCCGCACGCCTCCTAGGCGGTGAGATCCGGGTCGACGATTCCGAGCTCGAGGAGGTTGCCTGGTTCGCTCGTCAGGAGCTCCCGGAGCCCGCCGAGTTCGCATTCGAAAACACCGTGCAGGCGCTGGACCACTGGCGTGCTCAGGTTGGGTCAGGGGGCGGCGAGAAATAGGCCATTCGGCCCATGAAGGATTTGGCGGCTGCTGCCGATAATCGGGCCACCTTGTCCGAGCACGACGTCCACCGGATCGAAGAAGACCTCGCCGAGGACTGGCTCGAGTCCTTCATCGCGGAAGGCCTCGACGAGGTCGAGGCCTATCTGCGCAAGCACTCGGACTTTCAGACTTTCCTAGAAGACCAGAACTAGGGCTCTAGGCCTCGGTCAAGCCGAGGGACTTCTCGAGCATGCCTTTCGGCTGTGCCCCGAGCGCGGCTGCCTTCGGCTCGCCGCCGTCGAAGAGGATCATCGTCGGGATGCTCATGACCCCGAAGCGGCGCGCGAGCTCGGGCTCTTCGTCGATGTTGACCTTGACGAGCCGAAGACCCTCGCGCTCCTCGGCGATCTGGTCGAGGATCGGCGCGACCGCATGGCACGGGCCGCACCACTCCGCCCAGAAGTCGACGAGCACCGGCTGTTCGCTGTGAAGGACTTCCTGCTCGAACGTGGATTCCGTGATTGTGTCTGCCATGTCCTTTGAAACGTAGGATGGCCGCAAGATGTTCCGGCCTCTTCCTCAAGTACCGGATCACCCAGCTCTCGAGCAAGAGGTTCTCTCGTGGTGGGAGGAACGAAACATCTTCGACCGGCTGCGGGAGACCAACCGCGGAGGCCCGCGCTTCAGCTTCACCGACGGTCCCGTGACTGCGAACAAGACGCTCGGCGTGCACACGGCGTGGGGTCGCGCGCTCAAGGACGTCTTCCAGCGCTACAAGGCGTTGCAGGGCTTCGACCAGCGCTATCAGAACGGCTTCGATTGCCAGGGGCTCTGGATCGAGGTCGGCGTCGAGCGGGAGCTCGGACTGAACTCGAAGCGCGAGATCGAGGAGTACGGGCTCGAGGAGTTCGCGCGCCGCTGCCGCGAGGTGGTCCGCAAGTCCGCCGAGGACCTCACCCGCGGCTCCATCCGCCTTGGGCAGTGGATGGACTGGGGCAACGACTACTTCACGTTCAGCGACACCAATATCGAGTACATCTGGCGCTTCCTGCAGATCGTCAACGAGCGCGACTGGCTCTACCTCGGCCACCGCTCCACGGAGTGGTGCCCCCGCTGCGGCACGTCGATCTCGGCGCACGAGCTCGCGGGCAACTACGTCGAGCGCTCCGACCCCTCGCTGTACGTCCGCCTACCGCTCGTCGAACGACCCGGTGAATCGCTCGTCGTCTGGACGACCACCCCCTGGACGCTCCCTGCGAACGTCGCCGCGGCGGTCAATCCCGACGCCGACTACGGCCGCCGTCTGAGCGGCGAGTGGGTGGCGGCGCCGCGCTATCCGGACGAGCGCTTCGACGAGGTGCTGAAGGGGTCCGAGCTCGTCGGCTGGCGTTACGAGGGGCCGTTCGACGACCTACCGCCGGGGGCAGGGGTCGAGCATCGCGTCATCCCCTGGGACGAGGTTGCGCTCGACGAGGGGACCGGCATCGTCCACATTGCGCCCGGCGCCGGCACGGAGGACTTCGAGCTTTCGCGCGTCCACGATCTTCCGGTGCTCATGCCGGTCGACGAGTCGGGTCGGTTCTACGACGACTACGGCTGGCTGCACGGCCTCTCGACGGTCGAGGCGGCCGAGCAGATCATCGGGAACCTCGAGGAGAAGGGTCGGCTCGTCGAGGCGGGCCTGTACGAGCACCGCTACCCGGAGTGCTGGCGCTGCCACACGCCTTTGATCTTCAGGATCGCGGACGACTGGTTCATCTCCGTTCGCGATCTCCGGGAGCCCATGCGCGCGGCGAACCGCGAGGTGCGCTGGACGCCGGACTACATGGGCAAGCGCATGGACGACTGGCTCGTGAACATGGGCGACTGGAACATCTCGCGCCGCCGCTACTACGGGCTGCCTTTGCCCTTCTATCCGTGCTCGTGCGGACACGTGAACGTGATCGGGTCGAAGGCGGAGCTCCTCGAACGCTCGACGTCGCCGGTCAGCGACGAGGAGCTGCCCGAGCTGCGCCGGCCGTGGATCGACAGGGTCGCGATCGCGTGCGAGCAGTGCGGTGAGCCGGTCGACCGCATCAAGGAGGTCGGCGACGTCTGGCTCGACGCCGGAATCGTCCCGTTCTCGACGCTCGGGTGGAAAAACCCGGAGTGGGTCTCCCAGGGGTATGCGACGGGCGCCGCTCGAGGCCTGACGACGGCAGACCTGCCCGACCACGGGTACTGGGAGCAGTGGTATCCGGCGGACTGGGTCTCGGAGATGCGCGAGCAGATCCGGCTCTGGTTCTACTCGCAGCTCTTCATGTCCGTCGTCATCACGGGGAAGGCGCCGTTTCGGAGCGTCCTCGGCTACGAGAAGATGCTGGACGAGCGCGGCCGGGAGATGCACGGCTCGTGGGGGAACCTCATCCCGGCCGAGGACGCCTTCGCCCGGATGGGCGCCGACGTCATGCGCTGGCAGTTCTGTGCGCAGCCCCCGGACCGCAATCTCCTGTTCGGGTACGGGCCCGCGCACGAGATCAAGCGCAAGCTCCTCACGTTCTGGAACTCGATCTCGTTTCTCGTCACCTACGCGTCGATCGAAAGCTGGACGCCGAGATACGCCGACCTTGCAAGCGGTCCCGGTGAGACCGGCCTCAGGACGCTCGACCGCTGGCTGCTCGCGCGGACTCAGCAGTTCCTCGAGCAGGCGACGGAGGCGTACGAGAGCTACCTCACGGTCAACGTCATTCGTGCTTTCGAGGAGTTCCTCGACGACCTCTCGAACTGGTACGTACGCCGAAGCCGCCGGCGGTTCTGGGACGGGGATGCGGCCGCCTTCGCGACTCTCTGGTATGCGCTCGTCCAGGGCCTCCGAGTGCTTGCGCCGGTGACGCCGTTCCTCACGGACCACCTCTGGCGGAACCTCGTCGGCAGCGTGGAAGACGCGCCCGAGAGCATCTTCCTCGCTGGGTGGCCCGACGCGGCCGACCGCTTCCGCGATCGCGGCCTGCTCGAGGAGGTCGCCACCGGCCGCCAGGTCGCCGAGCTCGCCCGCTCAGCCCGCCAGCAGGCGGGGATCAAGCTCCGCCAGCCCCTGCGCCGCCTGGTGGTGGCGACTGCCGACTCGAGTCGCCGCGCCCTCGTCTCGCGGCAGGTGGAGGACCTGGCGGGCGAGCTGCGCGTCAAGGAGGTCGCCATCTCCGAGAGCCCGACCGAAGTGGCCGAGCTCCGCGCGACGCCGAAGCTCGACCTCGTCGGACCCCGGTACGGGCCTAATCTTCCCGAGCTGCGCCGACTGCTCTCCGAGGGCCGCTTCGAGGTCTCGAACGGCACGCTTCGCGCGGGCGGCTTCGTCCTCAGCCGCGGCGAGTTCACGCTCGACTACACGCCCCGCGAGGGTTGGGCTGTCGAGCACGGCGACGACTACGTGGTCGCCGTCGACACGCGCCTGGACGATGAGCTCATCCTGGAGGGCCGCGTCTACGACCTCATCCGCCAGGCGCAGCGCCTGCGGGCGGACTCGGGTCTCGAGATCACGGACCGCATCGTTCTCACGATTCCGGAGGCCGATCGCGACTTGCTTGTCTACGAGGACTGGATCAAGAACGAGACGCTCGCGACCTCGATCGAGATCGGAGATTCTCTGGCGGTGCGAAAGGCCGCATGACGAAGCTCGTCGTGGCCGCGGTGCTCGTCCTCGCCGCGCTCGCCGCGGCCGACACGTTCCGAGCCGGGCCCAAGGAGCACGTTGTCGCGACCTCCGAGGCCCCGATGGAGCCGGTGACGGTCCATCGCGCGAGGTCCGACCTGATCGCGGTCGGAGCCTTCACTCGCAAGCGCGTGCTCGAGGACGGGCGCGAGTATCTCGGCGAGGACGCAATCGCGGCAGGACTCCCTGCAAGCCTCGGCAGAGTCCCCTACGACATCGCCTTCGTCGCGAGAGCGGAAAATGGAACGGTCGCGCTCGGGATCTACGCCTTCCCCTACGGAAGGCCGGCGACCTCCGTCGTCGAGCTCTGGCGAGAAAACGCGCTCGTGAGCGCGTTCCGTGTGCCGTCAGGCGCTTTCGCCGGCGGTATCGGCTTCGCCGAGGAAGGACGTCTCGTCGCCACACTGTCCGCGGACGGCCTCCTCGTCCATCTCTTCAGGCGCTCGGGAGAGCCTGCGGGCCGCCAGCCGGCTACGAGCTGGTAGCGAGCCCGCCGCGTCGCACCTCGGGCGGAAGCCGGAAGAAGACCGCCTCGGGAGGGGCTTCGAGCTCGTCGACCTGCATAACGCCACGCGCCGTGAACCACGCGACGACACGTCGCACGAGACTCTCGGGCGCCGACGCGCCCGACGTCAGGCCGATTGTCTCGACGCCCTCGAGCCAGGCCTCTTCGATCGCCGTCTCGTCCTCGATCAGGTGGGCCGAGACGCCGCGCGCGCGCGCGACCTCGACCAGCCGGTTCGAGTTGGAACTGTTTCGGGAGCCGACGACGAGGAGCACGTCGATCGTGCCCAAGAGGCGCTTGACCGCGCGCTGGCGGTTGGTGGTCGCGTAGCAGATGTCCTCTTTGGCGGGAGCCCGCAATGCGGGGAAGCGGCGCCTGAGGACGGCCACGATCTCCTCCGTGTCGTCGACTGAGAGGGTCGTCTGCGTGACGTAGGCGAGACGCTCCGTTTGCGGCGGCTGGACGCGCGCGGCGTCCTCGGCACTCTCGATGAGGAGGATCGCCTCGGGCGCCTCGCCCATCGTCCCGACGATCTCCTCGTGCCCGGCGTGGCCGATGAGGAAGATCGTGTAACCCTGGGCGGCGAAGCCTCGGGCCTCCGCATGCACCTTCGAGACGAGAGGACACGTCGCGTCGATGGTCTCGAGCCCACGTGCGGCGGCCTGCTCGTAGACGGAGGGTGCGACTCCGTGCGCGGAGAGGACGACGGCGGCTCCGGCGGGGACCTCCTCCTCGCTCTCGACGAAGACAGCGCCGCGCGCCTCGAAGTCCCTCACGACGTGCGCGTTGTGGACGATCTGCTTGCGTACGTAGACCGGAGGCCCATGGAGCTCGAGGGCGCGGGCCACGATCTCGACAGCCCGCTCCACACCGGCGCAATAGCCTCTGGGCGAGGCGAGGACGAGCCGTTTGACCACCTGCCGCCATGCTAGCCAGGGCCGCTGCGCGGGGCGTCAGTAGGCGCGCTGTCGGTAGGCGTGCTTAAACGAGAAGACCCGCCGCTCGGGGGGGTAAGCGCGGCGGGCCTTCCCACATTTGCTCACCGTGGTGTACATGGCCAGGGACACATGCCACGGTTCGCATCGCCCAGTGATGGCCACGCTATCGAGGGGGTGAGAGGAAGCCAATAGGTCCAACGGCCTATTTTTGAAAACCACAGGACCCCTCCTCGTTTGTCTCGACGGGGTACGAGGTGCCGCCTATCATCCCTGGTGCCCAGTGGATCAAACCACGCGCGTCATCGTGCTCGAGGCCGCTCCGCTGCTGCTCCTCTCGGCGCTGTATCTCGGAGTGGCGGCCGCGCTTGCCCCGTATCTCTGGCGGCCCCGCGGCTTTTCGTGGCTTGGGTTCGGCGTGTGGATGCTGTTCGTGCTCGTCGGCGCGATCGCGGGGGTCCTCGGCGGCGCGAAGCTGAACGACCACGACTTCCTCGGCGGAGTTACACCGTGGCCGGTACTCGCGGTCATCGTCCTCGCGCTCGTCCCACCGATCGTCTTCATCACGCGCTGGGGCGAGCGGCGCCTGCTCGTGCAGGCCGGCCCGAGGGTCCGTGAGGCGGAGGAGGAGGCCACCGAACGGCAACGCGAAGCGCAGGCCATTTCACGACTCTCGACGGCGCTGACGAAGACCGGCACCGGCCAGGAGGCGGCCAGGCACCTCTTCGAGGAGCTCGAGCAGGTGCTGCTGGTGCGGAAGACGATGCTCGCCGAGGTCGACGAGGAAGCCCGCCGCGCGCGCGGCTTCGCAAGCCGCGGAATCGACGAGGCGTGGTGGAAGGAGGTCTCGCTCGACCTCGATCGGGACACGAGCGGCATCGTCACCGTCGTCCGCGACCGCGCACCGTTCGCGGTGTTCGACGTCCGGGCGGCACCGAACGTGAACCAGGAGCTTGCGGCCGCCGTCGGCGCGCGGAGCGCAGCCTTTGTCCCCCTCATGTCCGAAGGGCGCTGCACCGGGGTCCTCGTCGTCGCCTCCGAGGAGCCGCGGCTGTTCTCCGCGGCGGAGATGGAGCTGATGGTCGACCTTGCCAACGAGACGGCGCTCGCGCTCGGCCGAACGCGCTCGAAGGAGGCCCTGCAGGCCGCGCTCGACCGTGAGCGTCTCCTGGCCGAGGTGGGACGTCGCGTCCGCTCGGAGCTGGATCTCGACACCCTGTTCCGGGTCGCCGTCGAGGAGGTGGGCCGCGGCATCGGCGTGACGCGCTGCTTCATCCGCCTGGAAGACGAGTCCGGCCGGTTGCCGGTTCGCGCCGAATGGAACGCCCCGGGGGTCGAATCGGCGAGCCCGGCCGCCGCGCGACTGCCCGTCTCCAATCTCGCGGCCCGCGTGGGGCGCACCGTGGTGATCGAGGACGTGCTCACCGCGCCTGAGCTCGACGACGCCTCTCTCGGTGGCCGCGACACGCTCGTCGACCTCGGGACGCGGGCCGTCCTCGCCACGCCGATCGTCGTGTTCGAGCGGATGATCGGGATCTTCGGCCTCCACCGAAGCGAGCCGGGGCCCTGGAATGCGGGCGAGATCGCCTTGTCGGAGGCAATGGCCCGGGAGGTCGGGCTCGCCATCCATACGGCGCGGCTCCTGGGGCAGAACGAACGGCGCGTCGAGGAGCAGGCGGCCCTTCTGACCGCCGCGCAGGCGCTGACCACCGACCTCCGTTTCGAGGCCGTCATCCAGCGTCTCGTCGACGAGCTCGTCAAGCTTTTCCGTGGCGACGCGGCCGACTGCTGGATTTTCGACGACGAGCGCAAGCTGCTCCATTGCCGTGCGGTCAACGGCGTGCCGGAGCGCAACGTCGGCCGCGCGATTCCGCCCGAGGGAACATTCAAGACGGTGATCGCCTCCGGCCGCCCGGCCCTCAAGCGCGAGTTCGCGACCACGGAGAAGCCCCCGCCGAGCGAGGACTTCCGCATCTTCGCCGAGGTGATGGATGCGCCGATCACGTGGCTCGGCGAGCAGCGCGGCGTCCTGGGCGTGTGCTCTCGCGCTCCCGGGAGGTTCGATGCCGCCGACCTCGAGCTCCTCGACACCTTCGCCCGGCTCGCTTCCCTCGCTCTGCACAACGCGGAGAGCTTCGAGGAGCGTGAGCGGCAGGCCCAGGTGCAGCGCGGCTTCTACAAGATCGCCGAGGTCCTGGGGTCGCCTCTTTCGCTGGCCGAGACGCTCGACGCCCTTGCGCAGGCCGCCACGGAGGCCCTAGGTGGCTCCGCCGCGATGGTGCTCGAGCCGCGCGGCGAGCGGATGTATCTCAGCGGCTCGCACGAGTTGCCGGCTCTCCTCGCCGAGGAGCTGACGCGAGGGCTTGCCGATGAGGCGTCGCCCTTCGGAACGGCCGCCCGCGGAGAGCGGATCCTGACGGCGGTCGACCTGACGGACGACGAGCGCTTTTCGATCGCCCTGCGCTCGTTGCTGACCGAGATCGGCTACACGTCGCTCCTCTGTGCGCCGGTTGCCGGCGCGCGCGGGGAGAAGAACGCCGCGGTCGTGCTCTTTGCCGAGCGGCGTGCCTTCTCCGACGACGACCTGGCGCTGGCCCGGCATCTCACGGGAGCGGCGCGGGGCGCGATCGAGCGCGCCGAGCTCTTCGAGAGCGAGCGGCGTGCGGGACGGTTCGCCCAGCGCCTCGCGGACGTGAGCAGCGTGCTCGCGATGAACCTCGATCCCGACGGTGCGTCCACCGCGGTCGTGCGGGAGGCGCCCGAGCTTCTGGGGGCCGAGGCGGCGGTCATCCGGATTCTCGAGGACGACGAACTCGTCGCTCGCGCCGCGCACGGCCACGGCACGCAGGGAATCGTCGGATCGCGGACGAGCTCCGCGGCCGGGGTCGCGGGCGTCGTCGCGCAGTCCCGGGCTCCGCTGGCCGTTGGCGATGCTCGCGATACCCCGCGCTTCATGCGCGAGGACTCACTTCTCCGGCTCGGCCATTCGAGCGTCGTCGCGGTGCCGATGTTCGCGCACGGCGGAAGCCTCAACGGCGTTCTCGCCGTCTACGACCGGGGCGCGCGTGTCTGGCGGGAGGACGAGACACAGGCGCTCGCGGCGCTCGCGGCCACGGCGTCTGCGGCGCTTTCGAGCGCGGAGCTCTACCAGCGGGTGGCCGAGGAGAAAGAGCGGAGCGAGGCGATCCTCGCCAACATCGCCGACGGGATCGTCGCCGTCGACCGGGAGGGCGGCATCGTCCTCTGGAATCGCACCGCAGAGGAGATCACCGGGGTGCCCGCCGAAGAGGCGCTCGGGCGACGCATCGCCGAGGTGCTCCAGCGCGAGCTCGCTCGTGACGGGGAGGCGACTCCGGGCGAGCGTCAGATCACGATCCTGCGCGGCGGCAAGGAGATCTGGCTCTCGCTGACGGAGGCGGTCATGGTCGACGCCGCCGGAAACGTCGCCGGGCGCATCTTCGCGTTCCGAGACGTCTCCACCGAGCGGGTCGTCGAGCAGATGAAATCGGACTTCGTCGCGACTGTCTCGCACGAGCTGCGGACTCCGCTGACGTCGATCTACGGCTTCGCGGAAACGCTTCTGCGCGGCGACGTCGAGTTCTCCGACGTCGAGCGCGGCACCTTCCTCGGATATATCGCCTCCGAATCCGAGCGGCTCATCAACATCGTCGACGACCTCCTCAACGTCGCCCGCCTGGAGACGGGGACGCTCGGGCTCAACATCTCCGACACGGACCTCGGCGTGACCGTGAGCGAGTCGGTGGCGCGATTCGCGGAGCACCAGGAGGGGGACTTGAGCTTCGACGTCGAAATCCCCCGCAGCGCCGTCCTCGTACGAGCCGACCGGGAGAAGCTCGCGCAGATCGTCATGAACCTCGTCGACAACGCAGTGAAGTTCTCGCCCAACGGCGGGCAGATCTCCGTCTCGGCGCGACGGCGCTCCGACACGGCGGAGATTCGCGTCTCCGACCAGGGAATCGGGATCGCCCGCGCCGATCAGCAGCGAATCTTCACGAAGTTCTACCGCGCCGAGCAAGCCGTGGAGCACAGCCCGCAGGGCGCAGGCCTCGGCCTCTTCCTCGCGCGCGGGCTCCTGGCCGCGATGGGCGGCCGCATCTGGGTGGAGTCCGAGGAGGGGCAGGGCTCGACGTTCGTCTTCGAGCTCCCCATCGTGAAGGACGCCGCCGAGGAGCTCGTCCATAAGCCGCGGGCGGCGGCGAGCGCCGGATGAAGACGCTGATAATCGACGACGAGGCGCCGATCCGCCTCCTCTGCAAGGTCAACCTCGAGGCCGAGGGAATCGACGTCCTCGAGGCGGGGGACGGAGTGACCGGTCTCGAGGCGGCGCGCGCCGAAAAGCCGGACGCGATCCTCCTGGACGTGATGATGCCCGGGCTGGACGGCTGGAGCGTCGCGGAGCAGCTGCTCGCCGACGAGTCGACGAGCGCGATCCCGATCATCTTCCTGACGGCGCGCGCCGATCTCCGCGATCGTGTCCGCGGCATGGATGCCGGCGGCCTCGACTACATCACGAAGCCGTTCAACCCGCTGGAGCTGGCCTCCATCGTTCGGCAGGTCGTCGACGCGGTCGAGCAGGGCGACCGCGAACAGCTCCGGAGCGAGCGCATCGCCGAGCTGCGGGCGCTCTTCGAGACGAGCGCCTGACGAGAGTCCCTACCGGAAGCGGTTCACGCCGATCCGGACGCAGCCCCAGCCGGACCACGGGCCACGGGCGACGCCGATGCCCATGCGGCGGAAGTTCGGATCGAGCAGGTGGATGCGGTGGGTGTAGCTGTTGAGCCACATCCGCACGAGCGTGTGCGCCCAGCCCTGACGGCAGGTCAGCCAGCCGATGTTCTCCGCGTTCGCGAGCTGGAGCCGACCGTGCCGGAAGGTGTCGTGACGGAGCAGGTAGCGCGCCCAGTAGTGCGCGCCGCTCTGGAGCGACGCGCCGAGACGCAGGCGGCGTAGACCGTGGTTCGCGCGAGCGTCGTTCACCGCGTGGAGAAGTCGCTTCTCCGCCGCTGACGCGCCACGCGACTGGGCAGGTCTGGCGAGTGCGACGAACGTGCAAAGCGCACACACCAGCAAGACGAATGCCACTCGTGCTGGGCGACCGGGGGGCACCGCGGCAAGAGTGACTCCAAACTGTCTCGATACCTTTCGAGGAAGGTACGGTTTTCTTTAGCTCTTCATGCGGATTCTGTAAAGGACGGGAAGATTCGCGCAGTTTGTGCGAGGAAGATGCCGCCTAGGACGAGCAGTCCCCCTGCGATCTGAATCGGGCCGATTTCTTCGCCGAGCCACGCGTACGCGACGGCTCCAGCCAGGACGGGCTCGATCATCGCGGTGACAGTCGCGCGCGTCGCGGGGATGTGGCGAAGCGCGCCGATCATGCAGATGAACGGCACGATCGTCCCGAGGACGATTACGTAGGCGAGGAGCAGCCAAACGGGCAGGTGGGTCTCCTCCAGCCGGCCGAGCAGCGAGGCGTCGGTCGTCATCACGCCTCCCGGGAAGCTCCACCACGGCTGCACGATCGCCCAGAAGCCCGCGGCGAAGAGGAACCCCCAGGCGAGCAGCGAGTAGACGTCTCGTCCCCCGTGGAGGCTTCGCTCGGCGAGGACGATGTAGAGCGCGTAGGCGCATGCCGCGCCGAGCGAGGCGGCGACGCCGATCCCGTCGAGCGTCCCGCCGTGCCAGAGCTCGACGACGAGCGACAGGCCGGTGAGTGCGAGCGCGAGGGCGAGCCAGAGACGGCGCCGCACGGGCTCGTGGACGAAGAAGCGCGCCCATACGGCCACGAGGACGGGGGCGATGTACTGGATCACGAGCGCGATCCCGATGTCGAGGTGCGTGATCCCCGTGAAGTAGAGAAAGTGGACGAACGCCAGGCCGGCGACACCGAAGAGAAGGAAGAACCCGAGCTCGCGCCGCGAGATCCGCAGAGAGCGCGGCCGCAAGAGCGCCACCGCTGCAAAGAGGACGAGTCCGGAGCCCGTGGCGCGCACCTCCGCGAGGCGGAGCGCGGTCAGCCCGCCTGAGTCGACGATGATCTTCGCCATCGTCGCGTTGAGCGACCACAACGCCACCGCGCAGAGCACGAGGGCGTAGCCGATCGCGGGACGGCCGCGACGGGCTCGCTCGGCGAGCGCCTCGGCAGCGAGCGGGGCGTCGGCCACGGCGGCGGAGGTTAACGCGGCTGTCAGCGCTCACAGGGTGAGGGGAGGGCCGAGGCTCCGGAAGACCTCGGCCCTTGCCGGTCAGCTAGCAGCAGTCGCAGCCGCACTCGTCGCAACAGCCTTCGCAACAGTTCACGGCGTCACCTCCTTCACTAGCCGAGCTCTTCAGTATATATTGATAAACATCAATGAATGGGTTGACCGTGATCGACGCGTGCTGCTCGCCGGGGGCGCCTCCTCTCGCCGAGGAGGCGAGGCACGACCTGGCGGCGCGCTTCAAGGCGCTCGCCGACCCCACCCGCGTCGCGATCGTCAACCTGCTCGCAGGCACCCGCGAGCTCTGTGTTTGCATCCTCGTCGACCAGCTCGATCTCTCGCAGCCGACGGTCTCCCACCACCTGCGCATCCTGCGCGAAGCGGGCCTCGTCAACGTCGAGCGGCGCGGGACCTGGGCCTACTACAGCCTCGCCGGCGAGACGGTTGCCGCGCTGGCCGCTGCGCTCGGCGGCGGAGACGGCTAGCCCGGTGGGGCATGTCCTGTTCGTCTGCGTCAGGAACGCCGGCCGCTCTCAGATGAGTGAGGCGCTCTTCCGCGCAGCCGCCGGAGACCTGCACGAGGCGAGCTCTGCCGGCACGGACCCGGCCGAGCGCGTCCACCCGGAGGTCGTGGCCGTCATGCGGGAGCTGGGCATCGAGCTGTCCGGCCAGGTACCGCAGCGGCTGACCGACGAGGTCGTCGAGGCGGCGGACGTTGTGGTCACGATGGGCTGCGGAGACGCGTGCCCGGTTCTGCCCGGCAAGCGATATGTCGACTGGGATCTGCCCGACCCGGAAGGGCGCTCGGAGGACGAGGTCCGCGCCATCCGTGACGACATCGCCGTCCGCGTGGAAGAGCTCGCAGCCGCACTCGAAGCCTGAGTCGGTCAGGTTTCTGTGCGAACATACGAGAGCGCGGGACGTGGCGCAGCCTGGTAGCGCGCCTGCTTTGGGAGCAGGAAGTCGCCGGTTCGAATCCGGCCGTCCCGACTGGAAGCCGCGCGGCTCTGATAGACAGGGGCCCGTGCGCTACCGGCAGCTCGGCAAGTACGGCCTGCGGATCTCCGAGATCGGGCTCGGCTCCTGGCTGACCTACGGAGGCTCGGTCGAGGATAGGGCCGCCGTCGAGTGCATCCACCGGGCGTTCGAGCTCGGCGTCAACTTCTTCGACACGGCGAACGTGTACCGACGCGG
>Ga0081539_10004874_pt1 | contig 14340 bp, 6 predicted proteins | sample TabmetS4T2R2_FD_71023 | JGI IMG/M metagenome (GOLD analysis project Ga0081539, IMG submission 71023) | Tabebuia heterophylla rhizosphere microbial communities from the University of Puerto Rico - S4T2R2 | ecosystem: Host-associated > Plants > Roots > Rhizosphere ...
TGTTGCTTCCAGTACGCCACTTGCCGGTCGAGGAGTTCGCCTTGCACCCCTTCGCGCTGCCAGGCGGCGTAGTCGGCATACTGGATAGTCAGCTCCGGCAGCGGCGACGGCTGGCCGTGAGCACACGCGTCATAGAGCACCGAGAGTTCACGGTACACCACACTCAGCGACCAGCCATCGGCCACAATGTGATGAAAGGTGAGACTCAGGATATGGTCATGTTCCCCCAGCCGGAGGACTTTTGCCCGCAAGAGTGGCCCGTGCAGCAGATCAAAGGGCTGGTGCGCCTCCTCCGTGAGGAGGCCCTGGGCGTCTGCTTCTCGCCGCTCCGCTGCGCGATCACTGAGATCGATGACCGGCAGAGCGAGCCGCAGTGCTGGGGCAATGCGCTGGCGCGGCTCTCCTTCCCTCATCACGAAGGTGGTTCGCAGGACTTCGTGACGCCCCACGAGCTCGTTGAGACTCCGCTCGAGCGCGGCAAGGTCAAGCGAGCCCTGTATGCGGAGCGCCGTGGGAATGTTATAGACCGCACTCCCGGGCTCGAACTGGTCTAAGAACCACAGCCGCTGCTGGGCAAACGATAGCTGAAGGTTTTCTTTCCTTGGTCCTGAAACTAGTGGAAGTGTCAGTCCCTCGTGTTCATTACGGCGGCTGTCTTCAATACGCGAGGCCAATCCAGCTATCGTAGGATTGGCGAACAGATCCCGCAGAGGGAGCTCTATCTGCAACACTCGACGCACTCGTGCGACCACCTGGGTGGCTTTGAGTGAGTGCCCGCCGAGTTCAAAGAAATTGTCATGGATGCCCACAGACTCCAGGCCCAACACTTCGCACCACACCCCAGCGATGATTTCCTCTTCTGGCGTGCGGGGGGCGATAAAGGCTTGCTCTAATTCTGGACGGGTCGGTTCTGGGACCGGCAGTACCCGGCGATCGAGCTTGCCATTGGGAGTCAAGGGAAAAGAGTCCATAAACACGAAAGTCGCAGGCAACATATAGTCTGGCAGACGAGCACTGAGGAAATTTCGTAAATCACTAGTGGTGAGGGTTTTCCCGGGAGCCGAGATAACGTACGCGACTAAATGTTTGTCCTCTCGTGTATCTTCTTGCAGTACCACGACTGTCTCTTGCAGAGCGGGGTGCTGCCTCAGCACGGTTTCAATCTCTCCAAGCTCAACGCGGAATCCTCGCAGTTTTACTTGTTGATCGAGTCTCCCCAAGAACTCAATATTCCCGTCGGGGAGATAACGAGCGAGATCTCCGGTCTTGTACAGCCGTGCGCCTGGATTCGTACTGAAAGGATGGGGAATAAACCGCTCTGCTGTTAATTCTGGTCGATTGAGGTAGCCTTGTGCTAACCCCACGCCCCCAATATAGAGCTCCCCTGGGGTGCTGATAGCCACAGGCTGCAAATATCGATCGAGAACGTACATGAGCGTGTTGGCAATCGGACGACCGATAGGAATTTCGCTTTCCTTCTCTAACGTAGCCCCGGTTGGTGGCGGCTCGTAGAACGTTGCGGTCACTGTTGTTTCGGTTGGGCCATATCCATTGAGCCAGCGAACCTGTGCTCCGACGAGTTGTCGCCACTGTGCAAAGGCCGGTGCCGAAGCTTTCTCTCCCCCTACAGCCACAAGGCGTAAGGTGACTGGTAGCGATTCCTGAGATTGCTGGATCTCCGACATCCACGCATGCCAAAAGGCAGTCGGGAGATCCAGCACGGTGAGTCGTTGTTGCTTGATCCACCTCAGAAAGTCTGGTCCAGGAGCGAAGTGGTCATCTGGATAGAGCACTACAGTTGCCCCACTCAACCACGTGGGAAAGAACTCCTCGACCGCGAAATCGAAACTGAATGAGGCGCACTGCGCGACACGATCGTGCGTGTGGAGTGCAAATTCTTTAGCAACCGCGAGACTAAGGTTGACGACCCCTCGGTGTGGGATGAGCACCCCTTTCGGAGCGCCGGTTGAGCCAGAGGTATAAATCACATAAGCCAGTTGTTCCGCATGCGTTACACTCTCAGGATTTTCTCTGCTCTCGCGCGTAATCATCGGCCAATCGGCGTCGAGACAGACAATGCGAGTACTGTGCAACGGAAGAGTCGACACTAAGTGTTGCTGTGTGAGGACGATCGCTGCCTGCGCATCCTGCACCATAAAAGCCAATCGTTCCTGGGGGTAATGAGGATCGAGCGGGACATAGGCTCCACCAGCTTTGAGAATCCCGAGCATTCCCACAACCATCTCTAATGATCGTTCCACGCAGAGCCCTACTAAGACGTCTGGACCCACGCCCAGCTTCTCCAGGAAATGAGCGACTTGGTTGGCACGTCGGTTCAACTCGTCATAACTGAGCTTCTGTTCTGCGTATTCAACAGCTATCGCATTGGGCGTCTGTTCTACCTGCGCGGCAAAGAGTTGATGCAGACAGCAGTCACGCGGCAAATCCGTCTGTGTGTTGTTCCACGTAACTACTAATTGGTGCAGCTCAGGAGTAGTCAACAAAGGGAGTGTGGCTATCGATTGATCGGGCTCAGCTATGATCGATTCGAGGAGGGTGCGGAAATGTCCTGTCATTCGCTCGAGAGTTTGAGGCTGCAAGAGCGGGCCGCAGCGAAAAATACACCGAAGCCCGTCTGACAACTCTTCGATTTCCAGGTTGAGGTCTACCCCCTCCACAAGGCCTGAATCAAAGGAAAACGGTTCGATAGACAGGGTAGTAGTTTTGACTATGGTCGCCCCAGGTAGATTTCGTAGATTAAACATGACTTGAAACAGTGGCCACCGGCCTAGATGACGTTCTGGTCGCAAGGCCTCGACTAGCTTTTCAAACGGTAGCTCTTGAGAAGCATAGGCTTGTATCGTCATCTCTCGAACTCGCCCAAGGAGTTCCCGAAATGACGGACGGCCGGAGAGATCCGTACGTAGTACTAACCCATTCATAAAGCAACCAATGAGTGTCTCAGTTGTCGGATGACTCCGCCCCGCAATCGGTGCTCCCACGACGATGTCTTCCTGCCCGGTATAGCGTCCGAGCAACACTTGAAATGTCGCGAGCAGAGTCATGAACAGTGTGGCGTGTTCTTGCTGACTCAATGTCTTGAGTTGCTCAGTAAGGACAGCTGGGAGTATCAGCGTCTGTTGTTCGCTGTGGGGCGTCGGAGAATGCTGCCGTAGATAATACGCCGATAGGAGCGGCGCTGCAGGAATTCCCTCTAGTCGTTGCGTCCAATAATGGAGCTGTTGCCGAAAGGGCTCCTCCTCGATTTGCCGTGCCTGCCAGACTGCAAAATCGGCATACTGGATTGGCAACTCTGGTAGTGGGGACGGCTCTCCACGGCTAAACGCCTCATAAAGTGTGGCTAATTCTTGCAGGAGGAGACGTTCGGACCAGCCGTCAATGACGATGTGATGCATGAGCAGCAGCAACACATGGTTCTGCGGAGCTAATTGTATGAGTACGACTCGAAGAAGAGGACCTTTCTCCAGCACGAAAATTTTCTGTGCTTCTACTGCCGCGATTCGCTGCGCCTCTTCCTCCCGCTCTGCTTCGTGAAGAAGTTGAAGGTCGATGATTTCAAAAGAAAGCGGTTGCGGCGGGTGAATAACTTGTACAGGCTCTCCTTGTCGGTCCGGAAAGACAGTGCGGAGAATCTCATGACGTCGGACAATCTCACTGAGAGTGCGTGTGAGTATACCTGAGTCAAGTTGTCCTGTGAGACGCAATGCCATAGGACGGTTCGAGACCAAAGTCTGCGGATCTAATTGTTGTACGATCCACATTCCCCTCTGTGACCAGGAAAGTGGAGGGGTCTCGTCGCCTGTTCGCCGCGGGATCGGTTGTGACCCAAGTGTGTGTGTAGCGCGCTTTTTGACTCTTAATTCCAGCAATGCTCGTTTCTCTGGTGAGAGTGCTGCGATCTGCCTGACAAGGGGATGCGAAGGGGACAACGGTGAATTCTCGTGTTGCATAACTTGCCGGGTTTCTTTTGTGCAATTATGAGGTCCAGAATGATAAGTTTATTCTGCCGATGGATTCTCGCCGAGTTCATCCGCAAGCAACTGTCGCACTTCTTCGTCCGACAGGATCGCAAGTTCTGCCAGGATCTCTTCTAGTGAAGTTTGGTCAACCGCTTCCGTAGATCTGGTGATTTCGTCCGATAATTCTGCCACTGTCGGTTTCTTGAACAACCCGACAATGGGGAAATTCACCTGGAACGCCGTCCGCAGACGCAAGGTCACCCGTGTGGCACGCAGCGAATCTCCTCCCAACGCAAAAAAATTGTCGTTGACGCCGACCTGGGTGAGGCCCAAAACCTCGGCAAAGATAGTGGCAACCTTCTTTTCCAGCTCGTTCCGTGGTGTGACGAACTCGCGCATGAGCTGCCGGGCGAATTTCTCCGCCAACCCAATGCGTTGCACTTTACCCGTCGGACCTTTCGGGATTTCAGTGACAATAAGCACCTGACTCGGGATCTTGAAGTCCGCCAGCCGACCAAACAAGTAATGACGGATCATTGGTTCTGTTACTGCGGCCTGCTCTCGGAGCACTACTGCCGCGGCCACATCTTCTCCAAGGGTGGGATGAGAAACGGCGAAGGTGGCGGCTTGGGCGATGTCAGGATGTCCAAGCAACACGTCATCAACCTCACGGGGAGCCACCTTTTCGCCCCCACGATTGATCAGCTCCTTCAGGCGTCCGGTGAGAAAGAGGTAGCCCTCGGAGTCGAGATACCCGTGGTCGCCTGTGCGAAACCATCCTTGTGTGAAAGCATTCGCGTTGGCTATAGGATTGTTCTCGTAACCCTTTGTGACATTTGCCCCTCGAATGACTACCTCTCCTGTTATCCCTGCGGGAAGCAGACGGCTCGCCTCATCTATTATGGCGACTTCTGGGCCAGCCGCCTTGCCTACTGAGCCCACTTTACGCCGCCCAGGCGGTAAAGGATTACTGGCCATCTGATGGGCGGCCTCGGTCATCCCATAGGATTCAATAACCGGAACGTGAAACGTTGCTTCCAATTGAGTCAGGACTGCGGGTGGTAAGGCTGCAGAGGAAGAGCGGATGAACCGCAGCGGACAGCGCACCCCTAGGTTTTGATCGATTTGGGCTTGGGCCGCGATGGTTTGGTGTATAGTGGGTACGGCTGTATACCAAGTCGGATGGAACTCTTCGAGCCAAGGAAAGAATTGTGGGGCAGAGAATCCGGGCGTACATACAACACTGCCTTCCGCAGCTAAGGAGGAAAGTAGGGCACCGATGAGCCCGTGGATATGAAACAGCGGCATAACGTTGAGACAACGATCGCTTTCTACCAAAGCCAGAGAGATACAAACGTTCAATGCCGAAGTACAGAGGTTTGTATGGGTGAGGGGAACAAGCTTAGGACGGGCGGTCGTTCCTGAAGTATGGAGCACTAACGCGACATCCTCAGGCCGGGCGAAGCTTTCCGGTATAGGAGCAGCGCACAGCTCGCCTTGTAAGGTAAAGAGGCCTGCCGCCATGTTGAGTTTGGACGAGAGCGTTAGAAGCGGAATCCCTTGCGTTTGCGCAACAGCGCGGACCGGCGAGTCTACCCCCGCTTGCACAATCACAGCCTTGGCCTTGAGATCGGTGAGATAGAACTCGAACTCCTCCGTGCGATAGCCGGGATTCAGAGGGGCGCTTGTCGCACAGGCCGAGACCGCCAAGAAAGCAGTGGCCATCTCTGGCCCGTTCGGTAAGACAATCGCAACGCGGTCATTACGCCCTATACCCCACGTGTTGAGGGTGTGAGCGACCTCCTGGATGTGCGTCAACAACTGGTGATAGGATAGGGATGGGCGGTCTGGAGCCAGCAATGCTACCGCGTCCGGGACATGTATGGCGTGTGCGGCTATCAAGTGAGCAAGGGTCTGCTCTGAGGGGGAAGAGAAGGTGGTCATGTAGGATACTCCAGCGATTTTCCTGTGTTGTAATCTGAGAAGGTATCAAGTGCTTTCAAGCCGGATGTGGGAGAGCACTTGTTGTGTGTAGAAGTCAAAACGAGCTGTATAAAAAAGGGCGAAGCGGAGTTGCGCGGAAGGGCGAGTTGTTGGACGTAGACCCGGAGTGCGGGGCCGCCAAACCGTGCACCAGCATGCCGTACTGCATGGGCGATAACGGATACGTGTCTTCGCGATACATTACCAAGTCGTCCTCTGACCAACGAGAGAGTTGTGCGTGAGTTGCGTCGTACCGCTCAGGCTGCTCTCGTGGTGCTCAATCCTTCGACATCTACTCCTCGCGTTGTTTTCTGAGACTGAGCGGACGCATGTCCGTCCAGACTTCCTTGATGTACGCTAAGCAGTCCGCCTTCGGGCCGCTCTTGCCTACATCTCGCCAACCCAGCGGATTCTCTTTCTCCAGCGGCCAGATCGAGTATTGCTCTTCGTGGTTGACCACGACCTTATAGATCGTGGTGTCTTCTCGTTCGTCCATTTGTCTTCTCCTTAGTCAGGGGGGAGGTTTTTTAAGATCGTACGCTCACGTCCGACTTTTCTTTATTCTTCTTCCGCTTCATCGTGAGCAGCGTCTCTACCTCCTGCTCCGACAGCACTTCGATTGCGGACAGGAGACTGTCTAAGGCGTCGGCGCTGAGCTGTCGCCCCTGCTGCTCGTCGATGAGCTGAGCCAGCGCCGCAACAGTGGGCAACTGAAACAGGGAGCGCAGCGGCACTGCAACATGAAACCGTTTGTTAATACGGGCAATTACCATCATAGCTAACAACGAGTGGCCGCCTAAAGCAAAGAAGTTGTCGTGCATGCCAACCCTCTCTATCTTGAGTACTTCAGCCCAGATCCCCGCCAGTAATACTTCGGTAGGGGTGCGCGCGGCACGGTATTGCTCTGCGAGTTCCGGTCTAGTCTGGTCCGGGGCAGGTAGAGCTTTGCGGTCGATCTTGCCATTGGGGGTCAGGGGGAATTGCTCTAGGAAGACAACTGCCGAGGGTATCATGTACTCGGGCAGTTTGCAGGCGAGAAACTTGCGGACCTCACTCATGGAGACAGAGGCCCCACGGGAGACTAGATATGCCACTAACCGCTTGTCTCCCGGAGTATCTTCTCGGGCCAGGACCACAGCTGCCTGCACTAAGGGATGCTGCGCTACCACCGCCTCGATCTCGCCGAGTTCGATACGATAGCCGCGCAGCTTGACTTGGTGGTCGCTGCGCCCGAGAAACTCAATGTTACCGTCCGACAGATAGCGCGCCAAGTCGCCGGTTCGATACAATCGCGCGCCCGGTTCCCGGCTAAATGGATTCGGAATGAACTGCTCGGCCGTCAGTTCTGGGAGGTTCAGATAGCCATGGCCAAGCCCCGTCCCACCGATGTGCAATTCACCGGCGATGCCGATTGGCGCCAGATTCAAACGAGAGTCGAGAATATAGATCTGCGTGTTCGCGATAGGCCGGCCGATCGGAATCGCTTTATCGACGGATGTCACTTGATGTTGCATCGACCAAATAGTCGCCTCGGTTGGCCCATAGAGGTTCCACAACTGATCACACTTCGTGAGTAGCGCGGCCGCAAGCTCGCGCGACAAGACTTCACCACCACAAAGTGCTTTGAGGCGCCGGTTGCCGAGCCAGCCCGCATCCAGCAACATTCGCCAGGTTGCCGGTGTCGCCTGCATCATGGTCGCCCTCGACTCTGTAAGCAGCCGGGTGAGCAATGCGCCGTCGGTAGCAATGCTGTGACTGGCGACGATGACGCGCGCGCCGGTCGTGAGCGGCAGAAACATCTCCAAAGCGGCGATATCAAACGGAAGCATGGTAACTGCGAGAAGCGCATCGTCGGCAGTCATACCGGGTCGCTCGCCCATCCTTACAACAAAATTGACGAGAGCGCGATGGGGAATCGGCACACCTTTGGGCTTCCCCGTAGAGCCTGAGGTATAAATGACATAGGCCAGATCGCTCGCGCTGGCACTGCCTACAAGGTTCTCACTGTCGTGCGTACTAATCTCGCGCCAGTCGCTATCCAGACATACCAGCCGCGCAGCATGCGGGGGCAGTGCAGGGGAGAGGGGTTCCTGCGTTACCAGTACTGGCACTTGCGCATCGTGCAGCAGGAACGCCAGGCGTTCCTGCGGATAGGTCGGGTCCAGCGGTAGATAAGCGCCCCCGGCTTTGAGGATGCCGAGCAAGCCCACGAGCAGGTCTACAGAACGCTCTACGCAGACGGCCACCAGCACGTCCGGTCCCACGCCGAGCTTGCGCAGATAGTGAGCGAGTTGGTTCGCGCGGGCATTGAGTTCACGATAGGTCAGCTGCTGGTCTTCATAGACGACAGCAACGGCATCGGGCGTTTTTTTCACTTGGGTGGCAAACAATTCGTGAATACATTGCTCTCGGGGATAGTCTTTCTGGATGCCATTCCACTCGACGAGGAGTTGGTGCCGTTCCTGCTCCGTCAACAGCGGCAGTTGACGCACCGGTTGATTCGGATCGGCTATGATCGCTTTCAGCAAAGTGCAGTAATGACCAAGCATGCGTTGGATCGTATCGACATTGAATAGATCCGTATTCCAGGTCATGCCCGTCGATCGGTTCGCCCCATCGGCATACGTCATCTCCAGATCGAAACGTGAAGTCTGCAAGTCGACCTTGACTGGCGAGACGGCCAGATCACCCAACTCAAGCGAGTATTGAGGTAGCGCATTGAACAGAATTTGTATCAACGGAGGTCGGCTGAGATCCCTTGGCAGGGCAAGCGACTGCAGGATGTGATTGAATGGCACGTCACCGTAATTGACGCCGTCAATTACGGTTTGGCGCACTCGCTGAAGAACCTGACGTGCAGTGGGGTCACCCGACAGGTCGGCACGTAGCACAACGGTATCGACGAAGAATCCAACGGTCTGGTGCGTCTCTGGACGATGTCGACCCGCATCCGCAGAGCCAACGAGAAAATCCTCCATGCCTGTGTGACGGTGTAGCAGAATAAAGAACCCAGCCAGCAACGTCATGTAGAGCGTTACACTTTCCTTGCGACTAAACGTCTCAAGCTGTGCGAGCAGATCGGAGGGAAACTCAAGTGGCTGGAACGCTCCCGACCCTGATTCAATCTGAGGGCGCGGTCGATCGGTTGCCAGTTCAAGTACCTGAGGCGCGTCGGCAAGCTGACGTTTCCACCATCGGACGCGCTCAGCGAACAATTCACTTTGTCGAGGTTTCTTTTGCCAACGGACAAAGTCTACGTACCGAAGCGCAATGGGCGGCAGCTTGACGGATTGCGCAGAGCAAATCCCGCGGTAGAGAACCGACAGTTCGTTGAACAGCAGTTGGAACGACCAACCATCGCAACTGAGATGATGAATGGTTATCTGCAGCACATGTTCGTCGTCGGCAAGCTGATACAGAACCGCTCTGAGCATCAAATCGAGTGATAGGTCGAACGGGCGCCGTCCTTCGTCGGATAACTGCTGCCGCAGCACCGAGGCTGTGATTTCCCTGTCCCCACTCGCGGTTCGTAGGTCGACAAACGGAAGTTGCAGCCCTGGAAAGGTATTGATTTGCTGTACGGGCTCGTCATCAACCATATGGAACGTTGTACGTAGCGCCTCGTGCCGATGAACCAACGATTCGAGCGCCGACTTGAGTGCTCCGCGATTGAGCAGACCTCGCATGCGGATGGCCCGAGTCACGTTGTATAGTGGGGTGCCTGGATGAAACTGCTCGATGAACCAGAGCCGCTGCTGATGAAACGACAGCGGATAGACGGCTTCAGCCGGCAAGGCACAGAGCGGTTCGTAACCTGAACGTTCTTGCTGTTGCAGCCGCTGTTGTAACGCGGCAAGTTTCTCTGGTGACAAGCGAGCTAGACGCTGTTTGAGTGCTGTCGGCGATGACGCATGGGGTAGAGGCTCGCGGCCCTGGGGGGTGGTCACTCCCTCGTTCCTCCATCTGAGCTTTGCTGTCCCCAAGCGTTGGGTACCGGCGTATCAGGATCGATCACCACGTTGATGCAGCAAGGCGTATTCGCGGAGATGGCTTGCGCAAGCGCTGGCTTGAGCTGTTCGGGATCAGTGAGTGTTGTTCCCTGCCCCCCGAACACCTTCATGATGCGATCATACTCGAGCCCCGGCTGAAACATGATGACCCGTTCTGCATCAGCACTGGGGAAATACGCCTTTTGCTTAGTGGCTCCGAGACACCCTTGGTTGTTGGCGACAACGACCACGATAGGAATGGTATGTCGGACACAAACTTCCATTTCCATGGCACTCAGGCTGAATCCGAAGTCACCTGTGATGGCCACAACCGGGCGCTCTGGCCAGGCAACTTTCGCGCCGATTGCGAAGGGAATGCTGACCCCCATGCAACCGTTGGTTCCCGCATCCATCCGCGACGCAGGAAGAAAGCCGGGAATCACCGACTGTGCTGCCATCATGGATACGTTACCCTCAGTAATGCAGATGGCGTCTCGAGGCAGGGCGTCCCGGATCTCTTTCATCATTCGGTAGGGTGACATCGGCCTTCCGTCGTGGTTCATTTGCTGGTCCAGCCAGTGCTCGGTCTCGGTCGACGTTGTGCGCAGAGTACTGTGCCAGTCGTCCACCTGTCGCTGTCGAAGAACGTCGGCAAACTCGCCTCGCTGTTTCTTCATTACCGCGAGCAACCGCGCGACAAGGTCGCCAGCATCGGCGTGAATGAATTCGGTGTGGATCGCAGCATCGTCTTCCTCATCGCACTCGATGTCTACGCGAAAGACGTGAGCTGAGCGCGATAGTTCGGTGCCGTGGCGAAACATCCAGTTCAGCCTTGCCCCAAGGACGAGAACGACATCGGCTTGCGATTGCAGAACCGTTCGCGCCTGATTGAAGCACAGCGGGTGATCTTCAGGAATAAATCCGCGTCCCATAGGAGATGTGATAAAAGGCAGGCCCAGCAACTCGATCAGTTCCTGGAGCTGCGCCGGCACCACCGTCCAGCGGACACCTTTCCCTAATAGTAAAGCTGGGCGCTGTGCGGATACCAGTGCGTCACCAATCCTCTCAAGCTCGACCTCCGAAACGAACGGCTCTGGACGGGCCAAGGTATTACCCTCTACGTTGCAAATGGGATCGACAACCGTACTCCCTATCAAGACGTCCTCGTGTAGTTCTACATACACAGGCCCGGGTCGACCCGACATAGCAATCCGGCACGCCTCGTGAATGCATTGACGAATTGAACCGGTCGACGGCACGTCGACCGCATGTTTCACCACCTGGCGGATCATGGGAAGTGCGTCGCACTTCTGAAACGACGAAAGGCGTCCACCGAGTAAAATCACCGGCCAGCCGTTGTCATGTGCCACCAGCAAACCAGTAATCGTATTGGTCACCGCTGGCCCTGCGGAAACCAGTGTCGCTGCGACTAAGCGACCGACCTGATAGTTCTGAGCCGTTGCCATGTAGACAGCTGCGGTCTGATGGTAGACCCCAATCGGACGGATGTTGTGGTTGTAGCACGCTGGCAATATCCCGTCCGACGGCCGACCGGAGACGCCATAAATGTGTGTAATGCCGCACTCGCGTAGTGAGTGCGCAACGAGGTCGAGCCCGAGTACGTGCTTCTCGCTGAGTTTTCGCTGCAAGAGCGTGCGCTGGTCTGGTGACATTTGGGCGATGCGCTCGGCAAGTGTTGTTACTGGGTTGTGGAACTTCGGATTGCTCATTGACCGGCTCCGCTCATGCTACGACTACCTAAGCTGTTGGCGGGCTTCTTCATCTGACAGTCCTTCAATTTCTTCCAACAATTCCTCGAGCATCCCAGTGTCTTCAGCGAGTCGCTGTGTGATCTCCAGGCTGAGCTCTTCTACAGTTGGGTTGAGGAACAACGAAACTGCTGGCAGGTTGACCTGGTATTCTGAAGACAACCGTGCAAGCGCGCGACGTGCTTTGAGCGAGTCCCCGCCGAGCGAAAAGAAATTATCCGTTACTCCAACAGGACGCGTTTCCAAAACCTGTTCAATAACAGCGACAATGCTTTTCTCTAGGCTGTTGCGTGGCGCAACGTACTGCATGCGCAACTGATCTGCGAATGCTTGGTGTAAGCCGAGTCGCCGCAGTTTTCCCGTCGGGCCTTTCGGTATCGATGGCACAGTGAGAATGCGGCTCGGAACCTTCACTGGCGCCATGCGTTGGAACATAAAGTGTCGCAATTCGCTCTCACTCGCTGCGCCCGCAGTGTGCAGCACCACCGCCGCGGCGACATCTTCCCCAAGGGTGGGGTGAGGGACGGCGAAGGTGACGGCTTGGGCGATGTCTGGATGTTCAAGCAATACATCATCGACCTCTCGGGGGGCCACCTTTTCGCCCCCACGATTGATCAGCTCTTTGAGACGCCCGGTGAGAAACAAATACCCGTCTGTATCGAGGTAGCCTTGATCGCCTGTCCTGAACCAGCCACGAGTAAATGCGGCTACATTAATATCTTCTGGTCCTAGATACCCCGGTGTGACATTCGTTCCACGAATGACAACTTCGCCGGTGGTGCCCGCAGGGAGGAGATCACCCCCTGTATCCATAATGGCTACCTCTGGACCGGCTGCGCCCCCCACAGAGCTGGGCTTTCGCTGCGCTGGAGGGAGAGGATTACTAGCTATTTGTTGGGCGGCTTCGGTCATGCCGTAGGCCTCGATGACGGGAGCGTTAAAAGTGCGTTCTAACTCTGTGAGCACGCGCATAGGTAGCGCAGCCGACGAGGAGCGAATGAATCGGAGCGGATAATCACAGATAATATCGGTGTGTGCCCGCGCCTCAGCGAGAATGGCTTGGTGCATCGTCGGGACGGCGGTATACCACGTTGGACGAAAGGTACGCAGCCAGGCGTAAAATTCCGGGGCAGAAAACTCAACGGGACACACGACGCTGCCCCCACTTACAAGAGGAGCCAGGAGCGCGGCAACAATGCCGTGGATATGAAACAGGGGCATGACATTGAGGCAGCGGTCTACTGGCGTAAGTTGCAGCGTGTGGGCAATATTTTGTGCCGAAGCGAGCAAGTTCGTAGGCGTGAGGGGGACAAGTTTGGGGCGTGAGGTCGTTCCTGAGGTGTGGAGCAATAACGCGACCGCCTGGGCAGCCCGCTCTCGTGTGGACACATGATAGTCAACTGCGGCCCTAAGTTCCACTCCTGCACTGGCAAGGGCAAAACGCTCTGACACGGTCAGCACAGTAATCCCGCGTTGATGGGCGACCCGTGCTGCAGGAGAATCTTCTCCGTCCGCGACAATAAGCGTTTTGGCGTTGAGATCCGAGAGGTAGAAATCGAATTCCCTCTCGCTGTAGTTGGGATTGAGTGGGGCACAAGCTGCTACACTCATTGTTGCCAGTAGCGTGAGCGCTAGAGCTGGTCCCTTGGGGAGCACGACGGCAATGCGATCATTAGGAGTAGTACCTAAGGCGCTCAACTGTGCGGTGAGACTTTGGACGCAAGTGTAGAGTTCCGCATAACTTAGGGATGACGGGTAGTTTGGCGCGGTGAGGGCGATAGCTTCAGGTCTCTGCTCCGCCCAGATCTTTACCATTTCTAGAAGCGGCATACGAGGTTTCCTGTGAGAACCAAGATTCCAGCGGCACGGGGAACAGCCGGAGCGGTTGTGGAGGCTAGAGTCGACAGGGAATGGGAAGTAGTTGAGGCATAGCGTATTAACAGCATGTTACTATTGGTCTTCATCCTTTTTCTGTGTACTGCGCCGCGTGTTGCGGTGTTCTCAGTTCTACAAAATTACATGAGACGCGAGCAAGTCCCAAAATGCCCGGCGAATTGGGACTTCGCAGCGTACGGCATGGGGCATTAGAAAAGAGGGGGCTCCGTGAGGAGCTGTTCAGCTTCCTCCTCTGACAGGGCCTCGATTTCGGAGAGAAGGCTGTCGAACGCTGCATTGTTGACTTGTTGTTCCTGCTGCTGCTCTTCGATGAGCTGAGCCAGTGCTGCGACGGTCTGGCACTCAAACATCGCCCGTAGCGACACGGTGATTTGCGCCCTTTTGTTGATTCTGGCCACCACCATTGTAGCTAACAACGAGTGGCCGCCCAGCTCAAAGAAGTTATCGTGGATGCCGAGTGTGTCGAGCTTGAGCACGTCGGCCCAGATACTGACAAGGAGCTCTTCGACCGGCGTGCGGGGGGCCACATAGCGCTCGTCGAGCGCCGGCCGACGCTGATCTGGGGCAGGCAGCGCTCGGCGGTCGAGCTTGCCGGTGGGCGTCAGCGGCAGTGCCTCCAGCACGACGAAGGCCGACGGGATCATGTAATCCGGCAGCTGACTCTGCATGAACCCCCGCAGCGCACTCACAGTCAAGGGCGGCGATTGACTACCCACCAGGTAC
>Ga0081539_10004875_pt1 | contig 14335 bp, 8 predicted proteins | sample TabmetS4T2R2_FD_71023 | JGI IMG/M metagenome (GOLD analysis project Ga0081539, IMG submission 71023) | Tabebuia heterophylla rhizosphere microbial communities from the University of Puerto Rico - S4T2R2 | ecosystem: Host-associated > Plants > Roots > Rhizosphere ...
AGACCGGGAAGCTCGCGGGCTGTCGTCCGTAGCGCTGGCACGGAGATCGGATCAAGAGCATAGATCAAACTCGAAACGTGATCCAGGTAGGACAGCTGTCGGCGTCGTTCCGGATCGAGCAGGTCGCGCCCCCGGGAGTGGAAGACATGGACCAGCGTCGGCCGTCGCCCGCCGAACTCCAGCGTGACGGCGGACGGCTGGGCGCTCGGCTCGAGCGGGAGATCCGCCACCTCGGCGGGCGCCCCCGGCACCTGAGTGAGTTGTTCCACCGCCATGCGCACCAGCTCACTCTTGCCGGATCGCGGCGCACCGAACAGCGCCACCCGGACCTCCGTGGCATAGCCGGAACCAGAGTGCAAAGGTGACAGGCAGAGCGGGCATACCGGATGCAAGGCCCGGGCGATGCGGGCGGGCGTGGTGGGCAGCATCTTTCCGCAGCCGCACCGGTGCCACCACAGTCCATGGATTCCCGGTCGCAGCCGACGGTGCAAAACACCGGTCTCCGGGGCGCCGGGGTGTGAGCCGGGACAGGGGTAAGCGGGCAATTTGGCGAGGTGGAAGCATCGCGTACAGCACGCGGTGGAGCGGCGAATCCGGCGGGCGGCCCTGGCCCAAAGGGTCATGAGTGAAAGTACGGCCACAGTGACCGTGATGCCGACCAAACTCATAACTGAGGCGATCGTGGCCACCAACACGGCTGCGGCCGTTGCTCCGGCGGTCGCGCCGGCCAGAAATGCCGCCGGGACGGTTAGAACCGGCCATGTGAGGCCGATGGTGATCGTGCGAGACCGGATGGTTCTGGGACGATCGTCGGCGTCCAATACCGCGGATTGCAGCGGCACGCCCGGCAGAAAGCGCTCCGCCCAGCGCCACGTGACGGTGATCTCCCGCACGATGTGCCGGAGGTATCCGGCTATGTCGAACCAGCATTGCTGGAAGAAATACGACGGCCAGGCGAAGTCCAGCGGGGCCATCCGCGGGTCGTCCGGCACCAATTGCCGGACGGCGCTCTCCGGTGTGCTGACGCGAGAGCCACCGACCAAACCGGTCAGCACGAACATGGCGGTCGTGATGCTGATCACTGCTCCCACGGGCACGCCCCACCGGCCGACTGCCAACGCGATAGGCACGAAAAACAGGGCGCCGAAGTACCACCACGACAACAGCGCCACAAGACCGAGGAGCAGTATGGCGTAGCCCATATCACTGTCCCCGTCTGACGATGCGGCGTAAGGGGCTGCCGTGCCGCTCCCGGCGCTTCAACGCGGCGAATCGCGCCGGCCATGGCGGGCCGATCTGCTCGATCTGTTTCTCGACCGGCTCAAGCTTGCCGTTCGACGCGCGCTGCAAGAGGTTCGTCACCGACTCTGCCAAGCTCTCCGCGAAATGCGAGCGCATCAGTCCCACGACCTCCGGGATGGCGCCCTGACTGAGCATGAAAGCCATCGCCATGTGGCCGGGTTCCCAATCCTTCTCCGTCACACGGCGGGCGAGGCGTTCGGCGTACGCCCCACCGAGGTGTGGTGCCACCTGCAGAACAGCGAACACCCCGGCCGACACCTTGGCCGCGATCATCGCGTCGAGCAGCCTGGTGCGATGCTCGGCCATTGTCTGAATGGGCACCCGAGAGATGGCCTCGGCTAGCTCACCCGGGTCGACCGAGTAACGGCAGATGTCGCGCTCGACCATCCGGACGGTTTCCTCGTTAATGAGGGCAGCATGTACGTCAGCGCCGGCCTGCCAGACCCCGTGCGTAACGACCAGCAGATATGCGGCGGCAAACTCGTCGTCCGTGATCTCCCCCGTATGGCGCAGCCGGCGGGATAGCACGGGAAATGTCTCCGCGTCGAAGGCCATGCCGGACGGCATCAGGTGGCACAGCTGCTGGGCGTCGGCGAAGGTCGGTGTCGACCGACGCCACAGTACGGCGGCGGTCCGGGTGAAGGCCGCAACGGGATCCGCTGCCTCCCGCGCGCTACGCAGCGACTGGTCCGCCATTCGCCGTCGGGCCCGATCGGAGATCTGCGTCATCGCCGCCGACACGATCACCGCGTCCAGCGGCGTGCGCAAATCCATTGCGTCGACGATCAGGACGGACCACCAGTCGTCGCCGATCTCGTCGGCCCGGGAGCGATCGGCTGCCAGACGCCGGCCGAGCACATCCCGCAGCCGTTGCGTGATCTTTTGGCCGGCGGGCCATGCGCCTGGGTCGTACCCCTCCCGCGGATGGGTGGCCCAATAGTTGACGAAATTCCCCAGGCCTGGCTCGAGCTGGTTCAGCGGTAGGGCGCAGCTGAACCGGTTGGCCAGTCTGAGCAAAGCATCGAACAGGTAAGGTGCCGCCGGCCGCAAGGCTTCGGCGAACAGGCCGGCCGCTTCGTTCTCGGCCGGTGACTCCCAGCCCTCCGGACTGATCGGCGGCAGTGTGCCGGAAGGCACCTGCCCGGTATCTCGCAGCGCGGCTAGCTCGGCTCGCAGTAGGTGCAACCGCACCACTGCGGCCCGCTCGGGGAGATTCGCGCTCGTAGCCGCGTCGAGTCTGACGATCTCGGCGATCGGCCACCGATCGACCGTGACCAGCAGCTGGTCTACCACACCCGGTCCGTAGCGACGTACCAACGCGGCGTTGCCCTGCGTCAGCCAGTCGACCAGCGCCCGGATGTGAGCGGCGCCGGGCGGCCGGCCGAGCACCGACGCGAGCGCGAAGACGATGGCGTCGGCACCGGGCAGTCCGCTCGCCGCGGCAACCTCGACGGCGTCCATGATGTCGTACGGGTCCTCGGTGACGAACAGCTCAACCCAACGCCGGCTGTCGGGGTCGGCCCGGAGCCGGCTCCGCTGAGCACGGACCAGGTCGAAAACCGCATAGCCGAGATCGTTGTCGATGTCGGCGCCTCCGCTCGACCAGTCCGGATGCACGGCAAGGATCCGATGTTCGGCGTATGCCGGGTTCTGTGTGAAGATCTTGAAGGTGATCGTCAGTGCTTGGCTCTGGGGAACCAGCACCGTGGCTGCGGTGACCCAGCGGAGTACCAGTTCGGGTTCGTGGGCTACGAACAGGATCCGCCGTCGCTCGCCATCCCCACGCCGTAGCTCGGAGACCAAGTCGATGAGCAGGCCGACGCCGTCCGGCTGGGCTCTGACGAAGTGTTGCGCTTCCCGGACACCGAACGGGCCTGGGCGCCAACCGGGCTCCAGCGCGGGACATTGTTGGGTTGGTGCTGTGACCGTCGCCCAGAACGGCGCCCCGAACATCTGCGCCGGGCGGATCAACCCGTACGACGACGCCTTCCGGGTGGCGATGGCGTGTGTCAGCTGATTGCCCTCGCGGCTGCCGCGGCTTTCCCGGCCCAGATAGACACCGGCGGCGGTGGCGTAGAGGCCGTCGGCGTCACAGAAGTGGGCCAGCGACGGCGGATAGTCGGAAACCGGCCTGCGTTCGCGCATCCACTGCGGCGACGGCTCGTAGAGAAGACTGCGCTGGATGACCGCCATCGCGGTGAGGTCCGCGTCCTTGGACACCGCCTGGAACTGGAAACCGTCACGATGTTGCAGGCCCTCGTCGGCGCGGCAGTTGGTGTAGATGAAGGTGTCGAATCTGCCGGTCATCGCCGGCTCTTCGGCAGGACGTCCTTTTCCCGCAGGAGCCATAGCAGGGGCTCCGCCACCCGATCCGGCTGCACACCGCCGGCGTTCACCATCGCGTTGTCGTAGTCCGGCGGAGCGCCCAACGCCGAGACGAAGAAGTACCGAAAGTCACGATAGTTCTTGCGCAGATGTTCGTTGATGTCAGCGCCGCCCCATTCGTTGAGCAACGCCTCCACCTGATGGTGAGTAGTAAGCCCGAGCTGCTCGTCGTAACCCGCGGACAGATCTGGTTTGCGGCGCAGGGGATGGGTCTCACCCAGCTCGTCATAGAAGGCGTCCATCTTGACGAACGCGACGGCCACGGGAATGTCGATGAACGGGCCGCGCAGATGTCCGCTGGTCCGCAATGCCTCCGTCATCACGCCGAGCACCTCTCGCGTGGACTGAGCCGATGTGATCGCGGAATCGGGTAGCCGCAGTCGTTCCTTGGCTCGGGGCAGCATGAATGGGTCCAACAGCAGGATCAGTGCGTGTGCCGCCCGGAGATAGTGCAACTCATGGGCGCTGCGCTGGGTGGCCAGATCTTCGCCCGCGGTGTCGTAGAACGACAGATAACTGGTTCGCAGTCGGCGCCGGTGGAACCGGCCTTCCCGCTCGCTCCGCCACTCCAGTACCAGGGGCTCCTTGCGGCCGTTGCGGGCCTGTGCGGTGGTCTCGAAGAGCTGGTGCTGATTGAAGACCTGGCGCACGTTCTGCTGCATCCACTGTGACGCCGAGGTGAAGCCGTCAAGTCCGTCCCCAGTCGGGTGGACGTCCACGTTGAACGCCCTGCGGATCTCTCGGGATTGAAGCACGTGGGCGAGCACGGTGAGATAGACCGTCTTGCCGGTGCCCTTTGCGCCGACCATGGCGACCAATGGGCTGGCGGATGTGCCGAACTCGTAGGGCAGTCGAGTGTGGCAGTGCGGACACGCCCGCACCCGGCTCTCGCCGTAGCAGGTGGGACAGATACCCATCTTGGGCGTGCCGAGATGAAATTCGTCAACGGGCTGAAAGGCCGGCAGGCTCGGATCGGCGAAGCCGGTCAAGCGCTGGCGTACCGGGTCGTGCACCGGGCGGCATCCTTCGCTGCGCGCGGTGTTGCGGCCAAGGCATTGGAACCACATCTCGTTCCGTTTGAAAGTGTAGTAACAGAATGGGCACGTCAGCCTTGAAGTCATGTGATCCTCATCTGGCCAAGGGGAGGTATCTCGACGGAGCATGGATAGCCGGCCCGAAAGAAACACCGGATCCAATACGGCGTCGGCGCTTTCGGCCACGGCACGCGCAGTTCGAACGGCTCGTCGGGGATCAGGGCAAGGCCTCGCTCCTCGTGCACCAGCACACCGTCGTCGATCGACATCGGAAGCGTGGACTCCGTGCTGACCACCACGGAAAGATCCAGGTCCGAGCACGACCTGTCGGTCGTGACGACGACCTCCAGCTGGGCGCGCCGGTTGAACAACGTACCTCGCGGCCGTTGAGTGTATCGAAGGTTGACCGGTGCCGGCGGCAATGAGACGGTCCGCTCGGGGGACCGGGCCAGGTCCGGGCCGACGGCGCAGACTGCGCGTACGGTGGCGGTGCCGCCGTCGCGGGCGGGAGTGACCGCGCAGCCGTTCTCCGCGGTGTACTCGGACAGGGTCAGTTGCCGGATTGTGCTGGCGCCGCCCGACGTCCATTCGACGATCGCGGTCGACGATCCTGGCGGCCACACCCAGGACAGTACGGCGTCTTCGCCTCGGCGCTCGATCCGCAGCTGGTCCACAGGACCGGCCAGCCGGCAGCCGACCGGCCGTCCGGCCACTGCCCGGTCGCCGGTCACTGCGAATGGCACATAGATCAAATAGCCGGTCGGTACGACGGTGGATATTCGCTGGCGTCCACTCGCCGATTGCGGGGCACCGGTCACCGCGGTGCCCCAGGACTCCGCGCGGGTGAGGGGTATCTCGTCGCCCGTCGCGAAGTCCGGGGCCACTCGCGCCCAGCGCACCCGCACGTCGGTCGCCTCAACGAAGGGCCAGGACACCGCGACACGACAGCGGTCACCGTCCGCGCCGATGGCGTCGATCCGCAGCCCGTCGAGATATGGCGGCGCGGGCAGCGGCGGTGAACGATCGTCGTCGTTGCCAGGCGGCGATGGTATTGCGATCGGCTGGCGTTCCAAGGTGGCGACAAGAGCCCAGAACTGGTTCCGGGCATCCGCTCGCCAGTCGCGGTCGCGCCCGGCGGCCGGCGCACCCGCCTTTGCCGATTCCGGCGGTGCAGATGGCTCCGTGGGCACTTCCGTGCCGCGACCCATTCCGATCCCGATCGGTGTCTGTTCCTCCCACCACGCCGGGTCGTTCATGGCCTCGCCGGCCGTCGCTCTCAGCTGCTCGTCGGTGCGGATCAGCAGCTTGCACACCTCCGCACCGAAGTCTGGCGCCTCGGCACGTTGCCCCCACCACTGCCGGACCTCGGCCAGTCGTGCGGTGAGCTCCTCGGCGTTCATGCCGGGTTCGACGGCGTACCGAGCCGAGAGGTTGGTCGGTGGCAACTGGCCATGGGTGCCGCGTAAGGGGCGAAGCACCTCACGTTCGTAGCGCGCGGCGTCAAACATCTAACCTCCGGTAGCCTTTCTGCCACGCACGGAGAGCAGTGTGGACCTCAAGGCCACCACAGGGCTTGTGATGATCACAAGGGGACAACAGACCCACTCGCGAGCGACCAAGGCGACCGCACACTGATGCCACTACGCCACCTTGGAATTTCCGAGTATCTCGATCGACGCCTGTCAAGAAGTGGACAACCACGGCCTTGGCCACGGCACACTGGCGCCGTGAGCGCGAGCATGCATGAGCCCTGCGGGGTCGCGGTGGCCGGCTTCGGCTGGATGGGACGGGTGCACACCCAGGCGTACCTGCGGGTACCGCATCACTTCCCCCGGCTGAGCCGGCCATGGCTGGTGGCGGTGGCCGACGACGTACCCGGCCGGGCGCAGGCCGCCGCGGAGCAGTACGGCTTCGACACGGCCACCCGCGACTGGCGTGACCTGGCCGGCGATCCGCGCGTGCGGGCGGTGAGCATCGCGGCACCGAATTTCCTGCATCGCGAGATGGGGGTCGAACTGGCCCGGGCAGGCAAGCACATCTGGATCGAGAAGCCGGTCGGCCTGACCGCCGACGATGCGCGCGCCGTCGCCGCGGCCGTCCGTGACGCCGGCGTGCAGGGTGCCGTGGGCTTCAACTACCGCAATGCGCCCGCCGTCGAGGCGGCCCGCGGCATGATCGCGGCGGGCGAGCTGGGCACCGTCACGCACGCCCGCTTCCGGCTGTTCAGTGATTACGCCGCGCATCCGGACGGCGCCTTGTCCTGGCGCTTCGAGCGGGAACGCGGCGGCAACGGCGTGCTGGGCGATCTGGCCGCGCACGGCGTCGACCTGGTGCGTTTCCTGCTCGGCGAGATCGCGTCGCTGGTCGCCGACACCGCCGTCTTCGTACCGCAGCGCCCCCGCCCGACCGGTGCCACCGCGGGACACACCCGGGCGTCCGGCGGCGAGCTGGGCCCCGTGGAGAACGAAGACTACGTCGCCAGCCAGCTGCGGATGGCGTCGGGCGCCCGTGTCGTGCTGGAGGCCAGCCGGGTGGCGGTGGGGCAGCAGAACAACTACGGGTTCGAGGTGCAGGGCACCCGCGGTGCGGTCTCGTGGGACTTCCGCCGGATGGGCGAACTCGCGGTGAGCAGCGGCGACGCGTACCAGGACCAGCCGATGAGCGTGGTACACGTGGGCCCGGGTGCGGGCGAGTATGCGGCTTTCCAGCCCGGCGCCGGCATCGCCCTCGGCTACGACGACCTCAAGGTCGTCGAGGCGTACCGCTTCCTGCGCTCGATCGCCGACGGCAAGCCGTGCGGCACGACACTCGACGACGCCGTCGCCGCCGCCGTGGTGCTGGACGCCATGGCCCGATCGGCCGCCAACGGCACCTGGATCGATCTCGGAAGCGACAAAGCCTTTGACACCCCGGAAACATCCCCGTCCCGCTAGTGACACCGTCATCACCGAGCATGGGTCCGGTGACGGTACGCGAGCGAGCAGACGACGTCGGGCCCTTGGCCGGCTTCACCGTGGGTGTCACCGCGGAACGCCGGCGGGACGAGATGGCCGCCCTGCTGCAGCGACGCGGTGCCCGGGTGGTGACCGCGTCCGCGATCAGGATCGTGCCGTTGGTCGACGACGAGGCCCTGCACGCGGCCACCGCCGCCTGCATCGGGCTCGCCCCGGATCTGGTCATCGCGACCACCGGTTTCGGCTTTCGAGGCTGGCTGGAGGCGGCCGAGGGCTGGGGGCTCGGTGACGGGCTGCGGTCGGCGCTGCGAGCGGCCCGGATCATCGCCCGCGGTCCGAAGCCGTGCGGTGCGATCCGGGCGGCCGGGCTCACCGAGGAGTGGGCGGCGCAGACCGAGGCCACCGAGGAGATCCTGAGCCGTCTGCTGGAGATCGGGGTCGCGGGCCGCCGGATCGCGGTGCAGGAGCACGGCGAGCCGCAGACCGAGTTCATCGAGGCGCTCCGGGCCGGCGGGGCGGCCGTCGTGGAGGTGCCGGTCTACCGCTGGACGCTGCCGGCCGATGTCGGGCTGGTTCGCCGGCTCGTCGATCAGGTGGTGCAGAAGCAGGTCGACGCGGTGACGTTCACCAGTGCCCCGGCGGTGCGCGCGTTTCTCGAGGTGGCGGGTGGAGCCGAGTCGGCAGTGCTGGACCGCTTCGGTTCCGGTGTGATGGCGGCTTGCGTCGGCCCGGTCACCGCCGGCCCGCTCACCGAGCGGCACGTGCCGGTGGTCATGCCGGACCGCTCCCGGCTCGGTGCGCTGATCAAAACCGTCACCGACGAACTGCCCCGCCGGGCCGCCCGGCTCCGCGTCGCCGGCACCACGCTGGAGGTACGCGGGCACGCCGTCGTCATCGACGGCCGGTTGCAGACCCTTGCGCCCGCGTTGATGACGATCCTGGCGGCGCTCTGCGCCCGCCCCGGCGCGGTCGTCTCGAAGGACCAGCTCGCTGCCACGCTGCCGCGCGGTAACGACGGTCACGCCGTGGACGTGGCGGTGGCCCGGTTGCGCACAGCTCTCGGCTCCCGCAGCCACATCGAGACCGTCATCAAGCGCGGTTACCGTCTGCGTGTGGACGAGGTGGCGGCGTAACCGACCCGGGCCGAACCTCACATTCGCGATCTGGACGTTGTAGGAAATTTTGAACACCGACGACACGGCGTTGGCGTCACCGGGTAACGACGGACCGTGAACATCGGTGGCATGCCTGTCACCGAGACGCATTGCCCGTACTGCGCCCTGCAGTGCGGGGTCGCGCTCGCGCCGCAACGGACATCGGTGCGGTTGGAGCCGACCGACTTCCCGGTCAACCGGGGCGGGCTGTGCGCGAAGGGCTGGACCGCCGCGGAACTGCTCGACCACCCAGACCGGCTGCTCACGCCGCTGGTCCGGAAGGTGCCCGGTGACCGCACGAGCCCGCTGCGGGAGGCCGGCTGGGACGAGGCACTCACGCTGGTCGCCGACTCGATCGAGTCCATCCAGCGGCGGTACGGCCGGGACAGCGTCGGCGCGTTCGGCGGCGGCGGATTGACTAACGAGAAGGCGTACACGCTCGGCAAGTTCGTCCGGGTCGCGCTGCGCTCGGCTTCCATCGACTACAACGGCCGGTTCTGCATGTCGTCCGCGGCCACCGCGGCGAACCGATCGCTCGGCGTGGATCGCGGTCTGCCGTTTCCCGTCGCGGACATCGCCGGAGCCCGGACCGTGCTACTGGCCGGTGCCAACCCGGCGGATGCCATGCCACCGTCCATGCAGTACCTGGACGCGGGGCGGGCGGTCGGCGCCAAGCACATCGTGGTGGACCCGCGCCGGACGGCCACCGCGGCCGGCTCGTACCTCCACCTGCAGCCGCTGCCCGGCACGGATCTGGCGCTGGCCAACGGCCTGCTGCACGTCGCGGTGCGGGAGGGCCTGGTGGATGAGGCCTACATCCGGGACCGGACCACCGGCTTCGAGAGCGTCCGCGCCGCCACCAACTCGTACTGGCCGGGGCGGGTGGAACGGATGACCGGCGTGCCGGAGGCGAGCCTGCGCGAGACCGTCCGGCTGCTGGCGACGAACGGCCCGGCGATGATTCTCACCGCGCGGGGCGCCGAACAGCACAGCAACGGGACCGACACCGCTCAGGCGTACCTCAATCTGGCTCTGGCGCTGGGTCTGGTCGGCAGGCCGCACTCCGGGTACGGGACGATCACCGGTCAGGGCAACGGGCAGGGCGGCCGCGAGCACGGGCAGAAGGCCGACCAGTTGCCCGGCTACCGGCGGCTGGACGATCCGGCGGCGCGGGCGCATGTCGCGGCCGTCTGGGGCATCGACCCGGACGAGCTACCGCGACCCGGCCGGTCCGCGTACGAAATGCTCGACCGCCTCGGCACCGACGGCGGCGTCCGAGCGCTACTGGTGCTCGCCAGCAACATCGTCGTATCGGCACCGCACGCCAACCGGGTCACCGACCGCCTGAACGCCCTGGATCTGCTGGTCGTCTCGGACATCTTCCTCTCCGAGACCGCGGCGATGGCCGACGTGGTGCTGCCCACCGCGCAGTGGGCCGAGGAGGACGGCACGATGACCAACCTCGAGGGCCGGGTGATCCGCCGCAAGCGCGCGCTCGACCCACCGGCGGACGTGCGTACCGACCTGCAAGTCCTCGCCGAGCTCGCGAACCGGCTGGGCCGCGGCCGATACTTCAGCGCCGACCCGCGCACGGTCTTCGACGAACTGCGCCGCGCCAGCGCGGGTGGGATCGCCGACTACGCCGGCATCACGTACGAGCGGATCGAAGCCGAACGGGGCGTGTTCTGGCCGTGCCCGGCCGAGGACCATCCCGGTACGCCGCGACTCTTCGCCGACCGGTTTCCCACCGCCGACGGCCGGGCCACGTTCGTGCGGGTCGAGCATCGCGACCCTGCCGAGGTGCCGGACCGAGATTTCCCGTACGTGCTCACGACCGGCCGCAACATGCAGCAGTACCAGAGCGGCAACCAGACCCGCCGGGTGCACGCGCTGACCGTGGCGCTGCCGGAGCCCCGCGCCGAACTGCATCCCGATCTGGCCCGCCGGCACGGTATCGCGGACAGCGACATGGTCGAGCTGCGCAGCCGCCGCGGCCGGGCGGTGTTCCGGGCCCGGCTGAATCCCGGGATCCGGCCGGACACCGTCTTCGTCCCGTTCCACTGGGTCGGCGCGAACCTGCTGACCAACCCGGCCCTGGATCCGCACTCGAAGATGCCCGCGTTCAAGGCATGCGCGGTCGCCATCGCAGCGAGCACCGAAGAGCCGAGCACCGAAGAGCCGAGCACCGAAGAGGGGATCATTCAGTGAAACAGCGACTCGTGGTCATCGGTAACGGGATGGCCGGAGCCCGTACCGTCGAGGAGATCCTGTCCCGCGGCGGGGGCGAGCAGTTCACCATCACCATGTTCGGCGACGAGCCGTACGGAAACTACAACCGGATCATGCTGTCCAACCTTCTGGCCGGCGTGGAGGACGAGTCCGGGATCTTCCTCAACGACCTGGGCTGGTACGCGGACAACGGCATCACGCTGCACCACGGCCGGCGCATCGTGCGCATCGACAAGCAGGCCAAACGGGTGTACGCCGACGACGGCACGTCCGTGGCGTACGACAAACTCATCATCGCCGTCGGCAGCTCCGCGTTCGTTCCGCCGATCGAGGGCATCCACCGCCCGGGCCGCGGCTACCACCAGGGCGTCTTCGTCTTCCGCACGCTCGACGACACGCGTGCCATGATCCGCTACGCCCGCGAGCACGAGCGTGCCGTGGTGATCGGCGGCGGTCTTCTCGGCCTGGAGGCGGCGCGCGGCCTGCAGAGCCACCTGAGCCACGTGACCCTGCTGCACGCCCTCGGCCATCTGATGAACACCCAGCTCAATGAGCGCGCCGGCCGGACCTTGCAGGCAACCGTCGAGCAGAGGCTCGGCATCGAAGTGGTCACCGATGCGATGACCACCGAGATCCTCGGCAAGCACGCGGTCACCGGGGTGAAGCTGGCCGGCGGCCGGGTCATCGGTTGCGATGTCGTGGTGGTCGCCGCGGGCATCCGGCCCAACACCCAGGTGGCCGCGGACAGCGGCCTGGTGGTCGAGCGCGGCATCGTGGTCGACGACCAGATGCGCGCGCTGAACGAGGACGACATCTACGTGGTGGGCGAGTGCGCGCAGCACCGCGGCGCCGTGTACGGCCTGGTGGCACCGCTGTGGGATCAGGCCAAGGTGCTTGCCGACCACGTCACCGGTACCGATCCGGCCGCCGCTTACCACGGCTCGCAGGTCGCCACGAAGCTGAAGGTGGCCGGCGTCGACGTCGCCTCGATGGGCTTGCAGAGCCCGGAGCGTGACGACGACGAGCTGCTCGAGTTCGCCGAGCCGAAGAAGGGCGTCTACCAGAACGTCGTGATCCGCGATGGCCGGCTGGTCGGTGCAACGCTGGTCGGCGACGCGCGCCGGGCGGCGTACCTGATGCAGGCGTTCGACCGCGGGCTGCCGCTGCCGGAGGAACGCGCCGGGCTGCTGTTCGACCTCGGCGGCCCGACCGGCGAGGCGAGCGTCGAGGAGATGGCCGACGACGAGCAGGTCTGCAATTGCAACGGGGTCTCCAAGGGCACCATCTGCGCCACCGTGAAGGCCGGCTGCAGGACGGTCACGGGGGTGATGGACAAGACCCGGGCCGGTAAGGGCTGCGGCACCTGCAAGCCGCTGGTGCAGCGGATCGTCGAGTGGGCCGCCGACGGGGCGGTCGAGGAGGATCCCGCGGCCTCGTACTACGTGCCCGGCGTGCCGATGCCCAAGCCGGAGCTGATGCGGGCGATCCGCGAGCACGGACTCACGTCGGTGTCGTCGGTCTTCGCGAAGCTCGCGCCCGGTGGCGAGGAGGACGCGAAGAGCAAGATGGGCCTCGCGTCGCTGCTCAAGATGATGTGGGGCGGCGAGTACGTGGACGAGCGGGACGCCCGGTTCATCAACGACCGGGTGCACGCCAACATCCAGCGCGACGGCACCTTCTCGGTGGTGCCGCAGATGAGGGGCGGCGTCACCACGCCGGCTCAGCTACGCCGGATCGCCGAGGTGGCCGAGCGGCACGGCGTACCGATGGTGAAGCTCACCGGCGGGCAGCGCATCGACCTGCTGGGCATCGCGAAGGAGAACCTGCCGAAGATCTGGGCCGACCTGGACATGCCGTCCGGCTGGGCGTACGGGAAGAGCTTCCGCACCGTGAAGACCTGCGTCGGTTCGGACTTCTGCCGGTTCGGCGTGGGGGACTCGACCGCGCTCGGCATCGCGATCGAGGAGCGGTATCAGGGCATCGAGGGCCCGGGCAAGATGAAGCTCGCCGTCACCGGATGCCCGCGGAACTGCGCCGAGGCGTACGTGAAGGACCTCGGCGTGGTGGCGATCGACGGCGGCAGGTGGGAGATCTACGTCGGTGGCGCGGCGGGTGCGCACGTTCGCAAGGGCGACCTGCTGGCCACAGTGGACACTCCCGACGAAGTCATCACGCTCACCGGGCGGTTCCTGCAGTACTACCGGGAGAACGGCAACTGGCTGGAGCGCACGTACGCGTTCGTGCCCCGCATCGGCATCGACCGGATCCGCGAGATCGTCGTCGAGGACACCGAAGGCATCGCCGCCGACCTGGATGCCGCGATGGCCAAGTCCGTGGAGGCGTACCGCGATCCGTGGAAGGAACGCGCCGCACCGGTGACGCCCGGGCAGTTCCGGACCGCCCTGCCGCTGACGGTACTGGCATGACGCGCCTCGGACCGGTCGACGACATCCCGGTCGGCGAAGGACGCGCGTACGTCGTCGACGGCGAGCCGGTCGCCGTTTTCCGCCTCCGCGACGGCGCACTCCGGGCCGTGTCGGCCATCTGCCCGCATCGCGGCGGGCCCCTCGCCGACGGGCAGGTCGATCTCAAGATCGTGGTCTGTCCCCTTCATCAGAACGCCTTCGACCTACGCACCGGTTGCTCGCTGACCGGCCAGCCCGGCCTGACCGTCTACGCCGTGTCGGTGGACGCGGAAAACCACATCGTCGTCTCCGCACAGCTCTCCTCGGAGGTACCCGCATGAGCGCCACCACGCTGGAACGTCCCGCATTGACCGTGCGCGGGCACTGGATCGACGACTGGCGGCCGGAGGACCCGGCCTTCTGGGAACGTGACGGTGCCCGGATAGCCCGGCGAAACCTGATCTTCTCGATCTTCTCCGAACACATAGGTTTCTCGGTGTGGACGATGTGGTCGGTGCTGGTGCTCTTCCTCGGCCCGCAGTACGGCATCGATCCGGCCGGCAAGTTCCTGCTCACCGCGGTGCCCGCGCTGGTCGGCTCGGTGCTGCGCATCCCGTACGCCTTCGCGGTGGCCCGCTTCGGAGGTCGCAATTGGACGATCTTCAGCGCCTCGCTGCTGCTGATACCGTCCATCGTGGCGGCATTCCTGATCGAGCCTGGCGTCTCGTACTCCACGCTGTTGATCCTCGCCGCGATCGCCGGCGTCGGCGGTGGAAACTTCGCCTCGTCGATGGCGAACATCAACTCGTTCTACCCGGACCGGTTCAAGGGCTGGGCGCTGGGCATCAACGCGGGCGGCGGCAACCTCGGCG
>Ga0081539_10004876_pt1 | contig 14332 bp, 9 predicted proteins | sample TabmetS4T2R2_FD_71023 | JGI IMG/M metagenome (GOLD analysis project Ga0081539, IMG submission 71023) | Tabebuia heterophylla rhizosphere microbial communities from the University of Puerto Rico - S4T2R2 | ecosystem: Host-associated > Plants > Roots > Rhizosphere ...
CCGGCCGTTACAAAACAAGGAAGAAGTTCAGAAGTATTTCAGTCTACTTGACGGTCATCCATTTCTCGTACATCAAGGTCTATATTGGATGATTACAAACGGAGCCACGTTGGAAGAGTTCGAAGCAAAAGCGAATCTAAATGGTGGCCCCTATGATGAACACCTGCGTCGCATTCTAGTCTTACTTCAACGTGACGATGTCCTCTGTCAGGCTATGCGCAAGATACTCCAAGATCCACCCGAACAATGTTCGGCGGAGAGTTTTTACCGTTTGAGGAGCGCCGGGATTGTCTCTGGGTATTCTGAACGCGATGCTAAACCACGCAATCAACTATACGCGCGATATCTAAAAGATCACCTTTTGTGATTAAAGAGGTAGTTCCGGTGCTGATCGGCCGTCTATCTTCATTCCAGACTTGATGAGGTAAACGTTATGCTTGCGAGCGAAAATGTCGTCTCCAAAACCGATTACTACGTCGTTGGAGGCCCGGTCCGACGCGATGCCCCGAGCTATGTGGAAAGACAAGCCGATACAGAACTCTATGCGAACCTCAAAAAGGGAGAATATTGTCATGTGTTGACTTCTCGGCAGATGGGTAAGACATCGCTGCTAATCCGTACTGCAGAGCGTCTAAGCGCCGAGGGTGCTGCCGTAGCTCATGTCGATCTAACGCAGATTGGCCAAAACGTAACTGCGGAACAGTGGTATCGCGGGATTCTCAGTCAGCTTGGTCAAGAACTCGATCTGGAAACTGAGCTGGGTAATTTCTGGAACGAACGAGAATACGGACCTCTTCAGCGTCTGCTCCAAGCTATGACTCAGGTGGTTTTGAGGCGTCATTCGGCTGTTATAATTTTTATTGATGAGATAGATGTAGTACGTAGCTTACCGTTCAACACAGATGAATTCTTTGCTGGTATTCGAGAGCTTTACAATCGTCGGGTAAGTAACCCAGAACTCGCACGGTTGACATTCTGTCTGCTAGGTGTTCTCGCCCCTTCTGACTTAATCCGAGATGCACGTACCACCCCATATAACATCGGACATCGCATTGAACTAAGTGATTTCAGTGAAGTTGAAGCATTTCCACTCGCGAACGGCTTAGGCCGTGAAGAACCCGTCGGTAAAGCTCTGCTTACACGAATACTGTATTGGACTGGCGGGCAACCATATCTAACCCAACGTCTTTGTCAGGCGATTGCTGAAAATCCCAGTATTAGCAGTGATCAAGAAATAGACAGCGCGTGCAGTGAGTTGTTTCTTACCTCACATGCTGAAAAGCGGGATGACAACCTAGTGTTTGTAAGCAAGCCGTTTATTAGAAAAACGGACGAGAAAGTTAGTGATTCAAGTAGTTCATTGAGGGAGGAGGATCGGGTAAGTTTACTGACATTGTATGGTCAAGTTCGCAAATATCGGGGAGTAGTGGACAGGTATTCCCGGAATATCTTCGACATATTTCGTAAAGCATATAGGTGGGTACGTGGTCACGAAGGAGTAAGCGAAGCTGACACGAATCCCGTCGTAAGTACCTTGCAACTCTCAGGCATTGTAAAAGTGTTAGAGGGATACCTCTACGTTCGCAATAGAATCTACTATGAGGTGTTCGACGAAGATTGGATTACAGCAAATTTGCCTGGAGCGGAAATCCGACGTCAGCGCGCGGCTTATAAGAGAGGGCTGTTGCGAGCGGCTGCAGTGGCTGGAGTTGTAACACTAATGCTGACAGTTCTGAGTGGGTATGCGTGGACCCAACAACAAGCCGCTAAGGGATTGGCAGATCTTGCTCTTAACAAGAGCCACGAGGCTGAAACGGCGTTAAGTAAGGCGATCCATGAGCAGCAGCGAGCTGAGGGCGAGGCTGTACGTGCTAACCAGAGAACAGTCGAACTTCAGGATGCTCTAAGGCAGATCACTGAAGGCAAGGAAGAAATCAAGAAACAACAGGAGATCGCGAAGCGAGAGAGAGCTCATGCTGAGCAAGAAAGATCACAGGCTCGACTGGCCAACCTCATTGCCGAAGAAGAACGGAAAAAAGCGTCTGCTAATTTAATGAAAGCGGAAATCCAAAGCAAAGCTTCTGCAGCGCTGTTAACTAGCCTGAAGGCTTCAGATCTGAAGCTACGAGAACCAAACGAAATTCAAAAACGCGCGTCTGTGGCGATCAGCTCATTTCTCATTACTCCTAATCCGGGTGCTTCGCAGATTATTGCGGAAGCGCTTAGCTCCGCAAATCATTTCATCAGACGGTTTAAGCTTAACGGCAAATCAATTGTCAGTCGGAACGGACGTTATGTTGCGACATCTGATGATGAACGAAGAATCACTGTTTATGAAGTAGGTGAGAGTCTCCGAAAAATGTGGGCCACTCCAGTAGGAAGCTTTAACGTAAAGGCCTATATCTCGGCGCTTGCCATATCGAATGATGGCAAGCACCTAGCCTTCAACTATGACAATTTAGACGATAAAAATCGCTTGAGCGTGCTTTCAATCTTTGAGGCCAAACGAACTAGCAACGGTGAGATGGACGCACAAGAATTATTCAGAGACACATCACGCCCCGGCAGAAACCTCAGGTTCGATGATGTAGCTTTCAGCCCTAACGGAGACTATTTATGGGGATTACAAGCTGTTATCGGATTGAATGCAACGGTTCCTGATCCCGTGGTTTATCATATTCAGCACTCCGTCGAAGTGTTAACTATTCATAACCCATCCAATACTAAATCTGTGTACGATATAAAAGTATCTGATGGAAGCAAGTATGTAGCTTTGCTCACCGCGCAAATTGGGGAGGAGGAATCCAGCCGTCTAATATCCGTATACTCGTTACCAGATCTAAAACTCGTTAAGGCGATAAAAACTTCAACAAAGTATCCGCACGATATCGCCTTCTCACCCAATGAAGCAGATTTAATGATGGCCGGGGGGCCCAGCAGTGGAGAGTCGGTTTCATATACCGTCATAAACGACTGGAGTTCAGCTAATCCAAAGATTACTGAAATTAGTCGCGACAAACTACAGTCTCCAATAAAGGACCCACAAAATTTCAGCTTCCTCTCTAGACCGGATTTGATGCTGATTTCCAGCAAAACAGGTCCGAATTCACTAGGATTTCTTTCAGTTAAGCAGAGCCCATTTGTCACACTTTTCAACAATTGGCGATCGACCCCTGAGAGAGCAGGTCACATTTCTAATTTAGGCCCTGCGGTTGAGGGTCGAGTAAATTCGGGTGATATTACCTCGATTGGTGTTCAGCCAGAGAATAACCTCCTAGTTACTACTGATGTCGGGGGGTATGTGACGATTTGGGAGCCATACATCCGATATGGCACCCCGCATCTAAAGTTCAACAATCAGATTACTGACTTGTCGATCCCCGATTCCGGCAACTCTATCCTAATAGCTGATCTTGATTTTACCGAAAACGAGGGTCCTGGATACCCTAATCAACTCACTGTGACGTCGATTTCCGATTGGAATACGCTTACTCCAAAGCTTTCCAGAGTACTTCAGATTCCGTATTCAGAAATAGCTTTTTCTATGGATGGCAAGTCTGTTTCTGCGATTTCATTTGAGGAGCGTAGCGATCGCAGAACATCATTGCCCGTCATTAAGATATATTCAATGGAAGACAGCAGTGTTAGACGAACACTGCTGTTTGGAGAGGATCGTGTCTCCGGCCTAAACGAAACCACCAAGATGAAATTTAGCCCCGACGGCAGATCATTAGTATTGGTCGATGAACTTGGTAATGTCGTCGTTTGGGACCTGACTTCCGTAGATCCCAATCCGTCTACAAGACTTAAGATCCCTGGAAGATTTTCTTCCGGACGTGACATAGCTTTCAGCCAAGATTCAACGGTTTTGGTAGTCGCCGCGGGAAAGGAGATTCAATTATGGCGAGAATGGACTTCAAAAAGCCCGACAATAATTACAGAGATTCCCGAAGTAGGGGAGGTTTCTGAACTTGCAGTTAGCTATCTGGATAAATATCTGGCCGCGGGAACCGATGATGGACGAGTGGTGGTGTGGCGAGACTGGAAGAATGGCAAGCCTGTAATTGCTAGAACAATTAAGACGGATAACAATCCCTCATTTCAGATGCCAGCTAGAATAATGTCGATTGCCTTCCATCCGACGGAGGATGTCTTGGCGGTCCTTGATAGACGTGAGGTGCAAGTATTTGGTCTGGCAGAAGACCAACCTTGGTTACGTTTACCCCGTGACAGTTTTGACAGCGCAGCTACGGTCCGATTTTCATCCGACGGACGGTATGTTTTATCAACAACTTATCGTTCGAGTGATTATGTCTATTGGCTGTGGCGCCCAGAAGATATGATTGAAGACGCGTGTAGGTCATTTTTGCTGCATGATCTAAGTGAGGAGGACTGGGGAAAATATGTGAACTATGGTCGCCGAGAACCGACTTGTCGATCACAAGGGTACTAGGGTTCTCGTAACAATCCGTTGACGAGCAGGAGTAATCTCTCTCCTTGCGTCGCGTCATTTACATAATTCGCCTGCCGTAATTCTAGCCAGATTCCGACGAAAACTCTCTTGCTGCCCTGGGTTATTCGGATGCTCTATCGCAAACTCCTCTATCTTAATTGCCAGTCCCTTGTTACCGCTTGCAGCAAGAGAGCAAGCAACAGTATCAGCAAAGTTGCCGTGATTAGGCCGTGTCGACCAAGCTGCCAAACTGTACCGGACCGCGAGGTCGCTTTTGGATTTTGCTAATACGGGGTTAGTGGCGTAAAGCCACGCTAAGTTATTGAGTGTGAGGGGGTGATTAGGCAAAACTGCAACCGCTTCCGCAAGAAGTCGTTCGCCGTCGCTACCGCTTGTTGCTTCAGAGCCAATTAATCCCAAATAGTACGCCCTAGCTTCTCGTGGCTCCAGACTTCGCATGTACAGAGTGCCGTACCGAATGTCCAAAAATGGCGGCACCGGGGGAAGGTACACATCATCATCTAGTGACTGTCCATGCACCCAATCCCAATTGACTTTCAATGAATTAGAGAGATGCCAACGAACAAAGTTATGTTGCGGAAGTTCAACGAGCCTAATATCCCACCCCAATCGTTCTCCAACCGCGAGAAAGAACTGCGAACCCATGTCACAATCAACAAAATAGAGTGGCTTCGTAAGATCCAAGTGAGGTTTACGTTTGACGTTGTCTGGGAAAGATAAAATCGCCTTTAGCTCGCTATCCGAGAAGGTGCGAGGCGTGAGCGCAATGCCAAGAGTTTGTGGCCAGTCTTTTTCCTCCGGCGGTTGCAGGAAATTATGCTTAACAAGCGCTAACTGGATTGCCTGGAACGCTACTAAGGCCTGATCTCTTGTCTCAGGATACGTGCGGCGCTAGCGGCCATCTTAGTAGCCTCATCGAGAGCCGAGCGAAGTAATTTTTCTGAATCGACAGGTACTTTACGAACGCTGCGCTCGGTTGTGAACAGTTCGTACGCCATCGTTGTTTCGATTGGTTTGATTTGTTGGTTTGCCAAAACGGCGGGCGAAATAATGGCTATAAATAACAGCGCGCAAGTCAAGTGACGAAACGGGAATATCTCGGCTAAACTATTCATGACTCTTTCCTCTCGTCTAGACCCCTTCATCTGATGAAAGTTGCACAGCGGTTCCTTCACGGTTTGCCATTAGAGCAGCAATTGAGGCATTAGATTAGGCGCCATTCCGAAGATAAGGCCTAGCGTCAATAAGCCGACCGCTATGCGTGAAGTTGAATTCCTTAACTCGCCTAGCTGTGCGCGTTGTTCGGCACGATAATGAGGCTGATACAGAAGCTACAATTTAGGACCTACGGCTCGGAGGACCAGCCTTACTCTGCGAGGTGGTGTCATGCTATTTCAAAGTATTGTGGCAGTCAAGAAAACCCTGAAGTCACCAATCGACTGTGCGCCGATCTAAACATGCACCACCTGCAATGATAACCGTTCCCTAGGCGACATTAGACGAAGTTCTGTGATGTGAAAGAATTTTGAGCAGCTATCCGACATGTGGCCCAGAGTGTGGGTGGGCGTCGCGACCTTTGGTGGAGCTCGACGCCCCTTCGTTTAGAGACACTAGGCAAGTTGCTGCCGCTCCCGGGCACGTTCAATTCGCTGGTAAAGCGACACCCGGTCGGTACGTAAAATACGGGCTGTTTTCGTATGGCTACCCGTTTTTGCGAGTAACTGTCCGTAAAGTTGAAGCGTGACTCGGTCCAGGAATTGATCGAGTGACTCATTCTCGTGGTAGACGAGTGGTATCTGTGATGTGGCGGTCAGAGCAGTTCCGGGCAACGCTGCATGGATATCATCTACAGTAATCGTTGCTCCATCCGAGACCGTGGCAACTAACCGTTCCACAACGTGTCTGAGCTGTCGAACGTTACCCGGCCAGCCGTAAGTAGATAACATAGCGATGGCGTGGTCTTCGAACTTGTGCTTCTGAGAACGCGTCAATGTCTTTTGTGCTTGATCCAAAAAATGTTGAATAAGGATCGGAATATCTGATGGTCGGCTTCGCAGTGCCGGCGTATTTATCGTCAACACAGCGATTCGATAAAAAAGATCAGATCGAAAACGGCCGGTCGTCGATTCCTCTGCTAGATCGCGATTAGTTGCGGCAATGATGCGAACATCAACAGAGACCTCCAAGTGTCCTCCAATAGGTCGAAAAGCACTCTCTTGGAGAACGCGAAGCAGCTTTACCTGGCAGCTCGGCGACATCTCGCCGATTTCATCGAGAAAGATCGTTCCGGTGTGCGCTGCTTCAAACAGACCTTTCTTCTTTTGGTGCGCGCCAGTAAAGGCTCCTCGTTCATAGCCGAAGAGTTCTGATTCCAGGAGCGTTTCAGTAAGCGTACCGCAGTTTATCGAAACAAACGGTTTCTTCGCGCGTGAGCTGTGAAGATGAATGGCGCGCGCCACGAGTTCTTTTCCGGTGCCGGATTCGCCGGATATCAGCACAGTGAGATCGCATCGGGCCGCCATACGGATCTGACGATTCAGCATCCTCATTGCAGCGGAATCGCCGACGAGTCCAAAGTCAAACTTAGACGCTTGCGAATTCATGGCACCTGATGGGGAGCTTGGTTTTAGGAAAGAGACCTCCTGATTGGTTCTAATGACGTGGCAAACGGACAAGAATTCCACGCGGAGGAAAATAATTTCGCGTCACTCAGTCCACTCGAAAAAATATTTTTCAGGTGCTGGAAGTTGAGGCGATTTCTTTCGTCTATAGAGAATGTCATTTCAATGTGAGAATGATTTGGTTTGAAGTTGGCCTAATGCTCTGCGAGATGAAGAAACAATTTCGATCTACAGTTCGCCGGCACATCGTGCGAGTTATGCATGGTGCCTTGCTAATCCTAATGGGCTGTGTCGTTGGTTGGGCGCAGAGTTTCGTCACCGTTGACAAGAATATCGAGGTGCTGGGTGTCCCGCCGGTGCCGACATCTCTGGCTGCTGAGGTTGCGCCGTACTCGCAGATATATGGATTGCCATTAGCAGGTTGGGATCCGACTACGCGGGAGATCTGGTTGAAGGGATTGTCGAGTGTGACCTGGGTCTCAAGAGTTAAGACTCCCGGCGCCAGCCCTGAAACTTCGTCTATTTACATTCAGTCCCCTGGTATCTATGACGTTTACTTTCAACCGCAGTACAAGTATCTCGCTTACACGAAGGACACAGATGGTAACGAGACCTTCAAGCTTTATCTGTACGAGATCGACGGCGGTAACTCAAAGCAATGGTCCGACGGGAAATCGAGAAATACTGAACCAGTGTGGTCCAACGCTGGCAGCAAGATAGTTTACAGTTCAACCCCTTCCGGGTCGGTCGGCGTGAATCTCAGGGTGCTTAATCCATTCGATCCAAAAACGGATCGTCTGCTAGTTCAGTCCTCCGGAAGTTATTTGAAAGCTTACGGATGGTCTCCAGATGACAAGCAAATCGTCTTTTGCGATTTCCTGTCCAACACGACAAGTACACTCGGGCTTGTTGACGTTTCAACTGGAAACAAAGTGCTTCTCTCGCCCAGAAGAGATGAGGCCGAGTTCTATGACTATCCACAGTTTACCAAAGATGGCAAAGGCGTCCTTGTTCTCACGGATCACGATTCAGATGCGAGAAGGATTGCACGTATAGATCTCGCCTCGCATAAATTCACGTACATACCATCGGACGCTCATTGGGATGTGGATGAGTTTCAGTTATCGCCAGACGGTAAAACGATTGCCTTTACAACAAATGAAGATGGTATTTCGCGATTCCATTTATTCGATCTAAAAACATCGAAGGAAATAACGGCTCCAACAATCCCGTTAGGTGTTGTATCTGATCTGAAGTGGCATTCGAACTCCACGGATCTTGCCTTCAACTTCAAGTCGCCGCGCACAGCCAACGATGTCTACGCAATCAATGTCGGCACCGGTAGGGCTGAACTGTGGGCAAAGAGTGTCACGAACGATGTTGATACTCAGAAATTTTCGCTACCCAAAGTAATCCACTGGACTAGTTTCGACAAACGCACTATCTCAGGATTTCTTTATCGGCCGCCCGCTAAATTCAGTGGTAAACGCCCAGTGATAATCGACATTCATGGCGGACCCGAAGAGCAGTATCGACCCACCTTTGGTTACGAACACAATTATTTTTTGAATGAGCTAGGAGTAGTCAAAATTTATCCAAACGTGCGTGGCTCATCTGGCTATGGCAAGAATTTTCTCAAGCTGGACAACGGACTGCGACGCGAAAACGCGGTAAAGGACATCGGCGCCCTATTGGATTGGATCAAGGCGCAACCCGATCTGGACGCCGAACGTGTGATGGTCGAAGGTGCGAGCTATGGGGGGTACCTCGCGCTTTCGACCGCATACGTCTACAGCGATCGAATAAGAGGAGCGATTTCCGATAGTGGCATTTCGAACCTGGCGACGTTTGTGGAACGAACGGAAGGATGGCGTCGCGGACTTCAACGTTCAGAGTTTGGTGATGAACGTGACGTAAAAATGAAGCAGTTTATGGAACGCATCGCGCCACTGAATAACGCTCAAAAGATCAAGAAGCCTCTGCTTCTGATCCAGGGCCAGAACGATCCTCGCATTCCTGCTGCTGACACGGCCAAGCTGGTCGCCGCAACGAAGGATCGAGTTCCCGTCTGGTATGTCCTGGCAAAAAACGAGGGGCACGGATTTGCGCAATTAAGCAATCGAAATTATCGACTGTACGCAACGATACTCTTTGTCAAAGAGTTCCTGCTCAAATGAGCATAACCTTCAACCTCGAAGTCACAGTTTTTATCGTGGCGAAAACAACAGGAGTTTAGATATGAAAAAACTTAAGGTCGCTGTTTCAAGTCTCTGTCTAATAGCGTTGCTGACGTTTGCTGTACCAACAGTAGCTCTTGCGGAGGATGGACCACAGGGTGGCACGAATTCAACTCCGAGTGCTCCGCCCCCACCGCCTCCATCTTCAGGCACGCTGGGAAAGATCGTGGCAGCCATCATGAATCTGATCGGCTAACCAGCTTAGCGAGGGTGAGAACGTGCGGCGTGCTCACCCTCAAGAGCTATTTAGAAGTTGTATGCGAAAGTCTTGGCCTCGATGTACCGTAGTAATCAGTTCGGCGCTGTTGTTGTGCACCATTAGCCCGCCTCTTAGAGCTCAGCAGTCTGAATCAGTAAAAACGGAAGCTGAGCTGATTCTTACTCTCGTCAAGACTGACAGACCGCCGAAAGAGATCTCCGACCTTCTGCACGCTAACGCTTCGCTCGTTACGGACAACTTATGGGAGACACTCATGGCTGTGGCAACGCACAAGTTTTATCAAAACTCTGAGCAGGCGTTTCGTCTCTATGACTCCGCGCGTGAAGTGGCTCTGCAATTAAAGGATCAGAAGCGACTGGCGAAGACGTATTACAACATCGCGAGATCTCATTCGGGATTGGGTAATTATGACAAAGCTACGGACGCCTATTTGGAGAGCCAAAAGGCGTTTGAAGCAGCAGCCTCTGAACGAGACGTAATCTACATCCTCTCCGACTTAGGAATCATTAGCTTGCTCCAGGAGCGTTATGACGACGCCCGACGATATTCAGAAGCCAGCATTAGTTTGGCTGAGAGACTTAAGAACAGCACGGCTGCCTCTGGAGCCTGGCCGAACGCATTTGGTATAGCTGGATCGCTACGCACACTCGGCGAATTGTCGTTGCGAGACGGCGATATAGACGAAGCGATCTCAGAATACCAACGTGCGTTGAATCTCCTGAATGAGTTGAACCGTGATCTCAGTTACGACTTTTACGTTAGTGAAACGTATGCGGGATTGGGCCGGGTTTATACGTCCGCCGGCGATCACGTCAAAGCGCTTGCGGCTTTGAATTCAGCACGACAAACAGCAACTGGCGAGCAAATACCCAAGGTGCTGAATAGTTTGGGCTATTTATATATGGAACAGGAAGACTATGCCCAAGCAGATGCACAGTTTCGCCAAACTCTAAAAATCTACCGTGACGCAAAAAACCAAAGAGGAGAATCGAGAGTCCTTATCAATCTTGGCGTGGTTCAACAACGACAAGGCAACCACGAAGAAGCGTTAACCTTCTTTAGGCAGAGCCTTGACGCGGCAATTGCCACAAAAGTCGTTGAGGTCGAGATTGCAGCACTCGAAGGAGTTGGCGTCGTATTGACAGCTCAGTCCCGCTTTGATGATGCATTGAAGTCTTTAAATAAAGGCCTCGTAATCGCACGCGAATCCCAGGACAAGACACGCCAAACGGAACTGCTATGGCGTACAGCTCAGACTTATGAACAAATGCACGATTACGCACGAGCTGAGCAGTTCGTTGAACAGGCCGTCGCCTTGGCTCGCGCGATGCACTTACCGAAGCTCACTTTCTTGGCAACGGCAACACTCGGCGATGTGTATGCAGCGAATAAGAAACCAGAATTGGCAATTAAGACGCTAAAGGACTCGATCGATCAACTTGAAACACTGCGCGATCGCGTGGCTGGCCGTGAAGAAGGACTCGAGCTCTTTTTTGAAAATAAACTTGGACCATATCACTCGTTGGTCACATTGCTGTCGGCGCAAGGCAAGAACTTCGAAGCCCTGCTTTATGCCGAGCGTGCGAAGGGACGTGTGTTACTTGATGCGGTTAGCAGCGGCAAAGCGGATTTAGCAAGCGTCCTAACTGAGAACGAAAGAACCGAAGAGCTGCACTTATTACAGAAGATCTCAGAAATTAACCAGCGGCTTAAGTCGCAGCCGGCCGAAGACACGCAAACTCAAAATGAACTGTACAGCCAGCTTGATGGAGCACGGCTCGAGTTGGCGTCTTTTAAGGATCGAACCTATGTAAGGCACCCTGAATTAAGACTACGGTCCGGTGTTGCTCAAGCGTTAACACTATCCAGTCTCAAGACCCTTACGGCTACGAGTGATCTCGCATACTTGGAATACGTAGTGACCGACACGAAACTCGGCGTCTTCATAGTGAGCCGCAGTCGTGCTACCAACCAGCCGAACATCAGATATTTGAGCTTTGCGGTTAACGCTGATGAGCTTCGCCAAAAAGTGAACAAGTTTCATTCTATGTTGGCAGAGCGGCATCCAAATCATCGGGTGTTAAGTCGCGAGCTTTACCAATTATTAATCGAACCCGTTGCGAAAGAGCTTCAAAACGTCAGCACTATCTGCATTGTGCCCGACAGTTTCCTCTGGACATTGCCGTTTCAGGCACTCACGACGAAGCGCGGAAATTACCTAATAGAACAATATGCGTTGTATTACGCACCGTCCCTCAGCGTGCTGCACGAAATGAATGATCGGTCCAGACAAATAATTACCAGGGAATCACTTATTGCGTTTGGAAATCCAGTGATTGGTCGTGATGAGAAACTCAATCAGGACTTATGCCCTCTGCCTGAAGCTGAAACAGAAGTCGCTGAAGTCGCAGCTGCTGCCCGTTCCAAAGTGACAAAGCTCTTAGTTGGACGGGAGGCGGATGAAAAGAGTTTTAAGGCTCTTGCACCATCCTACAGTACGATCCACCTCGCAACTCACGGTGTGTTGGATAACAGAAATCCTTTGTACTCCCATCTACTGCTCACAAAGACAGACGGTGACGTCGAAAACGAGGGGTCGATCGAGGCGCGTGAGATCATGAACATGCATCTCAATGCAAACCTTGCGGTCCTATCGGCGTGTGAAACCGGTAACGGCAGAATCAGTCCTGGTGAGGGAGTGATAGGAATGTCCTGGGCTTTCTTCGTCGCCGGTACCCGCTCAATGGTTGTCAGTCAGTGGCGCGTCAATTCTGAAAGTACGTCGCAGTTAATGAAGAACTTCTATCAAGCACTCGCGCAGCAGCCGAATGGTGGCAATAAATCAGAAGCCTTACGTAATGCGTCGATACGCCTCGTTAAAGACGCTCGCTACCGCCATCCATTCTATTGGGCTGGATTTGTTTTAGTGGGCACCAACTAGGATGATATGTGTGGACGTAAATCGTGGTTCAGCTTAGAATGTGACAGCTATATGGAGTTGCATATGCCTCATATCGTTACCCACTACTTACCTGAATTAGACGAACCTGAACGATCTTTTATTGAACGTCTAACGGCCGAAATGTCTCACGAGAATATTCAACAATTCGCAGGTGCTTATCGGCAGGTAAGGAAAGATCCTCAGACGATCCGACTTATGGCGATTATGGGAATCGTTATGGTCCCGGGGCTTCATCGATTCTGGGTGGGCCACATAGGTATTGGATTTCTGTATCTAGTAACTTGGGGCATGCTTCTGTTTGGAACCATCACTGACATTATTAAGTACAGAGAACTCGCTTTTAATTACAATCAACAGGTCGCAAGGGGGATCGCGAATAACCTCCTACAGTCAACAAAGCGTCCTTTACCAAAGTAGTCACCTACTAGATTGCAAAACCAGCGTTGGAAAGCTGTGCATCCCGGAGCAGTCTACTAATGCTGTCTAGTTGTTTTTTCTTAAGACGTTTATTGACATTTAGCTGTTAACAAAGTACTTTCCGTTCGGCTTCAACAGAATTCCAAAATCCTTGAAGATTTCTTAGAACATGCGGGGTTTTTACGTAAACACCTCGAATGCAGCAGCGGTTTGCATCTATTCTTAGTAATCGTTAGAATCCTTGGTTCGGAGACCTAGCCTATGGCTATCCTCCCCCACCAACGGCTAAGGTTGACGCGAAGTATATATCGGAGATTACGCATGCTTCCTTCCAAACAGATTGCACAGTCTGAAATCTTCACAGAGGAGTATGGAGATCGGAGAGAGACTCATTTTCGTGAGGACGGTGCAGGCTTCGATGGGCCGGAGCCTCTTCGACAAACCTCTGTGTTAGCTAAGCAAGCCTTACAACAACGTTTCCAAGAACCTCTCAATACCGCCGCAGAGGGAACGTGGATGCGGATGGAACTTCGCACCGACAAACTGACCGGTGAGACATTTTTGGAAGATGTTGTACTCAATACAGAAGGTGTTGAGCCGAAGTAGTTCAGTTGCGCCTCGCAACCTACCAGCCTTCCCCCTATGGATCTTGGTAAGGATCACTCTTTTCTCGTTTTAGAACTTAACGAGAGCAAGTATCAACTCAAAATCGTTGCCCTTTTCTCCGATGTGGCAAAGGCTTGGAGGTATTCGACTCGTACTTCGCCCATCTGGGGAGTAGAAGAGTTTGGTACGAGTGTTCCTTCCGATGTGAATTTTGAGGGCGAGAACTGGCTGCTATTATTAGGGCCGGTGCACCCCGAGAAAATCACAACACTGTGCGCCGGGAATACGCGAGTATGGTTGACCCTTGGACTGCTGAACTTGATCGTGTGTACAAACGATTTGGAGTGTAAGAAGCGAATTGCCTCATGGGCTGAGAGCGAACTGCTTACGATTGAGGAATGGAAGGTCCAAGACGGAGTCATAGTTGACTTTAAGACCTCGACTATTCCGTCAGGAGATTGGCACTCCAGCATCGAGACAATACTCAACATTCCGATAGATACCGAATTAGAAGAACTGGTCCGTGAATGTTGCTCTGTCATGTCAACAGCGATGTCACGAAGCGCGTTCGCTCAAAAAGAAACCATACTTGAGGATCTCAATCGAATTACCGGCCATGTTCAATGGAGACTGAGGCAACTAAAGAATGAAGGAGAGAAAGAATCACCTTATAAGACTTTCGGGCAACTGCTAGACATAAATATGGGTCTGGGAAGATTTGCATCCCAAACATTCTCCGGCACACCTAACATTACTGATACTGAGTGTCACATTAGAATTCATTCACTTCTAGGT
>Ga0081539_10004877_pt1 | contig 14332 bp, 20 predicted proteins | sample TabmetS4T2R2_FD_71023 | JGI IMG/M metagenome (GOLD analysis project Ga0081539, IMG submission 71023) | Tabebuia heterophylla rhizosphere microbial communities from the University of Puerto Rico - S4T2R2 | ecosystem: Host-associated > Plants > Roots > Rhizosphere ...
ACCCCCCCGCCGTCCCGTCCCCCACCACGCTTGGTGGGGGGGAGCCATATCACGTTGATCGGGTAGTCCACAATCCGCTCAACCCAGCGCTTCAGCGAGTTCTGCTGCTTCTGGTAGTCCTGGATCGCCGGGATGTCGGGGTCACGCCGTGGGTTCTCCGCTACGGCCTTGTCCAATACTTCGTTCTGGTTCTTCTGTTGGATGGTACTGACGGTATCGATGATGGCCCAGTCCCGGTGATCGAACTTACCATCTTCCAACGCGTCACGGAACGCGAGCGCATCAGACCAGTCGCCGATCTTCACCAGACCGACGTCGCTTCGCCCAAGCTCGCGGATATGCCGCTTTGCCGAGATGGCCCCCGGCTCAGCCGACACCAGCACACAGTTGGGCGCACTGATGGCCCATCGGGTCTTTCCCTGCCCGGGCCACGCATGTACCATCCAGTTCATCGACTCGTTGAAGTCCTCCAAGGGGACCTCGGCGATTGCCCTAGCCATCACTTCCCCAGACCATACTGATTCAGGAAGTCGTGCACATGCTCTCGCATTTCCTCATAGGTCTTCCGGTCATCGCCATTCGGCATGGTCGCCGGAAGCCCCAATGACATTCGCACAGCTTTCAACATTTCCCATTCACCGTCTTCCTCAATCATCCGTTCAAGGTTGCTGATGACCAAGTCCAATGCAGCCAATGTCGGATTTTGTCGTTTATGAGTCCGTTTGATTTCACGAGGCGGGTGTGGTGTCCAGCTAGGCATAATCAATACACCTCCTCTCCCGTCTCGTCTACCTCACTCATGCTGATGATCCTCGCTTCCACATCCAGGAGCCGCGTCTCCACAAACTCCAAGTCGGCCCCAGACACCCGCCCCAGCGCACGGAGCCGACGAATACGCGCCAGGGCAGCTTGCACCTCCTGCAGCCCCCGTACCTTCATCGACTTCACAGGTCACGCACCACGGTTGCGGAAGCTGACGGCTTCCGGCTGCTTTCCGAATTGCTCGTGCCAGGCGCAGAATCCCGAGTCGCGAGCCGGCCGGCGACACGATGTGCCTAGTTTGGTCATATGGCCGCAGAGGTCCCGTTTGGTGCCCGAGGTACCCGACTGCTGAAAACTGGCGCGAGCGTCCACTACGGCTGGGCGCGTGGCACGTTCTGCACGACGGGCCGCCCGCCGGAGCGAGCCGGTGATCCGAGCCTGGGCACAGTTGCAGTCGATCTCCGCGAGATAGCTCCGGAAGTGCGGCACCCGATCGCCGTAGCGCGGATGCGGGATGAGCTGGTATCGAACCTCGGCGTGGTGCGAATGGACGCGAGCTGGCCTCTGCTTCGCCTTCAGGTCACGCCGCTCCACCTTCGTGAGCGCATCGGCCCCCTGCTGCCGGAGACTGCGCCGGGCGAGCGCTGCGAACAGAATGGATCGCGCTCCGCCATGCGGCGAGACCTGGTCCAGTGGGCGCCGTGCGTCCTGTCGTAGCTTGGGCATCTACTCCTCCGTGCTCTTCCGGTGGTTGGCGTATGGATCCTCAACGCGGAACATCGCGCGCCGGTACTCCTCAGCGTCAGCTGCGGCGCCTTTCTCATCCAGCATGCAATAGTCGAAGTAGTCGCACCAGCGGCACTCGCGCGTCACATTCTTCACCAAGGGCAGCTCACGTCGCCGGAGCGCGTTCATCCAGACGGCCTCCTCGCCAATCCGGCGAATCTGCGTCGCCCGCTCGCTCGCGGTCCGAGTTACTTCCTCGCGGACAAACAGCGGCTTCGGCTGCACCTTGGAAACCTCGCCGAACACCTGGATGAAGTTTGCGGCTGCAATACCTTCCAGCTCAGCCAGCTTCAGCTTGCTGAGCTCGGCTTCGGTCCAACGGTCCACACCAACTAACTGCTGGATGTAGTCGGCCTTGGTTGGCTTGTTCGTGTAGTAGCCACCTGCGTTCTGCGGGCGAGTATCCGGTAATGCCTTGCGAAGGAAGTTGTACATGATTCCAGCGATGCTCTCACGCGGTTTCAGGATACCTCGGTGTCGGAGATATGGCTGCGCCACGGCCCAATACGATCCAGCCTGGGTATCGAGCGGCAGGTGCTCTAGGCTGATTGCCTTCGCGGTCTTGTGCTCGCCCAACATGATCCGACCGGTTGCGAGATCCAGATACACGAGGTCGAAGGTCCAGCCGTAGATGGCGATGAGTTCCTCTGGGAAGTCCGGATCCAGAACATCCAGCTGGCCCGACTGCTCGGCCGCGATGATGGACCATGAGTCGTCCCGCCCGTACTGCTTCACGTACCCATCCAGCATCACTGCCCCAAGCTCCTGGGCCGGCACGTACTTCTCCTCAATCACCTGTGGCGCGATCCGGTTCTCCACCTTAATCTTGCGTAGCTCGCCCTCGGCGAGTCTGCTGAAGGTGTCGGCCGGGTGCGGCCCGCGCTTCAAACCAGGACCACAATACCAACCGGCGAGCGCGATGTGAACAAGCGAGCCGAACCACAGCGCGTCGGACGTCGAGCCGACCGGCACTAGCCCACGACGCCAACGCTGCCACCAGGCCCACGGGCACCGCCCGAAGGCAGCGCGCTCGGACGTCCGGATAATGGGGACCGTCATCGCGGATTGGCCATCGCCTTCTTGATCCTGTGGGAGTCAATCATCTGCAGCCTGGGTCGCCACGTCGATCCGACTCCATAAGCCTGAACCAAGACTCCATACCCCTGACTAGTAAAGGTCTCGCTCATGACTGGTACGACTCGGGTAGCGACCTCAACGCCACGCGTAGACTGCCGCGCCGCGTGATGCAGCATAGACTGCATCGACTCGGGTTGGCATTCGAAGTCGATGTCCGGACGGAGGAGCCAAACCCGCCCGTCCAGCCAATCCTCGAATGGGTACTTGCTAGCCACAATGGCCTCCTTGGGCTCCCTCATGTGGTCTGGGGACTGCCGGGGCGGACAAGGGGAGGTAACACCCCGGCAGCCTCCACACCACGCGCGAGAGGCAGGGAGGAGGTAGCCAGTCCCTTGGATGGGGAAGCCTGGGACATAACTACCTCCTCCCCGGTGCCGCGACCCCCGCCGAAGGTCGGGCACTAGTAGTGACTCAGAAGGGTGCCTCTTCTTCCGTCGCCGCTGTCGTGGCCGCACGGCGCTGGATGGGCCGGCGTGGGGGCCGACGCGTCCCCTGTGCCGGTTCGGTCACCACTTCCTCGTCACTTGCGGTCGGCTCGACCGGCGCGGCGGCCTTCGCCACCTTCTTCGCCGGCACCGCCTTCTTGGCCGGTGCGACCGGCGCGGCGGCAGCCGCCTTCTTTGCGGCCGACTTCCTGGGTGGTGCGGTCTCCTTCGCGGCGGCCAACTCCCGGTCGCCGGCTTCGGCTCGGCGCGTGGTCAGAACCTCCTGGTTCTCCGGCGAGCGCTGGAAGTGCATGCGTAGCGCGGTGGCCAGGCGGACACCCTCCTCGAATGCCGCCTGTTCCTTCTTCGTGCCGAACTGCATCCCGGTCTGCTCGATGATCCACGCCGCGAACCGCGACTGGAGGTCGGTCGGTGCCTTCTCCAGGTACGTGGTGTAGTCGTACGCTTCCTCTGGCTCTGCAACGGCTACTGCCGTCTTCGCCGCTTTCGGCATTGCTGACTCCTGTCATTTGGTCTGCTCCCGAGGCAACCTTACCCCAGGACTGAGAAAGTCGGTAGAAACTTGGAACTTTTCTTCACCGGCGCCGGATGCGCGCCCGGACGATTACCGGGGCATTCTCTGGATCCGGATGCAGCCGCCGCAATCCACGCGCCCGGCGTAGCTCCGCCTCAAACGCACTGATGCTGACCGCCTCGCCTTGCGTATACCGCCTTGCGGCTAGTGCCCTCCTCTCCTGCATCCGCCCGGCATGCGCAGCGAGGCTCCAGAGGAGTCCCGCCGCGAGCGCGAAGCACAGCACAGTGATCACGGCCGTACCTCCTCCAAGTGTCGTTGGACCTCCCGGAGATATGCTATACCACGCCGACCGTCAAGGTGCAGCTTCTGTGAAGCGTCCTTCTGCATATTGGTACGGGCGATCGCTTCATCAATCGTCCCAATGCTCTTCAGGTACCAGTAGTTGCGCTGCGCAACCTTCTCCTCCGCCCGGCGGTTGTTGATTCGCTCCTCGGCCTGCTCCTGGTCGTCGGGCACGTGTGTCTCGTCAATGAAAATCATGTCGTCGGCCGCGTCGAGCGTGACCGCGACGCCACCGGCCATGGTGTTGATGAGCATCACATGCACACCGGAACCCATGTCATTAAAGGTGTCGATGTGCTCTTCACGCCGTTTCCCGGTTACCTTGCCGGTGAGGACTGCAACCGGCACGCCGAGCCGGCGAAGCTCAGCATATAGAACTTCCAGCATCTCGGTGAACTGCGAGACGATCACCACCTTGCCAGTTGGTGCCTCGTCGGCGTCGATGATGTTGCGCTCGGTTAGGAACTGGATGATCCAGGCGAGCTTGTTGCTGGGGAGCGCCGGCTTGAACTGCATCCCCTCCATCCGCCCGTAGCATGACGCAAACTGCTTGAGGCGTGTCATTTCGGCGAGGATGCCCACGGTATCAATCCGCGCGTCGCCCAGGCTGGCCGAGCCAGTCTCCATCATCTCAAGGTACGCGCGCTCTTGCTCCGGCTCCATCGGCAACCAGATGGCAATCGGCGAGTTTGGATCGGCCGGATCGAGCGGTGATCCCATGTACGCCTTGGGCGGGAGATCTGGACTGACCTCGGCCTTGGTACGTCGCAACATGATCTTGGAGAGCGTGGCGTTAAATGCGTCGCGGCGATTCTCGCGAAAGTCGCCGATCACCCGCGCTCCGGCGTAGCCGTCTGTGGTCACGTCCCAGAATCGCTCGCACCAGGCCCAGAAGCCGCTCCACGCCTTGGGGTCGAGCCAGTTCAGCGTGCCCCAGAGGCGCTGCGGCTGTCCTCGCATCGGCGTACCCGAGCACGCGATCCGCAGCCCGTCATCGCACACGCTGAGCAGCTTCGCGCCGGCACGGGTCTGCGTCGGGATGCCCGAGCGCCGCATCAGCGAGCGATGCGACTCGTCCATGATGATGGCACCCCACTCGACGTCGAACAACTGCGGATACTCATGTTGGTGCCGCGTCCGGACACGCTGCGGGTCGTGCCCGCAGTTGATGATGTTGGACTTCGGCTTGTCGCTCGCCGGCCAAGACTTCCCACACGTCGGGCAATCCCAAAAGGATTTCGTCCGGCCCATCTCGATGTTCACGATGATCCAGGACTTCGGCCCAAGCTCGGCGTTGGCCAGGATCTTGTTGCGCTGGGCGCGCGGACCGGCAACAACAATGGGGTTGTGATCCGGTAGCCGCGCTGCAATCTCGCGCTGCCAGACAGGCACCAGAGAAGTCTTCGGCGCGGCCACGAGATATGGACCCTCCACGCCGGCCTCGATGATGCCGGCAATGGCCTCCGTAGTCTTCCCTAGCCCAGGCGTATCCGCCAGCAGTACATTCCTACCCTCGGCCACAAATCGGGCGGCAGCGCGCTGGTAGGGCCGGTTTCCGAGCACCTTATCCAACACCGGGTAGCGCGCGGCAATCCCGGGTGTGTCGACGCCTTCCCCGGCGACGTTGGCGCCGAGCGCTGCCTGTGAGCGCTCGCGCGCTATCTCGGCTCGCGCCCAGGAGGTCAGTCGCGGACCGATCACCAATGACTGCCCAAAGTGCTGCCGCAGCTGTCGGCAAACCTCCATGTTCAGCGGAAAGGTCCAGCGGCGCGCGCGCTTGCTGAAGTAGGCGCCGGGGATGGCCTTCTTCAAGCCGGCGTGGTACTCCCGACTGCCGAGGTGGATCCGGTCTCCATCGATCTCAACAAACGCGTGCATCGCTATTACGCCCTCTCAGCCGACCAGCGCAGGATCTCCCGGCGCGAGTCCTCATCCACCGTCAGTAGCAGCAGAGACCGAACAGTAGCCACGAACTCCTGCCGCCCCGAGTCATCCAATGTGGCATAGACAGCGTCCATCCGCTCGATAACGGTCTTGAGTTGCAACGCGTTCATAACTACTCCTTGCAGTCCGGGTAGCGCTCGCCTACCGAGCAGCGCTGTGCCTCGTCTGCCGAGCGCGCTCCCCGGCAGTACTCCCACCCGACTTGTCCGGGCAACCGGCGAGCGCCAGCAGCAGCATCGGCGCCAACGCGGTGATCCAGTACTTTCCCCTCATCTTTGACCTCCTTTAACACCAATCGTACGCCAACTGCAGAAAGCCGGCTGCCCCTACGGGAGTAGCCGGCTCTCGCCGAGCTAGCTCACCGGCACCAGTTGCGACCGGAAGAGTCCCCGGAGGCGCGGCGGAACCCAGTCGGCCTTGTTGGAGCGCTCGCGGTTGTCCGGCCCGCAGGACGGCTGGATGTTGCTGTGGCGGTAGCTGCCGCCCGGCACGATCCGGTCCGCCTGGAGCGTCTCCGCCGTCAGCTCGCAGCCGCAGTGCACGCACGCGCAGGTCTCACCATTACCGAAGGTCCGCAACATCCAAGCTTTCCGCGCCGCGCGGTCCTTGCTGTTGCCGCGCTTGTCGTTGCCGGTGGCGGTGCGGCGGGAGGTCTTTTGCATTTCGGTTCCCCTTGTCTAGTTGGTGTACCTCGCTTGCAACACCAACGCTACGCCATCAACAACAAACTCCGCTACCCCGAATTATGCACGCATCGGTAGTTGGGCGTAGCAACGCGCTTCCCCGCCTTGTTTGCGCTGGTACCCGCCCGGCTGGAGGATGTTGTTGAACCATTTCAACGTACACTGAACGGCGCCGTTCCGGCTCTCATCCGGCATCGGCCGACAGTCGAGTCCGATCGCGTCACCCGGATGCGCCTCGAAAGTCTGCGACCGAGCCGTCTCTCCATCCTCGTCGTATCGCAACTCGCGCGGGTGGCCGGCGAGCGGCTGGAGGTTCACCGTCACCACCATATGGAACCAGCGATAGCCGGACCACGCGCACTCGGCCGTAATGGGCATTGCCGCGTACGCCTGCGGGTTGGGGTCCTTTCCGGGTGACGCTTTCTGTCCGCCGGTCGGCGTCGGCTGGTTGCGAGGTACTAGCGGGATGGCAGCCGGCGAAGCACTGGACTTCGGCCTTCCCGAGCCGGCGTCGGGATTACAGCCCGCCAGACTGACCGCGAGCATCGCGAGGAGAACGACGGTAAATAGCTGCCACCAGGCATCCCAAATGGTCCTTTTCATGCTATCCCTCCCTGATAAATGCGGGTTCCCGTTGACGCAAATACCTTCTGCCCCTCCTGGTCTTCGATGATGCAATCACAACAGCTGTGACCTGTGTAGTAGCCATGAATCCAGGCAAGTACAAGCGCGCCCGGACAATCCAGGACATCGGTGAAGTCGCGCGCTTCGCGGCCAGCCAGGATGGCCTCGCCCCACGTCCGGTACATCAGCGGCTTCATGGCCACACCGGCGCGTCGCAACGGACAGCATGGCTGGCAGCCTCGAAATCCTTGAAGTCAACGTCCACTTCCCGGCCATCCCATTTAATGAAGCAGCTCGATACCCGAGCGTTGCGCTCCACAACCGGCTCGCCCCAGATGAACACGTTCACTGGATCGGTCACAACGAAGGGAATATCCACACGCCTTCCCGGTATGCCGCTGCCGTACGGGTCCGGCCACGGCGGAATCGGGTCCAGGGTCCGGCGTCCATGGCCGTCGCTGTAGGTGATCCGAAACGCGGTGCCGCCGCTCCAGTCGACGTGCAGGATTCCGGAGCGCTTGTCGTTGCCGACCTTCGCCAGCGCGGACGGGTCGGTGACCGGCTGCGGTTGCTTGCGTCGATCGGGTGCGCCGTGGTCCGGGTTGGGCAACGGTCGGCCATACGTTGGAGCGACAACAGGAGCCTTTGGCTTCCTGCTAGCACCGCCACTCCCCTCGGGATTACATCCGGCGAGCGATAGCGCCAGCGTCACAGCCGTGACTAGGCTGAGCAGCCTTCTTGATGACATCCGCTTTCCTCCTAGCGAACTCGGGTGATCTGGGAGAGTGCGACTGCTCGAAAGCCGCTTGCCCCCACGAACTCCAGCACCCGCCCACGCGGACCCTCGGTGATGCGCGGCGCGTGGTGCTGCTTCTTCGTCCCGCGCGAGCCATCCGGAAGTCTGGTACCCTCGGCCAGCGCCGGCACGCGCTCCTCCTCCTCCTGCTGCGAGATGCTGTTGGTCCAGGTGATGCGCTTCCCATAGACCGAGTCCAGCACTTCCTGGTCGAGGCTAGCGTCTGTGAACGGCAGCCTACGTTGGGCGCTCGGCGCCTTCCGCGCCGCAGCCTTGACCGCCTTGTGGGCAGTCACCCGCGTGGCTTCCTCGTTGGCCCTAGCCGGCTCGACGGCCATCCGCTGCTTCGCGGCTGACGCGTTCCGCAGCTTGATGGGCGTCCGGCCGTTGTGCGCGTAGGTGCAGTTGTCCTGGAACACACCGCCGGTCCAGCTGATGGTGATCTGCTCCTCGCCGCGCGTCACGATCACCGTCACCGCGTCGCCTTGGTGCAGCGTCGCGTCGGCTTTCCAGCCGAGGTCCATGGCGCGGGTGATGAAGTCTTCCGCCTTGGCACCGCTCTTGCCGTCGAGCCACTTGTGGGCTTCCTTGACCTCGGCCGGCGAGAATGCCGCGTCCAGCTTCGCGTCGAGCTTGGACGGCTTGAGAGCCGCATCAACCTTGGCCTCCGCGCGGGAGGCAGCCTGCTCGGCCGCGAGGATCGCGGTCAGGAGCTTGCCCTTGGGGGTGGACTTCGCGATCGGCGTGAAGCGCCCGGTGCGGTCACGCCGGCCAATCTTCAGCTCCAACGCTCGCGCGTAGAGTTCCGCCTGCGACATGTAGCCGTACTGCGGCGGCGTGACGGTGGCGATGAGTTCGCGCGCCTCTAGCACCACATCCTGCTTGGGCGGGAGCGGAGTCCGCTGCGCGTGCCGGTTGCTGCGGGCGGTGGCGGCCGGACGTCCGGCGCCTTTCTTGACAGTGGTCGTTGGCATCTCGATCTCCCCTTGTCGTCGTTTGCAGCCCTCATCGTACCGGAGATGCGCATCGGTCGGAAGAGGTTCTGGCAACTTTCTTCTGGGAAGTCCCCCGGCCAGGAATCGAACCTGGTCGCCGCCTTGAGGTCCCCTCCGCCGTCCGGACGGCTCGGGTTACTGGACCGGCGCTCTCACCAGAAGTCAGGGGTGGAGGGAGGGGTTGCCCCCTCCCGGTTACGCTGCCGCGCCGAGCCGCCGGAGCACCTCGGCCACATTCCGCGCCTTGAGCGTCTTGCCATCGATGGTGGTCTCGGCGGAGACCAGCTGGCCGGTCGCGTGCTCCCACACGATCTTGGCACCGGTGCCGACCTCGGACGCAACCTTGAGGGTAACGAAGCCCTTGCTGGTGCGGATGCTGGCCGCGCGCTCGGGCAGCTGGGCCGCCGTCTGAGCCGCCTTGTCCTTGCCAGTGACGCGAGCGGAGACGTGCATTACAATGCCGAGCCGGGAAGAGCCGCTGCGCTCGCGGTACGGCTTGGTCGTCTCGTCAAGCTCCGGGAAGCACACCCAGCAGCCGGCTACGCGGACGTTGCGCTCTTCATCGCCGGCCTGGTGTACAGTCTCCGAATCGGCGTCGTGGCCGTAGTCGCTGTGGACGTTCTCCCACTCGGCCTGGGTCAGGCACGGGGCGCAGTACGGGTGGCTGACGCCGAATTCGCGCGCCTGCTTCGCGCTCATGACGGGCCGGATCTTGCAGATCTCGCATCGGGCTGCCTGGCTCATTTCGATCTCCCCTGTCTCGGTCTCTCGCTTCCAACAACAACGGTACGCCATCAAGATGGGGAACGGTAATTCTGCAGTCATCCCTTCGGATGATTTTTGCCGATGAGAATGGGGGGCTAGCGGACCAGCGTCGGTAGCCCCCTGGGCATCTCAGCCTTCCAGCTCACCCGCCCGGCGGGCCGGCTCGGTCCGCTTCACCGGGGTCGGTCGCTGGAGTTCCACCTGCTCGGCTGCCATCTCCGCGCGAGAGCGAGCCGCCTGGGCGGTGGGACCGTAGTAGTTCCGTTCGAAGTACGCCATCTGGGCCTTGGTCAGCCCGCGCTCGCGACCCTTGCGAGCCTTGGTCGGTTGGTCGTCGGCAGCCGGCTTCGGCGGAGTGGGCCGGAGGCGTGGATAGGCTGTGTAGAATGCCTCGTCCACACGCTTCCCCCGGTCCACACTGACTAGCGCGCCTACGGCTGCGTCAGCGGCATCCCGCGCCACACGTAGCCGCCACTCGACCTGGCTCACGAACTCGCGCGCGTACACCTCGCGGTAGGTCGAGGCGCTCACTCGCCGGCCCGACACCGTGGCGTCTTCGCCGCGCGCGTTGCAAGCCTGCCGGTAGAGCGCACCCACCTTGGCGTGCGCCGAGTGGCCCGCCTTGCCAAGGTCAGCACCCCACAGCATCTGTGCGATCTTGTTGCGCTCGATCCCAGCCGACCGGAGGCGGTAGACGTTGTCAGCGTCGCTGAGCTTCGGATCGACTTCCGGCTCCAGGTTCGCCGCGAACACGAGCCGTGCGGAGTTGTACAGCATTTCCAGCAGCCGGACGTCGATGTCGTACCCGAAGACGTCTGCGGTGTGCTCCTGCGTCTCGGAGTTCCAGCGTTGGGCATACCGCACGCCAACGTGTCGCGCGATTGCGGCGAACAGCCAGCCGTACTGGTGCCGGAACGGGCTGCTGTGGTGCGTGATGACGACCGTCCGGCGGATCGGCTCGATCGTGCCGGCCGAGCCGGTGGCGATGAGCTGCTCTTCCTCAATGCGGTAGATCCTGATGAGTTCTTCCGCCTTGGCCCGATAGGTGGCGGCTTCGGCTTCGAAGCTGGTGGACTCGGCTTTCGCCAACAGGCCAGCGATCCGGCGCATCGTGGCGTTGAGGTCTGACATTGACTTCCCCTTGTCTAGTTGGTGGTCCTAGGCTGACTAGCCTGGGCGAGCGCTCGGGTCTCCCGAGCGCCACCCTCCGGGGTCAGTACTAAGCCCAGTTCTTCGCGTTGGCGCAGACGTCACCCATTGCACGAGCAATGCTCTCCTCCTTGGTGAGGGTGAGCCCGCAACGGATACAGCAGCCGTAGAGTGCGCCGAACTCCTGCGCTTCCACGAGCGTCATCCGCCAGCGCGCGTCGAGCGTCTTCAGACCACCCGGCACGTATTCGAAGCCGTAAGAGACTTCCTTACCGCGCTTGATGGCCGGCTCATCGAGCTTCACGAGCCGCTTTGCGTAGAGCTGGCCCGAGCCGTGCACAGCCACCTGGACCTTCCAGATCTCGCCGGTGGCCGGGTTCCGGTACATCCCATCCTTGGTGACCTTCTCTGGGGCCTGGGCCCGCTGGTACTGAGCACGCTCGCGGTCCGCGCTGCTCCACTTTTCCCAGTCGTTGTTACGGCGCTCTGTCGCCGGCTCGGGGTCGGCGGCCATCTGCTCCATCTCGGCGTCAGCGATCGCCCAAGCGGTTTCGAAGTCGACTACGCCGTTCCGCGCTTCCCACTGCTCCTGGGCGTATGCCTCGTCCGCCCCTCGGTTCTCCAGGTGCCGCTCTAGCGCCTGTTCGGCGGCAATCTCCGCAGCCTGCTCGGCTTCCTGCTGCCGCCGGAGGTCGCAGCAGAACCGCACTGTCTCGATGTTCAGGTGCCGGACCTTGTCGCGGCCGTGGTTCCCACACCGGATGCCTTTGTCGGTGTGGATCGGGTAGCCGCTCGCGTCCGTGTCGATCATTGTCGCTCCCCTTGTCGATCTCTAGTTGGTGTTCCCGTGCATCTTCATCCTACGCCAGGTTCTGGCAACTTTCTAGCAGGAAGTAAGCCGGCCAGGTTTGCCCTGGCCGGCCCTCCTCCGGGCCGCTAGGCGGCCTGGAGCGCGGTCTCTGCGGTCTTGATCCGCCGAGCCTCCGCGCGGTTCGCGGCGGAGCGAGCGCGCTTGGTGCGGTCGCGGCGAGCCTTGTCAGCGGCTCGCTTCGCCGTCACCTTCTGCCGGGCGACCTCGGCTGCCCGGCTCTCAACCCGGCCGCTCGCCCACTCGGTGAAGAGGAAGAGTGCGACCACGAAGATGCCAAACGCCTTCTGGCCCATGCTGCGACCGGCCGCAACATTCGCCGCTAGGCTCAGCGAGCCCGCCGTCAGCTGCGTCCAGAAGCCCATCCGGCGGGTGAAGGTGGAGTACTTCTCCCCGCGCCAGATCAGGCCCAGGATGGCCAACCCGTCCACCAGGAAGGGCAGCGCCCAGTACTCGGCCGTGTCCAGCTGCAGGTGGTGCTCGCCGGTGTAGAGAATGTGCTTGAAGGAGAAGGCTGCGGCCACGACCATGAAGGCGCGGACGATGGTCTTGGTGGTGCTGGCGTCGATGTTCATTGTGTCCCCTTAAGTCTTCGCGGAGCGTGGTCGCTCGACGCGTAAGTGCCTCCTGGAGGATTCGAACCCCCAACCGCATCCCGTCTTCTGGGTTGTCTTCGTACCCCTGCGCTGCGGCGCTCCCTGCGAGGCGCGTTGTGTTGCCCCTTGCTTCCCCTGGCGTCGGCTCCTGCTGCCCTTTCGGGTCCCGGTTTCTCCTCGCGTGGGCCCTGTTCTCGTTGGCCCTGGGTAGTCACTCTGGAGTTTTCAACCTACCGCCTTACAACAACAAAGCTACGCCATGTGCAGTGCATATGGCTACACCGAAATGGCATTTCAACAAAGATTCTTTTTGGGATTTTCTGCACAGCGTACTAGCTTCCTAGGATGGTGTTATCTACCAGTGCAAAAAGGGCTGGACCCCGGCCAAGGAGGCACCGGGGTCCAGCGTCGGAGGAGGAGTCGGGTCAATGTCGGCGAGCCGGCGGCTTCGCCTTATCGTTGATCAGAAGGTCTTGTGCCGTGTCGGCTACGCCGGTCGGCTTCCACAATCCAAAGTGAATGGCCACCGCGATCACGAATCCGATGGTGGTCGAGTAGAGAGCTGTCTTCCAGTTGAACACGGTTCCGTCGGGCGTGTCCTGCCATGCGGTCAGGAACTGCGTTGCCGCCGTCAGCAGGAGCAGGAGCACAGCCTTCACACCAGCCGGCCAACTCCGCTTCGTCACCAGCCCGACGAAGATTGGCAGCACCACCTGTATGAACAGCGCCAACAGGTTCATCTTCTCCAGCATTGTGCCTCCTAGCTATCTTCCGCCGTATTGGCGGCCCGCACCAGTGCGGTCTGTCCCCGATCCGATTCCAGCGCGGCCAGCACCGTTTCCTGGCTCACGGGGTCCGGCGCCGGAATGGAGATCTCCTCGATGGAGTCGGAGATCTGCTCCAAGGCAACGCTCAACGGCGGGCCGAAGACATCACCGGTCCATCCAGTGCGGACCCAGAACTGACCGGCTCCACTGGAAACCCTAACCCACTCCGCGCTCGCCTGGTTGCTACGCGGGCCCATCAGCTTTACCCCGCGCTGGCTAAGGACATACGAGACGTCATCCAGCGTATCCGCCGTCACCGGTGACGACTGACCGGCCTCGACCACGTACAGGTTGCCGGCGTCGTCCCGCGCGAACATCGCGGTGCCGGCGTAGCCGTCGCCCATCCCACCGAACGCATCCCAGACGGCAGCCGGCCCACCGGCTGCGACGAATGCCGACCGGTCCGGGTACCACTTCCAGAACATCATCCGGCACATGTAGAACACACAGTCGAGCTTCAGGGACTGAGTTGCATCCATGTCGTCCTCCTCCAATGGATCATAGTTGTCAGTCGCAGAACTGTTGTCGTAGTCCGTTCGCGTGCTGATGTGGATATGCCCGACGTCTGTGCTGGATGAGGTTACACGAGTGCCGCTCTTCCAATTCTCGTTCCGACAAACGCCATTCTCGTCAGTCCAATTGAGATACTTGATGCACATCACACGCGGATCGCGGGCATCCCGATCGCGAATCAGCCGACGCGCGATATCCGCATTCTCCTTCCGGTGCTCGTAACTGCCGCTACGCGGCATCACATCGAGCGCCCGGCCCTTGCCGTCGATCCCCAGAATCCCAGACGGCCACTTAGTCGTAGAGTATGGCGTGTGATCCTGCGGATTAGATGACTGTAGGTGTTGATCGTTCGGGTAGTGGAAAACCGTGATGCCGTGCCGGCTGATGTTGTTGACCAATGCCAGCACCGGTCGCACCAACGTATATGGGCTACCTTGATTCCTCCACGGGCTGTACCATTGGTTAGCCATGCCCCCTCCTTACACAACCCTAGTCAGCTTGAGTCTAGAGCCTGCGCGGACGATGGCGTTGCTGGCATGGGCGGTGTTCTGGGACCAACGAAGCTGAGCCGTTCCGGACGTC
>Ga0081539_10004878_pt1 | contig 14331 bp, 12 predicted proteins | sample TabmetS4T2R2_FD_71023 | JGI IMG/M metagenome (GOLD analysis project Ga0081539, IMG submission 71023) | Tabebuia heterophylla rhizosphere microbial communities from the University of Puerto Rico - S4T2R2 | ecosystem: Host-associated > Plants > Roots > Rhizosphere ...
GTTTATTCTTTCAGTCCGGCCGTAATCACAAGCAGCCCGACTAGCTAGCCATCATCGCGCACCGATGACCTGGTCAATCAATTCGGACTTAATCCGAGATGCGATGAGCGACATTGCCGAACATCGAGACAAAGTAGGAGCGAAATACGGCTAGATCCGCCAGTGGTTAGAGTTTCGCCGCACGCTCGGATCCGAAGAGATTGGTCGATGTTCAAAATGCCGATAGACCAATCACTGCATGCTATATTCCGACTTCTGCAAGAGTCGGTCGTTCTGAAACGTTACTCTGATATTGCCGACCTGGTCGCCTCCCCACATATAGGTGACAGTGTCGGGAGCAGCTGTTTCATCACTGAGTTTCTTGCCGGGGCTGCCCAGAATTTCCACAACCTCGCTATAACTCATTCCGGTCTGGAGCTTGTTATAATTCGCCATTGTGACGCCCTTTCGGGAGGTTGGCTCAGGCTCAGGCGCAGGCGTTGAGGTCCTGGGGGTACGCTGCGAACAAGAAGATATAGCCAGGGAAAAGATGCCGGTGATGACGATCATGGCAACAGTCAAGAGATTGAATCCAAGCGCCGGCATAACACCATCGCGGTTGGGTATTCTGACTTGGGGCTCGCCGGCTTGTGAACAATGGGCGGCAATATTCGAGATGTTGGGATTGCGTTGATCACAGATCATATGTGAGGGTCCTTTGTGCTTAACGTCTAAGTGCCTATCTCATGCATCTTCCACAACTATAGGTATCGGCCATTATCAACGCGACTATCACTAGGACAGGAACGTTTGGCCCAAAACAGAACAAACAAGGGCGATCCTGGCGTCGTCGCAGTAATAGGCCAGACTCCCAAAGGAGAAAGAGAGTAAAGATAGAGTCACAGAATTTGAGGTGCTCGGCTGTCGAGAGAGCCAGAACACGACAGAGCACCACATCTGACTATTTTCATGGAATGATTGATAGATCTCAGACTATTAAATGAGACCTGCGATTGAGGAGAGTTGATGGAGGTCCGCGTTCAAAGAAGCTTTTAAGATGGAAGGACCGAACGCTGGTAGTTTCCATCCGTAAGTCGAGGGAAGCTGGTGTGGTTATCTTCCACCAGGATGTCACTTCCATTACCGGTGAGTCATCAGCGCGTAGCGCGCAGTCTGTGATGCCTCCTGACGGGTGGCCGTAGAGCTCCGATTCGCCCTCTCGGTTGAGCAACGGATTCAGGTCGAGACGGGATTGATCAGACGGTTGGTAACGTGTAGCAGGACCGAAGAGTCCTCTTCCCTTATTGAGACAGAAATATATCGTCTTGGAATCACTCTGCGAATACCAGACGAGATCCTGATCATTATCGTGGTCAATATCGCCAGAGACCAATCTACCCGCTTCAGGTCTCCCGGAATCGAAAGTGATGGATTCCTCTCGGATACCATCTATATAGATCTCAATATCCTTGTACTGACCGGTAGCTGAAAGTTCGGCCTCGTCAGGAAATCTATCCCCATCAAAATCGGCCAATAAAAACTGCTGATAGAATTCCGCAGTGCGGCTCCCGGTGGGACGAAGAGGGAGTTTAAGGTTGCCCGCACAGACCGAGGCCAGCCACGGCGCGATGATGAGCGCACCTATTATCAATCTGATCACTTTGTCGCGGAGGCCTAATCTATTCATTAAATCCCTATGGATCAAGCGAGTAGAAATACGGAGCCCAAAATAACCGAGTCTTTTCTACTTGGCAAGTCAGACTTCATAGCTAGCCATTCTTCGTTCTTGGTTCTAGCGCACGCGCTCTTCCAGATTGGGATAATGAGCGTCTTACCATAATAGGTCGTTGGCCGCCTTTTAATGATGGAACAACCTGATGCCGGTGAAGGCCATCGCGACCTCGTGTTCATCGCAGGCGGCGATGACTTCCGCGTCACGATTAGATCCGCCGGGCTGGACGACCCAGCATACTCCGCTCTGGACAGCCCGATCTATTGAATCCCGAAAAGGAATGTATCCATCAGAACCCAGCACGGCAGATCTGAAGTCTCCCAACCACTGCTGTTTTTGCTCCGGTGTCAGGCGCGCTGGCGTCTTCTCAAATAACAGCTTCCATCGTTCCAGTTCTGTCTCAATCACATTCTCGCGGAGGAATAGATCTATACCGTTATCATGATCGGGGCGACGTAATCCAGACCGGAAGGGTAAGCCAATGGCGGCGGGATGTTGCCGTAGACGCCATAAATCCGCTTTGGCGCACGCGATCCGCGTGCAATGAATACGTGACTGCTGACCGGCCCCAATCCCGATGGTTTGTCCATCAGCAGCCAAGCAGACTGAATTCGATTGGGTATACTTTAAGGTGATGAGGGCGACCAGGGCATCGCGCCGTGCTGCCTCCGTAAACGCAACGTTCTTTGTGACGACGTCTTTGAGTGCGTTCTGGTCGAAGCGCGCCTCATTTCGTTGCTCTTCTAGGATGACCCCAAAGACCTCCCTTGTTTGAAGGGGTGGTGGCTCATAATCAGGATTCATCTGCAGAACCACATATCCGCCTTGCTTCTTCTGCGAGAGGATAGCTAGCGCTTCCGCCTCATAACCTGGCGCGATGATTCCGTCGGAGACCTCTCGCCGTAACAGGTGTGCTAGGGGAATATCCACCACGTCGCTCACCGCCACCCAGTCACCGAATGAACAGAGACGGTCGGCTCCACGCGCTCGGGCATAAGCCAAGGCAACAGGTGAAAGCTCCAAGTCTTCAATGCGATAAGCCTTCTGTAGTGATTCCGAAAGTGGCAGGCCAAGTGCGGCGCCACTCGGGCTGACATGTTTGAAAGACGCGGCTGCTGGAAGGCCGGTAACCTGACACAACTCGTGAACCAGTTGCCAGGAATTGAGTGCATCGAGCATGTTGATGTAGCTCACGCTCCCGTTCAGGATCTGAAAAGGTAAGTGGTCGGCGCGTACATACGCCCGCGCCGGAGTTTGGTGTGGATTAGAACCGTATCGCAAAGGAATTTCGTCAGGCATCTCACTCTCTGTAGGGAACCTCGTTATGGGCATCTCAAGTCCACCCGGTTACGAATTATACAGACACCAAAACTTTCCGCATATCATCAGCTGGGTCAGGAGTCGATGATCGAGCAAATATCAAAGCTAACGTGCGCCCGACGAAGCACATGCGGAATCGACGCCGCCCCAGAACATCTGGTGAAAGAGGTCGTCCAGTTGCGTCGGCGACTCGCACATGCCGCGGTCAATCCACCATTGAAGCAACGACAACAGAGCGCCGGCAGAGGCATGTGAAATGGCGGCGCGCTTTTCCGCAGGAATTCGATGGCTCTGCGGCAATTCCGACAGTCGCCGCTCAATCCCCCTGGCAAAATGTCCTCTGGCCAGCTCAAGGTGACCTCGAAACTTACCCGACGCCGTCAGCGCGTCGAGGAATCTTCGCGCCTCTGTCAAATGGGCGCAAAACTCTCGCAAGAGAACTACCCGGTCAGAGGCGTCATGACTGAGCGAAAGATGCATCGAGAGTGACGCGAAGAATTCGTCGACTTCGCTCATAAACAGGTCTTCCTTGTCGGAATAATGCACGTAGAAGGTCGAACGTCCGACTCCGGCGCGATTCAGCACATCTTGCACTGTGATCGTATCGAATGGCTTCTCCTGCATCAGCTCGATAAGCGCATTGCCGAGCGCATCCCGCGTCCGCCTCACGCGACGATCCGTCTTCGATCTGTTTGGCGTCGCGTTCATGAACATTGCGTGCCCATTTGTTCGGTTTCGGTCTTTTCTCGACTCACCCAGATTGACGGCTCCATATGACATCGATAGATTCCAACGCTGGTCCACAATCAATCGCTTGAAAGCTGACTTGTTTCATCAGACGGTAGACGAATTATAACGCAAGCTTTCTGTAGTAAGGACCATAACCGAGTGCGAATGTTGGGAGTATTTGATGATCAATCAGAGCATTGCCAATGATCGCTGTCGCCGACGCCCTGCTGACGAGTTGATAGGCAAAGAGCGCAAGACCGACAGTTGTCACGCCGCTGCCGAGCAAAGAAATAAGCTGCGCGCCAAACAGCAACGGAATGGAGCGGTTGCGCTACAGGGGCCCCGGCGCCGACTCCCGCTTCGTCCGTTGGGACAGTTGCCACCTGCCCTCTTCGTTATTTCTGCTCCGACTTCGCGACGACCGACCGGCGCTCCGCGCTGGTGTGTTCACGCACGATGAGCCATGCACCGCCTCGCTTTTCCAAGAACATCGTGGCGACGCCGGCGCTGTCGAAGGCCCTTCCCTTGTACTCGCCGCTCACGTGATAGCTGTAAGTCGCGCAGGCGAGATTTCCCGTGACGTGGACTGTGACATCCTCAATGGGAAACTTAACGTTTTTCATCGTCTCGATCTCCGGGCAAAGGTGGTGATTGCGGAAATTCTCCCAGCCGTAATTAAACTTCCCGCCCTCGGCCATCGTCGCTTCGGCGTTATGAGCCCAGAGCCTTTCGATGGCCGCTAGATCGCCTGTCTCATGCAACGCCGCATGCCGCGTGATTACATCGAGGACCGCCGCCTCGTCGTCTACCGCGCCGTCCTTCCCCGCGCCCGACGCGCTTCCAAGCACGACGGCAATGACGATGACGATCACGCCGATAATGAAATCAGACAGATATCCTTCGTGCCATCGTTTTTTCCCCATTGTTCCTCCATACGGCGTGAATTTATCGTTAATTTTCATTCGAGGTATCAGCAAGGTAAAAGGTAGCTTCGCCACATACGACGATACGAATTTCAGTCTGCCTTATCTCCGTCCTCAGCTACCCTAGCGCGCGCGGCGTGATCATCCGTGACATAGATTTTGGCGCCGCCCCGCCCATCTCCGTAAGCGGCGAGCTATGGCTTTGACCGTCAGCTCTCTCCGATTTTCTAGCGTGCCCCCGGGCGCATTCAGGACTTAGCCCATTCATACTCGAACCAGCGGTCGAGCGTCGGCAGAACGAGCAGCGTCACTGGACTTAACGCGTTCACGCTCAAGCCAGCGGTAGAGCGTCGGCAGAATGAGCAGCGTCAGTAGAGTTGAGGTGATCAACCCTCCGATCACGACCGTCGCCAGGGGCCGCTGAACCTCGGCGCCGGCGGAAGTCGCAATGGCCATCGGGATGAAACCGAGACTTGCCACTAGCGCCGTCATTAACACGGGTCTCAAACGTGTCATCGCGCCTTCGGACACTGCCTCACCGACCGATATCCCTCCCTCGCGCAACTTGTTGATGTAACTGACCATCACGACACCGTTGAGCACTGCGACACCGAAGAGCGCGATGAATCCGACCCCGGCCGAGATTGAGAACGGCATTCCGCGCAGGGCTAGTGCCAGAATGCCGCCGACGATGGCGAACGGGATGCCTGAGTAGATCAGGAGCGCCTGCCTGACGGAACCGAAGGTCGTGAAGAGCAAGACGAAAATCAAGAAGAGCGCGATCGGCACCACGATCAGTAGCCGCGCCGTGGCGCGTTGCAGGTTCTCGAACTGGCCTCCGTAGGTCAGGTAGTATCCCGCAGGGACCTGCACCTGTTTACCGATCACCTCCTGCGCCTCTTTGACGAAGCTTCCGATGTCGCGCCCGCGCACGTTCGCCTCAACCACGACACGGCGGCGGGTCTGCTCGCGCGAAATCTGCCCCGGCCCTTCGACCAGCGAGATGTCGGCCAGTTCCGACAGCGGGATTCGCGCCCCGCCCGGAGCGGGCACCCACAGGTTCTTGATGGCTCCTACGTCGCGGCTCGACTGCTCCCCAAGACGGACCATAAGGTTGAATCGTTTCTCGCCCTCGAACACCTGGCCTGCGGGCTTGCCGGCGACGATGGATTCAACGAGGTCATTGACGTCCTTGACGTTGATGCCGTATCGCGCGATCTTCGCGCGGTCGGGCGTGATCTGGAGTTGTGGCAGCCCGGCCACCTGCTCCACCTTGACGTCCGCCGCGCCCGCCACACGCCTGATGGCGCGAGCGATGTCGTTGGCCGTTGAAGTGAGCGTATCGAGGTCGTCACCGAACACTTTGATCGCTACATCGGAGCGCACGCCGGCGATCAACTCTGACATCCGCATCTCGATCGGCTGCGAGAATCCGAAGACGAGGTCGGGCGCATCCCGCTCCATTGCTTCCGCCAACTTGTCCACCAGCTCGGTCTTGGTGTGCGCAGTCGTCCATTCCGAGGGCGGTTTCAGCGCGACATACATGTCAGCCAGGTCAACGCTCATCGGATCGATGGTCACTTCAGCGCGCCCGACCTTCGAGATCACCTTCGTCACCTCGGGGAATTTAAGTAATACTTTCTGCGCCTGGACATGCGAGCGAATCGCCTGCTCGAGCGAGACGCTCGGCAGGCTTCGCGCCTCGATGACGATCATGCCTTCGTCGAGCCGCGGAATGAACTCTGAGCCGAGGAACGGAAAGAGGGCGAAACACCCGACAACCAGCGCGGTGGCGGCAGCCAAGACCAGCGGGCGGTAGCGCCCCGTCATTTCGAGCCCCGGCTTGTACCACCGCTTGGCGAATCGGATGAGGAAGCTCTCCCGCTCCGAGACGTTCCCGCGCAGCAGGAAGGTCAGCGCCGCCGGAACGTACGTCAGAGAGAGGATCAAGGAGCCGAGCAGCGCGAAGACGACCGTCAGCGCCATCGGCTTGAACATTTTCCCCTCGATACCAGACAGGGAGAGGATCGGCAGATAGACGATCGTGATGATGAAGACGGCGAAAACAACGGGGCGCCCGACCTCGGCGCAGGCCTCGAGAATGGTCCGCTCGGGCGGTTCCTCGGACCCGGCGTGTTGCGCTTCAGCGCGACGTCGTACGGCGTTCTCGACCATCACCACCGCGCCGTCCACGATCAGTCCGAAATCGAGCGCTCCGAGGCTCATCAGGTTCCCCGACACGTTAAAGACGCGCATGAGGATCGCGGCGAAGAGCATGGAGAGCGGGATGATCGTCGCCACCAGCAGCGCGCCTCTCCAGTTGCCGAGCAGGAGGACGAGCACGAGAATGACGAGAATCGCGCCCTCGATGAGATTCTTGGAAACCGTGTGGATCGTCCGGTCCACCAACTCCGTCCGGTCGTAAAAAGGTTCGACGGTGACGCCCTTCGGGAGCGTCTTTTTGATCTCCGCGACACGCTCGGTAACGCGCTGGATGACGGCGCGCGAGTTTTCATCCTTAAGCATGATGGCGATGCCGGTCACGATTTCGCCCGTCCCGTCGGCGACGCCGGCACCCTGCCGGAGCGTCGCTCCCATCACAACCTCGCCCACGTCATGCACGTAGACGGGCACGCCGTCTTTGTTCGCTTTGATCACGATTTTACTGATGTCGTCGGCCGACCGCGCCAGCCCGATGCCGCGCAGGAGGTATTGCTCCGAACTGTGTTCGACGTAAGCGCCGCCAGCGTTAGCGTTATTGTCCTCGACCGCCTCCAGCACCTGGCGAATCGTCAGCCCGTAGGATTGGAGTTTCGCCGGGTCGAGTCGCACTTGATACTGCTTCTCCAGGCCGCCGAGGCTGCCGACCTCGGTGATGCCCTGCACCCCGAGCAGTTGCCGCCGCACGATCCAGTCCTGAATCGTGCGCAGACTGGTCGGATCCTGGCCGCTCCCTGACTCCCCCTTTACTTCGTATTGATAGATTTCGCCGAGACCAGTTGAGATCGGCCCCATCTGGGGCACTCCGACGGAGGCCGGGATCTGCTCGCGCGCCTGGGAGAGGCGCTCGCCGACGAGCTGGCGGGCGAAGTAAATGTTCACCGAGTCGTCGAATACCACAGTGACGAAGGACAGGCCGACCTTGGAGACGGATCGGATCTCCTCAACGTTGGGGAGCCCGCTCATTGCGACCTCCACGGGAAAGGTAATTTGCCGCTCTATTTCGAGCGGAGCGAGACTCGGCGCCGGGGTCAGGATGATAACCTGTACGTTCGTCACGTCGGGCACGGCGTCGATGGGGAGACGTTGGAAGCTATACATTCCGGCCCCGATGAGGATTGTCACCATCAGCAGGACGATGATTCGCTGCGAAACGGCAAAGCGGATTAGCCTACCGATCATAGAACTATCACTCCGTATTATTCTTCCCGCCCGCTGCGGGCGCTGATACTTGGAGAAGCCGCAAAGCGCATGCGCCGTGCGCGACTACTCCTCTTTGAGTTCATTTCTTAGGAGGCGCGTCTTTAGTGTGAAACTACCCTTGGTCACTAGGCGCTCGCCAGCGGTCAACCCACGGATGACTCGCCGGTAGCCGCCGATCTCGTCGGCGAGTTCGACGTCCCGCACGAGGAAGTGTCCCGGCGCGCCCGGCTTCGGCACGAAAACAACCGTCCGGTCGCCGATCTGTTGGACCGCATCCACCGGCACCGCCAGTTCCATCGGGCGCGCTCCGGTCTGAGGGGCGCCAGTTTTGAATTCGATCTCGGCGAACATGCCGACCTTGAGTTTATCGCCCGGGTTAGTTACGTCCACACGCACTCGCGCCGAACGCATTCCCTCGTCAAGTTGCGGGTCGATGTAGGTGACACGGCCCGAGAGCGCCGCCTCGCCAAGCGCGGCCGAACGAACCTCCGCCTGGGCGCCGACGCGCAGGCGCGATACCTGCGCCTCCGGCACGTTGGCGACCGCCCACAAAGTCCCCAGGTTTGAAATCGTAAAGAGGGGCTTCCCCGGCTCAATGCCGCTTCCCGGATTTGCCAGGCGCTCGGAGACGGTGCCGGCGGCTGGCGAGCGCAGTTCGATGAGCGAGGTATCCTCGCCTCGCTCACTGCCGTCGTCCTTCGCGGGTATCGAAGCGCCGAGCGCCCGCAGTTCGTCGCGGATGTGAGCTGCGTCGGCGGCCTTAGTCGTGACTTCGGCTTGCGCCTCCTGCAGCTCTTTGCTGAGTGAAATGTTGCTCTGGAAGTCGTACTCCGCCTTGGCCGAGCGGAAGGCGGTTTCGGCGGCGATGAGATCCTTTCCCGCGCCCGCCTTCATTTCGACCAGCCGACGTGTTCGGTTAAGGGTCGCCTCAGCCTCATCAAGTCGGGCTTGGGCCTGGAGCACGGCGACGCGATTCTCCGCCTTCTGGACGCGCGTTAAATTGCGCTCTGCCAAGGCCAACTGAGTCTCCGCCTCGTGGAGCTTGCCATGCAACTGGGCGACCTGCGGACTGGCCACCACGGCGAGCACGGTGCCCGCGCGCACCCGGTCGCCGAGCGCAACATAGACGCGCTCGACGCGCCCCCCCACCAGCGGCGTCACCTGCTGCAGTTGCTCCTTGTTCGCCTCGATAGTGCCGGTGACTTTCATTACCGCGTCGGCCGGCCGTTCGGCGACATCGGCGATCTCCATTTTCGCGCCCGCGATGGCCTCGGTGGACAATTCGATTTCATTCGCGTCCTCCTTCTTGACCGCCTCGTTTTGCGCCGATTCCGTGCCGCCCTTTTGCCGTCCGGACCTGCCACCGCTTAACCAGATAAGCAGGGCGATCGCGGCGACCAGCCCGAGGAGCACTGCGCCGATAATCAAACTGCGGCCGCGGCCTCCCGAGCGATTAACATCCTTAAGCGGATCCGCGAGGCCGACACGAAATTTCTGGTCGGCGGCCGGCGGCCTTTCCATGTCTTCTTCGCGGTCCGAATTCAGACGTGCATATTTATCTGGCATGACCTTGTTCCTTAATTTGGATTTTTGGCGCCCGCGGTCCGCGCCATATGACCGGCCGCGCCGCCTGGCGCTGGCGAAGCAGACGTCGGTGCCTGTTTCGCCACTTCGATTGCCGCTTCAAGCGCCTTGAGCCGAGCCTGAGCCGCTTCTGCCACGGCCTGCGCATTTTTCAACTCGGCTTCGGCCACTTCCAACTGGCGCCTCGAATATGCCTTCAATCCGTAGAGTCGTCCGGCCCGTTCGGATTCGCGGCGAGCTAATTCCAGGCGCGCCCGGACCGTGTCTGCTTCCGCCGCTGCCGCGTCGCGCTCGGTATTGAGGCGGGCGGCCGCTTCCGCCAGTCTCGCGGTTTGTCCCCGGACCCACGCCTGAGCTTTATCCGCCTCGTCTAACCTGGCGGAGGCGGTAGCCTGGACCTGAGGGAGGCCCGAATGATTCTGCGCCGCAGGCCGCCCGACATGAGTCTTGGCCCCGAGTTGATAGACGCCATCGACCTGCGGCGCGCCGTCAACCTGAAACCTGATCGATGGAGTGACTCTCGCCGCCGAGCCGTCTCGGCGCGCGCCGGACGGCTCTTCGACCAGGGCCTGTTTCACGTGGGCGCGCCACGGCCAGCCGGTCAGGAATTTCACCGCCGCTTTGGCCGCCGGCGGAGCGGCGGATCCCTCTCGCCCGCTGAGCGGTGCGTAGCAGAGGAGTGGTGCGGCCGCGGCGATGGGCGCCAGCATGACCAGGGCGATCCGAAGCCTTTGACGGCGCGAGGCCTCGACCGTCCGATTGAACACCGCCACGCGCCTCGCCCTCTCAATCACCTTGTCGCACAGCTCCCTTGCCGCCCGTGAACTCATCAGTAGACCTCCACACCGGTCAACTGTTCCAATGTGAAAAGACTGTTCCGGTAATCGTAAAGGGACTTCAAGTAATTGCCCCGCGCCTCCCCGCGCGCGCGATGGGCGTCGATAAAAGCGATCAGGGAAGTCGCGCCTTCTCGATATGCGGCCAGAGTAATGGCGGCGGCCTCCTCGGCCTGATTGAGAAGCCCCGCCTCGTACACCCGAACCTGGTCGCGCGCAGTCTCGTAACTGTGGTACGCCGCCTCAACCTCGGCCACGACGCGGTTACGCATGATTTGTAGATTTGTTGTGGCCACTTGTTGTTGGGCGGCCGCGCGCGAGATTCCTCCCTGGTTGCGGTTGCCGAAAGGCAGCGGGATCGTCATCCCCATAGTGAGGGTGTTGACGGAGCCGACGCGCTTGTAACCGGCGAAGGGTGTAATTTCGCCCTTGCCACGCGACTCTTCCAGGCGGAGCGTGGCCTCCGCCAGCGCCAATTCCTCCTCGGCCATTTTGATTTCGGGGCGCCGCCGCAGCGCGAGTTCGCGCAGTTGCGGAAGCTCCGACTGGACCGGGAGATAAGCTAGTTGACTCCGCAGTTCAAGCGTGGCCGCAGGCGCATAATCGCTCTCGCCCAGCAGCTCCAGTAAATGGATCTTCGCCTGCTGATAGGCCAATGAAGCGGTGGCGACGGCGGAATCGAACTTGACCTGCTCCACTTTGACCCGCATCAACTCGACTTCGGCCACTTCGCCTTCTTTCACGCGGACTGTGTTTAGGCGGACCAGTTCCGCAAAGGCCGCCTGGTTCTCACGGGCGATCTCCAAGTTGGCGCGCGCCAGCGCCGCGTCCATGTAGCCGCGCCGCATATCGAGCAACCGCCGCTGCATCACGTTCGCCAGGCGCGCCTCAGCCAGCGCGACCGTGTGTTCCGCGACTTCTCTCCGCAACGCCCTGCGCCCGCCCAGTTCGATCGGCTGCGCGACGACTGCGCCGACCTCGTATAAGCTGCTGAACGAATTCTGGCCGTTGAGGCTCAGGTTCTCGCCCGTAATCGTCAGGCCCGGCCTCGGCCAGAAACTCGCGGTTATCCGCTCCGCCTCGGCGATGCCTACCTCCAGACGCGCGGCCTCGACCGAGAGGTTTCGCCGCAGAAAGCGCTCAGTCGCCCCCTCGAGCGTCAGGGAGTCAGGCAGTGGTGGCACTGCCTGCGCTGTCTGCCCAGCTCCCTCCACTCGCTTTGTTTGGGCCGGCATGGTTGTGACCCACAGGCAGGCGAGCGCGACTGCGCCCGCCGATCGAAGAATTTTTTTCACAGTCCCTTCCTTCATTCAATTTTGAAATCGTTCGCCGGCGAAAATTCATCGGGACCCGAGCCTTTGACTTGTGGCTCTATTCATAATCCCGGAGTCGGGGAGGTTACTACCATCTCTTACATCCCCACGACTTTGACTACACCAGCTGCGGCCCGTATGGCGACTGCCTCTTCTTTTGCGCGGCAGAACTGCTAAACCAGTGCCGCCTTCCAAATCGGCGCTGAACTGCTCTTCGGATTCCTTCGCCACCACACGACTTGACTACAGGCAGTAGTTCTTGGTTAAAAAAAAATACGCCTCCAGCATTACAGAAGGAGGCGACTGTGATTAGAGGCGAAGGGCTCGTAATATCTCTTCTAGTGCCCGGTGAACGGCTAGCGGCGCCGTGAAGAAGAACGCAACCATGGAAAGCGCGAATACTGTGGCTCCGGCAACAGCCGTTCTTATGCACGAACGCGACAAGGATTCGGTGTCAGCCTGAAGCGGCGCGCCTTCAAGGGAGAGCGCACGAGTCACGCGCCGCTCGAAACTCTCCTGGTCGTCGGCGAAAAAACCCGACCCGTCGAGGCGCAGCGCCAGCCGACCAGCGGTCAGCGAAAGTCGCTTGATCCGCACCAGCGCCCCGGCCAGATCGACCGGCGAGGCGGCACGGGCGACGGCAACCTCATCACAAACCATTTCGACCTGTTCGTTGAGCCAGCGGTGCAGTTTTGCGGTCAGAGGGAAAACGGGCGTGGCGTAACGACAGACTGTTAACGCGCATTTCAGCAGGTTGTCTCGCCGCGCGTGGTGCGCCGCTTCATGCTCTAAGACGGCGATCAGCTCTTCCTTCGTCAGGGCGTTGAGCAGTCCGGTGGAGACGACCAGCTTTGACTTGAAATACCCCCAAACGAATGCGATCGGATAATGACTGACCACCAATCCGACCTCAATCCCGTGCTCGCGGCAAAATGTTTCCACCTCCCGGATACTTTCTTCCGAAACGGGCCCGCCGCCGATCCCCAGATACGCCACCAGCCCGTTGACGCGAAAATAAGCCCGCCACGTCGCCCATGTCGCGGCGACGAGCGCCAGCAGTGTAAAGGTTATCGCCACGTATCCCAGCAGCGGATCGGTGGAGACGGTGAAGGCATTGAGCAGGTGCAGGGAATGCTTCTCCACATGCTCACGCACCCATTCCGTTCGACCAAGCCATAGCGCCGGAAACAGTGAAGCGCAAACCAGCCAGGCCGATATGGCGGGAGGTAAGACCAGCGCCGCGAAGTAAACGCGCGCGCAGGAGTCAGGTCGCCAATTCCTCATCACCCTTCCGCGGCGAAGAAGGTATGCGATGGCGAACGCCGCCGCCGAGAGCACAGCGTTGAAGAGAAAGAAATTTTCCACGCTGGCGAACGCGATCTGCCATCCAGGCAATCCCATTACTTCCCCTCCCGCTTTTTCCTAATCAACTCCTCCAGACGATCCAGCTTCGCCTCGTCCTCCCCGACAAGTTCGACGAAGGTCGACAGCGCAGGCTCGCCTAGTTCTCCGAGCAACGCATCCAGCACTTCCTGCACCAGACTGCGTTCGAACTCTTCCCTGGTGTAGCGCGGCGCGTAAACGAATGCCTTGCCCTGCTTGTCGCGGGTCAGATAGCCCTTGCGGTACATTCGATCAAGCGTCGTCAACACCGTCGTGTGAGCGATCTCGCGCTTGCGGCGCAGGCGTTCCTCGACCTCTGAAACAGTCCGGTTCGACTGTTGCCAGAGAATTTGCATGACCTCGGCTTCGAGTTTGCCAAGGACCTGCTTGATGCCCCGATCTGTGGGGCGGAATCCGCGTAGGGCTATTTTGGGGATTTTCATAATTGCTACCTCGGCGCGAGCACAGAGGTAGTTTATGGTTTGCGATTGACTACTGTCAATAGTTAATCCCTCAATCAACGAATTAAAAGGGACAAATCATTGCGCAGCCTTTCTTGAGTGGCCTTCATTCGTGCCTCAAAGTGACCAGTGGGTCTACGCGCGTGGCCCGCCGCGCCGGAATCCAGCAGGCCAGGAGCGCCACCCCCAACAGCAACAGGGCGACTCCGCCAAACGTCAGCGGGTCGGTCTGCTTCACCTCATAGAGCAGGCTTTCGAGGTATCGCGTCAGGGCGAACGCCACGCTCAAACCAATTCCGATGCCGACGCTCGCCAGTATTGTTCCCTGACGAATGACCAGCCGAAACACAGCGCTTGGACGCGCACCCAGCGCCAACGGCATTGGCTAGAACACCATAGACGCCAACGGCAGCTAGCAACAGTGCGACCAGAGCGAACAGCCCTAGGAGAATCAGATTGAAGCGCGGTTGCGCGATCGTCTGGCCAAGCACCTGTTCAGCGGTGCTCACGGCAGATACTGGCACGGCATTATCCAGCGTGCGCATCTCGCGGCGCACGGTCTCCGCCAGTGCCAGCGGGTCGGCGGCAGTGCGCAAGACCAAACTCATTCCCCTGGCAGGAGTGTTGGTCACTCCTTGCATCAGCGAG
>Ga0081539_10004879_pt1 | contig 14331 bp, 7 predicted proteins | sample TabmetS4T2R2_FD_71023 | JGI IMG/M metagenome (GOLD analysis project Ga0081539, IMG submission 71023) | Tabebuia heterophylla rhizosphere microbial communities from the University of Puerto Rico - S4T2R2 | ecosystem: Host-associated > Plants > Roots > Rhizosphere ...
ACTTCCAGCCATAATTTGGGAAGTTTGCTGCCGTTGATAATTTCATAGTGCTCTTCAAAGATATCGCCTACTGTGCCGCGCAGGGACCGCGCACGCCGCTCCACTTTTATGCCGCGCAAAGAAAGCCTCGTCATCAACCAGGCCAACAGGATCAGCAGAAAGCCGATATAAAGCATGCGGACGTAGAAACTGGAGCCATTCACTACTGTCCCAATTGCGCCAATGATAAAGAGAAATAAAACGAATAGGCGTCCGGGCGTCACTGTTCTTTGACCAATTCCTTTTCTGAGACAACCTGATAATCGCCACCAGGGACCGGTGCGTTGTAAATGACCTCCTGCACGATTCGGTCTGCACTGAGTTCACGCAGACGCGCGGCAGGCGAGACGATAATGCGATGCCCAAGCACCGGGATTGCCAACGCCTTGATATCATCCGGCAGCACGTAATCTCGTCCCTGGAGCGCAGCACGCGCCTGCCCGGCACGGAACAAGGCTAAACTCCCGCGCGGGCTTGCACCGAGGTAGACATCGCCGCTTTGACGCGTGCGTCCCACAAGGTCAATGATGTAGCGTTCAATTGCAGGAGAGACATAAATCTTGCGAATCGATTCGATGGCGTTCAACAAATCCTTGATCTTGACGACTGATTTGAGCGACTCAATCGGATGCTGAAGCTGCTGCCCGCTTAGCACACGCATCTCTTCTGACGGAGTCGGATAACCCATCCGCACCCGCAAAAGGAAACGATCGAGCTGTGCTTCGGGCAGAGGGAACGTCCCTTCATATTCGATTGGGTTTTGTGTCGCAAGTACCATGAACGGTTTTGGCAGCGGATGTGTTACGCCATCGACAGTGACCTGATGTTCCTCCATCGCTTCCAGCAGCGAAGCCTGAGTCTTTGGCGTGGCGCGGTTGACTTCATCGGCGAGGACGATCTGCCCCATAATCGGGCCCGCGCGGAACTCAAATTCACGTTTCTGCTGGTTGAAAATCGAAACGCCCGTCACATCGCTGGGGAGCATGTCGGGTGTGAATTGAATGCGATTGAACGTACAATCCAGGGACTTGGCCAGGCTGCGCGCCAGCATGGTCTTACCCACGCCGGGCACGTCTTCGATCAGAATATGTCCCTGGCACAACAGACCAATGACCACCAGTTCCACGGCCTGGGTCTTGCCCACAATCACCTTTTCAAGATTATTGATAATATTTTCACCGAATTTTTTGAGGTCGGTCATGAGAATCCCTTTCCCATTTTCCATAGTTTGGTATTAATTTTACCGCCCTGATTGTACGAGAGTTCTAAGGGTTGGGCAAGTGCATATTCTCCCTCTATGGAGGGGTATCGATGAAATGAACTGGATAAACCGTCGATTTAGAATCGAGAAAAGCTCACAGCCTCCAAGAAAAAGTGATTTGAGCAAAAAGGTGTAACCTTTTTTAATTTGATTCAAGAAGCTCTTCTGGTATTATGAGTCTGCCTAACATTTTGATCAAGTAAGTGACCTTACGCACCGCTACGCTCTCGCAGGGTCTACGACGCTGCGATGTCCCTATGAAATACGACGTCGCAGACCGTCCCGGAGCGTAACTGCGTGAGGTGAGTTAAGTAAATTAAAAATCCATCAATCCCATCACTCCTTTCCTGGGGGACACTGCGCTACTACATCACCCCGGACATCTTAATACAATCATTTGGAGGAAATATGTTTGCACTTAAGTCCAGAATGGAACTGGTCGTCCGCATATTGTTGATCGCGGTAATTTTTTTCAACGCATTCTTACCAAGTCCGGCATCGGCAATCTCATGGAAGGATAATCAGACGACAACCTCTGTCACAAGTACAAATAACGACTTTGCATCTGGTCTCACCATAGGGACTCCTAACTCTCCTGTAAACCAGCAGGTTCCCATTCTCTCAGAAGAAATCGCGAAACAGGCCCAGCAGCAAGAAGATAAGCCGCTACGGTTTAAAGTCAAAGCCGATCCTGCTATTTATGTGGCGGGCCAGCCTATTAGCCTGCAGTGGAAATTACAAAACATGAAACCGGAAGATCTCGCAAACGGTGAAATCGTAATTCACGCGCCAGCTGGTTTTACCCCGGTTGATCCTAACCCCATATATACACCGGATGGATTGGTATCCATACCCTTAAGTAGCAAGAAGGATGTTTCAGAGTGGAATGTGCCGGACGGTGCAGAATTGCCTATCTATTTTACGCTGGACCTTCTGTTAAACGATAACCTTATCACGTACGAAACAGTGATGATCGATCAAGCGAAGTTCTCGATAGATAAAAATACTGGGGGCAATATCAAAGGCTTGAACAACAAAGTTGAAGTGGAAGTGTCAGCCAGTGCTTTGAATGAATCGTTGGATTTTGATATTCGCGAACCCGCGCCGAACACACAACCAGCTGTTTCACTCACCTGGCAGCCCGCAGAGATTATCGCAGTGGGAAAAACTTCAAAGAAAAACGTGGATAAGTTCAAAGCACCCATCAAGGTAAAAATTAAATACGACGATACCCAGATTATTGGTTGGGACGAGAAGGCACTTACGATCTATTATTACGATCAGGACATAATGGATTGGTTCCCCATTGAAACAACAGTAGATACAACGAACAATATCTTAACAGGTTACAGTGACCATCTCACCGTATTTGACTACAAAGCAAACAACTGGCAGAGCCAGAATCTGCCGACTGTAGATTCTTTCAAGGTTTCTGACTTCACAGGGGCAGGTACGTATGCTGTGAACATTTGGACGCCACCCGGTCAAGGCGGACTACAACCCAGTGTTGTTCTAAGTTATAACAGCCAGATCATTGATGAATCATCAGCTTATTCTCAACCCTCCTGGGTGGGGATGGGATGGGATTTGGATACTGGCGCGATTAATCGTAATATGCACGGAACCGATACAGATACCTCGGACGATACCTTCTCGATTTCGGCAGGAGGAGTCAGCGGATTATTGCTGCCTATCAGCGTAAATGGAACGATAACAACGTATAACACAGCTGACCAATCCTTCATGAAGGTGCAGTTCGATAGTTCTGCAAATAAATGGACTGCCTGGAGCACAGACGGGACAAAATATGAATTTGCTAGTATTGCCCGCACTAGCATGACAGATACGGATGGTTGTGCAACCTCTGGCCAATTAGATATTGTCTGGCGCTGGTCTCTAACATCGGTTACAAGCCTAAAAGTCAGAGATTCAAGTGGCAATCCGCTCGCAATGACTTATACATATGATATTGAGAAAAAAGCCAGCTGCCAAAACGATATCGCGGTTTATCCGTTGTCCATCTCCTATCCCAATGGAAAATATTCAGTCAGCTTCGTTACGGAAGCTCGCACAGATTATCAGACCTCCTGGACAACCAGCGGATCAAAGACGTTGTATGGCACAAAGCGTTTGAAGGAAATCCTTGTTAAGCACGGTGTTGCCACTGTACGGCGTTATGCCTTATCGTACGCTCCAAACACGGCCACCACCAACGTGATCTATCCACAGTTTAAGTGGAGTAACGTCAACGCAAAAACCCTCACCTTACTTGGAGTGCAGGAATTTGGCTCGGACGGCACAACAGCACTTCCATCCGTGACATTTACCTACGGGGACGGTTTGCATGTAACCAATGTGAATAATGGCCAGGGCGGGCAGGTGAATATTACTTATGAGCGTTGGACTTACTTTGACGATGCAAATGACGACCTGCGTTCTCTGCTTACAGTATTTGGCACAACAACTGGCACTCACCCGGAATGCCTTTATTCTGGCGGAACTTGGATAAAAGGCACAGAATGGACTAAGATGGGGGGCGGACAATTCGGTTGTGAAGTGGGTAGTCCCCCGCATCTCCAGGTTGGATGGCAGGAGGGGCCAGGGATTCCAGCAGTTGCTACACTCGCGCGCCGGCCTATTCCCGAGAATGTGGCAAAACCGGGTGGCCGGTACCGGCTTGCCATTGATGGAGGTGGGTATGTTGGGGTAGTGGACATCAATTGGGGCTTTTTGGAATGGTCGACTCAGCGGGAAGCGATCACATATACAGACAACGCTCCAAACGATTTCAGTTTGGATCAATCCTTTGAAATGCCAGTTGACTTTAATCCATCTGACACTTATTTATTTTTAGAATGCAGTGATTGTAAAATCAGTAAATATCAGTTTGCACTTTTTCCCCAAATGCATCGAGTGGTATCGCGCACAGTGACCGTACAGCCAACGAATCTCGTTTCCACTTATACCTACCGATATGATAACGCCTCCCCAAATACGATAGACAACTCAGCAGCCGCATTGACTTATGGAAACAGCGCGCTGTATACAAAAACTTTACGTGAGTTTCGCGGTCATGCCATGTCGCAGGTGGTCAATACGGAAGGACTGGCGACAGTCAATTGGTTCCACCAATCTGACAGTTTGAAGGGCCGTGCCTATCACACGCTCACTATGAAACAGGACTTCTATGATGGTTTCAACTCATCCATCAACACGGCTGAGTGGTTGGCAACCGGAGGCACTCAAGCTTTGGGTGGCTTCGACTCTGCCCAAATCGATTTTGACTATTCCGTTAAATCAATCAACACTGTTGCGAATTGGAACGTAAAGTTTGAACGCACTTCATACAGCCTCACTTCTGGTGAGGTTGCCATGGCGCATGTACGCCTGGGTGGTGTGAATGCCCAAGGGAAAGTAGGGCTGGTGAATAGCAGTGGTCAGTTCCTTGGAGTCACTCTGCAAGGTACCACGGCAGTAGCAAGTGATGGCACAACGCTGCTTAATAATTTCCTCAAAGACGAATGGTATTGCGTAATGATCTTTGTAGATGGAATAAACGGCTCACGCGTGCGCATCTGGCAGTTGGATAATCCAAGCACACTCATCGGAACCGTGATCCCCGGCGTTGGAGGAGGTAGTTGGAAATTCCACGATAGCGTTTATAACGGCACGATCTGGATGGATTCTTATTCCGAAGGCATTGCATACTCAGACACGGTCACACGTTATAACACCACCGTGCAATACGATACGATTGCGAATAATGGCATCCCAGACCTTCCCAGCCTGACGTCTTTCAAAGATCTGAAAATTGCCTGGAACACGATAACTTTTGTCGAAAACCGAAACTATAATGGCGATTCCAAATGGGCCGGTACCAGGCAGGATTTTACCTATGATAGCGCCAGCAATTATGGGAATCTGCTCACCCAGAAAGAGTCTGGAGGCGAGAACGCCTATACCCTCTATCGCGGCACGAAATATGAGTATTATCCCAATGCAACAACCTACGTGGTGGGTCTGCCCGCGCGCCAGATCACTTTAGACTGTACAAGCGGGACTTGTGACTTCACCAATCTAACTGGCAAATTAGCAGAGACGTACTCATTCTACGATGGCAACACAACTTACACGTTATCTCCAACTAACGGTAACCTCACTCGCCAGCGCACCTGGGTGCAGAGCACCGATTACAGCCAAACGTCTTTCACGTATTATCCAAATGGCAATCTGAAGGATCAGATCGCTTACACCAGTTATGCTACTGCCGCCCAAACAGGCGACCCAACTGGTGCACAGACCACAACGACTGCATATGATACCTCGGGCTATAATACTTATCCTATTTCGGTAACCAACCCTCTTGGGCAGATTACGCAAACAGCCTACGACTTTGCCTTCGGTTTGCCCAACAGTGTAACCGACCCAAACAGCGCTGCTACATTGGCCTCGTATGATCCCTTTGGGCGAATGAACAAGATCGCTGCGCCTGGTGACAGCCTTACTACACCAACGCTGGAAATCGCTTACGTCAATTACAACGCGGGCACCAACAAACCATTCCAGATCAATCTTACACAACGGGTGGATGGCACGGCCTGGATTCGCCTGAGCCGTTTCTATGATGGCGCGGGCAGGCAAATCCAAACCCAGACGGCGGGGGCCGTGGTGAATGGCTCACTGCAGAATGTGGTGGTGGATTATCAATATAACAATGCCGGCCGCCTTTGGAAACAGAGTGTTCCACGGTGGATTGCCAATGGCACACCCGTTTATGCAACGCAGAATTTCACGCAATCCACGATCACCCTCTATGACGTGTTGGGGAGGACTCTGTCTGTCACCCCTTCGAACGGAAATGCCGTTACCTCGGAATATGGTGATCTCACAACGACGGTTAAAGATCCATATCTAGCGGCTACCATATCCACAATGGATGTGTGGGGACGTACCACGCGCGTCGATCCACCGACAGGACCCTCTGTTGGTTACGTCTATGATGCAAAAGGGCAATTGCTCAAAGCCATTCGCGGCGCCGGGACGGAGGTGACGAATTGTCTTGCTGCCCCAACGACAAGTTGTCCCGCCAGCAAGACCGTCAGCATTCAATATGATGCGGCCGGCCGCAAGTTGAACATGAACGATCCCGATATGGGCTTTTGGCAGTACCAGTATGATGCCCTGGGAAATCTAAAAACACAGACCGACAATCGCAGTTGTGTCTTGACTTTAGGCTATGATAATTTGAACCGCCTTTTGACAAAGTCTTCGAGCGGGACGAACTGTAATCAGCAAGTCAGCACGTCGTTCTTCTACGATAATGACAACCCCGCGACGCCGCTGGTGTATGATCCTCCTGCCACCGGAAATACCCAGGTCGGTCGTCGCACGTACATGAGTGACACCTCAGGCACTACCGCCTGGACCTATGACCTGCGCGGACGCCTGACGAGCGAAGTCAAAAGCATCAATGGCGCGGCTAGTCCCTTCACCACGCAATGGACACAATACAACAGCGCAGACCTGCCTGTCACGATGATCTATCCTGTGGATAGTGAAACCATCACGTATGGCTACAACACAGATGGTTCACTGAACTCCGTTACCAGCAATACAGGTGGCACATATCTCGCGAGCACACAATACGATGAAGCAGGACGCATCAAACAGATGGATTATGGCGCGAGCGTTTTGCGCAAAACCTTCAACTATTTCGACTGGAACATAGCCAATCAAGGTGGCCTGCTCAATACTGCTGTAACTACACGACTGACAGACAGTGTAAATCTGCAAGACTTTACGTACACCTATGACAAGAACGCCAATGTCAAAACGATCCTTGATTCACTGGCTGGTCCCCAAACGCAGACCTTCGATTATGATTCCCTCAATCGCCTGAAGAGCGCGGTGGTCACCGGCGGAACCAACGGGTTATATAATGAGTCTTATGATTACGATGCAAACACAGGCAACCTGTCCGTCAAAGCTGGACTCACGTATTCTTATAATGACCCTGCCCATGCTCATGCAGTGACGGATCTTTCCAATAACAACAGTTATGATTACGATGCAAACGGCAACATGATCCAGCGCCATGTCGGCGCACAGACCTTCGATCTGGCGTATGATGCAGAAAACCGCCTAATCTCTGTAAATGGAAACGGCACACCCCCTCCCACCGCAACCTTTACACCAACTGCTACCAAAACCAACACGCCTACTGCAACTGCTTCAACTACGCCTTCCCCTACGGGGACGATGTCGCAGACACCGACCGCTTCAGCTACGCCTTCGCAGGCGCCTACCGCAACGAAGACCAACACACCCACTGCAACACAAACTTCAACTCCTGGTGGGCCAACTGCAACCGCTACGCAGACAAATACGCCCACTGCTACGAATACACCCGGCGGACCGACTGCTACACCCACATCCTCCAGCTTTACCCTGACCCTCCAGCCGGATGGCACGGATGGCGTGGATACCTACCTCCTGAACACCTTACCAACCACCAACAACGGAACGGCAGTTGTCATGTGGGTGGGGGAGAGCAATAATGCCACCAATAAAGTTGCGCGCGGGCTGATCCGTTTCGATCTCTCTTCCATCCCCTCCAATGCGACAATTACTTCTGCCACCTTATCTTTATGGACCGATGCTGACTTCTCAGATAATGACCGTATGATCCGGGTCTACCGCCTGAAGGTTCCATTCAACGAAACCGAGGCCACGTGGAACGAATCTGCAAGTGGAGTGAGCTGGCAGGGCGGGGGTGCCTCAGGTACGAACGATCGCGAAAGCACAGACATGGGCTCGGTGTTGATCGCTGCCAATGAAGCGATCGATGTCGAGAAGCAGATCTCACTGACACCTGCCAAGATCCAGGAATTGATCAACGGCACATTCACAAACAATGGCTTCGCCATCATCGCGGATACCGAGACAGACGATCGATTCAATTACAAATCCTCCGATGCAATCGCCCAAACCAAACGCCCTAAACTGGTGATCCAATACACGCTGCCGCAGGGCAACGCACCCCTACACTTCGACAAGCTCAGTGCGGCGCCCGTCCTGGCGGACACCCTCCCCCGCTACGGGGGAGGGCAGGGAGGGGGTCAATTTGTGAGTTATAGATTTGCTCCATTACAGCAACAAGGCAGCCCCTATATCAGCCAGCCCGATAGCGCCGCCGGGATCGATACCTACATCTTGAACACCTCGCCTACCACCAACAACGGAACCGCTGTTACCATGTGGGTGGGAGAAAGCAACAATGCCACCAATAAAGTGGCGCGCAGCCTGATCAAATTCGATCTCTCCTCCATCCCCTCCAATGCAACCATTACCTCTGCTACCCTCTCGCTCTGGACCGATGCGGATTTTTCTGACAACGACCGCATGATCCGCGTCTACCGCCTGAAAGTGCCTTTCAGTGAAACCCAAGCAACCTGGAATGAGTCTGCGACAGGTGTTAGCTGGCAGAGTGCTGGTGCATCGGGAACGAACGACCGTGAAAACACAGATATTGGTTATGTGTTGATCTCTGCCAATGAAGCGATTGATATTGAGAAGCAGATTTCACTCTCCACCTCCAAGATCCAGGAATTGATCAACGGTACATTCACCAACAATGGGTTTATCATCATTGCAGATACGGAAGATAATGACCGCTTCAACTACAAGACCTCAGATGCAAGTGCTTCCACGAAGCGCCCCAAACTGGTGATCGAATATACAACCGGCCCCACCTCCACACCCACGGCTACGTCCGCAGTCACGAATACCCCAACCGCCACCAATACTCCAGGCCCCAGCCCCACGCCGACCAGGACACCGACCCCAAGTGCAACTCCGGTTGCCACGAACACACCTACCCCAGGTCCATTCTCCAGTGCGACCTTTGTCTATGATGGCGATGGGAAGCGAGTAAAATCAATCTTCAATAGTACAACGACTACTTACTTTGTGGGCACTCACTATGAAGTCACCGGAAGTAGTGTAACCAAGTATTACTATGCTGGTGCACAACGCATCGCCATGCGCAAAGATGGCGCGTTGAGCTATATTCTTGGCGATCATTTGGGCAGCACATCGCTGATTACCGACGCCAACGGACAAAACACGATTGAGACCCGCTACAAAGCCTGGGGCGAAGTGCGCTATGCGACACCTAACACTACTTTGCCCACCAACTACACGTACACTGGGCAATATTCCTATGCCAATGATTTCGGTCTACATTTCTACAATGCGAGATGGTACGATCCTTCGCTAGGAAGATTTACACAGGCAGATACCATTATCCCACCAGGTGGGCAGGGATGGGATAGATATGCCTATGTAAATAACTCCCCAATCAATTACACTGATCCAACTGGACACAGATGTGCCGATGGAGATGAAGATATTTGGGGATATTGTAACTATACACCACCAGTTCAATCTTTGCCTGATTTTAACAATTTGCCTATTAATCCAGAGAATATCAATGGGGTCCAGTGGTTTGGAGGCACTAAGAATGCTTACGAATTAAAATATGTGGCCAAAAATAATATATATAAGTATTGTCATTACTTCCATTGTGGTTTAGATATTTTGGCTCCCTGGGATACCCAGGTTACGGCTGAAGTTTATGGACAAGTACTTTATGCAGGCTGTAGCGCGGGTAACAAAGAAGGCCCTTGCAAAGTGCAAATTCAGGTTGGAGAATATGTAATAACTTATGGACATTTAAGTGGGATGCCTCAAGTTAATGCCAAGGATTACGTATCTCCCAGCACAGTGCTTGGCGGTGTAGGCTCAAACTCCGAAGATTCTAATAACCCTAATTTTCCCGATCCAAACAAGAATTTTACGCACATTCATTTAGAAGTAAGAGGACCTGGTGGATGGTTTGGGGGGCCTAGTCTTAACCCCTTATTATTTATGAGAGACTCAGATGTTGCAGTTCTAGTTGATATAGCTAGCAAACAGACCACTCAGCCACAAATGTCGGTGTTTTATGATGGCACTAACTCATATTCTTATCCGCCTCCCGCATCGTTAATGCCTCCTCAAATTTGGCGTACTCTTGAAGATAATTCGTATTTTCCTTAGATAGGAGCTTTGCTTTATGGAGTTAAGAAGATACTTTCCTTTATTTATGTTAATCCTGCTTGCATCATGTTACCCACGCGGAATATCTCAAACTGCTATTTATGAAGAAACGGCAACGAATCTTCCAAATAGTACAGTTACGCCAAACAATGCATACAGTTACATTGGCTTGAAACACCCGCCATTTCCGAATTCGATAAGGACAAGCACAAGTTGGCAGGCAGTGATCTCACCATCCTCATCTCAAAGTTGGAGCATTGAAGCCGTAGCGGACGGAGATAACTTGATGTTATGGTTCAGTAAGCTCCTTCATCATGACCAGAATGGAAATGCTTTCTCCCAAATTAGTGATATTGCAATACTTCCCTCTACAGCAAAAGAACAAAATATTGTTGTCAGCTCATGCCTTTTAGAGGGTTTACTTGATCCGGAAATAGTTGCTTTAGTCCAACTTGATGAAGAAAGCCTTGAGAACAGATATCTTGCTAATCCTAATATTGTTTTAGCTTGGAGAGCTAACCAATCTACGGGAAAACTAGAACAAATATCTACGGCCAATATTGAATGTTATGCAGAAACATTTCTGAAGTTTCCATAAAGAATATCAACGAATACTATTTAATAGGAAACTCACGATTCATACATATATTTTTAACACTAGCTGCTGATAACCATGACACCAGCACTGTTCAAACAGATAATTTGCATAGTCTGAATGTAGCTTTCGACAGCTTCATACTAAGTGGATTCTTATTTGGAATTGCAGAATATTCGCAATTGTTTTTGGGTAAATACAAAGGAGAAGCCTATGAAGGTGAATTAATGGATAATGACTACACACTTGATACTAGGTTTGTAGAAGATTTCTCCTATATACTTGACGACAATTGGGCAACAATTGGAAAAGCAGAATTATGGTTAAGAAGATGGCTTGGACTGTAAACTTTCAGTGTTATGAACTATAGTGTTCATACTCAGTGGAGGTTCTTTACCCGCCGAGTTTTTATTCACCTGAATCTTAATGAGCGCCAGCATCTGGTATGAAGTCGATGTGACTTCTCAAGTCACCGGCGATGGCACGTATAGCCTGCGCATCTCTTCTACCTCCACCAACAGCGCAGACTATTCCTCCAAGGAAGGGACGAACTCACCGGAACTGGTGCTCACGCTGGGCGGTACGCCTCCACCGACCAATACGCCCACACCAGGCCCCAGCCCCATGCCGACCAGAACACCGACCCCAAGTGCAACTCCAGTTGCCACGAACACGTCTACCCCAGGACCGTTCTCCAGTGCGACCTTTGTCTATGATGGCGATGGAAAGCGTGTCAAGAGCATCTTCAATGGCACAACGTCCACCTACTTTGTTGGCAATTACTATGAAGTGACCGGCTCAACCATCACCAAATATTATGGAGTTTATGGCGCACAGCGCATTGCCACACTTGCACCGCACTGCGTTCGGTGCAGTGCAGGTGTGCGAACCAACGGCACATTGAACTACTTGTTGGGAGATCATTTGGGCTCAACCGGCCTGGTGACCGATGCCACAGGATATAACCCCATCGAAACCCGCTACAAGGCCTGGGGTGAAACACGCTATGCTTCGGGAACTACACCCACGAAATATCACTACACAGGCCAATATTCCTACGCTAGCGATTTCGGTCTACATTTCTACAATGCGAGATGGTACGACCCATCGTTAGGACGTTTTGCCCAAGCCGATACAATTATCCCTGGTGGCGTACAGGGATTGGATCGGTTTGCTTATGTCAATAACTCGCCTATAAATTATTCTGATCCAAGCGGTAACATCCCTATTGATTGCTTTGATGGTACATATTGTGGTAAACCAAAGCTTCCTGAACCAGTTGGAAACAATAGTAGTGGCAATGAACCTAGAATAATTGAGACAGACACAGATCAAGATGGTATTCCAAATATGCCTGACTCTTCATATCCTGCAATACAGATGGGAAGAGGGGTACAAGAGGATTGCTTACCTGGAAATTTAGTCGAGTGTTTTTACAATCAAGGAGTTATGCCCTCTGGAGACTATGATATTACTTATGAAGAATACTTTGCTCTAATGCTTGCTATTGGTTACGATATCGACAATCAGGGTCCGATTGAAAATTATGAAATTAGAGGCATATATGACACACCATTTTTCAATCTCTTAGGCCAAGTTGAAGGTACCATTTGCATTGAAGGAGGTCAATGCCGTGACCGAAGTGAATATAATTACATTGCGCAAGGAGCATGGTCCGCTGCTGCTTTAGAAGGAAGAGAGGGCATGCTTGCAGTTGTAGCAGGTTGGAAATGGCATGAGTATAAACACTTGCCCACATTCAACGCAGTAATTTCGGCCAACACAGGATATGATTTCTACGCAACCACACACCCAATCAAAGCACAGGCTATGTTCTATGGATTTAAGAACTATGCATCCGGTCTGATAGCCTTGATTAAGAATTGGTAAAGCATATGAAAAGGAAAATAATTGTTACTTTTGTGAGATTTCTCCTTCTATGTCTTTTGGTAATAGTTACATCGAGTTGTGATCTTTCAAACAGACGACAACATGATGTTCAGGATATTCCAAAAGATGCGCCAATGACAGAATTCCTTTTAGGAAGTTGGACATCAGAACATGCTTATGACTCGGAAGGCAGAGAGAGTAGCTACAAATATGAATTAGAAGTTGTAGACGAAAATACACTTAAATTCGTCGTGCTCTCATTGGAAGGTGATTTTCTGGAAGGAGCCACATCACAATATCGTTTTACCGAGACGAATACGATTTTCATAGACAATAAAAGAATTCAAGGTGGAGAACTATGGTTTCTGGAAAGAGAGGGACAAAATTTGATTGTCCATCGCACAATTGCTGACAAAACCGATCGTATTGTCTTTGCGAGAATGGAAAATAACTAGATGCTTTTGGTGAACTCTGGAATTCATTATTGGTAGATGGTAGATGTCAAATCTTGATGTGCAACGACAAGTTTTTCGTGCAACTGGCTCACAACAATAAGTGCCTACCAACAATAAATAGAGCTTAGTTACTCCGTGCAAGTAAACTAATGCCTCTCAAAGACTTTCTGCTCAAGTTCACGGTAACTAGCGTGAATGGACAAACCGTCACTAATGCCAAAATCCGGCTCTACAACACGGATGCTTCTATTAAAGGCGGAGACTTCTACCAGGCCAGCAGCAACTCCTGGCAGGAAGGAACCGTAATGTGGAGCAACGCGCCCGTGGCACAAGGATCTGCGATTGCCTCGCTGGGTGCGGTCAGTGCCAGCACCTGATATGAAGTGGATGTGACTTCCCTGGTGACAGGCGATGGCACATATAGCTTGCGCATCTCCTCCACCTCCACCAACGGGGCAGACTATTCCTCCAAGGAAGGCACGAACTCACCGGAACTGGTGCTCACGCTGGGAGGCACGCCGCCACCCACCAATACGCCCACCCCCGGACCCAGCCCCACGCCGACAAATACCTCTGCCCCTACCTCTATCCCAACCGCAACCCAACCGCCTCAGGGTGCGTTCAACAATGCCACCTTTGTCTACGATGGCGATGGCAATCGCGTCAAGAGCACCTTCAATGGCACAACGACCACCTACTTCGTCGGCACTCACTATGAAGTGACAGGCTCAACCATCACCAAATATTATGGAGTTTATGGCGCCAACGGCGCCACTGGTGCGCAGCGAATTGCGATGCGAACCAACGGCACATTGAATTACCTGTTGGGAGATCATTTGGGGAGTACTAGCCTCACAACAAATTCGAGTGGTCAGATCGTTTCTGAGTTGCGATATAAGGCCTGGGGTGAAACGCACTACACCTTTCGAAATGAGAAGACAAAATATCAGTATACGGGTCAATTTAGTTATACATCCGATTTTGGGTTGTAT
>Ga0081539_10004880_pt1 | contig 14325 bp, 7 predicted proteins | sample TabmetS4T2R2_FD_71023 | JGI IMG/M metagenome (GOLD analysis project Ga0081539, IMG submission 71023) | Tabebuia heterophylla rhizosphere microbial communities from the University of Puerto Rico - S4T2R2 | ecosystem: Host-associated > Plants > Roots > Rhizosphere ...
CACCTGGCGCCGATCGTCCGACCCATTGTTCCCGGCGTCAGCGGACGCCGCGTCGCACTCGCCGGTCTGTCGCAGTCGCCCGCAGCCCTCCCCGCCTGGCGTCAGGCCACCGCCTGCCGGGCTCGTTCGGCGTGGCGTCGCACCTTCTCCCGGTTGCCGCACGCCGCCATCGAGCACCATCGACGCCGCCGACGCCGGTCCGTGAACAGCCACCCGCACCCGTGGCCGGGACAGGAGCCGACCGTCGTGCCCAACGGCGACGTCAACAGGTCGTCCACGGCGTGTGCCACCGCCAGCAGTGGCGCGTCGATGTCGGACTCCGGATCGAGCTCCCAGCGGGCCGCCGTCGAGCCGGAGAGCTCGCCGGGGGCGACCGGGACGGGTTCGGCCGGGACCAGCCGACCCGCCGCCCTCGCTCGCTGAGCCCAGCCGGCGACGACCTCCCAGGCGCGCCCCGACCGCTCGCCCAGGGCGACGTCGTGCACCGCGTCACGAAGCTCGAGCGCCGTGTCGAGCAGAGCCTCCGCCGCCACGTCGTCGGCCTGCACCCGCTCGCGCAGTCGCTCCACCGTCTCGTCGCGCAGTAACTGCTGCTCGAGACACCACATCAGGAAGGCCTCGACCGACGACAGGTACTCCTTCGGCCGCTCCTCGCCCCACCCCGCCCGGGTGTTGCAGAAGTCCAGCGCCGGGTGCCCGGCCACGGCGTCCGGCAGGCGCACGCCGTGGAACACGTGACTGGTCATCCTCCCCCTCTCCGTCGGCCGGCCTGCCCCGCCGTGCCCGCGACCCCACTATGACACGGCTAACCATTTACTGCTACTTTACTGGTTAGTCAGATCCGGGGAGGGAGGTGGGCGTGGTGTCGGGAGTCATCGCAGGCCTGGTCGGAGCCCGCCTCCGGCACGCGGGCGGGCGTTGGCGGATCGTCGCGGCCGGGCTCGCGGCGGGCGCCGCCATCCCGGTTCTCATCGCCGGGTCGGCCGCCGTGACCGCGGACGCGGCTCTGCGCCGCGGCGTCGCGGACCTCCCACCCGGCGACCGCAGCGTGGTCGTCAGCTACAACGGCCTGCTCGACCCGCCCGAGGCGGCGGCGGTGGACCGTGACGTCCGCTCACAGCTTCCGCGCGTGGCCGCCGGCCCCGTCCGGCGGCAGCTGATCTACCGCGCGATGTCGGACACTGCCGGCGGCACGTTCACGCTCGGGGCGACCGACGGTCTGGCGGCGGCGGTCCGCCTGCTCGACGGCCGGCTGCCGCGTTCCTGCACGCCCACCCGGTGCGAGGTCGTCGTCGTCCCGCCCGCAGGCGGCGGCGCCGACGCCCCCAGGCTGCCACCGATCGGCCTCGTCGTCGTGGGTCACGCCGTGCGCACGGACCCGCTGCTCCTCAGCGGCACCTTCGAGCCCGAGGTCGGGCGTCCGCTGCTACTCGCGGACGGCGTCGACGCCGCAGCCTCGATCCAGGCGCTCTCGGCGTTCCAGCGGTCCTACGGGTGGGCCACGCCGCTCGACATCCAGGCCGTCCACCGGCTCGGCGTCACCGGCTGGATCCGCGCCGGCACGGACATGGCCGACGAGCTGTGGCGGCGTCGCAACGGCCTGGTGGTGACCACGCCGGACGACGCCCTGGCCGCCCAGGAGACCCGCGCGCGCTCGTCGTCGCGCCGGTTCGCGCTCCTCGGCGGCACCGCAGGTGTGCTGCTGCTGGGCGCGGCGGTGGCGGGTGGTGCCGCGCTCCGCCACGACCACGTGCGCTTCGTCGGTGCACTCCAGCGGCGCGGCGCGTCGCCGCGTCAGGTCCTGGCCGTGGTCGCGGGCGAGGTCGCGGCGACAGCGGCGGCCGGCGCAGTGCTCGGGGTGCTCCTGGGCTCGGGCGTGACGGCGTTCTTCGCCTGGCGCGGGGACCTGCCGGTGCTCGCGACCGTCCGGCACGCCGTCGTCGTCGGCGCGCCCGCGGTTCTCGGGCTGGCCGTGCTCGCTGGCGTCCTGCTGGCGGTGACGCTGCGGCGCGCGGCCGACCGCGACGGCGTGGACGACGCCACATGGCGGGCGGTCGGCCTCGGCGCCGTCGCGGCGGCGGCGGTCGCGGCCCTCCTGGCCGCCCGCGGCGGGGTCGGCGTGCCCGCCGAGGGCGGTTCCGTCGCCAACGACCCGTTGCTGCCCGCCCTCCCGGCCCTCGTGCTGGTCGCCGCCGCACTGGTCGCCGCCCGGGGCTGGCCCGTCGTTGCACGCACGATGCAGCGGCTCCTCCCGCGGCGCGCCATCGCCGCCCGGCTCGGCGTCGGCGCCGTCGCCGCTCGGCCGCTGCGCGCGGCCGCGACCGCGGCACTTCTGACCGCCGCCGTCGGTGGCTCGGTGTTCGCGGGGGCCTACCGGGCGACACTGGAGCGCGGGTCCAGTGATCAGGCGGCGTTCGCGGTGCCGACGACGGCGCGGGTCACGTCCGGCTCGGCGGGCTCGACGCCGCTGGACGTCGCCGCACCCGCGGACTACGCGGCGGTGGCGCCCGGCGCGAGCGCCTACCCCGTGCTCCGGCTCGCCGGCTCCTTGCGCGTGCAGTCCGTCCAGGCGGAGGCCGTCCAGCTCCTCGGGCTCGACCCGCGCGCGCTGACCGGCGCCGCGCGCTGGGAGGCTGTGACCGGCGGCCCCCGCGCGGCGGAGGTCGCGAAGGAGCTCACGCCGGTCAACCCGCCCGCAGACGGCCGTGGCGTCGCGCTGCCCACGGGGCGGACGCTCCGGATCCTCACGACCGGCGCGCCCGTGACGGTCGCCGTCACCGCCTGGGTAGGTGGTGCCGACGGCCGGGAACGGCCGGTCCCCCTGGCCGTCACGCCGGCCGGCCCCTCGGCTCCGGCCGCGCTCACCGGGGCGCTCCCCGACCTCGGGTCCCCGCTCCACCTGCTCTCGCTCTCGGTCCGCGAGGCGACCGACGTCGCCACCAAGCGGCAGCACGCGCTGGGTGAGGGCAACCGCGACGTCGCCGCTCCGAGCGGCACTGTCACGTTCGGAGCGGTCGACGTCGACGGCCGCCCGGTCACCGATCCGTGGACGGGATGGTCCGGCCGTGGGCTCAGTGCCGCCGGAGCGTCCGCGACGCTTCGCTACGTGCTCCGGGGCGACCTCCTGGTCCTCGACGCCCGACCAGGTGGCCCGGGTGCGGACGTCCCGCTTCCCGTCGCCGCCGACCCACTGACGGCAAGCGGTGGCAACGCGACCCTGACCGTCGACGGTCAGGCGGTGCTGGTACGGCCGGTCGTGACGCTGCCTCGGTTCCCGACCGTGTCCGGGCGCTTCGTCGTGGCCGATCTCGGGACGCTGGCCCGGGTCGCCGATCACGCCGTCCCAGGATCGGGGGATCCGAAGGAGGTGTGGCTGGACGTCCCGGACGCCGGGCTGCCGGCCGCTCGGGCGGCGTTCACCAAAGCACCGCTGGACCGCGTGCGGGCGACCTGGCGCGCCGACGTGGAGCACGAGCTGCGAACCGACCCGGTGGCGACGGGCGCGGTCTCCCTCCTCGTCGGCGGTACGGCGCTCGCCCTCGCCGTGGCGCTCGCGGCTCTGGTCCTGCTCGTGGTCACGGCCAGGTTCGACGACGCCGCCGAGCTCTACGCCTGGGAGGCCGACGGCGTCTCACCCCGCACGCTGCGCCTGGCGCTGTGGTGGCGTGCCGTGGCGGTGGCGGCGCTCGCCGTCCCGGCCGGTGTCGCGACCGGCCTGGTCCTTGCCCGGCTGGCGGCCCGCCTGGTGAGCGTGACCGCCGGCGCGAGGGATCCGCAGCCGCCGCTCGCCGTGGGCATGGGCTCGGGCGCTGCGCTGCTCGTCGTCGTGATCGGCCTGTCGGCGGCGCTGGGCGTAGCCGCCCTCGTGGCCGGCCGATCCTTGCGCGAACCATTGCCCGTGGTGCCCAGGGGTGCCGGATGAGCCGGCGGACGGGGCCAGCGACTGGGCATCCGCACGCCGAGCAGCGCATGCTGGTTCGTGTCCGGAGCCGCGAGCCACTGGTCGGCGTCGCGCGAGGTCCTTCCGGCCTAGGGCGTGGAGGTGCGTCGTGACGGCCCATCCCACGGCCGCCGTCGCCGCCGCCGTGGCCCACCCGGGCGCGGCAGTGGCCCCGGTTGTCGACGTCCGCGATGCGTTCTGCCTCCACCCCGTTCCCGGTTCCGGTGCCGTTGCGGCGCTCCGCGGTCTGACGCTGACGGTGGCTGCCGGCGAGCGCGTGGTCGTCCACGGGCCCAACGGGTCGGGCAAGACGACGCTGCTCGGCGTGCTCTCGGGTGAGCGGCGACTGTCCGCCGGAACGGCGACTGTGGCCGGGCTCGATCCGGCCGACGCCTCGGGGCGCGAGCTGGCCGCATGGCGCTCGCGGGCGCTCGGCCGCGTGGACCAGGACCCCCGCCGGACGCTCCGGGCCGAGCTCGACGTCCTCGCCAACGTCGCCCTGCACCTGCGACTGGCCGGACGACCACGGCGCGAGGCCGAAGACGTCGCGCTCGCCTCGCTCGAGCGTCTCGGGCTCGGGCATCTGGCCACGCGACGCCCCGACACGCTGTCGGGTGGCGAGGCCCAGCGTGTCGCCGTATGCGCGGCACTGGCGCACCGCCCGACGCTCGTGCTCGCCGACGAACCCACGGGCGAGCTCGACGCCGAAGCCGCCTCCGACGTCTACGACGCCCTCGCCGCGGCGGTGGTCGATGCGGGCGCCACGCTCGTCCTCGTCAGCCACGACCGCAGGGCGGCCCGCGTCGCCGATCGGGTGGTCCGGATTCGCGACGGGCGGCTGAGCGAGACGTGGCAGCCGCATCCACCGGACGCCGCCGACGTCGAGTCCCCGCCGGAGTCGCTGGTCGTCGACGACCGCGGGTGGCTTCGGCTGCCCGACGCCGTTCGGCGCGCCGCCGGCATCGGCGAGCGGGTGCGCGTGCGGATGGCCGGCGAGTCCGTTTCGCTCGATCCCGAGCCGGGAACGGAGGTGGCTCCGGTCTCAGCGGAGCTACCGGTATCCCGGGAGGTGTCGGCGTCCACCGGCGACACGGTCGCGGCCCTGCGTGCCGTGAGTCTCGCCTACGGAGACCGGCCCGTCCTGCGGGGCCTCGACCTCGACGTCGTCGCCGGTCGGCTCCTGGCCGTTTCGGGGCCCAGCGGGTCCGGGAAGAGCACGCTGCTGCGCGTACTCTCCGGTTTGGAGCGGCCGGACACCGGCGACGTCACCGTGGCCGACACGCCGCTCGCCGCGTGCGACCGCGACGCCCTGGCCGCGTTGCGCGCAGCGGACCTGGCGATGGTGACGCAGGACGTCCACCTCGCCGGGGCCACGAGCGCCGAGGCGAACCTCGAGCTGGCGCGGGCCGTGCGCCGTCAGCCGTCCGACGCCGAGGCGGATGCACGGCGTCTCCGCGACCTCGGCCTGGCCGCGCTGGCTCACCGGCCGGTGGACGCGCTGTCCGGTGGTGAGCGCCAGCGCGTGGCGGTGGCGCGCGCCCTGGTCGTCAGCCCTCGGCTCGTCGTCCTCGACGAGCCGACGTCGCAGCTCGACGAGGCGTCGGCCGAACGCCTGGCCGCCGTCCTGGTCGCCGCGGCCCGAGACGGAGCCGCGGTCGTCGTCGCGACCCACGACCCGGTCCTGCTCGAGGCGGCCGACGAGGTTCTGCAGCTCGGCTGAGCCACTGGAGTGACCCGCGGGCAGGTGACCCGCGGGCGGTTGGCCGCCGCGGCGGCCACGCCGTCACCAGGACTGCCCATGCTGACGGCCCCCGACGCACCGGGCGGGGCCGGGGCGGAACACGCCCCGACCCCGCTCGGCGAGGTGCTACCCGCTCAGAGCTTGCCGCTCTTCGAGGACCAGACGGCCCGGTTCGGGCTGTTGTCGTACAGCACGAAGTTGCCGTCGTTCTGGATGATCAGCCGGCTGTCGCCGTTGCCGGCCGTGCCGGTCATCCACATCGCCCGGCCGCCCGAGGAGTAGAGGACGGCGTTGCCGTCGGACTTGAGCGTCAGCCAGTCGTCGTTGAGCGCCGGCGTCGCCCAGATGTCGCGCGCCAACTGCGTGTCGCGGACCACGAGGACGCCGTTCGACGCCCGGATGTAGACCGCGTACCGCCCGCTCGGCGAGGTCAGCGCCTTGCCGCCGCGGTAGATGGCCTGGCCGGCCAGGATGCGGTCGGTCGGCGTGGTGACCTGGGGCGGCGCCGTCGCCTGCTTGGTCTTCGTCGTCCACACGGCGGTGCCCGTGTCGAGGCGACGGAGGACGACGTTGCCGTCGTCCTGCACACGCAGCGTGCTGGCGCCGATGCCGGCGGTATTCGTCGCCCAGACGCCCTTGGTGTACAGGTAGGCGACGAGGTTCCCGTTGGCCTGCAGCGTGATCCAGCTGGCCTTCTTGCCAAGCGACCAGAGGACGCGGTTGCCCGGCCTGGTCAGGACCAGGTTGCCGTCGCGCTGCAGGGTGAGGCGGTAGAGGCCGTTCAGGCTCGTGATCGACTCGCCGAGGCGCAGGCCGGTGTCGCTGGTCAGGCGATCGGTGGCGGAGGTCCTCACCGGCGGGAAGATCCGCGAGTACGCGAGCCGGTTCGGCGTGTCGGTGCCGGCGTACCGGACGACGTCCTTCGTCGACGCGCCGACGATCGCGGCGTGCACCTGCGCCGGAGTCGCGTTCCGGTGCGTGCTCAGGTATGCGGCGACGATGCCGGCGACGTGCGGCGTCGCCATCGACGTGCCGTCACCGGTTGCGATCGCCGTGTCGCTCGAGACGAAGTCGGACGTGACGCCGGTGCCCGGGGCGAAGACGTCGACGCACTTTCCGTAGTTCGCGTAGCGGGTGTCGCGGCTGTCCGACGTCGTCGTCGCGGACACCGTGATGGCGCCCGCCACCTTCGCCGGCGTGTAGTTGCAGGCGATCGGGGTGCGCCACGCCGGGTCCGGGTCGCTGGGGTCGAAGTTGCCGGCGGCGACGACGACGGAGATGCCGTCCGCGATCATCTTGTTCACGCCGCTGTCGATGGCGCTGTTGCCCGCCGCCGGACCGCCGAGGCTCAGGTTCGCCACCGCGGGACCGCCGGTGTGGTTGCGGATCACCCAGTCCATGCCGGCCAGCAGCGCGGAGTTGTCGGTGTCGCCGCCGTCGCAGCGGAAGACCTGCACCGGCACCAGGGTCACGCGCTTGGCGACGCCGTAGACCGTGCCGCCGAGAGTGCCCGCGACGTGGGTGCCGTGGCCCTGGTTCGTGCAGTCCTCCGCGCCGTTGCCGTCGCCGGTGGCGTCGTAGCCGGCGGTGACACGGCTCGCCGTGCTGCCGCCCTCGGTGTCGCGGAAGTCCTGGTGCGTGCTGCGGATGCCGGTGTCGAGGACGTACGCCTTCACGCCGACGCCCTCGTTCGTGCCCTTCCAGTAGTAGCTGCCGTTCAGCGGCCGGGCGCGCTGGTCGATGCGGTCGAGGCCCCAGGTGGGGTTGCTCTGGGTGTCGAGCGGCTTGACCGGTGATCCGAAGGTACGGACGGTGACGACGGGCTCGACGTGGTCGACCGCCGGGTCGTTGCGGACGTCCGCCAGCTCCGAGTCGCTGAGCTTGGCCGAGAAGCCCTTGATCGCCGCGGTGTACCGGTGCGTGACCTGGCCGCCGGCCTCACGCGCGCGGTCGCCCGCGGCATCGACGGAGGAGGAGGTCGCGTCCTCGTCCAGGACGACGATGTACGACCCGGGGACGACGTCGCCGGCATCCATGCCCACGAGAGGGGCGGGGTCGTCCGCCGCGGCGGCGACGGACCCCGGGAGGGCGGCCACGGCCAGCGCCGCGGCGGCCAGGCCGGTCAACGCGCCACGGGCGCGCCAGGACAGGGACAGCGTCACGTCGACAAGCTCCTCATCATTCCCCGAGCCGGCACACCGCCCACCGGCGCACCCTCCTGTAGCACCCATGCCGAGCCCCTGGACCCCGACCCGACACCTGTAGGCGGCGGAAGCTTATCCGGACAAAGGACTACCGGCGGCCGCGATTCGCTCATTCGGCCGCTTCGGTCCAGCGCGATCGTCTGTGTGGCTCGGCTCACCAGGGTGACAGCAGCGGGGCGTGCGCTGCACCGATGAGGTGCTACGTCCGCCGAACGGCCGAGGCGGGCCCCGAGCGGCGTCCTACAGTGCCTGGGTGGAACGGACGGCCGAGGAGAGCGATCTCGTCGTGACGGACGCCGACGACGCCGAGGCGTCCGCCGGAAAGACGACGCCGGCGGGCGCCGCCGAGCCGACGCCGGCGGACGCCGCCGACGCGACGACGGAGCGCGCCGCGGCCGCCGCCGCGGATCCCGCCGATCAGGCCGGGGAGCCGGCGGCCGCGGCGGCGCGCGTGGCCGCCGGTCGGACGCACGGTGGGGAGCGGGCCGCAGGATCCAGCGCGGCGCCGGACGCGGGTCCCGATGCGGGCGCGGATGCCGGGCCGGCGGTGGAGGGGGCATGGCGCGCGGGGCCTGACGCCGGCTCGGGCCCGGGGGCCGGTCATGGGGCCCGCGCGTGGGCCGACGCGGCCGTCCGTGCCGGCCGGGAGGTCGTGGAAGCGCTGGGCCGGGCGACCCCGCCTCGGCGACGGACGGTGGCCGGCGCCCTCGTCGCCGTCCTCGTCGTGGCCGGCCTCACCGGCGCCGATGCCTGGCTCCGGCACCGCCGGGCGGGACACCTGGCGGCCGTCACCGCCGCCTACGCCGACGCCGACTGCGGCGGAGCGCTGACGGCGTGGCAGCGGTCCACGCAGGACCCGGCCTTCCCCGGACGCCGCCAGGCCGCGACGCCGGACGTCGACCGCGCCGTCGCCGCGTGCCAGGCGCTCCAGGACGCCGACCGCCTGCGCGCTGCCGGCGACGCCGATCGCTCCTTCGCCGCGTACCTCGCCCTCCGCCGCACCGCACCGCAGTCGCCTCTCGCGCGCGAGGTGATCGGCCCGCGGCTCGTCGCGGTCCTGGACGGCGGCACCGTGACCGCGCGGCCGCGACTCTGCCGTGACCTGCACGGCGCCGTCGAGGCGCGGCTGCTGGCCGAGGACGACGCCGTCCCGCCGGTCCTGACCGCGTGCGGCGAGCTCCTGGTGCGCAGCGGCTCGGACGCCGATCGGGCCACCGCGTTCGCACTGGTCAGCACCGTCCGCGAGGAGTACCCGACCGCGCCGGCAGCGTCGCGTGCCGCCACCGTCGAGGCCGGCCTGCGCCTTGCCGCGGCCCGCCACGCGGCACCGCACACGGCCACGACGCCGTTCCACGCGGTCACGGCGGCTTCGGGCAAGGCGTCCGTACGCTTCGTCAACCACTCGCCGTGGCCGATGACGCTCACCGTCAAGGGCCCCGGCGGAGGCCACGTCGTCCGCCTGCGCGCCTGCCCGCGCTGCGGCCCGTACGTCCGGGACATCTCCTGGGCGCAGTGCAAGGGGAAGGGCGCGTCGACGACGTTGTCGCTGCCGCCCGGCCGCTTCGAGGTCGCGCTGCAGTACGAGGACGACGGTCCCGACCCGAGCCACGGCTACTGGGACCTGCAACCGGGCGCCTACGAGGAGTGCTACTTCTTCACCCGGTGACGGCTCCCCGCCAGAAGATCACGCTCCGCTCATAATGGGACACGAACCGTGTCAAACGATTCCGTCGGACATCGGGAGCGTTCTACAGTTCATCGGTGGTTCAGGTGGCTCGGGACGTTCCGCGAACCGGCGGGCGCTCGGGACCACCGTGGCTGCTGGTCGCGCTCGTCGCGGTCCCGTTTCTCGGCCTCGTCGTCGTGGCCGGTGCCGTCCTCTTCCACGTCCGCCAGTCGGCTCTGCAGAAGGACGACATCCGCGAGATCGGCGCCGCGTTCCAGCGCGCCGACTGCCCCGGCGCCGTCGCGGCGTTCGACGCCGCGCTTCATCGCACGATCCTGTACGGGAGCCGGACGCCGATTCCGGCCGGCGCCCAGGAACAGGTCGAGCAGTGCGGCGAGCTCGACAAGGCGCGCGCCCTCGCCGACGACGGCAAGGGTGCGGACGCGATCGCCGCGTACCTCCAGTACCTCAAGGACCACCACGCCTCGCCCCTCGGGCGCGTCGTCCCGGACCGGCTCGGCCGCGTGCTCCGCGACGGCAACCCACCGGTCACCGCGGGGCTCTGCCGCGACCTGGCCGACGTCGTCGCCGCCGGCGAGCTTGCGCCCCACGAGACGTTCCCGCCGTTCTTCACCGACTGCGGTCTCAAGCTTGCGGGCGGTTCACGCACCGCCGATCGTCAGCGCGCCCGGGAGCTGCTGGGCGAGGTCCGCCGGGTCTACCCGAAGTCGTCCGTGGCCGAGCGCGCCGCGACGGGGGAGGCGAGGGCGCGCGTCCTGCTGGGCGCCGACGACAGCACGATGACCTCGCCGTACCGCGTCGAGGGCGTCTCGAGGCTCGCCTCGGTGCGCTACGTCAACCACACGCCATGGCCGGCCGTGCTCGCGGTGTCGGGGGCGAAGAGCGGCCGCGTCGTCGAGCTGCCCGGCTGCGAGAAGTGCGACCTCTACGACGAGGCGTCGAACGGTCCGGCCGACTGCGAGTCCGACGGCGCCGAGGCCGTCACGATCGACCTGGCACCCGGCAGCTACCGGGTCGCGATCCAGTACGGCGGCGACAACGCGCCGCCGGACAACTCCGGCCGCTGGACGCTCTCCCGGGGCAAGTACGCGGAGTGCTACTACGGGATCAAGTGACGGGTGATCAGTCCAGCTCGACCACGACCGGCGCGTGGTCGGACGCACCCTTGCCCTTGCGCTCCTGCCGGTCGATCGCGGCGCCGGTGACGCGGGTGGCAAGCGCGGGCGAGGCCAGCACGAAGTCGATGCGCATGCCCTCGCGGCGGGCGAAGCGCAGCTGCTTGTAGTCCCAGTAGGTGAACTCGCCCGGCGTGTACGGGCGGACGACGTCCGCGTACCCCGCGTCGACGACGCCCTGGAACGCTTCGCGCTCCGCCGGCGACACGTGCGTGCTGCCGGCGAAGGCTGCCATGTTCCAGACGTCCTCGTCGCGCGGTGCGACGTTCCAGTCGCCGACCAGGGCGACCTGCGCCTGCGGGTCCTCCTGGAGCCACCGCCGGCCGGCGTCCCGGAGGCGATCCAGCCAGTCGATCTTGTAGAGCAGGTGCGGGTCTTCGAGCGTGCGGCCGTTGGGCACGTAGAGGCTCCAGATCCGCACGCCGCCGCAGGTCACGCCGAGGGCGCGTGCCTCGGCAGCCGGCGGGTCGCCCCACGACGGCATCCCGGGGAACCCCGGCTCGACGTCCTTCAGCCCGACGCGCGAGAGCACGGCGACGCCGTTCCACTGCGAGTGGCCGTGGTGCGCCACCTCGTACCCGAGCTCGGCGAACAACTCGCGCGGGAACTGCTCGTCGCGGCATTTGGTCTCCTGCAGCGCGACGACGTCCAGGTCGCTGCGCCGTACCCAGTCGACGACGCGGTCGAGCCGCGCCCGCATCGAGTTCACGTTCCACGTCGCGATCCGCACGATGCGGAGGCTATCCAGCCGAGCGTCGTTTCACCCGGCAGGTTGCGCCGTCCCAGGTGCGTGGTGGCTGAGTGCCACCTCGCATTCCGACGAATCGCAGCCAACCGTGCGAACCGGTGCGCCGCCGTCACCGTGCGGGTTGCGCCGACCGGGCGAACGGCTCCGGCGGGTGAGTGCAATCCGTCGCCGAGTGGTGTCAGGACCTCACCCTCCGAGGTGGAATGAGGGGCCCGGAGCAGCCGTGGCGGCGTCCGGGAGGGCGCATCCGCACCAGAAGAGGAAGTGGGGGACGCCATGGCCAGTGGTCGCCGCCCCCCGCTCTCGCGGACCGGCCCGACGATCGGGGGCGCCCGCCGCGCCGCCCCCCGACCTGCGGGACGCCGCCGCACCGCAACCGTGGCCGCCGGGTCGACGGGCGGCGGCGGTACGACGGGCGCTCGGCCGGCGGCGTCGGCGCCGGTCCTCGGAGCGACGGCACGGGGCGGGGGCACCGCTTCGTGGCGATGACGACGAGCCGGCGGAGCGCCACCCGACGGGTGGTGGCGCTTCTCGGCGTGCTGGTGCTGGCCGCCGTCACGGCGGTGGCCGTCGGGCAACCTCGCGCGGCGCCGGCCGGACACGTGTCGCTGCCCTGGTGGCTGCTGGTCGTGCTGTTCGGCGTGGCCGAGGCGTGCGTCGTGCGCGTGCCGCTCGGGCGCGGGCGCAGCCTGCTCCTCACGCTGGGTGCGACACCGCTGGTCATGGGCATGTTCCTGGCGCCCGCCGGGCAGGTGCTGACGGCCGCCGTCATGGGCGCGGCGCTGGTGTCGGCCGTCCGTCGGCGCCGGCCGCGGCGTCTGCTGGCGTTGCCGGCGGCGGCCGGGCCCGTGATCGCCTGGGTGCGGACAGTGCTAGCGCTCGGCGTCTTCGACGCGCTCTCGGCCGGTGCCGACCCGCTGGGCGCCCGCGCGTGCCTGGCGGCGCTGGCGGCGGCCGCGGTGTCCGGTGTCGTCGACGCCGTGACCCGCGGACCGGCCGGCGATACCTCGGCGCCGGCGGTGGGTGGTGCGGCGCCGGTCGGCGGCGCCGTGGCGCCGCCGACCGCGCTTGCTCGGGTCGGGCCGAGCGCGGGGGTGGCCTTGCTGGCCGGCCATGTCGGCCTTCTTCCCGTCGTGGCCTCGGAGCGCGCCGCGGCGGCCGTGCCCGTGGCCGTGGTGTTCGCGCTGGCGCTGTTCGGGCACCGGGCCGTGACCGTGGCGCTCGACCGCCACGCCAGCCTGAGCCGGCTCTACGAGCTCTCGCAGGCGCTCGCCGCCGCGCCGGCGTCGACCGACGTCGTCGGGTCCCTGCTGCGGCAGTCCGCGGATCTCCTGCACGCCGCGTACGCCGAGGTCATGCTGCACGGCCTGGGACCCGAACCCCAGGTCTGGGTGCTGCGCCAGGACGAGGTCGTCGCCGGCGGCCGCCTGGCCGTGACCGGGCCGTACCCGGCGGCGGCGGCGTTTCTTGCCGCCCGCGGCGTGCGGGAGGCGGTCGTCGTCCCGCTGCACATCGACGACCAGGTCTCGGGGCACCTGCTCGTGTCCGGCCGCGCCGGCGTCGACCGCGCCTTCGGCGGCCGCGACGTGAAGCTGCTCGAGACCGTCGCCAACCACGGCAGCGTCGCGCTGCGCAACGGCCGGCTGATCGAGCGCCTGCAATTCGAGGCCCGGCACGACGAGCTCACCGGCCTGCCGAACCGGCTGAGCTTCCGCCGCCTCCTGGAGGAGGCGGCCGCCGCCCTGGGCGGCTCCCGAGCGCGGCCGTTCGCCGTCATGGTCCTCGACTTCGACGGCTTCAAGGCCGTCAACGACACCCTCGGTCACCAGGCCGGCGACGAGCTGCTCCGGGCCCTCGCCGGGCGGTTCGTGGCCGGCCTGGGGGACGACGCCGTCGTCGCGCGGCTCGGCGGCGACGAGTTCGCCGTCCTCGCCCCGGGCTGCGCCGACGCCGTCGCCGCGCGCGTGCTGGCGGCGCGGCTCCTGAAGGCGTTCGAGGCGCCGGTCGACGTCGCAGGCACGCGGCTGCGGGTGGGCGGCTCGCTCGGCGTCGCGCTCGCCCCCGGCCACGGGACCTCGGCGTCCGACCTGCTGCGGCACGCCGACCTCGCGATGTACGCCGCTAAGTCCGGCGCCGGCGGGGCGCGGATCTACTCCGACGACCTCTCGACGGCGTCGCTCGACGGCGTCCGCCTCGCCGTCGAGCTGCGGGACGCCGTCGAGAGCGACGGCTTCGACGTCGTCGCCCAGCCGATCGTCGACCTGGAGACCGGCCCCGTCCACTCGGTCGAGGTGCTGGCCCGCTGGCACCACCCCGAGCTCGGCCCGATCGCGCCCGAGGAGTTCTTCGCCGCCGCCGAGCGCAGCAACCAGACGGCCGCGCTGTCGATGCGCATCCTCGACCGCGCCCTTCGCGCCGCCCGGGACTGGAACCTGGCGGGTCACCCGGTGCGGGTGGGCGTCAACCTCGCGGCCCGCTGGCTCGGCGACCCGTCGCTGCCGGAGCAGGTCGGCGCGGCGCTCGCCCGGCACGGCGTGCCCGCGGACCTGCTCTCGCTCGAGATCACCGAGACCGCCGTCATCGCCGAGCCGCGCCGGACGACGGGGACGCTCGCCCGGCTGCGCGAGCTCGGCGTCCACCTGTCGGTCGACGACTTCGGCACCGGCTACTCCTCGCTGACCTACCTGAGCCGGCTCCCGGTGGACCAGATGAAGATCGACAAGTCGTTCGTCGAGCGGGTCGCCGGCAGCCCGCGGGACCGCGCCGTCGTGCGCTCCATCATCGACCTGGGGCGCAACCTCGGGCTCGACGTCGTCGCCGAGGGCGTGAC